>SAMEA3663010__coassemble_76_pt1 | contig 55864 bp, 51 predicted proteins | sample SAMEA3663010__metabat2_high_PE_011 | metagenome-assembled genome bin SAMEA3663010 (sample SAMEA3663010) | pig gut metagenome | biome: pig gut; feature: pig-associated habitat; material: faeces | place: France | collected 2012
TTTTTTACACCTTAAACCTGTGAAAATTTTGTGTTGACTAAATAGCGCGGTTTAGGCCTCCTTAAAATAAGATTGGAACTTTTATCAAGTTCATAAAAATCTTACTTAAGGTGTTATATTTTTGAAATATTTTATTGGTGCTCTTATTGATATTGGTGGTGCTCAGATGAATATTGATGGTTCATTTTCTGTGAAATAATCACTTTCCTTTATAGCGGCGGAGAATATACTCTGTACCCTCATCAAGACGATTCTCTTCTTTGATAATAAAATCTGGATTGTTTAATTTCATAGCCTACCTCACAATCATTAATAGTATACCATCACTCTGCCATTTAGAGACCGAGTGATTTTTTGTTAACAAAGTTTTTCCTTTATTAACCTTTCATATTTAATTATTTGTGAGTAAGTGAAATGTCCGCAAAAAAAATCTGGAAGATTGCCGAACCTGTATTTTGGCTGTTTTCAAATGGATAACCAGAGCCTTATAATGTTTAATCAATTAGTAGCACAATGTTTTTTTTGATTATAAAGAAACTCAATAGAAAAAAAGACTTGTCTGTTTTTATTTCTACAGATTCTGATAATCGAGAAAATAACTTTCTTATTGAGACTTTATAAAACTCTGAAATTTTACTTCAGTTCCTTAATTGCATATTTGAATGCATACAATAAGGAAGTCTCAAAAGCGTCATCTTTAATTTCTTTATCACAATAAAATCTTACACCAACCCATTTTACATTATTAAAACGAAATTTTATTGTAATCATATCCTTAATTTCTTTTATAATTATTTCCCTAATGTTCTTTAAGTTCTCGATTTGCTGTTTTGAAAATTTCTTACTTTCAATATGGCCAAATCCTATTTCAAGCCATACTTTACCTTTATTATCAAGACCTTTGCAATAATAGATATACTGAGTCTCAGAATACCAAAAAACCCCTTTATCTTCATTGTCTGCATATTTTTTTAAATTTTCCTCTAATTTATTTAGACTATTTTCATACAAATTATTAAAACTTGCATCCCAATGATAATTTTCTCCATCTATCTTAGTTGGTAAATAATTATACAGTTTATCGTATATATCTTGCGCTAAAACTGAACAGTCATGCTTAATTTTAAATTCACTATATTTCATTATTTCAATATTTTTATCTTTAGTTTCTACTTTTAACTCATCATTATTTAATATAAGTTTAAGTTCTGAAGTTTCATCGGCTTTAGGAAACAAAGGTATTTCAATATCCACTTTTCCCTTGTTACTTATAATTATGTTACGTAAATCAATATCAATTTTTGGATAAAATGACTTTAAATACAGGAGAGTCTCATATATTTTTGCTGTAATATCAATTTTGGTATAATTTATTACTTGTCTAATTTTATCAAGACCATCAATGCTAATGTCATTATTATCAAGTTCGTCAAATAAATCTTCCCAATAAATTATTTTACCTATTATTTCATCTTTATATTTATAATTTCTTGGAATGAGAAATACATCTCTATTCCCCGATACTTTTTCAGCCTCTGTAAGTTTACTATTATTGATTTTTACTTCATAAGTCTTCCTCATTCTCTTAAACTGTATAAAAAAATCCGGTATAGTATTTTTACTATCACCTGCCTTTTGTTCTCCAACTTCTTCTATTTCATCAAAAGATTTTTTTAAACAACTAATTAAGAAATTAAAAACTGCTTTTGTTTTATATTCTTCACGATTATTTGAATTAAAGAGATTTACTATTGTTGTAGTCGCAACATTTTCAAGTACTGTCATAAAATCCTCAGGAAAAATTTAAATTATAGCAATATAAGAACTATAAGTTCCCATATATACATAATAGTCCCCATAATAAAATAAATCAAAAGAAATCCTTCCACCACCAAATGACAGACCGTCCCTTTATAATCATCATCAGGAGGCGATTATGAAAAAGAAAAGTATTCTAGGGAAAGTAGCTTTATCACCATTTTATATTCTGAAAGGTATTTGGGAATGGTCGGGGCAGATGGAAGATGAACCACAGGAAGATAATAATGTTACCTGTAAATACTGCGGATTAGACTTCCCCTCTGTAAAACATCTTGTTTTTGGTGATTGCATTTTTCATCCGGATGGACGGGACAAAGGAAAACATGCGGTGTATGAAGGACCGAAAGGCAGCAAATATTACTGCACTTACTGTGGAAGAGAATCAACTTCTATAAGGGAGCTGATTCTAAATCTTTGTCCTTTTCATCCTGCGGGAAACGGGAAAGGTCATTGCTTGTCTTACGAGGGCTCTCGAAAATCAACTTACACTTGCAAATATTGTGGAGCAACTTCAAATGGCATTCATTATCTGTGCGTAGGTTCTTGTGTGAATCATCCTCTGGGAAAATGGAAAGGGCATCATGTTCCTATGCGATAATCATTTCTGTAATTTAATTTTTTAGTTGTCGTAAAATTGTTAATGATAATCTTCTTCAAGCTGAAAGTTATATATACTTCATTTTGGCATAATGTGTTCTCTTCTAAATTAGCCTGATAGATTTTCTGGTCATAAAAAAAGATTGCAAATTCATAGGAATTTAAAATAGAAGGCGCATCTCTAATTCGAATCTTAGGTATCAAATAATTATATTCAAAAATAAGGCCTTTACGAAGATTTTTAATCTCTTTGCAAAGATTTGATATGAAACTTTTATCTTGAGCTAAAGCTAAACCAATCTTTATTTCAAACATATTCATATCCATCGTCCCTGATTATAAAAATCTTCTTGTAAAGGCTTCTATGTAAAATTGCAGCTACTTTTTTGAACTATCTGCAGATTCAGTTTCTTCGGTAACAGAAGCTTCTTGAGAAGTAGTTACATTTTCCTTTATGGTTTCAACGCCAACTTTGCACATCTTGAATAATCCAACGCAGATTGCACATATGAAACCAAGTGTGAAAAAGAATTTTCCAATTCTATCACTTAAATTTGAAAGTCCCATAAGCCCTCCTGGTCATACCCTGAATGTAGCAATCTTGTTGTATCTAACTGCAGGCTGATCATTCCACTCGATTCCAAATGTGTCCCTAATATGGCTTAAGCTAAAATATCCAGATTGTTTATCTAAGCCGTTTTGTTGGACTGCCTGAATATAGTCCATAATTGCTTTCGATAAACGAGCCTTGCGTTCGTTACTCTGACCATAGCAGAAACATACTGAATCCAATTTGGTTGCAGCCTCTCTTTCTGTCATAATAAAACCTCCTGAAGTTTTTCTTATTGTAACCAGTCGGTCTGTCATTTCACGAATGAGCAAAAAAAAATTTCAAATTTGTCTATCGCTAAATGACAGAGCGGTCTTCTATACTGAAGCCTATGCAATGATTTGAAATAATAACCCACAAGCACAGGAGTCGATTATGGATTCATACAATAAACTGGAAAGACTACGAAACGAATATGGTGTAAAAATCTCTGGGATTCCTCTGGATGATGAAACTCAATATGTTATTACTTACAGTATGCTGGAAAACTTGCAGTCGATTATATGTTATGACTATGAAGACGGAAATCCCTGGCATGATTTGACCTGTGTAATGGAACTGATTTTTAATGAACCGATTTATGATATTGATAAGCCTTTTGATGAGGTAAAAGATTCTTTCTCAAAAATCAGATTTTTGTATATGCATCCCTGGGATTTGTTCGAAGATTTTTCAAAGCTTGTGGCCGAGTTTAATAAGTGTGACAGACTGATTACAGTCCGCATGGATATAACTGCCGGCTGGTATCAGCATGATAACAAAGATAAGGGAATATGCTTTGACGACTTTGATACTTTTGACTGTACGATAAAACATAAAAAGCATTTTCATCCTATGAATCCGGAAATGCCGGATGATTGATGAGATGACATGACAAAACTCTGTCATCTCATGACTGTGCAGAAATAAAGGATTTCTTATTTTTGTGTAAATTCCAGCAAGTCAGAATAATCGCCGGCATCTGCTTTTCTTAGGGCGGCAATATAAGTACTACGAATTTCTGAAACATTTACGAGATTTGTGTTTCCCCAATAAAGTTTAGTGCCTTCAAGTTTTTCAAGAACAAGATCTGCCATAAGGCGGGAAACGCGACCATTACCATTAGGGAATGGATGTATCTGAACAAGTTTATGATGAAGCCTTACTGCAATCTCACGATTTGAGTATGTTTTATTTTCAATCCAGAAGTTTACATCATCAAAAAGTTGCATAAGCTTCATTGGAATCTGATAAGGTGCAACCCCAATATTTCTTTCCGATGTTCTGTAAGTTCCAGCCCACTTCCAGACATCACCAAACATCTTTTTATGCAACTCGCGCAGAAATGTATCTGAGCAGAAATCTTTGTTTTTATTTGACATAAGCCAAACCTGAGCCTGCGCAATATTGCGGGCTTCAGCTTCATTCAATTCCGAACGGAGCGTTATCCATTTCAATTTGAGACCATCTTTTTCTTCTGCAGTCAGCGGAGTTGAGTTATCACCTGCTTCAAAAATATCCATTCTCTAATCCCATATCCTCTTAGTATTGCCTGATATAAAATCATCAGCCATATCATCAATTGCCTCTTTCGTCCGAATATCCTGATTTTCCAGTGCCATATTCAAATTTACTCCAAGAAGAATTTCTTCAGCCTTTTTCATAGCCTGATTTTGAACGATATCTTGAAAAGTCGTTTTTGGCTTAAAGTAATACACAAAGTCACAATTCATAGCTTCCGCAACTTTTTTCATTGTGCATAATTTCAAGTTTTCTTCATTCACTTCCATTCTGGCAATTCGTGGCTGTGTAACACCAAGTCGCTTAGCAAGCTGTACCGCTGTCATTCCAATTGCCTCACGTACTGTATTTATCCAGCTTGAACCTTTTGGTATGATGTTCCTTGCATCCGAAAGAGAAGATGTTTTCTTATCTAACGCCCTAATCTGCATTATTCTTAGATTCATATTATAACCTATAAGTAATATTTTCTATCTAATTATATAATACAAAAGTTATATTTGTAAATATTTTTTATAACCTATATATTATAAAAAGCCACAACGAAATCCCGTTATGGCTTGATCATATACACGCCGATACAGAGAAAAGATTAAATTAGAATCTCACATTCATAACTGTTATGTCGTCTGGCAGGAGGGACTGACCTATCCAGTCGGTCACTGTCTTTTCTATTACCTTTTCTGCGGAGTAGACATCTGTGTTGAAAAGCTCGCCGAAGAAGGCTTTTGTGCGCGGCTCGTCGTAGCGCTCGCCGTCATCACTCTGCATCTCTGTAAATCCGTCGGAATATAAATCTATCTGCAGACCTGATTTTACCGGCATTTTGTAAGCACCCTTCTTTTCGCCGGTAATTGCATCTGCAACAGCGCCCATTCCAAAAGGAGGTAAGGTCGGAGCAAGCGTTGCAACACGGCCCTTGCCCGCATCATCCTTAAGATAGGCAAAAACATTTGTATGGCCGCAGTTATAAACGCTTACAGACTTTGCCTTATAATCAACATAGCAGACTGCGCCGGTAATAAAGTTTCCAACCGGGACAATCTCCTTTAAGAAGTTATCCAGCATTACAACCAGCTGTGAAGGAGCAAGCTTAGAAGAATCCTGCAGAGAAAGCATAGAGAAAATTGAACCGAGAGTTACGGTAAGAAGAGAGGCCGAAACATTTTTTCCCGAAACATCAAAGCAGCCGATTACAAAACGGCCTTCGCAAAGCTCCTTTGCAACGTAGTAGTCACCGCCAACTGCATTGGCCATGCGGTTCCAGATGCATACATCAAAAGGAAACTTCTTAGCATCTGAATTCTTTTTAAGCATGTTCTGCTGAATTGCCGCCGCCTTTTCCATATCCTGGGCACGCAGCTCTTCCAGCTTAGCATTCATTTTTGCAATTGAAACAATTCCGTAAAAACTTCGGTTATTGAGAAGGACTACAAGATGTTTGAATTCTGATTTAATTGCGGCATCATTAACTTTTGCGGCAACCTTTTCTATAAAGTCACTGCAGTTTAGTATGAAGGGACTTTCTTTAAGATAATCACCACAAGTCTTTGAAGCAAAGAGCTTAAAGCCCGAGGCCTTGTTCTTTTCGATTACATCTCGTTCTACGACGCCGACTACTGCATCATCTCTTTCGATTGGAACGGCAGTAAGGTCGGGCTGCTGCTCAAACATTTCCAGCACAACATCAATACTTGCCCGACTGCTAACCGGTTCAATGGTCATTACAATTGAACCAATCTGTCTTTCATTAAATGAATTTTCAAAACCTGTCTTTCTTACATCAATTGAACTTTTTTCTTCAAGATCCTCTGAAAAGAAAGAACTATCAATTATTTCTTCTTCCATAGGTAATTTCCCCTACTATAATTATACACCCAAATTACCATATGTAAAGAAAAAAAGTCCGGCCGGAGCCGGACTTCTGTATTATTCTCCACGTCCAAGCATAAAAGCTTTTTTGTTCATCTCAAGGAACTGTGGCTTAACCAGCTTTTCAATAGCAGCCATCCAGGCCTCTACCGGGAAGTCCATGTAGCGGGAAAGACGTCCCATCAAAACGATGTTTACTGCCTTGCTTGTTCCGGCCTGCTCAGCAAGAGTGAGACAATCCAGTGCATCAACCTTAATGCCAGCCTCCCCCATCTTGCCAACCAAATCCTCAGGATACTCAGCCGCGCCAGTAATTACAGGCATAGGGTCAATCTTCTGAGTGTTCACAACAATCTGCCCGTCAGACTTAAGCCATTCTGTATAGCGGGCAGCCTCCAGCAGCTCAAAGGAAACAATAAAATCAGCCTCGCCCTTATCAACGATTGGTGAATAAACCTTGTCGCCGTAGCGGACATAAGTAACAACCGAACCGCCTCGCTGGCTCATTCCGTGAACCTCACTAACCTTAACATCATAACCTGCGTCAAGCAGAACCTGTCCCAAAGTTTTAGACGCAAGCAAAGCACCCTGTCCGCCCACGCCGACTATCATAATATTTTTTACCATAATATTCTCCAATTCATAGAGGAGGGGGAAGTCTCCCCCTGCGCCCGCACTACGTTGCGGGCTACCCCTTCTAACGGGGGCCAGCCCCCGTAACGCCCCCAGTCATTGCGACCCCGAGAGTAGCGAAGGTGAAGCAATCCATAGTCCCATAGATTGCTTCACCACTTCGTGGTTCGTAATGACGTATACTTACAGTGCTCCAAATTTACACATCTGACTACAAACTCCACAGCCAACGCAGAGGGTTGCATCAATCTTAGCCTTGCCGCCCTTCATAGAAATTGCAGGGCAGCCAATCTTCATACACATCTTGCAGCTCTTACACTTGTCCTGATCAACTACCAGCGGCGGATTATGCTTTACTTCCTTAAGAAGTGCACAAGGACGTCGGCTGATGATGAGGCTTGGCTCTGCAACTTCGAGTTCCTCGCGTACAGCCGCTTCACATTCTGCAATGTTGTAAGGGTCTACTACGCGAACTCTGTTAATTCCCATCGCACGGGCCAGAGCTTCCAAGTCTACGCGGCCGGCAGGGTCACCATAAAGGTTCTTTCCTGTTGTAGGATTCTGCTGATGTCCTGTCATACCAGTGATTGAGTTATCAAGTACAATTACAGTTGAGTTAGACTGATTGTAAGCAATTGTCGCAAGACCGGTCATTCCTGAATGCATAAAGGTTGAGTCACCGATTACAGCAACAGATCTCTTTTCGTTTTCAGCTCCACCGGCCTTATTCCAGCCGTGAAGTCCGCTAAAGCTTGCTCCCATACAAAGAGTTACATCCATTGCAGAAAGTGGCGCAACCGAACCAAGTGTATAACAGCCGATATCACCGAATACAGTAACCTTCAGTTTATTGAGGGCATAGAACATACCGCGGTGAGGGCAGCCTGCACACATAATTGGAGGGCGAACAGGAATCTGAACTCCGTCGAGTTTTTTGCCCTGTGGAAGCTCGCGACCAAAAGCAGCTGCCACAAGATTCTGACTGAACTCGCCGCAAATTGGGAACATATCTTTTCCGTGGATTTCGCACTTAAGGCCAAGACCGCGGACAAAAGTTTCGATAATAGGATCAAGCTCTTCAACAACAATCAGTTTTTCAAGACCGTCTGCAAACTTACGAATCATATCAGCAGGAAGAGGATTTACCATACCAAGCTTCAAAATATTTACGCTGTCACCAAGGACTTCCTTAACATACTGATAGCTTGTAGACGAAGTGATGATTCCAACTTTGTCACCAGGCACACCGAGGATAGATGCTGAAACAAGTTCAGCATGACGTGAACCGTCCCCCTGGCGAGTACTGTCACCATGGCGAGTGCTGTCACCCTGAACTTGCTTCAGGGTCTCAATTCTATTTACACCAGAAGTCTCACTCCACTTCTCCAGATCCTTCATTCTCTGTTCTACAAAAGGATGTCGCTTAATTGCGTTGGCAGGAGCCATTACATATTTAGAAATTGTCTTTTCATAAGCCTTGTGCTCAGGTACTGTGCGCTCGGCAGGCTCAGTAATACTCTGACTGTGGGCAACGCGGGTACACATCTTGTACAAAACCGGAGTATCAAATTTCTCACTGATTTCAAAAGCGATTTTAGCAAACTCGCGGGCTTCGTCAGCATCACTAGGCTCAAGCATTGGAACCTTAGAAGCAATTGCGTGATGACGGCTATCCTGTTCGTTCTGAGAAGAATGCATTCCTGGATCATCTGCAACACCAATAACAAGACCAGCATTTACACCTGTATAGCTCATTGTATAAAGAGGGTCAGCCGCAACATTAAGACCGACATGCTTCATACCACAGAAGGCTCTGCGTCCTGCCAGACATGCACCAAAAGCCGACTCAAGAGCAACCTTTTCATTTGGAGCCCATTCACAATAGATTTCCTTAAATCTTGCTGCTTCTTCTGTAATCTCCGTACTAGGAGTTCCCGGATAACTGGAAATTAGCTCACAGCCCGCTTCAAACAAACCACGAGCGGCTGCCGCATTTCCTAACATAAGTTGTTTCATTGTTTTCCCTTATAAAATATAAAATGATTTTTAAGTGAGAATACAATTTTACAGCGATTTTAAAGAATGGTAAAGACAAGATAATACAGGGCCTCCGCATTATAAACAAAAATCCGAATTTTTGGCTCCCAGTCACGGTTGCGTGATTCAAAACCGCGCAATAATGCGGAAGCCCTGCAAGATAATACTACAATTTAATTTTACTAAAGTTTTTAATTGACACTTAATACGCCATAGAATATACTCAAACAAAGGTATAGGCAATGGAACATTCCCAGGCTATAGAAAAAATACTACCAGCATTCGAGCGGTATTACACAATAAAAAAAGATGAAGTTACACAGCCTTTTTGTGCAGAAGCTGAATTCCGCTCACACAATGAGCAGTATTTTCTTGTGCGCTCAGCTCATATTGCAGATCTTGATTCAAATGAATTCGTTTTTTTTGCAGATTGCGAAGAACTTACAGAAGAACTTCTTTCTGATTTTGTAACCACTGCCTGGGAAACAGGTCTTTCCCGTGTACGCCCACATTCAGGACACCGCAATTCCGACATCTCCCTTATTATCTTTACTGAAAAAATCTCAGACGAAGTCAAAATTAAAATCAAAAAAACAAAGCTTTACAAATCATATAAATTCAGTTTTCACGGCTGGAGCAATTTTAAGCTTGCCGTCTGCAGTCTTTCCGAAATGACAGCATATTCAAATCGTCATGGAAAAGATTTTGCAAAGCTTATTATAAAGAATATAAAAAATCCGTGATGGTTTTTTATCGAGGACTTATTACAAGCCCTCAAAACGACGGAGCAAGGCTTTAAGCGTCAGCATGCTTTGCCCCGTCGTATATATTGTTAACGAATTTACGAGGAGGTAAGTTCAAATGACAGCATTATTAATCATTATTGCTGCAATTGTTTTGCTTCTGGCCGGCTATGTTTTTTATGGCTCATGGCTTGCAAAACAGTGGGGAATTGACCCTACAAAAAAAACACCGGCTAACGAAAAAACTGACGGTGTAGATTACGTTCCTGCAAAGCCTGCCGTCTTGATGGGACATCACTTCTCATCTATCGCAGGTGCAGGTCCTATTAACGGCCCTATTCAGGCTGCAGTTTTCGGATGGGTTCCAGTATTCCTGTGGTGTGTTGTCGGAGGTATTTTCTTCGGCGGTCTTCAGGACTTTGGTTCTCTTTTTGCTTCACTCCGCCACGACGGAAAATCTGTTGGTGAAATTATTAAGTCTTCTATGGGCTCAAGAGCAAAGAAGCTTTTCATCATTTTTGCTCTTCTCGTACTTATTCTTGTAATTGCATCTTTCGTAAATGTTGTAGCAGGAACTTTCTTTACTGCTGCAGACGCTGTTAAGACTTTCGGATTTGTTACTAACCCAACTGGTGCTCAGTCTACAGCTATGATTTCTCTTTTGTTCATTGTACTTGCCATCGTATACGGAATTCTTACAAACAAGTGTGGTCTTAAGACTCTTCCAGCTACAATCATTGGTATTGCAGGAATCGTTCTTATCACAATTCTTGGTTTGAAAGTTGGTTTCGCAATGACACGTACTGCATGGATTGTATTCATCGGTATCTATATTGCAGTTGCTTCTCTTGTTCCTGTATGGATTCTTCTTCAGCCACGCGATTACCTTTCATCATTCCTTCTTTACGCTATGATGGCTCTTGCTTTGATTGGTATCGTAGCTTCTGCTATCACTGGCAATGCAACCTTCAACATTCCTGCATTCACAGGATGGAAAACCGGTCTCGGAACTATGTTCCCTGCTTTGTTCATCACAGTAGCTTGTGGTGCATGTTCTGGTTTCCACTCATTGATTTCTACAGGTACTTCTTCTAAGCAGCTCGATAACGAAAAAAATGCAAAGGCTATCGGTTACGGTTCAATGCTTATTGAATCTGCACTTGGTATCATTTCTTTGATCGCTGTTGGTATGGTATTCGAAAAATATAAGACTGGCGGATTCGGCTCTCCATCTGCAGCCTTTGGTGCAGGTCTTGCAGTTCTCTTTGGAAAAGAAGGTTCTGGTGTTTATAACACAATCTATGCTCTTCTTACTCTTGCAGTTTCTGTATTTGCTTTGACTTCTCTTGATACTGGTACACGTTTGAGCCGCTTCATGTTCTCTGAACTCTTCCTTAAGGAAGGAGAAGCAAGCTGGAAAGACGTTAAGGGAATCCGCAAGCTTCTTGCTAACCCATTGTTCGGTACAGGACTTATGGTTCTTATTGGTTGTATCCTTGGTGGTCTTAAGCTTTCTGCAATCTGGGGACTCTTTGGTGCTGCTAACCAGCTGCTCGCAGGTATTGCTTTGATGGCAGTTGCTGCATGGCTTGGTAATGCAGGCAAGAACAACAAGATGTTCTTCATTCCAATGATTTTCATGCTTGCTGCTACATTAACTTCACTTGTTCTTACTATTGTTAAGAAGATTGGAGCTATGGCTGCTGGTGCACAGGGTGCATTCTTCTGGGGCAACTGGTTCCAGTTGATTTTCGCTCTTGCTATGGCAGTACTCGCTGTTATCCTTGTTATTGAAGGAGTACAGACATTTACTAAGCAGGCTAAGAAAGCCTAAAATCGAAAATCCGTTAAAAATGGCTCAGAGGCAAGCTGTGCTTGCCGACTTTATAATAAATTAAAAATCCGGGTGCTCCCGTAAAAAATTGTTGCCCACGGTTTATATGGTAAAGCTAAAAATTGCTTCCGCAATTTTCTTAACGCTTTGCTATATAACACCGGCCGCCAGCGACCTTACACATGTTGTCGACAGGCATTTTTTACTACGCATCCGGATTTTTTTATTTATTTCCAGTTATTTTTTACGTTAGCAAAATCGAAGCCGTGTAACGTTAGATTCTTAAGATTTACGCGAACGTTGAGCTTACAGTCTTCAACTGTTCAATAATGCTGATTTTCTGAGGGCAGTGACCTTCACAATTACCACAGCCAACGCATTCAGCAGGATTTCCAGACTTTTTAAGCTCTTCGTTATAGTGCCACTTGTAAGAAGCAACTCCATAACGTTTTGATTCATTATAAAGCTCAAACATGCGCGGAATATTAATATTCTGAGGACAGCCTCCGTTAGTCTCATCTACGCAGTAACGGCAGCCTGTACACGGAATTGCGATTGTAGATTTAATAAGATCCGCAGCTTTTTGAACACAAGCCTGTTCTTCTGCATTGAGCGGAACAAAATCTTTCATGTAGCTCATGTTGTCTTTCAGCTGTTCCATATTGCTCATACCGCTAAGTACAACAAGAATATTATCCATGCTTGCACAGTAGCGGACAGCCCAGCTTGCAACACTTGCCTTTGGATTGTAATCAGTAAAAATCTTTTTAGCATCCGGCATAATATTTGCAAGGCTGCCACCCTTAATTGGCTCCATTACAGAAACAGGAATTCCATAACGTTTACAGATTTCGTAACACTTGCGGCTCTGAACATTGTCACTTTCCCAGTCAATATAATTTATCTGCAGCTGAACAAGTTCAACTTCCGGGTGCTTACTCAACATCATTTCCAAAGCCTCTGAAGAATCATGAAAGCTGAAACCAGGATGCTTGATTTTTCCTTCCTTCTTCATTTTCTGCATCCATTCAAAGGCACCAAGTTTTTCTGCAGTTGCAAAAACTTCACGATTCAAAGCATGCAAAAAATAATAATCAAAATATTCTACGCCACATTTTTTCAACTGTTCGTCAAAAGTTTTCTGAAGGTCAGCCGGGTCAGTTTTTCCCCAGAGCGGCATTTTACTAACAACCTGAAATTTTTCACGCGGATACCTTTTTGCAACAAGTTCACCAAATACACGCTCAGAAAATCCGCCATGATATACCCATGCAGTATCAAAATAAGAAAAACCTTCTGCCATGTAAGCATCAATCATTTCACGAGTCTTTTCCAGATCAATGTTGCCCCAAGTTTTATCTTCCGAATAAGGAAGTCTCATTAAACCAAAGCCGAGTTTCTTCAAAATATGCTCCTATAAAATTTGTAAGGAGGGGAAAGTCTCCCCCTCGCTCCAGCCCTGGTAGTTTCGACAAGCTCAACCACCAAGTCTTACGCTACCCTCTCGCCTAAGGGCTGCTGCCCTTAAGAACCTGCTTCCATTATAAGTGAGAAATTATTATTCGTGTTGTAAAAAATGATACTTAAATTGTAAGAAAACAAAAAATTATTAATGAGCTATTGTCAGGAGCGGGCTGTTATTTTCTTAAGAAGTGCAGTGCAACCTTCCATTATATCATCATAAGTCTGGTCAAAATTGCCTGTATACCAGGGATCTGCAATATCTCGAGTTTTACCTGCAAAAGATAAAAGCCGAACGATTTTATGCTGATCATCAGGTTCCCACCAGCGGTTCATGTAGTAAACATTCTCGTCGTCCATGGCAACAAGATAATCATATTTGTCGTAATCGGCATTGGTAATCTGGCGGGCAGCGCGGCGGGTAAAAGGAATTCCCATTTCGCGAAGTTTTGTGCGGGTGCCATAGTGAATGTCATTCCCGATTTCTTCGCGGCTGGTTGCGGCAGATTCAATTAAAAACTCGTGCTCAAGGCCTGCTCGTCGCACGAGTTCTTTCATAACAAACTCTGCCATTGGGGAACGGCAAATGTTCCCGTGGCAGACAAATAATATTTTAGTCATTACAGTGTTGCGAGTGTGCGGTCAATTCTTGCAAGAGCACGCTCTTTTCCAAGAACTGAAATAGAACCAATAAGTGGAGGAGAAACGCGGCTGCCTGTAACAGCCATACGGATTGGCATCATAAAGTCACCGAGTTTAATTCCAAGCTCTTCAGCCTTGGCTTTTGCAAACTCTTCTGCACCCTCGTGGTCAAGCTCAAATACCTTGCCAACAAATTCTTTTGCAGCTTCCAGAACTTCCTTAGTCTTTGCAGCATCAATGCGCTTTGGAATAATCTGATCAGCAGGAGGAACTGCAGGCTCTGTAAACATAAAGTGAACCATTTCTGCTGCTTCTGTAAGGAACTTAAGGCGTTCCTGAATAAGAGGCATAAGACCAAGCAGTGTTTTTTCAACATCTTCTGAACTCATGTTCATGCTCTTGTCTACACAGTAAGGCTTTCCGTCTTCGCCCATTGCAACACCTGAGAACTCTGGACCAACATTTGGTTTTGGCTGTGGGTTTTCAGGATTGATTTCGAGAAGGGCGTCGCCTGTTCCTGTAATAAATGGAAGGGTCCACTTGTAGAGCTCTTCTGTTGAAAGCTGGCGGATATAGTTTCCGTTGTAGTATTCAAGTTTTTTATAGTCGAATACAGCAGGAGCCTTGTTAAGGTGCTCAAGCTTAAAAGCCTTTGCAAGCTCTTCGAGAGTATAGAACTCTTTTCCTTCTTCGTAAGAACAGCCAAGCATTGCAACATAGTTTACAATTGCCTGTGGAAGGTAGCCGCGGGCACGGAACTCGTTCAAGCTTGTAGAACCGTGGCGTTTAGAAAGCTTCTTTCCGTCTGAACCATTTACCATTGGAAGGTGACAGAACTCAGGATGCTCCCAGCCGAAAGCACGGTACATCTGAACGTGGAGTGGAGTTGAAGGAATCCATTCCTGAGCGCGCATAACGTGGCTGATTTTCATAAAGTGGTCATCAACAATGTTAGCAAGGTGATAAGTTGGAAAGCCGTCAGACTTAAGCAAAACCGGGTCCGGAGAAATATCTTCGTTCTTCCATACGATGTCGCCAAGAAGGTGGTCAGAAAATTTTGTTTCTCCTTCCATTGGAACCTTAAGACGGATTACGTATGGCTTACCTGCGTCGAGATTAGCCTTTACTTCTTCCGGAGTAAGGTGACGGCAGTTGCGGTCGTAACCAGGAGCCATCTTATTTTCTGTCTGAATCTTGCGAATACGGTCAAGGCGTTCTGCGTCACAGAAGCAGTAGTAAGCCTCTCCCTTTTCTACGAGTTCATAAGCGTATTTCTTATAAAGTTCAAAACGCTCACTCTGAACATAAGGACCGTATTCGCCGCCCTTAGAACCGCCTTCATCCCAGTCGATTCCAAGCCATGCCATTGTATCATAAAGATTCTGAACATATTTTTCGTCGTAACGGGTACGGTCTGTATCTTCGAGACGCAGAATAAATTTTCCGTTTTGAGAACGTGCAAAAAGATAATTAAAAAGCGCAGTGCGAACACCACCAATGTGCTGCATTCCAGTTGGGGACGGCGCATAACGTACACGAACTTCTTTGTCTGCCATAAATAAAACCTCATTTGAAAATATTATTTGAAGACATATTATAGTAATAAAAGCCGGTTTATACAATCATACACAATAAAACTCACAGGGCCTCCGCATTATAAACAAAAATCCGAATTTTTGGCTCCCAGTCACGGTTGCGTGATTCAAAACCGCGCAATAATGCGGAAGCCCTGATAAAACTCAAGAAGGAATCAAATACAGGTAAAAATAACAACGTGTTATAAATAAATTTAATTCTTTTCAGATTTTAAATATCAGTTTATAATGAAAAATAATATATTAAAAAAAAACATGCTCAATTTTTCGTAAAAGGAGATGTATTAAAATATGGCTTCAAAAAATTTCAACGGTATAAATATACCATGGTATGGCTATTTCTTTCTTTTTTTAGTCTATACTTCAACATTTATCGTAATGATTCCTATTTCTCTTCTTTCAGGCTTGTTCCAATCAACAGAAATGGGAATCGTTTTTGCTAATCCTATAGTAAATCTAACTGTAGTATTAATCGTTTTAATTGCCGGTTTTATGGTCTTTACAGAACGTAAAGCTATAAACAATTATAACGGAACTCCTGAAGGTGCTGTAAAGCTTAATTCAAAACTAAAGCTTTTAGCAACACTGAACATTGTAATTCCTATTGTTTCAATGCTGGCGCTTGCAATGGTAATTTTGTGTGCATTGAAAAGAGCTGATATCCATCTGGTTTCATTTCAGGGACACAAGCCGACTGTATTTATCATTGCAATGCTTATAGGCAGCCTTTTTGACGTTGGTCTTTTGTTCTATATTCTTCAAATAAGAATAATTGAAAACAGACTTTCTATTGTTCCTTTTGACAAAAAAGGTATGACTTTGAATATAACTCAGAGAAACGTACTTACTCTTTCATTCGCTTTGCTTGGTTGTTTCTGTCTTATCCTTATAACTCTGAACCCTGCAAATTTAAGTGCCGGAACAACAGCTCTTTATGAGCGTCTCAGTCCTATTGTTACCTATTGTTTTATTTATTTTGCAACTGCAGCCTTTCTGCTTACGGATGATATTAAACAATGTCTTCGCCAGATTTCTGCTATTACAGATGCACTTTCTGAAAAAGATTATACTGTAGAAGATAAACGCCCTACAAACCGCAGTGAGCTTGGTATCATTATTCAGGGAATAAATTCATTTAAGACATCTGCAGCAGACATTCTTGTTCAGATTGGTAATTCCACAAAAAAAACTACTAATCAATCAGATGATCTTGTTCACAACATGGATTTAACAAAAAACAATATTGCAAGCATCGTTGACTCTCTGGACAGCATCAAGCATGAAATTGAAAATCAGTCAGCAGGTGTTGAAGAATCTAACTCGGCAATCGAACAGATTATGGGTAACATCCGCTCACTCAACTCTTCTATTGAATCACAGGCTTCTGGTGTAACACAGTCTTCTGCAGCAGTAGAAGAAATGGTAGCAAATATTGTAAGTGTAACTCAGATTCTTGAAAAGAATAATCAGGTTGTAAATATGCTTACAAATGCCGCAGAAAAGGGGCAGCAGCAGGTTAAAGCAGCCGTAAAAACTGCAGATACTGTACTTCAGCAGTCTGAAGGTATTTTACAGGCATCAAGCATAATTCAAAATATTGCCAGCCGAACAAACCTTCTTGCTATGAACGCCGCAATTGAGTCTGCACATGCAGGTGAAGCAGGAAAGGGATTTGCTGTAGTTGCCGAAGAAATTCGTAAACTCGCTGAACAGTCTGGAGACCAGAGTAAAGCAATCGACGAAAATCTTCGTTCTCTTTCAGAAGCAATTGGTGGTATTTCTACTGATATTAATCTGGTTCAGTCAGCCTTCGAAAACATCTATGACCTTACTAACAAAGTTCGTGAACAGGAAACTGTTATTGCAAATGCTATGGAAGAACAGAACTCTGGTAACCAACAGGTACTTGAAGCAATGCGTGCAATCAGTGATTCTACTTCAGAAGTAAAAGATGGTTCTGCAGAAATGCTTGTTGGTGGTGAACAGATTCTTAAGGAAATGAAGAACCTTACAGAAGTAACACAAGTTATTTCTGACAACATGAATCAGATTAACGACTTCTCACAGCAGATTTCTGACGCAATTACTATAACAACAGCTTCAACAAACAGTACACAGGAAAATCTGCAGCATCTTATGAAGGCATTGAGTACTTTCAAGTTGAATAAAGATTAAATATAGAATATCTCTTTTATAATGCTAAAAACACGGCTTTTCGCCGTGTTTTTTTTTGTCTTATATGCTATAATAAACCTCTCTGGAGGCATTATAAAATGGCAGATTATCACGAATTTCCACCTGCGCCAGAAGGCACCCCTGTAGCAAATTTCGTACACCTTCACGTCCACTCAGACTATTCTCTACTGGACTCCTGTGCCACTTTAGACAAGCTTGTTGCAAAAGCAAAAAGCCTTAATATGCCTGCCCTCGCTCTTACCGACCACGGAAACATGTTCGGAGCCCTCAACTTTGAAAAGCTCTGCCATGTAAACGGAATCAATCCTATTGTTGGTGAAGAGTTTTATGTTGCCTACGGAAGTCACTACGAAAAAGAAGACGTTCCTTACAGCCATAAGGGAGAAGAAGGAGACCGTAAGGCCCACTACTTTCACCTGATTCTGCTCTGCGAAAATCAGAAGGGTTATGAAAATATGTGCTGGCTTTCCAGCCGCGCCTTCTGTGATGAAAATGCCCTTTATTATGGTAAGCCTCGTATAGACTTTGAACTTCTTGAAAAGTACCACGAAGGAATCATCTGCTGCTCGGCCTGTATTCAGGGAGAACTTCCCCAAATGCTGCTTGCCGGAATGGATAAGGAAGCCGAAGAACTTGCCTTAAAATACAGTAAGCTTTTTGGTCCTGACCATTATTATATAGAAATCCAGGACCACGGAATTCCAGAACAGAAAGTAGTTGCTGAAAAACTGATTGCACTTGCTCATAAATTAAACATTCCGCTGGTTGCTACAAACGATGTTCACTATGTAGAAAAAGAAGACGCCATTGCCCAGGATGCCCTGCGCTGCATCGGATTTAAAAATCAGCTGCACGAAAAGCATGCCAAAATGGGCGGCGACATGGATCTGGATAACTGGTATTTCAAGACCGAAGAAGAAATGCGAGCTCTCTTTCCTCAGTGCCCGGAAGCCTTTGATAACACAATCAAGATTGCCAACATGTGTAATCTTACAATCAAGCAGTATACAACGCCAGAACTCAAGGAATGTCTGCCCCGCTTTGAACTTCCAAAAGAATTCCGTACCCATGGCGACGACTATCAGAGTGACCAGAACGACTATGTAAAATATCTTGTAGAAGAAGGACTTAAAAAACGCTACAAGGAAATTACTCCTGAAATCCGTGAGCGTGCCGACTACGAAATGAACACAATTTTCAGCATGGGATTTTCCGGCTACTTCCTTATCGTCTGGGAGTTCATCAACTGGTCAAAATCAACTTACGACAATGTAAACAAAAGGCCAAAGCCTTATATTCCGATTGGACCGGGCCGTGGTTCTGGTGCAGGTTCTCTTGTAGCCTACGCCATGACAATTACCGATATCGACCCATTCAGATATGGTTTGATTTTTGAGCGATTCTTAAACCCAGAACGTGTATCCATGCCGGATTTCGACGTTGATATGGACTTCGACTATCGACAGGATATCATCCAGCATACGCGCGATTTGTATGGTGATGCAAACGTTGGGCATATTGTTACTTTTGGTACACTTAAACCTAAAAACTGTATTGCCGATGTTGGCCGTATTTTGAACATTCCTCTAAATGAAGTTGCAATGCTCAAAAAATGTATTCCAGATAATCCTAAGGCAAAACTCAAAGATGCTTTCAGTGAACCAACAGAAAAAATGCCTGATGGCGGTCAGCTTATTCCCTACAAGGATGATCCGCGCTATCAGGAGCTTTTTGACCTTGCCTTCAGACTTGAAGGTGTAAAACGAAACACTGGTTTGCATGCTTCGGGTATGGTAATTGGGCTTACCCCTCTTCCAGACTGGGCTCCGGTTTTTAAGGATCCTAAAACTGGTGAAGTTGGCGTTCAGTACACAATGGATATTATTGAGCCTTGTGGACTTGTAAAGTTTGACTACCTTGGACTTAAAACACTTTCTCTGATTCGTTATGCAGAAGCAATTATAAACAAACACCGTCCTACAGGAACTCCAGAGTTTATTACAGCAAATGTCAGTGAAACTGATGAAAAAACCTTTGACCTTTTCTGCCGTGGCGACTCTGTCGCAGTATTCCAGTTTGAATCTCCTGGTATGCAGAAAATCCTGCGAGAATGTAAACCACGTACAATCGAAGAGCTTGTTGCCTTGAACGCACTTTATCGTCCGGGCCCGCTCGACTATATTCCAAAATACATTGAAGGTAAATGGAAGCCTGAAACTATTGAATATCCGGACCCGTCGCTTGAAAATCTTTTGAAGGAAACCTATGGCGTTATGGTTTACCAGGAACAGGTTATGAAAGTTGCCCAGATTATTTCAGGCTTCTCTCTTGGTGGTGCAGATATGCTTCGCCGCGCCATGGGTAAGAAAAAGCTCGACGTTCTTATGAAAAAGAAAGAAGAGTTTATTGCCGGTGCGGTAAAAAACGGACACACAGAGGAACATGCAGGTGAAATCTTTGAAATCATGATTCCATTTGCCGGTTACGGATTCAATAAATCTCATGCAGCGGCTTACTCTGTTCTTGCTTACCGCACAGGCTGGCTTAAGGCTCACTACCCGGCTGAGTTCATGGCAGCCAACCTTACAAACGAAATCACTTCTACAGATGGACTTCCTTTCTATATTGAAGAAGCCCGAAAAATGGGAGTTCCCGTAGATGCTCCTGACGTAAACCGTTCTGATATTATTTTTGACGTTGTAGACGGCCGTATTGTCTTTGGTCTTAAAGGAATCAAGGGTATGGGTGAGGCCGCAGCTCAGGTTATTGTAAATGAGCGCGAAAAGAACGGTCCGTATAAATCTTTCATGGACTTTATAAAACGAGTCTGTGCTATTGTTGAAAAAGACGAAGACGGTCGTGAAAAGACATTCATCAATAAAAAAGCAATCGAAGTTCTTATCAAAACCGGTGCCTTTGACCATCTTAAGGAAAAAGATGGAACAACCCTCAACCGCCCGACACTTCTTGCCAATATGGAAGCAGCTCTCGACTACGTTTCTGATTATCTTGAAGATCAGAAAAAAGGTCAGGGAGACTTGTTCGGCGACCTTGCAGATGAGGAAAAGAATTTTACAGACTTCCAGTATAGAATTATTCCGGATGTTCCTCAGATGGAACTTCTTAATATGGAAAAAGAGTGCATAGGTTGTTACGTAAGCGGACACCCTCTGGATTCTTACCGCAAGGCAATAGAAAGAGCTGTTACTGTAAGAGCCGGAAACATAAACCGCATTGCTGAAGAAAGCAAGGCAGAAAAAGCTGCTCTCGAAGCAAGCGGATTAAAACCATGGCAGATGCGCGATTCCGGAAAATCTTACGTAGCACTGGGAATGATTTCCGGAATTCACGAAATTGTTACCAAAAAAGGTGCCCGAATGGCTTTTGCAAAGCTAAATGATATGGATGGTCAGATTGACCTTACCTTCTTCCCTAAAACCTGGGAAACAATGAAAACCCAGCTTCAGGATGCCGAAGTTTATGCTTTCCGCGGAAAAGTTGATGGCAGTCGTGATACACCTTCTTTGATTGTTGATTCTATTGAAGATGTACAGCAGATGGAAACTCATTCTGCCCAGGCGGTTCATATCCGGCTGGACACAAATTTCAATTCCGAGCCTGCAATTGCACAATTAAAAGATTTTTTATTTGATAAAATGGGTAAATGTTCAGTATATTTTCATATAGACACAGGAAATAATCCTTATGTCGTAAAAGCAAACGACCAGATTTCCGTTAGTGCCGATGAGCAGACCCTTAAGGCATTAAAAGACATCAATTTCGTGCGCGAAGTGTGGACGGAGTAGGCTACAATCGAAAATCCGTTAAAAATCGGGCTGCGACAGCGGGCCGATTTAGGATTATCGCTCGTTCCGCCTCAGAGGCGAGACTACGCGAGCCGACTACAATCGAAGAACCGTTAAAAAACGAGCTGCGACAGCGGGTCGTTTTAGGTTCATCGAAAAAATGGCTCAGAGGCGAGACTATGCGAGCCGACAATGCGATGTTTTTTTTCAGGAGGTATTTTTTTATGATACAGACAGTTTTATCTATTCTAGCAGCAATGCTTTCAGTTTATACTCTTTTATGTTTTGTATATATTCTTATGTCCTGGTTACCGGGTGCTAAGTTCACGAGGTTCGGACATATAATGACAGCAATCTGTGAACCTTATATGGGTCTCTTCAAAAAACTTGGATTTCTTCGCATAGGAAACATTGATTTTTCACCGATTGTTTCACTTGGAATTCTTTCGCTTGTCTCTGCAATTCTTGGAGGAATTCAGCATACAGGAAGAATCTTCGTCGGCGGAATTCTCGGAACTATCATCAGTTCTATCTGGGGAATTGCTTCATCAATTGGTTTTATTTTTACCCTTTTGACATTTGTCCGCTGGATAGTGCTTCTTATTAATAAAGGAAGAACATCTTATGATTCAGGCTGGAATCAGGTAGACATGATGCTCAATAAGATTTCTTACAAGATTGCAGGAACCATTACCAAAAATGGAATAAGTTACCAGACTTCACTTTTAATCTCATGGATTACCCTGCTTGTATTTCTTGGAGTAGGACATATTCTTATTACAATTCTCGTAAGCCTCTGTTATAGAATGCCATTTTAATGAAGATTTCTGATATAAAAACCCCGGTTTCTTCAATTTCAGGAATCGGGCCACAGCTTACAAAAGCCCTGGCAAAAGTAAATGTTTTCACAGTTGGCGATCTGCTGCAATATTATCCTCGAGACTATGAAGACAGGACTCATAAGGTAACTTTCCGTGAGCAGGCCGAAAGCCACGGCAAAGTTCATACAGTAGCGCAGGTAATCAGCCACGAATGGTTCGGTTACGGTCGTATGAAAACCTTAAAAATCATTGTAAATGATGGAACAGGCACGGCAGAGCTTATTTGTTTTAACAGAGCCTTTTTGGAAAAGAGCCTTATACCCGGCACAATAATTACAGTCACCGGAAAATTCGAAGTAAAATATGGAAAGCTGCAGAGCACAGCCTTTGAGGCAATAAAACATGATACGGTGGTTGAGCCTGTTGCCGGCTCACAAGGTGGTTTCGATACACCTGCTTCGCAGGCACTCAACCACCCTATGCCAGACCTCTCTTCTATCGCGCCAAAAGAAAGCGGAATAATCCCGGTTTATCCGCTCACAGAAGGACTCTCTCAGAAGGCCGTAACAAAAGCCGTCTCACAGGCGCTCCAGCAGTACGCGCACGGAATCGAGAACGAGTTGCCTTCTGAACTTATCGAGGCGCGCGGCCTTTTACAAAAACAGGACGCAATCCGCCTTATTCATCGCCCATCAGAAATGTCCCAGGCGGCGGCCGCCCGCCGTACCCTTGTTTACGAAGAGCTCTTTCAATTCCAGTCAATACTTGCAAAGCGTATCTACAACAGAAAAGGTTTTACGGCGAATACAGTGATTGTACCGAAAAGTTCTGTGATTGAGACAAAAAGTACGGTGATTGAGCCTGTCGAAAACACCGCAGCTCTCGATAAATCCATCGGCTCACAGAGTAATTTCGACATCTCTCAATTCACCGATTCTCTCTCTCCGCTCCAGCTGGATTTTTTCAATTCTCTTCCATTTCCTCTTACAGATGACCAGCGCAAGGTAATCTACGAAATGGATGCAGAAATAGACCGCAGCTACACTGAAAGGGAACGTGTGCTAAACCAGATGGACCGGGGTCTGCCGCCACCAAGAACTCCGGTTTTTACAATGGCAAGGCTCTTACAAGGCGATGTAGGTTCAGGAAAAACTCTTGTTTCACTTTTTCTCTGCCTCAGAATCATCAGCTGGAAAGGCCAGTGTGCCTTTATGGCTCCTACAGAAATTCTTGCACGCCAGCACGCAGAAACTACTGCAAAACTACTGACTCCGCTTGGAGTACGCACTGCCTTTCTTACAGGAAATCTCCGCGCAAAAGGACGTAATCAGCTGCTAAAAGCCCTTAAGGATGGCGAAATTGATATCGTTGTTGGAACTCACGCACTTTTTTCTGCAAACGTAGAGTACAAAGATATGAAATTAGCCGTAATTGATGAGCAGCATCGTTTTGGAGTTCTTCAGCGACAGGCAATAATCGAAAAAGGACGGCAGACTGTTGGTTCAACAAGTTCTGCCACCGGAGCCTTTACCTTTGAACCAAATCTTCTTATGATGAGTGCAACTCCTATTCCTCAAAGTCTTGCCCTTACCGTTTTTGGCGATCTTGATATTTCTTCGATTCACACAATGCCCGCTGGCCGCAAGCCGATTACTACCTACCTCGTAAAAGAGGGCAACGAAATGAATGCCTACGAAGCAGTTAGAAAGGAACTTGAAAAAGGTCATCAGGCTTATTTTGTTTATCCGGCAATTGACAGCGATGAAAATATAAAATCTGCAGAGCGCGTTTTTGCTCATCTGCGAGACCATATTTATCCTCAGTATAAATGTGCCCTTGTTCACAGCAAAATTGACGAAGATGAACAGGTTAGAATTTTAAGAGATTTTCGAGACGGAAATATTCAGATTCTGGCCGCAACCACGGTGATTGAAGTAGGTGTCGATGTGCCGAACGCAACCTGTATGGTAATTGAGATGGCAGACCGCTTCGGTATGGCCCAGCTTCACCAGCTCCGCGGGCGTGTAGGTCGCGGAGAAGCCCAGTCCTTCTGCTTTTTGATATACAGTAAGGATATAACGGAAACCGGAATTGAACGAATGAAGGCTCTGAGGCAGAGTACTGACGGATTTTTTATTGCCGAGCAGGATCTCAAAACCCGCGGTCCTGGAGAACTCAATGGCACAGTGCAGGCAGGTGAGCTTGGCTTCCATCTTGCAGATCTCTCCCGCGACATGGAAATAATGGAATTGGCTCGAAATGATGCGATTTCATACATTGCAACTCAAAACGTGTCAAAATAACTCAAAATAAATCAGTAACAAAATCACTGTATCAAAATGACACAGTTTAATATCCGTCATTCCGAACTTGTTTCGGAATCTACCAGATAAGATCCTGAAACAAGTTCAGGATGACCGGTTTTTTAGTAAAAAAATACTTTTTCTAAAAATTTCATCTTTTTTTAGTTGATATTTTTACTTGGCACAATACTTGCTATATAGTTAGTGTATAAGGAGATTATGCCATGACAAACGATGAAAACATTCTTGCTATGTACCTCAAAGAAATCAACAAGATTCCTATGATTTCTCATGAAGAAGAAGTTGAGCTTGCACAGAAAGCTCAGGCTGGCGATACAGTTGCAAAAAATAAACTTGTAAATGCTAATCTCCGCTTTGTAGTAAATGTTGCAAAGAAATATCAGAATCACGGACTTGATCTTACAGACCTGATAAGCGAAGGAAATATTGGACTTCTTACAGCTGTTGAAAAGTTCGATGTAACAAAAGGATATCATTTCATTTCTTATGCTGTATGGTGGATTCGCCAGAGCATTCTTAAGGCTATCTGCGAAAAGAGCCGTGCTATCCGTCTGCCTCTTAACCGCGCCAATGAGCTTGTTCAGATTGAACATGCACGCAAGGTTGTTGGAACTAAGAAAACTGAGCAGCAGGAATACGAAGAAATCGGCGCTATGCTCAATATGGATGCAAGCCATGTTCGTGATATGATTAATATCAGCCGTGAAATGATTAGTCTTGATGCAGAAACAAATGATTCTGATAACGGCCGTTCTAAAGTTTCAGACTTCTTCGAAGACAATGCTTATGATCGTCCGGAAGAAAAGGCTATCGAAAAATCTATGCACGAAGAAATTGACGGTGTAATCAATACTCTTCGTCCTAACGAAGCACGTGTTATCCGTATGCGCTATGGCCTCAACGGTGCAAAACCTATGTCACTTAAAGAAGTTGGCGAAGAATGCTCTCTTACAAAAGAAAGAATCCGCCAGATCGAAAAACACGCAATTATCCGTTTGCAGCACCCTACCCGTGCCCGCAGACTTGAAGCATACGTAGCGTAAAAATACAAAGGTTATATAAAAAGGGGCTGTCCAAAAAGAAATGGACAGCCCCTTTTTGTTTGCAGTAATTATATTTAGGCTTTTACCGGGATTCCACAATCTTTGTGTTCATTTTCCCAATTATGAGCAAGTCTCAAAATCTTTTTCTCACTGAACATAGCTCCAGCAAACTGCATACCAATTGGCATACCATCTGCACTTGTACGTCCGGCTGGAACATTGATTGAAGGAATGCGGGCAAGGTTTACGAAAGTTGTATAAAGGTCTGAGAGGTACATCTCAAGCGGATTATCAACTTTAGAACCAAGCTTGAATGCAGCAGTAGGACAGGTTGGACACAAAATTATGTCGTATTTGTCGAATACAGCTGCAACCTCGCGCTGAATGCGGGCACGAACTGTCATACCCTTTTTATAAGTGTCTCCTGAGAACTGCTCAGAAAGAACATAGTTTCCGATTACGATACGGCGTTTTACTTCAGGGCCAAAACCTTCTGAACGTGTTTCAACATAAAGCTCATCGTAACCCTGACCATTGTCTACACGACGGCCATAGCGGATACCATCAAAACGGCTGAGGTTTGAAGCTGCTTCAGAAAGAGCAATTACATAGTAAGCGGCAATTGAAGCATCAAGAATCGGAAGGTCAACTTCTTCTACTGTGGCTCCCTTATCTGTAAACCATTTACGTGTTTCTTCAAAGCATTTTACAACATCAGGATCTGCACCTTCTGTTTTAAGGAACTGTTTTGGAATCGCAATTTTAAGAGCTTTGAACTCTGCATCTGTAAGAGCTTCGAGTTTGCTCAAAGTTTTTCCTTCAGGCAAATCTGCAGAAGTGTCATCATACATATCTACGCCGCACATAAGGCTGAGAGGTTCAGCAATATCTGCAGGAGTGTGACCGAGAATACCAACCTGATCCAGAGAAGAACCGTATGCAACGATTCCCCAGCGGCTGAGAACTCCATAAGTTGTCTTAAGACCATAGATTCCACAGTAGCTTGCAGGGAGGCGAACTGAACCACCGGTTTCTGTACCAAGACCAAAGAGTGCCTGGTTTGCAGCAACAGCGGCAGCAGAACCACCAGAAGAACCACCAGATACAAACTCTCGGTTAATAGGATTACGGGTTGGGCCGTAACATGAGTATTCTGTAGAAGAACCCATTGCAAACTCATCCTGATTACAGCGTCCAAGAGGAATTGCACCTGCCTTTTCCAATCGGTCAATTACAGTTGCGTTATAAGGAGCAACATAGCCTTCGAGGATTTTTGAAGCACAGGTAAGGCGGTGGCCTTTTGAGTTCATGTTATCTTTTAATGCAAATGGAATTCCAAGCAAAGGTTTTTCTGCAAAAAGCTTATCCAGAGCATCGCCGCCTGCAGTACGTGCTGCGGCAATTTCCTTGTCGGCGGCAGCAGCTACTTCTGCAGCATCATCGTACATTTCAATAAATGCGTTAAGCGGAATTGGTGCTGATTTATCTTTATTGAAGGTTTCAATTGCATCACGAACAAGTTTTTCGCTGGTAACTTCGCCGGCTTTGAGTGCGTCGCGTGTTTCTTTGATTGTGTAATACATATTAAGCACCCTCCCCGAGTACCTTTGGTACCTGGAAATAGCCGTCCATAAAGTTTTCTGAAACTTTCTTTACGTCGCTGATTTCAAGTCCATCTACTACAGTATCACCACGAAGCTTATCGGCCTCGGTACGTGGATATGCGTCATACGGATTTTCACTATCATCATACTTAGAAAGAATATCAAAATATCCAACAATGTCGTCTACCTGTTTTTTCAATGTCTCCATATTTGTACTTTCCGGAGACAAACGAGACAAATAAAGTAAGTTTGTAAGAGTCTCTTCATCAATTTCTTTATGCTGTGTTGCCATAAGAAATATTATAGTAGAAATTGCAGTTTTAGTGAATATGTATGATTTTTCGTTTCCTTTACAAAGAGGACAAAGGTATTATAAAGAAAGCAGGGAAAGCTGGCGCGAGGGAGCGGGGCGTGGTACAAAAGCACTCTTTTTGTGGCTGCCGCGAGAGCGGCAGGTTCTATAGTTTCTATACCACAAAAAGCGTGCAGCGCATTATTGCGCGGTTTTGTACCACGAAGCCGTGACCGGGAGCCAGAGTATTAACTAAAATTATTTATAATACTTTTATCCTCTTTGCAGGGAACTCGAAAATATTTTTACCTTGCCGTAAAAGTATTTCTACTATAATATTTCTTTATGCGTTTAGATTTACTCTTAGAACTTATCGGATATCTTGGCTCATTGCTGGTTATTGTTTCTATGCTGATGACTTCGGTAGTGAAGCTCCGTGTTATTAATACAATCGGAAGTGTAATCTTTTGTGCCTATGCACTGGCAATTCATTCTTATCCTACTGCTGCCATGCAGGTTTGCCTTATCATCATCAATATCGTTAATCTTCATAAACTGAATAATACAAAAAAAGAATATGCAGCCGTGGAACTTAATTTTAATGACGGCTTTCTGTCTCATTTTCTTTTTTCAAACAGTAGTGATATCAAAAAATTCTTTCCTGATTTTTCCGCTCCATCACAAAATGACAGAATATTCCTGATTACCTGCGAAGAAATTCCTGCAGGTGTTTTTATTGCTGATAATGACGGGAAAGACAATTTAAACGTAAAACTTGATTATACTACACCAGCTTACCGCGACTGTTCTGCCGGAAAGTTTATGTTTACACATCTTAAGCATCTTGGAATCAAAAAAGTTATAGCAGAAACAAAAATCCCTGCCCATGAAAAATACCTTCATAAAGTCGGCTTTTCACAAGACGGGGATTCAGGTGGCTTTGTAAAGAATCTATAGAGTCTTAGTTACAAATGCCTTACCGGCAACTTCTCCAAGAGTAATATAGGTATGATTTACAGGATCATAAGTAATTGGGCGAAGCTTTGCAGGGTCGATTTTTCCATCTGTAAGAATACTGTCGTCTGCATTTACATTGATGATATTTGCGGTCATGCAACCTGTTGTTGGCTCATAAGCCAGCATCTCGCATTCGAGGCACATTGGAAGTTCGTTGATTACCGGAGCATCTACAAACTCTGATTTTGTTGCGGTAAAGCCGGCTTTGGCAAATTTATCCGGAACATTGTTTGCAGAAACGCAGCCTACATAATCACATTCTTTTACATGAGCAGCATCTGCCATGCTCACGGTAAAGGCTTTTTTCTTCAAAAGATTTTTTGCAGTTTTGTGGCTTGGGTCAATGCAAATTGCAATCTGATTTGTATCGTGAATTCCACCCCAGGCAGCATTCATTGCATCTGGATTTCCATTCTCATCATAAGTTGCAATAATTAATACCGGCATAGGGTACATAAAAGGCTGTTTTCCAAAGTTTGTTCTCATAGCAGTTTTATCCTCCTGATAAAAAACTGCTAAACGGGCATGTAAAGGCTTTAAGCGAAGCGTGTCTTGACATGAACGTATAGCAGTGTGTTAAATTTTTAATTATTATACTATAATTCCCATATAATTACATGAGGTAAAAAATGGAAGTTTCAAAAAACTTTTCGCTGGCAGCAGTTTTTTCAGACCACATGGTTTTGCAGAGAAATAAGTGGACTGCAATATTTGGTCAGGCTGAAGACGGAGCCCTTATAGAGGCTTCTCTTTTTGATGGCAAGGATTCTTTGCTTTGCAGAAACTCCTGTATTGCCTCAAATGGTCGCTGGCTTTTACAACTTGAAGCTCAAAGTGCACAGACTGGCTGCAAGCTTGTAATTAACTGCGGAAGCGAAAGTAAAAGTTTTTGTGATATTGCAATTGGCGAAGTCTGGCTTGCTGGCGGTCAGAGCAATATGGAGTTTGAACTCCAGAACTGCAAGGAAGGGCCGGCTGAACTTTCTGATGATGAAGCCGGAAAGAATGTTCGCTTTTACTACACAAATAAGATTGGCTGGATGGATGATAAATTTTTCGAAGCAGAACGCAAGACAGCCTGGCAAACCTGGGAAAATCCTGCACGCGGCGCCTGGTCTGCAGTGGGGTATTTTTTTGCAAAAAAGCTTGCTGCTGATCTGGACTGCGTAGTTGGTGTAATTGGATGTAACTGGGGAGGAACTTCGGCAAGTGCCTGGATGCGCCGCGAATATCTTGAAGAAGACCGCGATCTGAACACTTACCTCTCTGATTACGCAGAAGCTACCCGCGGTAAATCAATCGAACAACAGTGTAAAGAATTTGATAATTATGAAATAGAAAATGCTGACTGGCAGGAAAAGTTTTCAAAACTTTGGGAAAAGCAGCCGGGCATCACATGGGCAGAGGCAGAAAAAATTCTGGGAAAGAATCCCTGGCCGGGTCCTGCTTCCTGCAAAAATCCGTATCGCCCGTGCGGACTTTATGATTGTATGATTGCACGAATTTTGCCTTACACTCTCAAAGGCGTGCTCTGGTATCAGGGAGAAAGTGATGACCATAAGCCTGCCTTTTATTACAAGCTTTTCCGTTCACTCATCGATAACTGGCGCACAGACTGGAAGGATGAAAATCTGTCTTTTGTTTTTGTTCAGCTGCCTGTTCACCGTTACGAAGCAGATCCTGATTTCCGTCACTGGTGTATTGTGCGTGAAGGTCAGGCAAAGGTTGCAGCGACAGTTCGTAATGCATGGCTGACAAGTGCTTTTGATTTAGGCCAGTACAGCGATATTCATCCGGTAGCTAAAAAAGTTCTTGCAGAAAGAATGGAAGCAAATGCTCTTGCGAATGTGTACCAGTTGATTCCCTCTGTTGACGCCGCTGCCCCTCAGATTGAAGGATGTTATCCAAATAACAGTCAGGATGAAAATGGTCCTGGAAAACTCATTCTAACTTTTGCAAATGCTCCACTCGGCTTTGAAGTTCGTGAAGATGAAACCAGATTTGAAGAATATAAAAAGATGGAAGCAAATCAGGGGAATACTGTAAGTTCTGAATTTTCAGGTTTTGAAATAGCTGGCTGCGATGGAGTATGGCATCCGGCAAAGTTTGCTCTTGGCGGTACAGACGGAAAACTTAATACAATAATTTTATGCAGCAATAAAGTTAGCCGGCCGGTAGCCGCCCGCTATGGCTGGTACAACTATGGACCAGTTACGATTTATGGCAAGAACGGACTTCCTCTGTGCCCATTCAGAATTACGGCAGCAGGAAAAGTTTGCGGTGAGGCTGGTAAATCAGATGACACCGGCCACGCAAAAATCCAGCAGATAATGACGGTATGAGAAAAGAAGAAGCTTCTGTTATGCTGAAACAAAAAAATGTCATACTGAAACAAAAAACTGTCATGCTGAACTTGTTTCAGCATCTAAAAAAAAGATCCCGAACCAAGTTCGGGATGACAGTCCATAAGCTTGAGATGACAGTCTATAAGCTTGGGATGACAGTTCTTTTTACATTTTTCTTATCCTATACATTGGCCGCCCAGCCGGTACCCGGCTCATACTACGACTTTGTCGACGCCACAAAAGACCTGCCGGCTGGTCACGACAAAACTTCGCTGATTATCTACCGGCCGGACAACGTCGGAGTTCTCAATGACATCCGCTGCTTTCTGCGCATCCAGGACGAAGCCGGCCAGGACATCACTTACGACACAAGCCACATCACAGCCACTTACGAATGGATGAGCACACCGGACATAATCCGTAATTATAAGCACACCTACTTTCTCAGTGGCGGCATGGCCATGCACCTCAAACTCAAAAAAGGCCGCTATAAAATCTCCCTCTACACTCCCGTGAACCAGCAGAACAATTTTGTTTACCCGGAGTCCGGAGAAGAAGCGAGGACAGCCCTGCAATCCGGGGTAGTAGAATACTCGCAGACTAAGGCTTTCCAATGGGAATCAAATGTTTTCGAATACAACACAGAGAATCCAACAAAGGTAATTTTTGTTACCCCTACCCGCAACGACAACGGCTTTTACAATGGCGGCTGGGTGATAGATTATAAGGACGGAAGAAAGCCGTAAACACAAAAGAGCCGCGGCTGGATCTCCTTTACAAAGATATTGACAAATAATTCTGGTATGTTATAGTTATAAAAGAAAGGCACCACGCGACAAGCGTCTTGCCTCCCAGTTTGGTGCCTAGTAAACTAGGCTTGTGCCCATCCTGTAGCAGCAAACACGACAGGGTGGGCTATTTTTTTCACTTCTTTTATTTTGAGGCTATTACATCGGCGAGATCGAAGATTGCCTGTTTTTGTATTGAGGTAAAGTTATTTAACTTTGTGATTATTACTTTTTCATTTTTCTCCTGCGACATTAAGAGTATTCCCCACAATGAGTTACCCCGCAATTCAGTTTGTCAGACCTGTCGTTTTTGAAAAGCTGTTATTGAGTTATTTTCCACTCTTTACCAATTTTAGCTAACTTTTTTTCTTCAACTAAGGATTTTATTATTTTATCAATAAAACTTTTTGGATAATGCAATTTATCAAAAATATCTCTCATTGAAACCTTAGAATTGTCTTTTATCAAAGAAATAATCTCTATTTTACATTCTTCTTCTTTTTCTAATTTAAGTCTATCAAGACTTGCAGAATTAAATTCTATAATTCCATTCCAATTTATAGAACCATCTTTATTGCAAAAGTAATTTGTAAAATCACAGACAAGACGATTAAATGCTTCAGCATAACTTTTGTTGAAAGTTTCTACATATTTTTCAGGGAGATTACCCATAAAAACTATTATTTTCTTATAAAAGTCTGGATCTCCTGTGAGCATCGTCCAAAAATCTTCGCCTGCTACTTCTTCATACGATTTATTAACTGAGGACGTACTTTTCTTTTGTCCGTAACCATAACCTACGACGGGTTCATACCCCATTTTTCCTTGAGAAGCAAGTTTCTTTGCCTTATTAAAATTTTCTTCCTGCCTTTTTTTACTGTCAGCATTAAAAACAGAAGTTCCACTTTTTACAGCAATACAAAATACCTTATTATTTACTTTATCTCTTATTTCTAAATCAATACCCTCTGTAAGTGATTTTGAACCACCAGATGCTGCAATCGCAATCGGTTCGAAGAAGCAATTTCCGAAAATTGTTTCTTCGCTTGAACTAACATATGCTTTAAGAACAGACTCTACAATCTCATCAGCCCTTTGCATAGATTTTGAGCGATAGAGGTATGGATTTTTTGATTTCATTATATCTCGTATTTGAAGTTTATTTAAATTAGCAAGTAAAGCGTTATAAAAATCTGATAAAGCCTTTTCTATTGCATTTTTTACTTCTTTTTCGTCATATTTACTATTAATTATCGTCATCTTCGCTACCGCCCAATCTTATAGCATCTTGTATTCTGCTATGAACGCCTGTCCCCCTAAATCTTTTTGTTTTTATACTACCAGTCGTTTCTGCTGTGGCAATTATTGCTTTCCCAATAGCCTTTGCTAAACCGACAGGAACTGCATTACCTATTTGACGGTATTTTGCAGAAGTCGTTCCTACAAAATTCCAATCTTCAGGAAATTGTTGTAACCTAGCATATTCTTTTATACTAAGTGGTCTATCTTGAGTTGGATGACACATCATAGTTGCTTTTTGTACTGGAGATGTTACAACGGTTGGGGATGGCTGGCTATAACTTAATCGTCTATAAAACCCAACTTTTCCACCGCCTGACGAATAAGCTCCACCCATTGCTTTTTCAAGAATATCTTTAGGCAAATCTTTCCAATTTCCACCTTCTGGAACCATGCGCAAATATTTTAATCGTTCGTCACTAAAGGAAGCACATTCTCCAGGATTATTTTCTAAATCTTTTATAGCATCGCCTGTTGTTTTCCACAGCATTTCTTTGTTCTGGTGCATTTGAAAATTTGTTGGAATCGGTAAAAAAATATCTTCATAATCCCTGCTACCAATCAAGACAAATCTTTCTCTAAACTGTGGTACTCCGTAATTAACAGCATCAAGGATACCGTATACAGTTTTATATTCCAATTTATTAAATTCAGAAAGAATTACATCTAAAACTGTCTTGGGAGAATTTTCATCTAATGGTTTGTCTAAGTTTGATTTTAAAGGAGAAGACATAATACCTTTTACATTTTCCATGATGAAGAATCTAGGGCGTATATAATTTATCATACGGATATAATCCATAAATAAACTTCCTCTTGGGTCGTTTATTCCTAAACGTTTTCCGGCAGTTGAGAATGGCTGACATGGGGGACCACCACAAACAAGAAAAGGTTCTCCTTGTTTTAAGCCAATTTTATTTAAGATATCTTCTGGTCTTATATTTCTTATATCGCCTAAAACAGCATTTTTCCCATTTGCTTCTATTGTTTTTACACAAGATTCATCAAAGTCTTGGCAAATTCGAATATGTAGACCTGCCTGCTCTAGACCAAGGTCTAGCCCCATTGCACCTGAGAAAAAAGATATTACATCACGATTAGAATCTTGTTTATTCACAACTTTTTAGTATATAAAACATCCTTCTTTTTTTCTACTATACATTACCCTTTTTTTACTATTCCTTCATCATACTCTAAAATGTTACTTGCTCTCCTTTACCACCATTGGCGGTATCTCTATAACAATATTTAAAACCGCAAAACAGCTTGACATGTTTGTTAGAGTTGAAAATTATGTTATACGTTATCAAATCCTTCTTTCCATAATATTAGAGATTTCAATTCTTTATTATATAATTTTAATCTTTGAGTAAAAAATTTTTCATAATCATTACTGAGTATTCCAAATTTATCTAGATCTCCAATAAAATGTGATGAAAGAATTTTCTTAAAATTTGGATTATCAGAATACCATTTAATATATGTCGCAGGAGCATTTGCTTTTATTTCTTGATTAGTTTCCGAATCAAATATAGTTATATTTGCTATATGGTTAACTTTATCTGTCCTATGCTGCTTGTTTTGCATATATTTTTTTGGAAAAAAATGATGATAATTCTTACTATTTGATTGAAGTAACCAATCATTTGATATTTTTATATTAGCGCCATCTTTAAATGATTTTGGTGTTTTTGTACAAAGAATACATAAAATACCTTTAGCAATAGCACTGCTTGTAGAAAATTCACCTTTTTGATCTAAATGCTGAACAGAAATATCGACACCTTCATCATAGGTAGGTTTTTTATTATTTTTGATTACATCCATGACATTTTGAATATCAACCTGAAGTTTACCAGTAACACCTTCCGTAAATCTTTGATTAAAAACAGAACGCCAAAAATAATCTTTTAAATATTTAATTTTTTGTTCTGAAGGAGTCTTATTATTTGCCCATAAAAATAATATGTAAAAGGTACTAAAAGTGCATCATAAGGTAATAATTTTGATACAACAACACCAAAGTGTTTTAAAAAAAATCAATTGCAGCATTCATTGATTTCACAATTGAGTCCCAGTATTCAATAAAATCCTGTTTATCCAATCTTAATATAGTTTTATTGTTACATGCATTTTTAATACATATAGCAACACATTGCAAAATTGTTGTAGTTGATATTGTTTCAAAATCACAAGTCGTCCAATCTTCTAGTAAAGATTTTACCTTTTCTGATAAATCAAAATTGTTTTTCTCATCATAAATTTTAGCACACATTATTTCAAATACAGACAAAGGTTTTCCGGATACATTTATACGAGTAAAGATATCTGTAGCAATATCAATATCAGCATTTTCTACGTCTATTATAGATAATTCATATTCCTTGATTCTATCGCTTAATTCTTTGATTCTTTCAATATACTATCTAATAACTCAGCAGATTTTTTTACTTCCCATACAAATTCTCTTTGAAATTTTGGAACTTTAATTGTACCTTCTTCAATATAGGTTTCCAATTGTCTTATGAACATTCTATCTGGTCTTGGTTTCGTATTCATTTTTCTTTCCTTTTGCTAGCCAGTGTGCCTGTCGTCATAACACTATTTATATATCTTTTATAATTATAACTCATCCCCAAATATATTCAATGTTTTACTCTGAAAGTGGGGCGTTGCGGGGCGGGAGAACTCGAAAAACTTTTAGCCCCGCTGGGTGGGTAGCGGAAGACACGACAAAGCGGAGCGACTCGTGGCTTCCGCGCAGGGAGGGGCTCCTCCCTCCTATTGACAATTTTTTTTATTCTCACTAGATTGAAAACAACACCGACTCGCCGGTGAAAATTCTTTTTTAAGGAGGTCACTCCCATGGATATCAGTGTAGTGTATTTTGATTTTAAGTGCGGAATGATTCTCCCTCGCACAAAAGAGAATTAGTTCCCACTTAAAATTTCAATCCTCACAAATCGACCGCACGATACCTCGGCGTGTGTATTATTGTTTTCGGCTCGTTACCGAATCGTTACTGCTTATTATTTGTAACTTGAATTATGAACAAACTGAATTTATTTCGTTATTTTAAACGTTACAGTTTTCTGTATCTGATTGCCCTGCTTGCCATGACGGCAGGCACAATGCTGGACCAGGCAGCACCTCTGATTGTTCAGCATATTATTGATGATGTTTTGATTGCAAAGAAGATGGAAGTTTTGAACTTTCTTCTGCTTAGTATTCTTGGAATCGGAGTGGGCCGTTGCATCTTCCAGTACACAAAGGAATATGCCTGCGACTATGCAGGAAGTAAAATTGCAAGTGAAGTCCGCATTAATCTTTTTCAGAAGATTCAAAGCCTTTCTGCAAACTTTTTTGACGGCATAAACTCCGGTGAGCTTATGAGCCGCGTAAAGGACGACGTAGACCGCATCTGGGATATCGCAGCCTTTATGGGAATTCTCATGGCCGAAGTATTTATCCGCACTGTGACCACAATTATTTTTATGGTTCGCATAAACTGGCAGCTGGCCCTGATTCCGATTGTGGGAATGATTGGCTCTGGCGTAATTGCCATTATGATGGAAAAGCAGCTGGATGATTTGTACGGTGCTGTTATGCAGGAAGGTTCAGAGATGAACAACACTGCGGCAGAAAATCTTGCTGGAGTTCGTACGGTTAAAGCTTTTGCACGCGAGGGCTTTGAGATTGCGAAGTTCCATAAACACAACCAGAAGTTTTATGAACTCAACATTGATTTGAGCCGGGTCTTTGTAAAATACAACCCGATGATTCAGACAATTACAAGGCTCCTTTCTGTAATTTCTTTGCTGCTGGGCGGCCTTATTGTAATGAAGGGAAATCCTTTGCAGGGTGGAGCTAAGATGAGCGTGGGTGAGCTGATCGCTTTTACCCAGTATGTTGGCGGGATGATCTGGCCTATGGAAATGCTTGGCTGGCTCACAAACGGTTTTTCGAGTGCCAAGGCAAGCGTTAAGCGTCTGAATAAGATTTATGCTGAGCTGCCGGATATTACAGAAAACAGCGAGCTTGCAAAGAACACAGCAGATGACGATGCAGAACTTGCAGATGCAATGTTCTCTCAGTTTGATATTGCCGGGGACATCAGCTTTGAGCATGTAACTTACAGTCCGGTGGTTGAGTGCTCGCGAAGCGAGTGTATCGAAAACACCGCAGAGTCTGATAACAATGTGGTATCGATACGTCCTTCGGACTACTCAACCACCGGCAAAACTGAGACTCGCAAGATTCTCGACGATGTAAGTTTCGACATCAAGGCCGGACAGACTCTGGGAATTATGGGTTCAACAGGTTCGGGTAAGACAACCATCATCAATCTGCTTAAGCGCATGTACGACGTTACAGACGGAAGCATAAAGCTTGATGGAATTGATATCCGCGAACTGCCTCTGCCTACCCTGCGAAGGGCTATCTCTTGTGTTATGCAGGACATCTTTTTGTTCAGCGACACGATTGACGGAAACATCAGACTTGGTGCACGCGAGAGCATTACAACCGCAGAAGTTCGCTCGGCTCTGAATCAGTCGCACGCTTCTGAGTTTGTAGACAAAATGGAAGAAAAAGAAAACACCGTAATTGGTGAGCGCGGTGTTGGCCTTAGTGGCGGACAGAAGCAGCGAATTACAATTGCACGTGCCCTGGCGCGAAAGACTCCGGTGCTTGTTTTGGACGATTCCACATCTTCACTGGATACAGAAACCGAGCAGGAGATTCAGGGAGTTCTCGCAGAACTTTCAGGCATGACAAAAATCATCATAGCCCACAGAATCAGCGCGGTTCGCAAAGCAGATAAGATTATTGTTCTGGACAAGGGACGGGTTGCCGAGTGTGGCACGCACGAGGAGCTTCTGGCTCTCGGTGGGCTTTATAAGGAGACTTACGATAGTCAGTATTGATAAGCGGTTAGTCGTTAGTTGTTAGTAGTTAGTAGTTAAAAAAAACAACAGCTAACAGCTAACAGCTAAAATTGGAGAAAATTATGAACAGTTATAAAATCGACGAACAGCAGGTGCAAAAGTCTAACTTCGAAACGATGCCACGGCTTTTCCGCTACCTGCTTAAATATAAGAAACGGATTGCGGGAGTTTTTGCGCTCATGGCTTTTGGTACGGCGGTGGACCTGGTGAATCCGCTTTTGAGTGAGAGGGCCATTGACCGTTACATCATTCCGGGAAACGTTGCGGGCCTGATTCGCGTTGTGGCTCTTGGGGCGACCATCAATATTCTTGCGGTGCTGGCAATTAAGCTTCGTATGCTTTTGATGGCTAAGACCAGTAACAAGGTTATTCAGGAATTGCGTCAGGAATTGTACGACCACATTCAGAGTCTGGATCTTGCCTTTTTTGACTCGCGTCCATCCGGAAAGATTCTTGCAAGAATTATCGGTGACTCAAACTCGCTCAAGGACATTATTGAAAATGCCGTTACCACTTTAATTCCGAACCTTGTTACGGTTATTGCGGTAATGGTGATTATGTTCATTAAAAACTGGAAGCTGGCTCTGGCTGCCCTCTGCAGTCTGCCTTTTTTGATTGGCGGAGTTTTTCTGATTTCGATTATGGCAGAAAAGCACTGGAAGGCAAAACGTCAGAAGTCTTCGAATATGAATGCCTTTATCAACGAAGATCTTTCGGGCATTAAGATTATTCAGAGCTTCCGAGCCGAGCAAGAAACAGACAAGACTTTCCAGCAGCTGGTTTGGGATGACCGCCGCGAGTTTCTCCGCGCAGTACGCTGGTGCGACGGCTTTGGTTCCTGGATTGATTTGTGCTGGAGCGTTGGAACCATGTCTTTGTATATGGTAGGAATTAAGCTGCTTGGAATTGAAGGCGTTTCCATTGGAACTTACATTGCCTTTGGAAGCTACGTGGGAATGTTCTGGCAGCCTATTATGAATCTGAGTAACTTTTACAACCAGTTTATTAATGCGGCCAGCGGTGCTGAGCGTATTTTTGAAATTATTGATAAGCAGCCGGTGGTTACCAGCCGCGAGGATGCAGAGCAGATGCCTGCAATCAAGGGAAAGGTTGACTTTAAGAACGTTACCTTCGGTTATAAAGAAGATGTAGATGTTCTTAAAAATGTTGATTTCTCTGTGACTCAGGGCGAAACAATTGCTCTTGTAGGACCTACGGGCGCTGGTAAATCTACGGTAGTTAATCTTGTGAGCCGTTTTTATGATATTAAGGACGGGGCCATCCTGATTGACGGAAAAGACATTCGTAATGTAGAGCTTGCAAGCCTGCGTACCCAGATGGGAATTATGACGCAGGACAACTATATTTTCAGCGGCACAATCCGTGAAAATATTATGTATGGCAAGCTGGATGCGAGTGAAGAAGAAATGCTGGCTGCAAGCCGCGCCGTTCACGCAGATGATTTTATCCGCGAGCTGCCGGACGGTTACGACACAAAGCTTACAGCCCGCGGTGGAGAGCTGAGCAACGGACAAAGACAGCTGGTTGCCTTTGCGCGTACCATGCTCAGTAACCCGCGCATTTTGATTCTGGACGAGGCAACCTCTAGTATTGATACTAAGACGGAGCTTCTTGTTCAGAAGGGAATTGCCCAGATGCTCAAGGGCCGCACAAGCTTTGTAATTGCCCACCGCCTTTCAACAATTCAGAATGCAGACCGCATTTTTGTAATTGATAAGGGCGGAATTGTGGAAAGCGGCAGCCCGGCAGAATTGATGGCTAAAAAGGGAGCCTACTACACTTTGCGCCAGGCACAGTTCGCGTAACCCCCTGTCATTGCCGGACTTGATCCGGCAATCCAGGCATCGCGGACCTTTCTAGATTCCCGTGTCAAGCACGAGAATGACATTTTAGTCCTGCACGGGAATAACAACTTATTATCTTAAATTCGACAGTCTTGAACGGAGTTCGTAACAGCGGTTTTTGAGGTTACGGACTTCGCTCAGACTGCTCATAATCTTTGCCGTCATATAAACATCAACAATTCCGCTGTCGAAAAAGAAGTCTGCAAAAGTAGCAAAACCGCCTACACTCATGCTATAGTCACCAGGCATACTGATGCCGCCAAGAACACGCCTGAGTTCCTGAAGCAGGTAATTCACACGATCCATAGAAACCTTAGCATTGCTCAACTTAGAATGCTTAATCAAATCTACAATAAAGCCGCCACCAAGTACGTCTAAAAAACTCCAGTTGCGAGCTGAAGAAAGCTGTCGTTCTGCCTGATCCAGTTCCGCGATAAGCTGATCTGTAAGATTGATTGCCTGATTTACCAGATTTGCCTGAATGTCGTTTGCCATTGGCGTCTCCTAACATTGTTGTCATTCCGAACTTGTTTCGGAATCTCTTGTATTAGATGCTGAAACACGTTCAGCATGACTACAAGTAAAGTATACTATTTTTTTTGCTGAAATAAAACAAAAATATGATAAAATATAAAACATGAATTATGAAGAACTTATAAAAACCGCCACTGAAATGACAAAACGCTCGTATGTACCCTACTCTCATTTTCACGTAGGAGCCGCCCTGCTGGACTCAAACGGCAAAGTATGGACCGGCTGTAATATTGAAAACGCCGCCTACGGACCAAGCAACTGTGCAGAACGCACTGCTGTTTTCAAGGCTGTAAGTGAAGGAGCCCGCAGTTTTGAAGCGATTGCTATAGTTGGTGGCCCGGAAGATGAAAATGGTAAAGTTCAGATTCAGGATTTCTGTCCGCCATGCGGAGTCTGCCGCCAGGTGCTTTCTGAGTTCTGCGACCGCGAGTTCAAAATCATTCTCGCCAACGGCAATGGAGAACAGAAGGTTTTCACACTGGCGGAACTGCTTCCGGAGAGTTTTAGTCTTTAACGGTCATTGTAAGCAGTGCCAGCAACGGTGGTTTCGATAAACCGCTTCGCGGCACTCAACCACCGGAGATTCTGTCTCAACCACTGAAGTGGTCGTAAGGCTTTCCGTTTAGCCAGGTTTCTATCAGAACATTATTCTTATACACTGCCTTGAGCGAGTAGAAGGGATGATTTTCTGCCAGAAAATCGTAAAAGATTTCGTCTGCCTGCCAGTGGGGCAGTTCTTTTAATTTTGAAAGCGGAACCCATTCAAGGTCACCCTCATCGCAGTCGTTTTTGAGAACTCCGCTGAATTTGCGGGCTCGGAAAATGTGCATGAACTCGGTGTATGGAGCCGGGGGCGTTAGGCGCTCGCATTGCTCGCTATCGAGTTTGTCTGTCGCCAAACTCGCGGGGAAATCGCAGGGGGTCTTAGGGGCTTTGCCCCTAGGAGAAGGGGTAGCGGACAAGGCAACAAAGCGGAGAGAATCGTCACTGCTTGCAGGGGCGATTCGTGGAGCGACTTGACTTGGGAGCGAGGGGGAGACTTCCCCCACCCCAGTCATATCAATAAACGTAACAATTCCGCAGTACTCAAGATCGGCATGCTCAACAATAAGACCGGTCTCTTCCCTAATCTCCCGCACGGCACAATCTTCAGGCGACTCGCCGTTTTCAAACTTACCGCCTATTCCTATCCATTTATTTTTATTGTAATCGTGCTCTTTTTTTGTGCGATGGAGCATGAGATAGCAGCCGTTTTTTTCTATATAACAAAGCGTGGTATTTACAAGTGTTTTCATTTTCTGCATATTTAGATTTTATCGTGTGACGTAATCAGGAGCAAGGCAATTAAGATTTTTTTTGAATTTAGAATATTATATGATATAATTAATTGTTATTTTAACGGAGTTTTATGTCATCAATTATTCAGTTTTTTGCCGCAAGAAATATTAGACATACTTTTGCTTCTTCTTATAAAAGACGAGATGCCGGCCAGACTACTCCCGCCGACATCGTTCTTTTTATTTCTTCTATAAATAAGTGAAGTTCTTTTTGAGGTGTTAAATATTTATGAAAGTTTACTATGCAATTCTTTTTATTCTTTCTCTTTTAGTGGCTGGAATATATGCAGGAATCTGGCGTAAAAGATTTTCTGTTTTTCTTACATTGAACTTTTCCTTTATTCCAATTGTAAATTTGGGTTATTACATTCTTGCCTCCTCACAAACTGTTCCCGAAGCCATTCTTGGTATAAAAATTTCTTATCTAGGAGGCTATGCTCATATTTTTATAATGTATGCCATTTTCAATCTTTGTAATCTGAATATAAAAAAATCTATCAAATTAATTTTGCTAGGTATTTCAACTTTCTTCTTTCTATCTTCTCTGTCAATTGGTTCATCTTCGATTTTTTACAAAAGCATTTCCGGGGAAATTGTAGGAAATAATTTGATTCTGCATAAAGAGTACGGAATATTGCATACTCTTTATTACATTCAAATATTAATTTATATGGTAATAACTATTTGTGCCACTATTTACGCATTCCGTAAAAAGAATGATGTGTCACGCTGTAATTTGCGTTATATGCTTGCGTGTGAAGCTATTCCTGTCCTTACATTCTTTATAGGCAGACTTTTCCATCTTAAAGTAGATTTATTACCATTATCTTATGTTCTTAGTGAAGCTGTATTGCTTATGATAAGCAGAAGAATTGTGCTTTATGATGTTACCGAAACTGTTATTGAAACAATTGCCTTAAATGGAAAAACAGGCTTTGTTTCTTTTGATGACAGCTTCAATTATCTGGGCAGTAATCAGCTTGCAAAGAATATTTATCCTGAACTTAAAGAATTAAAGGTTGATGATTCTGTACTCCAGCACCCTGAGTTAAGCCGTGATGTTATAGATAACATCCGTAAATACGTTATCAACCCTAAGAAGAACAGTTTCCTTAAAAACTTTGGTGAACAGATTTATCAGGTTGATATTAACAGGCTTTATGATGGAAGAGTTAACCGCGGCTACATTCTCTACATGCAGGATGATACAAAAGATCAGAAATATATTTCGCTGCTCAACGGCTTTAATGACAAGCTGCGCGATGAAGTAAACCAGAAGACAGAAAACATTGTTGCCATGCATAACAAACTGATTCTTAGTATGGCAGCCATGGTTGAAAGCCGCGACAATTCTACTGGTGGTCACATTAAAAGAACAAGCGATGTTGTAAATATTTTAATTGAAGAAATCCAGAAAGATAAGAGCGATGACAGGCTGATTCTTACTAATGAATTCTGTTACAACATTATTAAGGCAGCACCTATGCACGATCTTGGAAAGATTGCCGTAGATGATGCAGTTTTAAGAAAACCAGGCCGCTTCACTGATGAAGAATTTGAAAAGATGAAAACCCATGCTGAAGAAGGTGCCCACATCGTTCATGAGATTTTGAAAGATACTGATGATCAGGTCTTCCATATTCTTGCAGAAAATGTTGCCCACTATCATCACGAACGCTGGGATGGCTCTGGTTATCCTAAAGGCTTAAAAGGCGAAGAAATTCCTCTTGAGGCACGCATTATGGCTGTAGCAGATGTTTATGATGCTCTTGTAAGTAAGCGTGTTTATAAAGAAGCTATGAGTTTTGAAAAAGCTGACTCTATTATGATGGAAAGCTTTGGTAAACATTTTGACAAGCAGCTTGAAAAATACTATGTGGCAGCCCGTTCAAAACTCGAAGACTACTACTCAAAGACAGAATAAAGTACGAATCATAAGTCATTAGAATTCTCCCCTATCTTCACGCAATGCCGTAAAAATGGTAATATCTTAGAACATTTACATTATTTCGCTGGTCACGGGTGTGGCGTGTGCGAATAGATTATTGAAGGAGGGTACACTATGGTACCAGTATTAATTAAAGATTTACTGTCTTCTAAACCAGAGGGTCAGAAGGTAACAGTATGTGGTTGGGTGCGCACAGTTCGCGACTCAAAGGGTCTTGTTTTTATTCAGGTGAACGATGGAAGCTGCTTTGCTAATATCCAGCTCACCTTTGACCGCAATAATCCTTCTAATAATGCAAATGTAAATGAAATCGAAGCTGAACTCAAAAAGCTCAACACCGGAGCAAGTCTCCGCGCTGAAGGTCTTCTTATTGAATCTCCTGCAAGCGGACAGGCTGTAGAAGTAACTCTCGAAAGCCTCAAGTGTCTTGGCGAAGCAAATCCGGATGAATATCCTTTGCAGAAAAACAAGATGTCTATGGAATATCTTCGCGACGTTGCACACCTTCGTGCCCGCACTAACACTTTTGGTGCAGTTTACCGTGTTCGTAACCAGATGGCTTTTGCAGTACACAGCTTCTTCCAGGAGCGCGGCTTCCAGTACATCAACGCTCCGGAAATCACCTGCTCTGACTGTGAAGGTGCCGGCGAAATGTTCCAGGTAACAACCCTCAGCATGGAAAAGATTGCCGAGATGGCTGTAAAAGCCGGCAACGGCGGAATGAAGCCGGAAGATGCATATAAGATTGTAGACTACAAAAAAGACTTCTTTGGTAAGAAGGCCAGCCTCACAGTTAGCGGCCAGCTGGAAGCAGAAACTCTTGCTACAGCCTTGAGCCGTGTTTACACCTTTGGACCTACCTTCCGTGCTGAAAACTCTAACACTCCACGCCACCTCGCTGAGTTCTGGATGATTGAACCAGAAATGGCTTTCTTCGACCTGGACGACGACATGGACATCCAGGAAGACTTTGTAAAATATCTTTTAAACTGGGCTTTAACAAAGTGCCGCAGTGACCTCGAATTCTTCGACAAGCGCATTCAGCCAGGCCTTATCGAAAGTCTTGAAAAGGTTGCTAAAGCTAAGTTCACAAGAATCAGCTATACTCAGGCTATTGAAGACTTGGAAAAGGCTGCTGCCTCAGGCGCTAAGTTCGAGTTTAAGCCTTACTGGGGCTGCGACATTGCAACTGAGCACGAGCGCTATCTTACAGAAAAGATTTACAACGGCCCTGTTATGGTTTTCAACTATCCAAAAGAAATCAAGTCTTTCTATATGAAGCAGAATGACGACGGCAAGACTGTAAAAGCTGTAGACGTTCTTGTTCCTGGAATCGGCGAACTTATCGGAGGTTCTGAACGCGAAGAAAACTACGACAAGCTCCTTGCTGCCTGCAAAGAGCGCAATATGGATATGTCAAACTACGAATGGTATCTCGACCTTCGCCGCTTTGGTACTGTTCCACACTCAGGCTTCGGTTTGGGCTTTGAACGCCTTATGCGCTACGTAACAGGTATGGAAAATATAAGGGATGTCATTCCTTATCCTAGAGCTCCAAAGCTTGCAGATTTCTAAAATAAGCAAAACCGGACTTCACAACGAAGTCCGGTTTTTTATTTTTTTTCATTGTCATTTTTTTTGTGTGTACAAATTACACACACTGTTATATAATATCATTAGAGGTGATTATATGGCAGTTGCAGTAAAAGGCGAACGAATAGATTTTCGTGCAAACATAAATCAAAAAGCAATTCTCGAACGGGCTGCAGAGATAAAACATATCTCCCTTTCTTCTTATGTTCTTACATCATCTCTCAAACAAGCTCAAATTGATTTAGCCGAAAACGAAACTTTATTACTTTCAAACAAAGACAGAGATTTTATTATGAATCTTTTAGAAAATCCACCGGAACCAAATGAAGCTTTAAAAGGATTGTTTAAATAATGACAGGCTATAGACTAGTTCCGGTAAAAGATATTTCTAAATCTTCTCTTAAGCACTTTGATTGTAATATTGAAGAACTGAATACTTTTCTTTCACGCTATTCTCAAAAGAATGATGCGCTTGGTATTGGAAAAACATTTATTGCTTTGGATGAAAAAGAAAATATAGAAGGTTATTTTACTTTAGCTACAGCTCAGGTTGCTTTCGAAGAGATTCCGGATGATTTTAAAGGTAAACTTCCAAAATATCCTATCCCTGCATTAAGAATAGCCCGACTTGCAGTAAGTAAAAATTCTCAAGGAAAAGGAATTGGCAGGTGGCTGCTTGCACAGGCATTTATTAAGGCTGTTCAGGTTGCAGATGTCACAGGTTTATACTTTATTATTGTTGATGCAAAAGAAAGCTCAAAAAGTTTTTATGAACATTATGGCTTTCAGAAATTGTATAATAAAGAACTTTGTTATTTCATTTTAGCAGAAACCGTTCGCAAGGCTATTTATCAATAAAACAAAATTCATTTTTTAGTTACTGCAGTTCCAAGGACAAGATATTCAGCTGTAGTATTTAGCACTTGTGCCATTTTTACAGCAACATCAGCAGCCGGTATAGACCCCCGATAAAGATACATATTCAAAGTATTTATACTGATACCCAGATAGTACCTCTTCTTCATTCACATATACTTTGGATAACGTTGAAAATGATGAAAGCGGAAGCACATATAAAATCATAATGAGTGATACAATGTATGCCTGATTCAAAATCAATAACGGAAAAATGGTGTTTATAAAACAATATTCTACAAGCAATGGCGAGCCACAATTATACAATGAAACTGTCTACTCAGATTCTTCAATTCCACTAATTCAAGAAATTGGTCTTCAAAATTATTCTGAAACAATGCTTTCATTAAGCACAACGCAATATACCTATACCGTAACCTCAAGTACAGATACAATAGCAGACATTACTCTTCTCAGAGATGGAAATGTTTATAAAACCTTAAGATACGAAAAAAGACCATACCCATTCAAAAATTAAGCAATCTATTTATATTGATTGCCACGTCGCCCTTCGAGCTCCTCGCAATGATATCATTGCTTTGTCATTGCGAGCGCAGCAAAGTAATCCATTTTATAAAAGTTCGGACGTCTATTTGAAGTTCGGTTTTTCCTTGACAACAATTATCTTTTAAAAGATAATTCATTCTATGAATCTCTTATCCGAACTAAAGTTACGAAAGGTCTCGATAAATGAATGTTCAAAGATTACCGGCATTCCTTATGGTTCATTGTATCCTCTTATCCACGGTAAAAAGAACCTGAAAAAATGCGAGTATGCAACCCTGCTCAAACTGGCAGATTTTTTTCATTGCGACGTTACTGACCTTTTTAATCAAAAGGAAAACTTTTCTGTATATTGGGATAATGAAAAAACAGCCGATGTACAAATTCTGGAAAATAAAGCCCTTATAAAACGATATTCAAATAATCCGGTAAAACAGATTTTTGCAAAAGATGAAATTCCGCTTTTTGAATTAGGAGAAATCCTCACATGGCGTTGCTGGGATAAAAATCGAGAAAACATCGAAAAATATCTTTTTAAGCTTGGGCTCACAGAATTTGATCCATACAAAATTTGCCGTAAAACTCATGGAGTAATGTTTCAGGATAAAATCTGGTTTAAATATGAAGATGAAAATCTCACCTGGGAAGATGTAAAATGCAGATAAGCACAGCTCCTGAAAGCAGAATCGAAAACTTTACCATTTCCGGTGAATATCTTGTAAGAACAAGCGGAACAAGCGATGGTACTCAAGATAAATATTTAAAAGATGATTACTGGTTCAAACTTGACCGCTATGGCGGCGAAGGACTCGCCGAAACTGCAGCATCAATCATCTTACGAGAAAGTGGTCTTGCACCAGAATTTTTCGTTGAATATAAACCTTGTTTAATAAACGGCAAAAATGGCTGTTACAGCAAAAATTTTTTATCTGAAAATGAGAGCTTTATAACCTTTTATCGACTTTACAAAAATGTAACCGGCCGTGATCTTGCTGCTGTCTGTTCAAAAATGGATTATGATGATGCAATCAACTATGTAATAAACTTTATAAAAGAGCAGACAAATCTTGACATTCACGAATATCTTGCAAATACCTTTTGTCTTGATATGCTGATTTTGAATGAAGACAGACATTTTAATAATCTTGGCGTAATTTACGATGGCACAAGTTTCAAGACAGCCCCAATTTTTGACAATGGTAAATCTTTTCTGATTGGAAACAAACAAAACGGAAAAGCTTATGCAAAAGCCTTTAGTCCCTCGTTCAAGACAAATTATGATTATTTAAATAAGTATTGTACTTTGAAAATTACTCTTGATACCATTAATACATTTGAATCTTTTACTGACACAAAATTTCTAAGAATTTTACAAAATCAGTTCTCCCTGGTATTTTAAAAAGTGCTTTACACTTTATAGGCTCTCCTATTCCCAAAAAGGACTTTAGGTTTTATTATATATGTATGTCGTCATTGAAGGCATATTTGAAAGAAAAAATTTCTCGCTTCTCGCAGATGCTTTATCTGACACTTTCGAATTTTTCTAAAAATGCCTTGTGGGAAAGTGCTTCTTCTTGTGCCTTTGGTTTTATTTTTTCATTTATTCCGATTATATTGATTATTTTTACGGTACTTGCCGGGATTCTTAGAATCTATCCTAATATTTTTAATTTCATCATAAGCTTTTCAAATCAATTTGATTCAGTTATAAAGATAACTCCTGTTCTGGAAAAAATGCTGGAAATCAGATCTCTGAGTTCTTTTAATATTTTTCTTGCCTTCTGGATTATCTGGATGGCCCGCAAACTTTTTAATTCTATCATAAGTTCCATGAACAAAGTTTTTCGTTCTGTTTCAAAAAGAAAAACCTGGTACAATCAGCTTTTGACTTTCATCATTGAGTTTTCAATTACCCTGATTATTGCAATTGTGATTATAGCAGCCTTTGCCTTTACTCAAATGCTGTCTCTTCCTTTTTTCCAGACACTTCTTTCAAGGTTTCCTTTTCTGCTTAGACAAAGCTCGCATAATCTTGGAATCTTTATTCTGTATTTTGTTTTATTCATAAGTACGGTAATTGCCTATCGTGTAATTCCGGGAACTAAACCCTTGCTTCGCCGCTGTCTTTTTTATGCTGCCCTAAGCACAATCACTTTCTTTATTGTTTCCTGTTTTTTGAATGCCTTTATGAACGTTACAAACTACAATACCGTTTATGGGACAATCAGTTCGCTTGTAGTTTTGATGATGAAGGTTTACCTCTTTTTTATTATTTTTCTTTTCTGCGCCCAGATGATTTATGTTTCTCAGTTTTTTGATACTCTGCTTCGTTCAGAAATTTATCTGCTTCCTCCATTCAGCAGTAAAAGAATGGGAGATTATCTCAGACGCTTTTTGTTCATTAATCCTTCTGAAATACAGACTCCGCAAAATACTGTGAAACTGGAAATTGGCCAGACACTTTATAGGGCTGATGAAAAAGTGAAATACGTTTATTACTTAAAAAGCGGCGCTCTTTCAGAAGCTTCTGCAAAAGGTTTTACTCTCCGCCCTCAGGGCTGCTTTCTTGGTGATGTTCAGTGTATTTTAAACCAGACTTATCAGGCAGAAACACAGGCTCTCGTTGAATGTGAACTCATCAGTTTCACTGCCGAAGAGTTTATGCAGATAATCGAAAAAAGCCACCACGCCGCCCGCAAGGCAATTTCGAAAATCTCCGAGTACACTGCCACAGCCTACAATGCTGATAATCAGTAGGTTGTAAACTCAGCTCAAAATCATTATAATCCTGATATGTGTCGCAACTCTGCCTGCGGCATAGTTGCTCACCAAGTTTTGTCAGCAAGCTGCCAAAACTTGCACAATCACCGTCATCAGGATTTTATATGTCTAGAGAAAAAATAATTGTTCTGGATTTTGGTTCGCAGTATGCACATTTGATTGCCAAGCGTTTTCGTATGCTCGGCTACTATTCTGAAATTGCCCTTCCTTCGGCAGACACAGCCAGCCTTGCCGGTGCAAAGGGCATTGTTTTTTCCGGGGGCCCTGCTTCGGTTTATGATGAAAACACTCCGGATTTTAATTCTGAAATTTTAAATCTTGATATTCCTATTCTCGGACTCTGCTATGGTCACTACATGGTTCAGCTTGGATATAACGGAAAAGTTGACAAAGCTGATGTTGGTGAGTTTGGTTTTGCAGAACTTAATTTTGCTGATTGTATGAACGGAGCTTCTGCTAAGTGTCCGCTTTTCAAAGGCGTTGAAGGCTCTCAGCAGGTTTGGATGAGCCACCAGGATGGCGTTCTTCAGATGGGAGAAGGCTTTGAAGTTGTGGGATCTACTAAAGACTGTCCTTTTGCTGCAACTCAGAATCTTGCAAAGCGTCGCTTCTCTCTTCAGTTCCACTGCGAGGTAAAAGACACTCCTTGCGGAAATCAGATTTTCCAAAACTTTGCAGATTACTGCGGCATGGAAAAGAACTGGGACCAGGACACAGTATTAAACATCATTCTTGAAAATATTAAAAAGGAAGCTGATGGAAGAAACGTTCTGCTTTTCTTAAGTGGTGGCGTAGATTCAACAATCACATTTGCTTTGCTTAACAAAGCACTTGGCCAGGACCGCGTACTTGGACTTCATATTGATAACGGCTTTATGCGCAAAAACGAAAGCCACAATGTTGCGGAAGCTTACCGTAAGTTTGGCTTCACTAACTTTATTGTAGAAGATGCAAGCGAGAGCTTCCTCAAGGCAATTGCCGGCCTTACCGACCCTCAGAAAAAACGTATGGCTGTCGGCGAAAACTTCATCACAGTTCGTAACGAAGTAACTGCCCGCCAGAATCTCGACGACACCTGGCTCCTTGCTCAGGGAACTTTGTATCCGGATATCATTGAATCAGGTGGAACAAAGAACTCTCACACAATTAAAACACATCATAACCGCGTTGCAGGAATTCAGGAGCTTATTGCTAAGGGCCTGATTATTGAACCAATCCGCGACCTTTACAAAGACGAAGTTCGTGCCATCGGTAAAAAACTCGGACTTTCTGATGAACTTGTTATGCGCCATCCTTTCCCAGGACCAGGCCTTTCTATCAACGTGCTTTGTAACGACGGAAAAACAAATCCTAAAGATGCAGAAGAACTTCCTCTCGCACAGAAAGAACTGGACGAAATTAAGCTTGATATGTTCTGCGAGAAATGTCAGGCAAGTCTTAAACGCAGCGTGCTGCCTGTACGCTCGGTTGGAGTTCAGGGTGATTTCAGAACTTACAGATTCCCTGCCCTTTTGACATTTGCAGATGAAGGAGATGGCTTCTACCACTTCCCGGACAAGCGAGAAAAAATCGAAGAATGTTCTTCTACAATCACAAATGCTGCAAAGTATATTAACCGTACCTGTATTAAGCTTTTCCAGCGCCCGGGACTTTCCGACGACGCACTTAAAATTCAGGAAGGCTACTGCGACCGCCGCCGCTTAGATCAGCTGCGCGAGGTAGACAACATCGTACTCACCGAGCTCCACAAGAGCGGCTGGTACGACAAAATATTTCAGCACCTTACAATTGACCTGCCATACGCAAGCAGTGCCGACCACGCAAGCTTTGTTCTGCGCCCTGTAATTTCAGAAGATGTAATGACTGCAAGATTTGCAATGTGGCCAAAAGATTTGCTTTCGACTATTGTGCACAAAATCGCCGAGCTGCCATTTGTAGACGCCCTGTATTTTGACGCAACAAATAAGCCACCTGCAACTTTTGGATGGGAATAATTCAAATTGCCATCCATGGCGAGCCGTATGTTATCGTTCCGCTGCAGAGGCAGGCTGTGCCGTGCTTGCCGACGATTACAAAATCTGTCTGTCACTCCGATTCTGAAACAAGTTCAGAATCGGTGGCTTTTTTTATACACTGTAATTCAGCACCTGCTCAGTAATTAGAGGGATCAGCTGTTTCTTTCGACTAACAACATCCTTAAGATAGTAAACACCGTCTTCCTGTTTCGGGAAGGTGATGAACTGTGTAAACTTAGAATCGCAGTCAATCAAAAGAACGCTGGAAAGCTTTGTGATATCTGTTACCAGCAGGCAGGCAAAAAGCCCCTTGTGAGCACGGCGCTCAACAGCAAGCTCTTCCATAAACTCTGACTTGCGGTCCAGGATTTCCTGAGGGTTGCCAACCTCAATCTGGCTTGCAGTGTAAGTAAGCTTGCCTTCTGTGTATTCCTTCATATCCTGATGGATAATTTCTGAAGCCGGGCGTCCGCCAACTTTACTTCCTGCCATAAGAATCTCGTTTCCAAGCTCTTTGATGTCCAGGTCGGTGATGCTGGAAAGATATTCTGCCATGTCGCGGTCGGTATCTGTAACGGTGGCACTCTGCAAAATGAGCGTGTCGGAGAGGATACCGCAGAGCAGGAGGCTTGCCACATCCTTTGGAATCGGGATGCGGTACTCTTTGTAAAGGCCGGCAATCTGAGTAGAAGTAGAACCAACCGGGCGGTTAATAAAGGTAATTGGATTTTTAGTTGGAATTGAACCGATGCGGTGGTGGTCAATTACTTCCTGAATCTTATAGTGCTCAATACCTTCTACCGCCTGAGTAATTTCGTTGTGATCGACAAGAATTACTTCTACGTTAGGTTCCTTCATCAAATCATGTTCAGAAATAATTCCTATAACCTTGTTTTCATCATCCACTACAGGAAGATATTTGCAGTGGGCATTTTTCAGTATGTCTTTGATTTTTGCAATTGTATCATTCTGATGAACAGTTACGATTTCCTTGTCGCCCATGACCGAAACCGGCATAGAGTAAGCAATAAGCATTGAGGTTGGAGAAGTTGAATAAGGACTCACAATTACAGATACACCGTTAGTTTCTGCTAACTCACGCAACTCCTTATCAATCACACAGTTGGAAGTTGTGATGAGAAGCTTTACCTTATGTTCAATGCAGATGCGCTGAATGTCTTCGCGGTCAGAAGAAATTACAACAATATCCTCGCTGGCGTGAGCTTCCAGTCGTTTCGAAAAACTTTCTGTAGAAGAAGAGCCTACGTGAATAGAAGCGTTAAAAGTTTTATCTGCGTCTCCGGCAATGTAAATCGGCTGAGCGTTGAGAGTTTTCTGAATCAAGCTGATGCTTGTTGAGAAGCGGTGCTTTTTCTCCGGATTTAAGATTGTGAGAACTCCGCGGGCAAAACCACTGTAGTGTAGCAGCGACTGGTAATGCCCCTCGCCGTCCACAACAGGCAGAACACGAATTTCCGTCTTTTCCATCTGCCCAATTGCCGCCCATACAGAAACATCTGCAGTTACGGTTTCAACCTTGTCCTGCATAAAATATTTTACCTTTGGAACCAGGTCTGGCAAATACTCAGGCCGCTGAAGCCCGAACTTTTCAAATATATAAGCAGTCTGCGGATTGAGATGTCCAGCCCGCGCCGCCTTGTATTCAGGATGTCCTAAAAGATTTTTAAGAGTAGCATAACCGACCGCAGAAACCACCGCGTCAGTATCCGGGTTACGATGCCCGATGATGTAAACTGTTTTGTCCATAGAACTAATTATATCTAAATGAATATCTTTTGTCACACGGATTCGATTTTGCTAACGCAAAATCATATTTAAATAGTGGCGCTTCGACTTTTTATACCATTTATCTGAAAACTAACAGAAGCGGAAAGATTGTTTTCAAGACTATTATCAAAAAGAACAACTGGTAAATAAAGATGATGCAATAAAAAGAAAAAGGCCGATTTTACGCTGTACTAACTTATGCATAAAAAGTGTCTTCTATATCTTTTTACTATACTTGAATTTATAAAATTGTACATCTTTCATTTTATTTAATAGACACTCACAATTACAGACAGAGCAGGTTATTCTGTTAGTATTTACTAACATTTATTTCTTAAATCAATGACAAAGAAATCTGAGAGTGATATACTATATTTATTATGAAAACATACAAATACGAAACTCACCTGCACACTAGTGAAGCCAGTAAATGCGGCTCATCACAGGGCGCAGAATATATTTCAGTTTATAAAAAACTTGGATACGATGGTATTTTTGTAACAGATCATTTTTTTGGCGGAAACACAGCCGTTTCTCATGAGCTCGACTGGAAGTCACGCATTGAACAATATTGCAGCGGTTACGAACACGCACTTGAAGAAGCAAAACGTCAGAATGCTGTGGACGGGGGAAACTTTAAAGTATTCTTTGGAATTGAACAGACTTTCCAGGGCGATGATTATCTGATTTACGGACTTGATAAAAACTGGCTTTTAGATCATCCCGATGTTGAATCAATGAATCACCAGCAGCTTTTTGATGCTGTAAACAGAGAAGGCGGACTTATGATTCAGGCTCATCCGTTCAGACTTCGCGGCTACATTGGAGCAATTCATCTGCATCCGCGTGAAGTTCATGGTGTAGAAGTTTACAATGGCGGAAACACACCAGATCAAAATAATCTCGCCCTTGTTTATGCACAAACTTACGGTTTTCCTATGACCAGCGGCTCAGACATTCACAATATAGGCTTTGCCCAGGAAGAAAAAATCGAAGGCACAATGGCTGTTGGTGGAATGGAATTTGAGACACTACTCACTTCAATAGATGACTATATAGAAAGAATAAAAAATAAGCAGGGTTCTATAATTAAATAATAATATCGGGAATGCCCAATAAGTTTATCTCCTAGTGTCATTCCGAACTTGTTTCGGAATCTATAGGCCTAGATATAGTGTAGATGCTGAAACAAGTTCAGCATGACGATACTTCTTGGACAGCCCCTTTAGCGAGTCTCCGAGCAGCTGTGCTACAAAGGTTCAGAATGACAATACTTTTTAGACAGTCCCGACAATTAAAAACTTTGCTGATTTTTCGATTTTAAGAACTTGGATGATTTCTCGATTTTTTGACAAATCCCTGTTTCAAGGTTAAAATTATGGGATATGAAGAACAATGCTTTTGCCAGGAAACTTGCCATAATTCTTGGATTTTTTGGTATATCCGCTAATTTTCTTGGGACACTGATTTCACTTTTTACGGGGCTTGCACACGTAAGCAGGGCCGAAAATTTTATAATTGATACAATTGTTTGCTTCGCCTGTACATTAATTCTTGCTTTTTTTTTCTATTATTATTGCTTCAAAACTAAAAACTATAACAGATTTATTTTTGTCTGTATTACCTTTTGTGGATTCGTAACTTTCACAGAAATGTATATTGTTACCGGAAACATTGTGTGTGGCTTTCCCTTTTACATGATGATTATTCCTGTTTGCTATGGTTTTTCTTTGCCTGTTAAAAAAATCAAATTTTTATTTCCTATTTCAAATTTGATTTTTTACATTGTGCTCTTTGTTCTGACTTTTACAGCCCCATATTTTCCGGGCCGTACAACTCTTTCAAACACGAGCATGATTCAGCATTGTACAAGTTTTTCTGTAACATACCTTTTTTTATTTTTTGTCTGCTTTCTTGTTTCAAAACAATTTATGAAACAGAATCAAAAGCTTGAAGATTCAGAAAAAAATTACCGTGAGCTTTCAAGTCGCGATGAGCTTACAGGCCTTTACAACAGAAGAGCCCTTGATAATCGCGCCGAGCTTGGGTTTTCAAGCGCCATTATTTATGATATAGATTTTTTCAAAAAGATTAATGACACATACGGGCATCAGATTGGTGATATTGCATTAAAAGATCTTTCACAAATTGTTTTGAAATATTGTTCAAATGAATTTGAGCTCTACCGTTATGGAGGAGAGGAATTTGTAATTCTTTCACGTTTACCTGATTCTCTTACTCTCGAACTTTTTCAGCATGTAATGAATGATGTCAGAATGCATTTTATTGTAGAAGGAAATTCAGTTACAATTTCTGCCGGCATTGCCAGCTTCTGTGAAGGTTATGAAAACACTATTAAACTTGCTGACGAAAATCTTTATCAGGCAAAAACAACTGGCCGCAATAAAATCTATATGAATGGTAAAGAAATAGAATAATTAATTTGATTTTTTGGAGTCTCATTTAAAAACACAAATCAACCTGATTATAAAACGATAAACATCAACTCAAAGCGCATTATTCTTTAACTTTGTGGAATTGCAGAATAAAGCCGGTTATGAATCTCAGATTGAGTTTTTTAAGAATGGAAACGAAGTAACTTTGAGAACTCAGAATAAGGGAATTTTTATTCAGAATACAAGTAAAATTAAAGACGGAAGTAAAGAAATCTACGTTGCCCTTTCAGGCGATCAAGTTGCGCTGACAGATATCAGAATAAGATAAACGGGGGCGTTGCGGGGGTGTCCCCCGCTAGAAG
>SAMEA3663010__coassemble_91_pt1 | contig 48830 bp, 41 predicted proteins | sample SAMEA3663010__metabat2_high_PE_011 | metagenome-assembled genome bin SAMEA3663010 (sample SAMEA3663010) | pig gut metagenome | biome: pig gut; feature: pig-associated habitat; material: faeces | place: France | collected 2012
AATGAACCTGACATTCCGCCTTCTTTTACATAAGAATCAAAAGCATTTTCAGGATCAACATTCTTAAAATATTTCTGATATTCTAAGAATGAAAAAGGGAATACTTTTATTTGAAAAACGCGGCCTGTAAAAAGGGTCGCTAAATCACTGGAAAGCAAAAAAGCATTGGAACCAGTTATATAAATATCATATTTTCCTCTGGCATGAAACGAATTGATTACTTTTTCAAAATCTGTACAAAGCTGAACTTCGTCTATCAGCAGGAAGTTTGTTTTATTACTTTGATATCGTTCTTCTACATAGGAATCTAAGGCATGGGCTGTTTTAATTGAATCAAACTCAAAAAGATTGTAATTGATATGGATAATATTTGCATCTTTTTTATTCTTTTTTATCCAATCAATGAATGCATCCATCAGCTTAGACTTACCACAACGACGAACCCCTGTTATTACTTTTATATCAGGTGTTCCCATTACGTTTTTGAGTTTATCTAAATAGAAGTCTCGTTCAATTAATTTCATAAGAAAATTATATACCGTCTATTTCGCAAAATCAATATTTTTTTAATTTTGCGAAGTGACACTGCAATCTATTACTCAAAAATGAAAAAATTGCAATTTTGCGAAATGAAATCATGCACAAATTTCCCAAAATCCTGTGCATAATGTGAATATTTGCATATTCTGTCCTGCTAAACTAGTTATCAACTTGCCGTCAACTTAAATTATTTAGCTTATAACTATATCTAGTGTTATCTTTTGATTTATTATGAATAAACACCACTAGAAATTAAATTCTATCAACTTAGCATCAACTTAAAATTATGCCCAAATCGGAACATAACTTTTATATCTTGGAGCAGTTGTCTCATCAAAAACCTTTATAAGATTTTTAGAAACAGCATCTGCAATTAAGCGGGAAATAATAGCTTTGTTTTTTTCTTCAATACCAAATCTTTCTCTTAAAGACTGATTTGTTAGATGTTCACCTTTTAAGTATTGCAGGCATGCGTGTAAATAAACTGACCATAATTTATCTTCGATTGGAATATTATTAAAAGAAAGATTTGAATAAAGAATTACTCTAGTATTTTCTTCATATAGAACAATTTTCGGCGCTGGCAAATGTTTTAATTCACATTCAATAGTTATACGATCCCAGCCAGAACCTAATTCTTCACATAACTTTAGTCTTCTCATTAATGAGGAAAGAATTTCATTTCTTGATTTTGGTGGATTATCGATAATTCGCTTAATATCGATAAGAGGTGTGCCTGGATTTGTAATTTCAATTCTATTTCCGAAAATTTCAACCAATGGTGCTGAACCAGGTATCGTAAAATCCTGATGTATAAGTGCATTTGCCACAATTTCACGAAGAGCAACCATAGGATATTTTGTTACTGTTTTTCGTACAGACTCTGTAATCACCTCTTCGGATGGTAATAAAGCTTCTAAGTATTGCATTAAACCTTCAAAACCAACCGCATAACCTTTATGTCCGCTATATTCCTTCAGAATTCTAAGTTTTGTGTCATCTTCATATTGAATCAAACGAATTGATTTTCTGCTAACAGAAGGAAAATCTTCTATTCTTTTTGCAAAAAGTAATGCCCCTAAATTTGTAATAGAATATAAACCATTATCTTGTTTTACTACGATTTTATCTTCTAATGCGTAATGCAAAATTCCATCCTGATTTGATGGCACAGTAATATTTTGAAGTTCAAAATATACTGAGAAATCTAAAAATGAAAAAATATCTCCCTTTTTTATTTCAGATTTTGCAACTTGTGTCTCAAAATTTGTAAGTCGCAGTTTGTCCCAAAGTTGAGCTTCCTGTGTAGGATAATCTCTAATAGGTTTTGTGTAGGAGCCGATTCTGATATACGCATCTTTCCTAAATGTAACAGGTTGCCCCGTTGTTCTTTTTATAACAAGCACTACGATTTTTTTACCTTCAATTTCTGTGTCTTCAAATTCAAAGTCGGCATTTTTTGAAAGAAGATTTCTAAGCCAACTTTCTATTTCTTGACTCCCCTTCAATTTCGAAAACCGATTATAATTTGTTCCTTTAATTTCATGGCTTATATCATCAATGCCCCAAATCATGTAAGCCTGATCTTTACCACGATAACTTGCAGAATTTGCCAAGGCACTTATGTCTTTTCCAATCATATCTGGATCAAAATTATTACACTTAAATTCCAGCCAATCAGTTTCATTTGGAAGAGTAATTAATTGTTTAACCAGTAAATCTAGATTTTCCATTTTGGCAATTCTCCAACTATTTTATTTATCTGTTATATCTTTCATAAACTCATCTAATAAAACCATAAAATGTTTTTCATCTATTTCAAGATTAATTATTTTACCTCCAGTTTGCCGCTCATGAGGCGTGGTAACAACAAGTCACGCTGTTGGGTTAGGTTGGTGATTTGTTGCTGTAAAGAATATATTCTATTCATCATTGGCTCGAGTTTTTCATAACTCATTTTTAGAAGTTTTTCTGCTGGAACAAGTATTGTAATTTTCTTTAAGTGTTTATCACCTAAATGTGCAACTGTTGTTCCTACAATCATTTGTTCTAGAGCTTTGATCTGTGGATATAAAGAAAAATATAAATAGTAGTTGCTAAGATTCTTTGTTTTTGAAGAAACTCTCACGGTTCGCTGATTTTGCAGAGCTCTTTCTCCTGTCCACAAACTCATATGGAATATTCCATCCATTCCGATTAACATTTCGTTTGGATTTATCCAATATTTCTCATCACAAGATTCTGATGTGTAAGTGTCGGTATGATTATCTAAAATATCTCTGATTCTAACTACTGGATTTAATGAATTATCATTACAAAATTCATCTGAATTAAAAGGATAACCATAAATAATTATTGCAACATCAAATAGTTTTTCAACCTTCCACCCCTCTGGTATTCCATTTTCAAACTTTGTAGTTTGGTATCCGGGAAAGCGGAAGCGGACGAACCATTCTTTGTAGAGTTCGCTTGCGGTGGTTTGCAGGGCTTCTATCTGCTTTTTGTAATTTTGTATGAGGTTGTCGTAGGCTGATAGTATTGAGGCGATTTTTTGTTGGGTGGGGAGAGGGGGAAAGTTCCATTTTATATTTTCAATATCTGATGGACTTACATTTGCTTGGTTAGCCGCCCCATATGCTCTATTGCAAATAGAATATTTAAATGATTCTGTATTCAATAAATAATATAAATAGTTTTTATCTGCATTTTCATTAGGAATAACTTTACCAGCGCGTTGATTTAATAAGAACTCTGTATCTGAAAAATTTCTACAACTTCTTCCAACCATTGAGTTTGGTTGATTAATATGACTCCCTGTAAGAGAGATTAACACATCACCTTTTTTTATATGATATTTTTCATCTATGGATAAAAAATCACTTGAAACATATTGTGTTGAAGAATCAATTATAACATCATTGCCATTACTAATATTTCCAATTTTTATAACAGGTATTTCTGTGCCCTCAGATAAATCATTAGATTTAAAGGCATAACCAGAGATAATTTTACAATACTTTCCTAGTTTTTCCATATTCATATAGTTCATTCTCTTTTATAGCTCCCGAAACAAGTTCAGGATGACAGTTTTCACAGAGACGCCGTTAGGCGGCTCGAATCCGTGTGACAATTCTACCCGCCTGCGAGCTTTCATACGCCTTCGCAGCATAACTGCTCGGAGACTCGCTAAAAACAGTCCACCAGACTGTTTTTGCCCTGCTTCGCAGTGCCGCTCCCTACGTTAGGGATTGTAGGGGCGGCGTAGCCGTTCTCGCGAAGCGAGAATGAAGCGATAGCGGAACCCCGAAAAGCCCGACCGACGCGAAGCGGCGGGAACGCCCAACTTATTTTTTTTCAACTTTTCAATCTACATTTTCAATTCATCCTCAAATCAGCAAGGCTTTTCTGTAGATACGAATCAAAAACCTCTGGCGAAGGAAGTCCTAACTCACTGGCACTTTTACAGTTTTCTTCTGGTAGAACATAGTCTATGCTTACCTGCTTTTCACCGATTATAAAAAGAAGCCCGACTGCGTTATTTTCTCCTTCACGCTTATCTTTTCTATTGAAAAATTGTATTTGTTCTTTAAACTCTTCTTTTTCCTTTTGCGTCAGATTCTTTCGCAAAATCTTTAACAGAACATTTCTTCTGGTCGGAATGTGATAATAAAGCTGGTCAATTACAAAGTAAGAATCTTTATATGGAACCCGGAGCTTTTCATTGCTGAATCCAAATGAAAGTCCTGTCCCCAAAATAAAATTTCTGACAGGAAGATAAAGCTGCTCCTTTTTTGATTCAATCTGCGCTTCAAAATAATCTCTTGCATTAAGAGGCGTAACGATGCTTCTGCCTGTTTTGCTTTCAAGTTCTCGACGAGCTACGGATGCAACAGTTCCGCCTTCGTGGGCGCAAAGGGCATTTTCTTCCAGAGTTTGCGGATTCTTTGCCTTTGTTATACTTGTAGCAGAAAGCTCTGCCAGCATGTTCAAGACAAGCTCTTCGTTTGTCATGTTGTCGCGGAGATTTTCTTTTTTTAGACCTTTGAACTTCTTGTATTCTTTTGCTGTTTTGCCAGCCCATGCCTGATAAATTATATCTGTGAGGGCTGCATATTGAACGCCTTCTTCTACATTGTGTTCTTTCCACTGGTCTGTAAGGTCTTTTCGTATTTCGATGGACTTTAAACGCTGGTTAATCCAGTCGTCAGAATAGCCAAGCCTGCGGTAATCTTCCAAGCCCTGTTTTATTGAAAGCTCCGGGTCTTGCAATTGGTCTAAACGTTCCGCCCCAACTTTGGCAAGCCACTGTTTGAATGGTTCTGCCTTTTTTGATGGAATTGACTGTATTATGCGGAAAAGGCCTTGTGTGTTGGCAAAATTTGTTTTCTGCTTTCCTCCAGCCGTTTGAACTGAAAGGGGGGTGACAATTTGTCCCCACCCTTTGCCAAGTTCTTCATCGCGTTTGCGCATTTTTTTGATGTAGTCAGTTACATTTGTTGAGTCGGTTAAAATCTGAACCACATCATTTACCGAGAAAAACCACTCTTCTTTTTCTTCATCCCAAACAGAGCGGACAAGTTTATCTTCAAAAAGTTTAATTGAATTCTTTTTTGCCATCAGTTAAACAACTCCTTCAAATTATCTGCTATTCTAGCTTCCAGAGTTGCGGCTTCTTTGCTTAAGCCGGTAAGTTCGTTGTTGAGACCCAGCATTTTAGCTTTGAACTCAGCTTCGGTCATGCCATCGTCTTCGATTACAACTCCTACGTAGCGGCCGGCGTTGAGGGAATAATCCTGGTCGCGGATGCCGTCTTCGCCTTCTATGCTGGCAGCTTTGCAAAGGCCTATTACATCGGTGTAGGTTCCGTTTGGGAAGCGTTCGTTGAGCCAGTCGATCTGTGACTGCCAGTAGGCTTTTGTTTTTACTTCTTTGTCATCGCTGGCTTCTGGTGCGGCTTTTAGGGCGGCGGTGTATTCTGCTAAGAGGTCTTTAAAGGACTGGGTGTCGCCGTTGTAGAGTCGGGTGATGATGCCCAGATTTTTTATCTGCTCGTCGCTGAACTTTCTGTGAGCGCGGTCTACCTGGGTAAAGATAGATCTAGCATCTATAAAAAGGATTTTGTCTTTCTTCTGCTCGTCTTGAGTTTTCTGTTTGTCGAAAAACCAGAGGGTTGCAGGAAGGGTAACAGAAGAAAACATATTGCTTGGAAGGGTTACCATCTGGCTGATAATTCCTTCTTCTATCATCTTTTTGCGGATTTCCAGTTCTGAACCGCCGGCATCGCTTGCGGAGTTTGCCATAACGAGGGCTGCTTTTCCTTTTTCGTTGAGGGAGCTTGCAAAATAACTTATCCAGAGGTAGTTTGCATTTGGAACTGTTTCTTTTTTGTCGCTGCCTTTTTTTGCGGTTTTTGATTTATTCTTTGGAACGCCGTAGATGTTAAAGCGAGGGTCGTCTTTTACTTTGTCGTACACGACTTCGTCTACATTGAAAGGCGGATTTGCCATTACGTAATCAAAGTTGCCTACTGCGTTGTGAGGGTCTGAATAGAAGGAGTTTGCTTCTACAATTTCGCCGCGAACGTTGTTCAAAAGAAGATTCATTTTTGCAAGCTTTACTGTATCAGGTTCTTTTTCTACACCATAGCAGCGGAACTTCATTACTTCATCAGAAGTTTTGTTGTGGCGGTGCATAAAGCGGGCTGCCTGAACAAACATACCGCCCGAACCACATGCAGGGTCTAAGATTTTCTTTTCACCATTTTCCGGCTGGAGAACTTCTACCATGTAGCGGACAACGGTTGCCGGTGTATAGAAGGTTCCTCCGTCTTTTCCTTCCTGAAGGGCAAATTCGCCAAGGAAGAATTCGTAGATTTCGCCAAAGAGGTCTACGCTGATATTTTCCGGAATATCCATAAAAATGCGCATGATGTTGGAAAGAAGTTCCGGTTCTTCTTCGGGCACAAGCTGGCCGTACACTTCTTTTGGAAGAACGCCATCCATTTTTTCATTTTCGCGTTCTATGGCTTCCATTGCCTTTTTTACGAGGGTTGCTTTGTTTGCGTCATCGGGCGCGTCGTTGATTGTTGTGTAGTAAGCTTCTGGCGGAAGGTAAAAGCCGCAGTATTTGATTGAAATATCTTTTATGGATTTTTCGGCTCGTGTGCCTTTTGATTTATTATATTCGGCTTCTATTTCTGCTTTGTGCTGTTTGTAAAGAATGTCTGCATAGCGGAGGAAGATGAGTCCTAAGATTGGCTGTCCGTATTTGTTTGCTGCTAAGTGGGCACCTGCACGAAGAACATCGGCGGCATGCCAGAGGTTGCCTTTTAAGTTTTTTAACTCACTGTCTGTCATACAATTATTATAACACAGAAAATCAAGTTTTTACAGATTCACTGGTCACGCCGTGTATGACAGATGTTCTTCGGTGGTTTCGATACGATGCTTCGCATCGTTTGCATTCAAGGAAATTATTTTCTAGTGCGCTTGCGCGCACTATGCATACGCCCGCTTCGCGGTCACTCAACCACCGTATTTTCTGTGGAACTAGCGTGTCCCCTTATCGTAAGGAATACCCTCAGCCTTTGGAGCACGAGATTTCTTTGAAGTAAAGGCAAGTACAATAAGCGAAATTATGTATGGCAGCATCTTGTAAACATCACCAGGAACAAGATGAATCAGTGCGTCGAAAGCAGAATAAGTATCTGCAACAGCACGGAAGGCACCAAACAAGAGTGCACTGGCCGCAATACGCAAAGGATTCCACTGCCCAAAAATCATAACTGCAAGGGCAAGGAAGCCCGCACCGGCAACTCCGTACATAAAATCCCACTGTGAATTTGCAGCAGAGATATAAATGATTCCGCCGATTCCACCACAGAAACCGGAAATCAGAACACCTGCATAGCGCATCTTGTAAACATTAATACCAAGGCTGTCTGCAGCCTGAGGATGCTCACCGCAAGCCATGAGACGCAAACCGAATCGGGTTTTCTTCAAAATTACATAAGCGGCAGCAACTAGAATTACTGTCAGAATCATATAAATATTGAAATCACCAATCAGGAAAACCTTACGGTTAGCGATGTAATCAAGAATTGCCGAAGGATTTGTACCATCCGACCTCGCATTATTAAAAGCCTTAACAATAACCACCGCAGCGGCGGTAGCCAGCATATTCATAGCCGTACCAACCAAAGTCTGATCAGCCTTAAAATTAATAGCCGCAACTGCGAGGAACAAAGAATACAGCATTCCAAAAAGCACACTGGCAAGAATCGTGAGCAGAATAATCACAAGGGCCGGAGTTCCCACAGGCATGCTATATAAAACAAAAGCACCACCAAGAGCCCCCATTACCATAATTCCTTCCAGTCCTAGATTTATAACTCCACTGCGTTCACTGAACATACCACCCATGGCAACAAAAATCAAAACCGAAGCATAAATCAAAGTATATTGAATAAGTAACATAGCTTCCTCCCCCTACTTGCTCTCGCCTTTCTTTTTTCTGTCAAAGAGCTTTGAAAGCTGAGTCTTAAACAGGAACATAAAGGCACACGAATAAATGATGATAGATGAAATCAAATCCGCAATCTGAGGATTAAAATATTTTGTATCAATAAAGCTTCCGCCCTGAGTGATGTGCTGAATAAAATAGCCCGAGAAGATTATGCCGATTGGATTAAGCTCACCAAGGAAGGCAACCGCAATTCCGTTAAAGCCCATAGCAGGAACTGTCGAGCTGGTCTTCCAGGGCTGAACATCAGTAAGATAGAAAAGAGCTGCAGCAAGGCCTGCAATTGCGCCGGAAACCGCCATTGTCAAAATCAGGTTTTTCTTGTCTTTCATACCGGCATATTTTGCTGCGTGCTTGTTCAAACCTGTTGCACGAAGCTCATAACCAAGCACAGTCTTCTTCAAAACAATGTTGATTAAAATTGCCACAACAATTGTGAGCGGAATTGCAATTGAAACATATTCGTTATCATGAAAAATCTTTCCCATCCCAAGAGTTGGAAGCAGCGAGCCAGGAGAAGTTTGAGTAATAGAGAAGGTTTCAGATTTACCAACATTCATTACACGCTCATTCTGCATAAGCACATTCACAATATAAAGTGAAATCCAGTTAAGCATGATTCCCGCAATAACCTCATTCACATTACAGAAGGCTTTAAGAAGTCCCGCAAGACTGGCCCATACAGCAGCACAAATAACTGCCAGCAGCAAACAAAGCCACCATGGCAAATGCCAGGCAAGTGCACACCACAATGAAATACCAATTCCTATACAGTACTGGCCGGCAACACCAATGTTGAACAGGCCTGATTTATAGGCGAACAAAACAGCAATACCACAGAGAATAAGAGGTACAGCCTTTACCAGAGTCTGGCCCAGGTAGTAAAGCTTTTTACCCTTATTTCTGTAGTACATAAAGTTTTTCAAAATTACACTGATTGCCTTTGGAGCATGCTCAGCATTAATAATCAAAAGAATTATAAAGCCAACGATAATTCCAACAAGCGCACAGATAACTGCCGAAGCAATTGAACGGAAGGTATCGGAAGCAAGAATTGCCTTAAACTTATTTTCTTTGATTGTATCACTCATTTATGCTTCCTCCTTTGCTGCGCCCACATTACGTTTAGCACCAGCCATGTAAAGTCCAAGCTCTTCCGGAGTTGTTTGCTTTGGATCCAGCTCTCCGACAATTTCACCTTCGTACATTACAAGGATTCTGTCGCTGAGATTCAAAACCTCTTCCAGCTCATATGAAACCAGAAGAACGGCCTTGCCTGCATCGCGGTCTGCAATAATGGCTTTATGAAGATATTCAATGGCACCAACGTCAAGACCACGGGTTGGCTGAACTGCAATGAGAAGTGAGTGTGCCTTGTCCAGCTCGCGGCCAACAATTGCCTTCTGCTGATTTCCACCCGACATTGCACGGGCAATTGTTTTGTTGCCCTGTCCGCATCGAACATCATATTTATCAATCAGCTCCTGCGAATAAGCAGAAACTTCTTTATTTTTTATAAACTGATTTTTCTGGAACTGAGGCTCCCAATAACGCTGAAGTACCATGTTCTGTTCCAGAGTGTAATCCAGGACAAGGCCGTGCTTGTGGCGGTCTTCCGGAACGTGGCTCATGCCGGCCTTGCTTCTTTCGCGGATAGATTTTTTTGTGATATCTACCCCGCCAAGAATGATTTTTGAGTTAGCATGTGGAGCAAGTTTTTCAATCCCCGTGAGTCCCTGAATAAATTCAGACTGTCCGTTTCCGTCGATTCCTGCAATGCAGACAATTTCACCGGCTCTTACCTGAAGGCTTATGTTATTAACAGCTAACTTTTTATGAAGATGACTTTCTACGCAAAGGTTCTGAACGTCGAGAATAACTTCGCCTGGCTGGGATGGTGCCTTGTCTACTGTGAACTTTACATCGCGGCCAACCATCATACGGCTGAGTTCTTCCTTGCTTGTGTTTGCAATCTCAACTGTACCAATGTAGCGGCCCTTGCACAAAACCGAACATCGGTCCGAAACTTCCATAATCTCATTGAGCTTGTGGGTAATAAAGAGAATTGATTTTCCTTCTGCTGCAAGATTTTTCATAATCTGCATGAGCTCTTTGATTTCCTGCGGAGTAAGAACTGCAGTAGGCTCATCAAAAATCAGAATCTCATTATCGCGGTAGAGCATCTTTAAGATTTCTACACGCTGCTGCATGCCCACGGTGATGTCTTCGATTTTTGCATCCGGGTCAACAGCAAGGCCATATTTCTGACTAAGATTGATGATTTTTTCACGGGCAGATTTACGGTCTACAAAACCATTTTTTACGGTTTCGCTGCCCAGAATGATATTATCAAGAACGGTAAAAACCTCAACGAGTTTAAAGTGCTGGTGTACCATTCCGATTCCAAGAGCGGTAGCATCGTTTGGATTTCGGATTTCAACCTTTTTTCCGTTCTTATGGATTTCACCCTCTTCCGGCTGATAAAGACCAAAAAGGACACTCATCAGAGTAGATTTTCCGGCTCCGTTTTCGCCAAGCAGAGCATGAATCTCGCCCTTCTTAAGCTGCAGGGTGATATTGTCATTCGCAACAATTCCTGGGAAACGCTTAGTAATATTAAGCATTTCAATGATGTATTCTTCACTCATAAGAAATAATTATACTATAATCTGAGTGGGTTTTAAACAAAAAAAGCGTGAACTCCGGATTTGGAATTCACGCTTTTTACGGTGATTGAGCCTGTCGAAATCACCGCAGGGGCGGCAAGCACAGCTTGCCTCTGAGGCGTTTTTTCGATAATCCTAAAACGACCCTTTCGGCTCGTTTTTTAACGGATTTTCGATTTTAGCCTTATTTTATGTTCTGATAGTAATTAACCTTTACAGCAACAGATGGGTTCTTATCGATTGCATTAGAAACTGTTACCTTTTTGTTGAATACATCACTAACAAGCTTCTTGTATTCTTTTTCAGAGAAGTTCTTCATTGTCCATGTGTCTGTAGGAAGACCAACATAGTTTACAGAAAGATCACTTCCAGAAACAAGACCGAGAGTTGCAACCTTTCCTGAGTAATCTGCCCATTTTCCAGCCTGAACAGCAGCAAGAGCAGCGTTTACAGTTGCACCAAGACCCTTCATAGCAGATGTTACACACATACCAGCGCCGTAACCATTAATCTGAGCTGTCTGATCAACGTCAACACCAATTACCTTTCCGCCAACCTTTGCAGCAGCTTCACATGCAGAAGTCCAGATTCCACCACCACAAGCGAACACAACTTCTACACCGCGATTCTTGTACCATCCGTCCATAGAAGCAGTAATTGTCTGATCACCATAGAACTGACCACCATATACATATTCGATTGTTACCTTATCTGTAACCTTGAGCTCTTCAGCAGCCTTGTTAGCACCCTGAACAAATCCGAAACCATAGCGGATTACAGCTGGAACAGCCATACCACCAAGGAATCCAAGGTGACGATAACCTTCTTTTACAGCAGCATAACCTGCGAAGAATCCAGGAAGCTCTTCTGCGTAAACTGCACAGAATACATTAGCTGGAACAGCAGCACCACCGAGGTCGCCTTCGCTGATATCAAGACCGATGAATTTTGCATCATCATAATCTTTAGCTACCTTTACAATAGCTTCACCAAAAAGGAAGCCTGGAAGAACGATTACATTGTAACCATCCTGATAAGCAGCATCGATAGAAGCAACGCGGTCAGCAGTTGAATCTCCAGCTGGTTTGTAATACTGGAACTCAAGTCCGTTAGCTTCAGCATAATCTTTACAAGCCTGATAAGTTGTCTGATTGAAAGACTGGTCTGTAATATCGCCAGAGTCTGTTACCATAGAGATTTTGATTGAAGATTTCTTTGCAGCCTTCTTGTTCTTTTTAGGAGCTGCGAAAGTTGATGCGCATACAAGTGCAGCCATCATTGCAATTGCAATAAGCTTTTTCATTTAGTTATCCTCCAAATAAAATGATATCTTAATCATTATAGAACAGTCTCATCAAATCTTCAATTGTTTCGCGACGGCGGATAAGATTTACACTTCCATCCTTACAGATGAGAACTTCTGCAGGGCGTGGGCGGCTGTTGTAGGTTGAACACATAGACCAGCCGTAAGCACCTGTGTCGAGAACGCAGGCAAGGTCGCCGCGCTGCATTTCCGGCAGTGGGCGGTCCTTAGCAAGAAGGTCGCCGCTTTCGCAGATGTTTCCGGTTACTGTCTGTTCCATAAGATTATCGCGGGCTACAACTTTTCCTTCGCGGATTACTTCGATATCGTGCCAGCTGTCGTACATGCTTGGGCGAACTAACACGTTCATTCCGATATCAGTTCCTGCAAAGGTTTTTCCATTGTTGTGCTTTACTGCATGAACTCGGCCAAGAATTACGCTGCCTTCTGCAACACAGAAACGGCCAGGCTCACTCTTGAAAAGCGGTGCACGTCCATACTTTGCAACAAAGTCATCGAGAATCGGCTCGAGGCGCTTCTTAAAATCTTCCATTGGAAAATCTTTTTCGTCATCCAGCTTGTGATATGGAATACCGTAACCGCCACCAAAGTCGATGAACTCAAGGTCTTTAAACTGAAGGGCAATTCGCAAAATGTTAGTTACCGCATCAAGGTAAGGCTGTGGGTCCATAAAAAGCGAACCAATGTGCTGGTTGATTCCGGCAATTGTAAGATTGTACTTAGCGGCAATTTCAAAAATCTGAGGAATAAATTCTTCGGAAATTCCAAACTTAGTTTTCTTTCCGCCGGTAACAACCTTTTCGTGGTGGCCGGCTCCTACACCAGGATTGATGCGTACTGCAACCTTACCGCCCTTGTTGAGACTTCCGTAAAGCTCCAGTTGAGCAAGAGAGTCACAGCTGGTCATAATTCCGTTATCAATTGCAAACTGCATTTCTTCTGCGCTAACATTGTTTGGAACAAAGAAAATGCGGTCGGTTGGGAAGCCAGCCTTAAGCAGCATCTGGATTTCGCCGACGCTCATTGCATCGCAGTTGTTGCCTTCTTCGAGGGCAAGCTTAAGAATGTGGATGTTTGTGTTTGCCTTTACCGAATAGTTTGCAGTATAAGGATACTTTGTAATAACCTTTGCAACTGCGTCCATACGGTTACGAAGAATCTTTTCGTTGTAAACATAGAGAGGTGTGCCGTATTCCTGGGCCAGCTTCTCCGGATTTTTGCCTTCAAAGAAATTTACTGTATCAATAAATGAATTCATTGTTTCTCCTTTTGATATAGCACATAGCTATCCTAGAGCAAGTGAGCGCGAATCTCTTCCCCGCTCAATGGGCTCAGGTATGCTGGTGCTACATCGAATACTGTCTTACAACCGGTCTGGCCTTCTTTGTTCATTCTGTAAACTGCGCGGGCATAAGCTACAAGAACGCTTGATGTGAATGCAGGGTTTGAGTCGAGCTTGAGGCTGTACTCAATAACGTTATTGAATTCATTGTCCCAGCCTGTCTTTCCTGTACGGATTACAAAACCACCGTGTGGAATTCCAGAATGGTTCTCCTTCAATTCTTCTTCGCTGATAAAGTTTACAGTTGTATCATAATCTGCAAAGTAGTTTGGCATCTCTTTAATTTCTTTTTCGATGCGAGCCTTGTCTGCACCTTCCTCTACTACAACGTAGCATTCGCGTGTGTGCTTCTGGCGTGTTGTCAAAGTTGGGTTTGAACCAGAACGAACAGCATCCAAAGCAGCCTGTACAGGAACTGTATACTGGCGTGCATCCTTAACACCTTCAATGCGACGGATAGCATCAGAGTGTCCCTGGCTTACTCCCTTTCCCCAGAAAGTATAGTCACTACCGTTCGGTAGGATGCAATTAGAATAAAGACGTGCAAGACTGAAAAGTCCCGGGTCCCAGCCGCAGCTGATAAGTGCTGTATGCTTAAAGTCCTTTGCAAATTTATCTACATTTGCAAAGTGTTCTGGAACTTTTGCGTGTGTATCAAAGCTGTCGATTACGTTAAAAAATTTTGCATATTCAGGAGTCTGCTTTGGAAGGTCTGTTGCAGAACCACCACAGATAATAAGAACATCAACTTCGTTCTTGTGTTTTTCTACATCTGCTACATTGTAAACAGGAACTCCTGCTGTAAGAATTTTTACACTGGCAGGATCGCGACGTGTAAATACAGCTGTCAATTCGCAATCTGGATTCTGCTTAATAGCTGCTTCAACACCTTTTCCAAGGTTACCATAACCTAAAATACCAATTTTCATAAATCTACCTCACTTATTCTTAATGTGGTTTCGATACGGCTACGCCTACTCAACCACCGTTTTATTTTCCGCCTAAAAGCGTAATTTTATCCTTTAATGCTTCCTTCATAACCTCAACGAGGTTTTTCTGTCCGGAATACAAACAGGTATCATGTTCATCGCCAGTCAATTCACCCGTAAGAACATAAGATGAATCAGTAATAAAACGGAGCTGACCTTGCTCTGGCTTTGTCTCATAGATTTTAGCTCCTGCAAGCTTAAAGTCTTTAGTAAGAAGAACAACTTTTTTTCCAGCTTTTACAATTTCGGCAAGTTCATTTTCGAATTCGCCAAGCACTTTCGCCGGCGCCATCATATACAACCGCAGCTCTGTTTCTGCCAGCATTTGACGGATTTTATTTTTTATATTCTTTGCACCAATAATTGTGATGTATCCATCGCAACTGATTACTTTTCGCGGTGCATGCTTTTCAAGCCAGAGTGCAGTCTTCTTCAATTCTGAGATTCTATTTTCTGTAAAACGTGAGATTTCCACCGGGCGATATTTTGTAGCTTCACCCTGCACAAGATAAGCCGCGCCCTTTTCTACAAGAGCGGTAAGAGCGGCATAAACGTTCGAGCGCGAAATACCTGTGTCCTTTGCAACCTCATAACCGGTCATCTCTCCATGATTCAAAAGAGCCGAGTAAATCGAGCCCTCCTGACGAGTAAGTCCAAAATCATTTAAACTGTCTATAAAGTTCATATCTGACATAAACTGATTCCGCGCTTTTGCTTTTTGACTCCGTATTAGTAGTTCTATTTAATACTACTAGCAACAATATACAGATATTTTCATTTAAAGTCAAATTTATAATGGCAGAAAGAAAAAAATACTGTATTATTGGTAAATCGATTAACTAAAAATTATGAGGCAATTATGACACCAACAGAACCATCAAAAATATCAGATACAAAATACCGCTTCGACTCCTTTACTAACGGACATTCCTTTACCGGAAACAAAAAAGGCCGACTTCCGGCAATGGGCTGGAACAGCTGGAACGCTTTTGGCAGCGGTAACACAGAAGCCCTCACAAAAGCCATGGCAGATAAAATCGTTGAGCTTGGACTTGATAAGCTTGGCTACAAATATGTAGTTCTTGATGACGGCTGCTATAAATCTGAACGCGAAGACGGCAAGCTTGCTAATGAACCGGTTAAGTTCCCAAGCGGCTTCCGTGCCCTTTCAGATTACGTGCATGAACGTGGTCTTATGTTTGGAATGTATAATGATATTGGAACTAATCTTTGCGCCGGTGCACAAGTAGGAACCTGTGGTTTTGAAAAGACTGATGCCAAATCTTATATTGATTGGGGTGTAGATTTCCTTAAAATTGATAACTGTTACTATCTTTGGGATAATGCAACTTTCTCAAATCCTGAGAACGCAAAATACGTTTTTGCCCCGAATTTACGTCAAATTCAGTTAAAAAAAGGTAAATTCTGCATTTTACTCAGCGCTGACAAGGGATTTTTAGAAGGTCGTGGTGCAAGCCTTAAAGACGGCTATGTTACAGGAATTGGCACTTTTGACGGCACAAATACAGGAACAACACCTGTTGGACCAATGAGCAGCGAACTTGTTTTTGATATTGAAGCCCCAGAAACTGGAGAATACGAACTGCTTGTAAACTATGCTACAGCCCGCCAGAACGGAACAGGAGAATGGCTGCAAGTGGCTACAGGCAGGGGAAAAGATACTCAGATTTTTTATGATAATCTTCTCCCGCAAACTGATTCTCCCGAATCCTTCGTAAACTCAAATCCTATTAAAATCACCTTACAGGCTGGTCGCAACAAGATTCGCCTTATGAATCACCGTCGCCAGGAAAACACCCTCTGCTCTTATTCTGCAATGCTGGAAGGCTTAAATGAAGCAAAGCCTGATCACGAAGTTCTTCTTTCACTCTGTGAATGGGGAAAAACTCAGCCACAAAACTGGGGTTACAAAGTTGGAAATTCCTGGCGAATTCTCAACGACATAACTTTTCGGGTTGGTCGGGACGGTGACCCGGGATTTGGAGAATGGACAGATCCTGGAACGCCAAGTGTTACCTCACAATACAACAAGGCCGTAATCATGGATGAATTTGCCGGTCTAGACAAGGGCTGGAATGACCCTGACATGCTGATGGTTGGAATGAAGGGAATGACAACTCAAATGAGTCAGACTCATTTCACAATGTGGTGTATGATGAACTCACCTCTCATGCTGGGACTGGATTTACGTCGGGTAACAAAAGGAGATGAGCTATATAACATTATTGCTAATGCGGACCTTATTGCTCTCAATCAGGATCCTCTGGGCATTCAGGCAAAACGTATTTTCACTACATCAACAAACGGCAATAATGATACCCCAATTACTAATTCTGATAAAGCCTACATAACCGACTGCAATCGCGTAGACATTCTTGCTAAGCCTCTTGCAGATGGTTCTCTCGCACTTTCTTTTTTTAATTTGAGTCAGGAAAAGAAGACTGGTAATTTTTCTGCTGATCTTTCTCTTATCAAAAATTTTCTTGGCAATAAACTGCCCGCAGATTTTTATGAAGCCTCTGCCTTCAGTGTAAAAAATCTCTGGACAGGAGAAAAAACAGAAAACACCAGCGGCACCTTCTGTGTAAACTCTCTTGTTGCCTGCGGTAACTCTACTTTCCGCATCACACCTCTGGAGAAATAAATTGAAGGAAGAAAGCATCAGTGTCGGAGATTTTGTATTTCAACTTTTTGAGACTCACAGAAAAAATTCCAGTCCAAAGATTGATAAATCAGAACTCCTGCGCTATGGCCACTTTCGCGGCTGGCTTGAAGATTCCGATGAACGTAAACCAGACTGCCCGCTCAACCGTCAGACTGCAGCACGAATCATACACATGTTCATGCTGATTGAACTTGGAATTGCTGATCTTCAGGATATAAGTCCGGCAACCAGTCTTAGAGATTTATATACCTGCCGTGTTTGTACAAATCACATTGCGCAGGTTTATACACGAGGTTTAATGAATGCTGTAAAAAAAGAGGAGACTGATTTCTCAGACTCCTCTGCATTATTCTTTAATCATCTTGCACTTGTTTCAAAAACAGAAGCATTCCAGATTATTGGAAAAGATTTTTAAGCTGGCTACCAATCTGTTTCTGAAGTTCTTTTTTTGCGCCTTCTGCTGCCTGCTTAGCAGCATCTTCGGCCATAGATTTGAGTTTTTGTTCTGCTTCAGCACGTTTTTGCATAAGCAGATTTTCAAAATCTTTTGTCGAAGTAACAGAGCCATTAAGCAGCTTCTTTATTTCATCAAGCGGTACATACTGACTAAGTGCTCCACCTGAAGCTTCATTTATTCTCTTTACAAGTTCAGCCTTGAGATTTGCTTTGATTGCAGCAAGCTGTGCTCCCATTTCTTTTTTCAAAGCATTCACAATCTGCTTATCTGCATCTGAATCTATAAGTAATTTAAATCCGCCAGAAACAGTGAATCCACTGTTTATACCTGCACGAACAGTATTGATTCTGACCATAATATTTGAATAAATCTTTGAAGCATATTCCGGCTCAAACGGAACTGTAGAAATCTTCAAATCTGTAAGCTGCGTTTGTCCTGTAATTTCAAAACCTTCATCATCAAAAATCTTAAGAATTGCATCTACAGCACACTTAGACTTAAATGACGGAACTCCAGGATAAGCGCCAAACTTTTCTGCAGGTATATCCATAGTAATATTATTAAGATTATAATCTGCATAAATTAAAGGCTCACTGGTATTAGTTCTGATATCTACAACAACCTTTGCAGTATGCTGTAAATCCCACAAATCCATATTGAAATTAATTACTGCAGGCTTATCTATTAAATCCTGATTACTTGCAATATCAGTTGCTTCAGCGTAAAAAATAGGACCAGAACCTGAAAGCTTTTTTATCCATACTTTTGGAACCTTATCCTGTTTATAGAAAATATCACGGCCAGGAGCACGATAAATACTGTAACCGGCTTTTTTCTGTTTCTTTTCTTTTGGAGCTTTTTCTTCTTTTGTTTCGTTTGCCTGTTTTGCCCTCAACTCAATAAGATAATCCACGCCCTGCTCTACATAAGGATAATATTTTCCAAGAACATCACAAGCAACATTTTCAAACATTCCGCTTATCAGTTTTGTTCCATCAGAAATATTAAGAGACTTTATCTTATTAATTTCTGCCGTAGCAAAATTTAAATCATGATTTACAGCCGTCTGAACAGTTCTTCTAAGTCCATCTACTTCCTGAATATCGGCATTAAAGTTATTAAGCAAACCTGTTGCATCATTTTTTACTTTATCAATATTTTTATAAGTTGAATCCAGAGTTTCGATAAACTCTTTTATTTTCATCGGATTATTCTGAATTGCATTATAATCAAAGGAAATAATGGAATTTACAGACTTTTGAAGAGATTCTACTGTAGCCTGAATTTCTCCAGGTTTTGCCTGCCATTTTTCGACAATCTGAGGTATCTGTACCTGTAACTGTTCTGCAAGAGCTGGAGTTTTCAACTGAGCATAATAACTGCTCATCAGAGCTTCCGGATTTACCTGATTGAATAAGCCCGTAATATTTTTCTCCAGTGAACTTGTGGCAGTAGTCTTTTTTTCAGCAAGTATTTTTTCAAACTTTGATTCAGAAACCTGCTTTTCTGTTTTGTCTTTTTGTTTCTTTATCTTCTTTTCCTGCTTAGGAGGTAATTCTCCTGAAGTTTTTCTTTCTGTTCCACTGTTTACTTCAAGCATAGAAAGGTCTTCTGCAACAAAACGTTTTTTCAAAAGTTGACCAAGATCAAAATCAAGAGTAATAGAACCAATATCGATAAGATTTTTCATATAATCATTTTTATTGGCAATTTCGATTTTCTGGATTTTTAATGATGAATCAAGCAATTTAAAATCTACACTTGCAATATCACATTTTGCTTCAAAGATATTTTCGCAGGCTGTAGTGATTGCTTTTTTTACAATCTTGTTTTTAAACAGCATAAAACATACTGGAATTGCTACTATAAAAGCCAGCGTAACAATAAGCGGAACAAAATTAATTCTGCTCTTCTGTTTTTTAATCTGCTTCGCAATTTTCTTAAGACGTTTCATCTCTTTTTTTGCAAGCTGCTCACGTTTTTCCTGTGGAATTGCATAGACAGATATCTGTTTTTTACCTTTTTTTCCAACTTCTTCAAAAAGACTTTTTACATAGTTTTTGTCTTCTGGAACATAGAGCTTTCTATAAAGCTTTTTTTCTAGTTTTTTTTCTGTATATTTTTTTCTGAAAAGCGATGGTATCTTCTTCATTCTTTTGCCCCCTTAATCATCTTCCGCAATAAGTGCCGAAACCTTTTGAACAAGCGGAACCTTAGAAAGCACTATAATAACTTTTGTTTTTCGCATAATCGGAACAAGTTTATTTCTCATAAGCCAGATGAAAAGACGGGCAAGAATATAAAGCGGAATATAAAGTATGAGCCCACAAAGCAGTGAACCCGACGCAATTGTATTATTGAATTTTGTAAAGCTCACAAATGGAATATCAAGCAGTTTTGCAAAGGTTGGTTCAAGAGAAGGCAAGGTAAGAAACCAGTACCCCACAGAATCGAAGAAGGGATCAAAAAGAGGTGCCATCAGAGAGAATCCCAAGGTACACAAAACCAGAGCACCTTTGTTTATTCTCATAAAAAGAACAAATACAGTTATTACATACCAGAAAATGTTGTTCTTTGGCAAAAGTCCAAGCAGCATTCCCAAACAAACGGCATGAGCAATTTCACCCGGATGTGAATTACTGTTCAAAGCCTTAAGAAGTTTTACCAGAAATTTAAGCATATTTAACTCCGATTTAAATATTGGATAAAAATATTTTCTATATATTTTAACAGAACGACCTGATTTATCAACCAAAAAAATCTGGAGCCAGCCTCTTTCATCAGATATTATTACAATATTAATATATTTCTTTTATACATTTTCATTAATATTTTGGTGTATTATAAAATTATAATTGGATAAATACAGTGGAAACTGAAATAGTAATACGTTTTCACCGTGAACAGGAGTTTTTATGAAATATTATGTTGATGCAGCAGCAAAAGCTGGTGGAGATGGTTCTGAAAAAAAACCTTTTAATACAATTCAGATGGCCGCTGATATTGCCGTTGCTGGTGACGAAGTAATTGTAAAACCTGGAGTTTACCGTGAAAATGTAAATCCAAAACACGCTGGTAAAGAAGGAGCGCCTATTGTTTACCGCTCTGCAAAATTGCGTGGTGCACATATTACCGGCGCAGAACTTCTTACCGGATGGAAAAAAGTAGAAGACACTGTTTATACAGCCCGTGTTCCAAACTCTATTTTCGGAAAATACAATCCTTATAAAACTCTGGTCAGCGGCGACTGGTTTATTGCATATTTTATTGCTCATACTGGAGATGTTTACCTTAACGGAAAGTCAATGTACGAAGTTCAATCTCTGGAAGAAGTAAAAAAGGCAGAAGCAAGCAATGCTGCCTGGGATACAGATTTTTCACGTTTTAAATGGTATGCAGAACAGGACAAAAATAAAGACGAAACAGTTTTTTATGTAAACTTCCTGGGCAGAGATCCAAACAAAGAAAACGTAGAAATCAGTGTAAGAAGAAATTGTTTTTACCCTCAGAAAGAAGGCATCGGCTATATCACTTTGAGTGGCTTTACAGTTTCTCAGGCTGCAACACAGTGGGCTCCTCCTACAGCTTACCAGGAAGGAATGATTGGTCCTCACTGGTCAAAAGGCTGGATTATTGAGGATTGCGAGGTTTATGAATCAAAATGCTCTGGAATCTCACTTGGAAAATATAAACAGCCTAATAACGACAACAAATGGCTGAAAACTAAATACAAAGATGGAACTCAAACTGAAAGAGATTGTATCTGTCAGGCTCAGGTTGAAGGCTGGAACAAGGAAAACATCGGCTCACACACTGTTCGCCGCTGCGACATTCACGATTGCGGCCAGACAGGAATTGTTGGTCACCTTGGCGGAGTTTTCTCTCTGATTGAAGACAATCATATTCATCATATAAATAATAAGCAGAATCTTGCCGGGGCAGAAATCGGTGGAATTAAAATGCACGCCGCAATCGACTGCATTTACCGCAGAAACCATATACACCACTGTACCCGTGGAATCTGGCTCGACTGGCAGGCTCAGGGAACCCGAGTAACACAGAACTTCTTCCATGATAATATTCCGCCACGCTCCCCTGGAAAAGACATTATTGCCGAAGTTGCAGAAGATCTTTTTATAGAAGTTTCTCACGGGCCAACTCTCGTAGATAATAATATCTTCCTTTCACCTCGAGCTCTCAAGCTTGCAACCCAGGGAGTAGCACTTGTTCACAACCTGATTGCCGGAAGCTTTACTGCAGTTGGACGTGGTTGTAATAATGGTGCACCAAATCGCCCGTCTCCACGTTACACTCCATATCACATGAAGCACAGAACAGAAATTGCAGGATTCATGACAATTCTTCATGGTGACTGTAAATTCTATAATAACATCTTTATCCAGCAGCCAATTCATCCGGAGTTTGCTGCAAGAATGCTGGATAATGCTAATAACGATTGGGATGATTCAAACTTTGTTGCAGGAACCAGACCATATAATAACTACCCAACCTTTGAAGAATGGGATGCTCAGTTCAAGGGTTACTGCGGAATGGGTTCACAAACTACAGACCGTTATTACTCAGAACTTCCTGTATGGGCAGGCGGAAATCTTTACTTCAATGGCGCAAAAGCAATGAACAAAGAAAAAGATGCCTATGTTGATACAAAAACTGTAGTAACAATCGGATATACACAAAAAGCTGGCAAAATCCACTTGAAAACAAATCTTTATGATTTAATTAAAGCCGGAAAGATTCCAGCAAACGCGCTCAAATGCAAACTGATGAAAACAGAAGATATTCCTCCAGCTTTTGAACCCGAACAGAATTACGAAAATCCAGATGGTTCTTCAATTATTTTTGATACCGACTTCTTAGGAAAAAAACGCGGTAAAAGTCCAATTGCAGGTCCATTTGCAGATGCCACAGAAGCAGGAGAAGCTTTGTTTTAACTAATAAAAGAAAAGCGCAAAATAAATTTTTACTTTTTTGTTATTTTGAGTTAAAATAGATAAGTAATTATTATGGATGCGTTGGAAGAACAGCTTAAAATAGACAAAAGAAAGATACAAACCTCTGTCTGTTTACAACTGCCTATAGAAATGACAACCTATACCTTGCCAAAAAATACAGAAGTGTATATACGCAACGTTATGGAAATCTTTCTGGATGAGTGTCATCAGTCTCACTTAAAGGAATATCTGAATTTCTGTCTTAGCGAACTTTTGACTAATGCAAAAAAAGCTAATACTAAGCGTGTTTACTTTAAAGAAAAAGGCCTGGATATAAATAATCCTGAAGATTACGAAAAGGGTATGGAAAATTTTAAAATGGATACCCTTACCAATATAGACCACTATCTGGAGCTTCAGAAAAAAGCTGGTCTTTACATAAAGCTTGTACTGAGAATTCAGGCAGACAAAATCTATATTGATATCAAGAATAACAGCCAGCTCACTGTTTTTGAAAAAGAAAGAATCCAGCAGAAATTAGACAGTGTACAGCAGTACAAAGAAATGGACGAAGTATTCAAAAATGTACTCGACCAGTCTGAAGGTGCCGGCCTTGGAATTATCATAATTATCCTTATGTTACAGAAGGTCGGCCTCACAAAAGAAAACTATCAGGTTTTCTCTGATGATGATGAAACAGTAACCAGAATTATTCTTCCTTGTAATAAAGTTGTTTATTCTGGCGCAGAAATGCTCACTTACGAATTTGTAAATCTCGAAGATACAATTCCTATTCTTAAAGAAAGCTTTGATCAGGCAAATAAAATCGTTAATACAGACGGACCTTTAGATCGTAATGCTCTTTATGAAGTTGTTCGAAAGGATTTATCCCTTGCTTTACTGCCATTCAAAGATGTCCTCGAAAAAGACAAAAAATGTTTTGATCTGAAAAAAGCAATAGCTATGCTTTCTGATTATGATTTGAAATTCATTTTCAGTGAAAGTAATCCACGAAACCGCATTATTGAAGGAACTGATTTCTTTAAGGAAATTCTCAGACACTCAAGGCATGTTGCATATTATGTATATACCCTTTATAAAAATTGCCCGGTTAAAGAAGTAATCGGTCAGGATGAGAATTATATGTATCTTCTGGGTCTCTTTGATAGTCTCGGAGCCTTGTTTCTTGCCGGAGCCAGCAAAAATCAAATTGATTATATTACTGAGTTAAGCCAGCAATATTCTGAGTTTGGTGAAAAAATTCTTAATATATTCCTGAATAGAAATGCCTCTACCTACGTAACAATGGTTGCGGCAAAACGCCTAGGTTTTCCAAGAAATGTTTACTATGATCTTGTAGGCTGGAATGGTCTTTCACTTGTTCCAGATACATATAAAAACAGAATTGCCTTACTCCATCTTGCAGAAATGGTAGATTTTTATTCTGTAGGTATGGTTGATTTTTATCAGGTAGAAAAGCTTTCCCTTAAACTTTTTAATATTGCAGATGAAAAACAGTTTGCAAAGATTGTTAATGATTTACGAGAAGGCTATAAAGCCGAACATGGAGAGTATTAATACCCTCCTAAGCTTTTATGCTTTCAACCCACTTTTGCATTAAGATTCCAAATGCCACTCCAACATTCAAAGAAGCTTTAAGTCCCTTCATTGGAATTGTAACAGTGCCATAAGTTGCACGTGAAAGAGCTTCCGGGCTCACCCCCAGTTCCTCCGACCCGATTATACAAATCCCACGCTCTGGAAATTTAAATTCTTCGATTGGAGTTCCCCCGGTTTCCAGTGCAAACACAGGTGTATCCGCAGGGAGCTGGTCGAGTGAAAGGCGTTCCCAGCCCATAGTTTCTATACAACCCATTCCTGAACGGATTGCACGTGGTTGAGTAGGATCAATACAATGAGGTGAAATGAGAACCTTTTCTGCACCCATCGCTTCTGCCGTTCGGAAAATCGAGCCTATATTAAAAGGTGAGCGAATATCTTCTGCATAAACAGCTACCCCGGGAAAAAAGTCGCGGGCACGAACAGTACCGTCTTGTTCTGTGCCGGCGGCAGCAGGATTATGTGGTGCAATGACAAGATCCCACTCTGCAGGAAAAGTTCCTAAGAGTTCAAGTAGAGTGTTACGGGCGTAGTTACATATGCGAAGTTCGTCTAGAGGTTCTGCAGCGAGAAGTGTACGAAGCCGTGCACTGGCATCTTCAGAAAGTTTTGGGTCGCGGAGAAGTACGGCTGTAACCTGTTTTATATATTCGGCACGAGGCAGACCGAAATTGTATTCAGTGCCTTTCTCTGCAATTCCGAGAATATCACGTTCAAGAGCTCCGAAGGTAAGAGCAAGCTTTCGGCGTTTCTGGCCACCTTCAAGTTGAAATAATTTTCCTGGTTCAATCATGTGTGAAACATGCCTTTCAGCAAAAAAAGAGTACCCAAAACGAGATGATGTTTTGGGCACTCTTTTTTTGCTTACGGCATCTGAGTTCTTATAATAACCAAGTCAATTATTTCAATCAATACGCAAGTTTTACAAAATCAAACAAATCGTCTGTAGTCATGCTGCGAGGAAGATTGTTTATAAGATTTACAGCCTTTATATCTTCAACAGGAAGTGAAAGCTGATCTACTGTAAGATTCAAATCTTTAAGACGAGTTGGTAAACCACCCTTGGCAATCTTCTGGCGAACATAATCTGTAAACTGTTTTGCAGTATCTTCTCCAGTAGAATCTTCCGGACATGCCCTCATAATATGAGCAAGCTTTTCTATCTTTGCAAGCTTAAATTTTGCTACATCTTCCAGCTGGAATGGAAGCAAAATAGAAGAAATAAGAGATTTACTTTTATGATAACGTGAATAAATACTGTATGAGAGTAAAGTTCCTACTCCAACACTCGAAGCAGCCGCGCCAAGCGAAATTAAACAACCGGCCTGTGCCAGAAGTACTTCTGCCGGTGTGGTAATATCAAGGGTTGGAGATCCATCAAGTCCGTAAGAAAGAATCTCAAGGCCTTTTTCAATAAACATATCGCTAAAGAAGTTTGCTTTCTGTGAAAGATAAGCTTCAACGGCAATCGAAATCAGTTCAATTGAAAGAGTAGCTTTTTGATTATCTGTAAGAGTAAGCATAAGATTTGGATCTGTAAGAACCAGCTTGCAAACACCACTCTGTACACGAAGGAATTTCAACTGATGGCTGCGTGAATCAACAACAGGAATATCCTGTGTAAACATAAATGGACTCCTATAAGTTGTAGGAATACAGATACAAGGAAGCGAGTTTGATGTTGGAAGAGCTCCGTCTACGAAATTATAAAAATCATGTACTTCGTTATAATATGCTGCAACCGCACGACCAACCTGAATGGCTTTTTCACCGCCAATACAGATAATTCCATGAACATGACCTTCTTTTGCAAGAGCAAGGGCACGGCCAATTACCTGGGTAGTTGGGCCTTCAGCAAGCTCTGCAAAAACAAAGCTTTCGATTTTTCGGTCAATCAAGGACTGCATAATCTGACCAGCAAGCTGCGCTTCATTGAGCATAGGATCCATAATAACCATGTATCTGCTTCCCCATTCGTGAACCTGTGCTCCAAGCCTTGAAATAGTATAAGGTCCTAAAATAATGTTTGGATTAATTCTGAATGCTAAATCTGCCATTTTATAACTCTTCCTTATTTATATACAATGTGATTTCGATACGCCCTTCGGGCTACTCAATCACCGGTGGTTGAGCTTGTCGAAACCACCTTAAACAAAAAAAGACGGAAACGCGTTCCGTCTTTTGAGAGCCATTTAAAAAACTGCCCTTAGAGTCCAATTGCAGACAAGAACTTATCTGCTGCTGATTTAATTACAGCATCATTCAAATAATTTGGATCCTTAAGCTTTTCTTTAACGGCTGCAACGCGATCTGCTCTTACGTCTGGAGTCTCGTTAGCAACTTTTTCCAGGTAGTAAGCTTCTGCCATTTCTTTGGCTTCAGCAGAAACGCTGATAGAATCGTATTCGCGGTCTACCTTTGCAGAGCTTTCGGTTTTGCGGAGATTCTGAACATTGTTCACCTGAGTAACATTGTTTACACCATTTATCATCATAACGTCCTACCCCTCTACCCTTTAATTATCGGTAGATTCATCATAATTCTTAATATTTTTTACACCAGAAATAAAAACTGCAAACTCTCCTTTTATGGATTGTCGCGAAGAATAGTCCTCGTAGAGCTCAACGGCCGTTCCGCTGGTTATTTCTTCGTGCAGTTTTGTCAATTCGCGTCCAACAACGATGCGCCGGTTACCTTCAATATCGGCAATGTCCGCAAGAAGTTTAGTAATTCTGAACGGACTTTCGTAAATAACTACCGCATTTCCAGTATCCATCAGTTCTTTCAGGCGGCTTCGTCTGCGTCCTGGCTTTGGAGAAAGAAATCCCTCAAAAATCAGGGTTTTACCGCCCGTTCCCGCAACACTCACAAGAGTTGCAAAAGCCGCAGGGCCTGGAATCGGCACCACATCAAAACCTGACTGGCGAACAACATCGACAAGGACTGCTCCCGGATCAGAAACTCCAGGAGTTCCTGCATCGCTTGCATAAGCTACGTCATGTCCTTCTTCCAGCAGTTTGACTATCTTTTCCCCAGCAAATCTTTCGTTTTGGGCTCTGCAGGAGATAAGCGGCTTTTTGATCTCAAAATGATTCAAAAGCTGCAACGTATGACGGGTATCTTCCGCAGCAATATAATCTACGCTTTTGAGCGTTTCAATTGCACGGTAAGTTATATCACCAAGGTTCCCTATCGGAGTTCCAACAACAAAAAGTTTTGCCACATATATATTATAGAATGAAAAAGAACTGCTTGCAAGTGTATTTTCCCAGGGCTGCCGCATTCCCTTTATGCGCGCGCAGCTATTCCCTTTGCTGTAGTTACAGTGCTACTCTTCTGCGCACCGGTAAAAGCAATAAGTTCCAGCAACACTTTCTAGAGACTAAAACTGACGGCTGAACCGGCTCATAAACTGCCAGGCGTGCTCGCAAGTGTGCTCCCGGCAGTCATGTCCCTGTCCGCTAATGCTTGCAAAAACACTTAATATTTGGCCATCTTTACTGCGGAATTTCTGCATTGTAAGAGTTGACCCACGGCTTTCGTCATAAGAAGTTTCAACTTCATCTCCATTTATTCCCCAGATTTTATTTTCCCACTTATCTTTATTTTCGAGCTTAACTTCTTTTTCGTAGCGGTCTGCTGCTTCTGCATTATTCAGACGAAGAGTGTAAGCCATGCGGTCCAGACATTTTTGAGCTTGAAAAGGTAATTCCGGAAGAGGGGTTACTTCACCACCGGCATAAAATACAGGAACCGGAATTTTTGTGTTTATACCCTTTTCTACTTTTTTACCGTAAACATTACATCCAACATCAAAAGTTGCATCCATAGGAGCAGCAGCTGCAAGAATTTCAGGATATTCCTGAATCATATCCCATGTTTTACAACCTCCCATAGAAAATCCTGTAGCATAAATATGTTTTGTGTCTATACGATATTTTTTCTTAAGGATTTCCAGCAGCTCAATCATTTCTGTAGCTGTACTGTTCAGGTGATTTTCAATTGTAACTAACAGGAAATCATGTCTATGGCAGATTTTTGCCCAGCCGGCCATCGTAGAAAAGAAGAAGCAGCTGTCTCCACCACCATGAAAGCCCAATACAAGCGGAACACCTTCTGAAGAAGCCTTATCAAAAAGCCCTTTGTTATAGAATGCAAAATAACCAATTTTGTGACTTTGTGTTCCCTTGTCGTCTCCGCAGTTATCTGGCGAAGTTTTTACCTCTGCAATGCCAGGTTCTATTACAAGTCCGTCTTTTTCCAGATCAGGATCAATCTGCAGGGGACCATTCATTCTGCGAAATTGTTTTGCAAAGCTGTAATAATCAGAAATAAATTCTTCTGCCGATGGTTCTGCTGTACGTTTTATAAAATATTTACAGCGTGATTCAAAAAGTTCATTTGCCGCTTCACAGTTCCCATAAGATATGACAGGAATATCATCTGCTCCAATCTCTGGAGCAAGAGATAGTCCACTTAAAATACAGGTTACAGGAGCCAGGTCTGAACGTCCCCAAAGTCCGTTTCCTTCAAAATGATGCAGACAATTTTCAGCAATATAATCAGCTCCAGCTCCAAAACCACAGAGCACTGCACGAAAAATTGCACCACGAATAAAATAGCCGTCTATTGCATGACGAAAAACATTATTGGCAATTACAACTCCGTCTTTATGATACTGATGTATTCTTGAATTTGATATGATTTCAGAAAGGATATCAGGTGCAGCATTTTTCCAGTCACAGATTTTTCCATTTTCTGAAACAGGAGAAATATAAACTACGCTTGAATCAAAATCAGAAGCAAGTTTTTCTAATCCATGTTGGCGGGCAAAAGAAACCTGCTCTTCTTCGGTAAACGGTTTTTCTGCAAAAACCAGAAGGTATGGAGCATTGAAGCCATAATTCAAAATATCTCCATCAAGCGGAGAATTTGGAACATAAACTCTTGCTTCAAACTTTTCGTAAATATTTTTCCAGAAAGCTCCATTTGCAGTTCTTTTAACTTGCGGCATTTTTTCCATTTTCATTTTTTATTCTCCTAAGCCTATATTTTTCTGAATTTGTTTCAGAAACTATACTATTCAATTTTTTGGATTACACGCAGGCAGGGTTCAGTAAGTTCCATAATCAAAGGAAAATGAGCAGAACTTAGCATAACTGTTTCACCGTCGCACTGCATGAGAATCGGTTTGTCATAATTTATTATAACTTTTTCTACCTGTCTTAAATGAGCTAAGTTTGTGTGTTCAAAAGAGCCGTCAACAAATCTGTGGTTTTCTTTTATTAAAACCGGAAGAGATGTTTTTGGAGTAATGCAGAGATTTTTTTCATTCGGCAAAACTTTATGCCCGCCTCCGTAAACTCTATATCCGGAAGCTCCAAAAGCCATAAGCGTGATTTTTGTATTCATTTCTTCGTAAGGCTCTGTATCATCTGTATTTTTATAAAGTTTGATATTTGCATTTCCTGAACGAAAATCTTTGTCATATACAAGACCGCTTAATGGTACACACAGATGATAGAAATTTCCCGGCAAACGTTTTTTTACCGTGTTAGTCATATAAACTACATACGCATCAAGACCGATACTTGCAATATTGAAGGAATACCATGGAGCCTTAAAATTCATATCCTGATATTTTTCCGGTCTCTTACCACAGGCACGAACAGCCGCTTCATCAGGTTCCTTTTCGGGATACACTCTAACCGCCCTGGAATTGGAAAAAATCAAGCCTCCTTTAAGCAGTTCTACTGTTTCTTCCATAGAGTGTCCGTCTGTACCATCGTTTCCGGTTCCAAGAGGAAGCCGAAGTATTGTAATACGGTTCTTTACTGCATTACTGTGCTTTGGACCATCCATTGCACATTTATAAAGAGCTGTCTGAACTTCAAGAGAAGTACCGTCGCCGCCGGCTATTATTATGAGGCTTTCTGTTTGCGGATCATCAGTAGCAATAAGCTGGGCAACCACTGATTGTGTAAGATCCTTAGCATGTCCTGCATATTCTGTCGAAAAAATACGGTATGAAGCAGATGCCGCACATTTCGGCATATCTTTTACTTCTTCAAGAGTTTTAGTAAAAAATTTTTTATATTTTTCTGATTTATGAGAATTTGTAAAGCATCCTGCAGTTTTATTTGCAATAAAATAGGCATAAACTTTTTTACCTGCCCAAAGCTTATTCCGAGCTATTAAGGCTATTATACATTCTGCTACATCATCTGCAGTCAAATTTAAATCCATATCTAACTATAAAACCAGAATGCATAAATAGTCAAATAAAAAGATGCTCTTCTTTGCTTTACTTTTCCCAGTAAACCGGCAGGAAGTAAATTATCATAGTATACAATTCAAGACGGCCAGCAAGCATTGCAAAACTATACCAGTATTTTACAAAATCAGGAAGAAAGCCAAAATTTTCTGAAGGCCCAAGAAGAGCATAGCCAGGACCAATGTTTCCAACCATACTGAGGGCGCCGGTAAAACTTGACCATACATCAAGATTGCCAAGACAGCCTACAAAAGTAGTTACAATAACAAGGGCAAAATAAACAACCATAAAGGCTGCAACGTTAAAAACAATATCCTTGCGGCCAGGACGTCCGTTCAAGCGGATTGCAAAAACTCCGTGAGGATGCAGCATTTTACGGGTTTCGTTCTGAACCTGTTTTCCAAGAACCAGCCAGCGGATTACTTTAACACCACCCGAGGTTGAGCCCGAACATCCGCCTATAAAGAAAGTGACAAAAAGCAGGAACTGAGTTGCAGCCGGCCACTTCATAAAATCGGCAGTAGAAAAACCGGTTGTGGTCATGAGCGAAACTACCTGGAAGGAACTGTAGCGAAGAGTGTCTCCAAAGCTGCCGTAAACATTACGAAGTGAAATTGTAACTGCAACAATAAGAGCGGCAACAATAGCAAGGTAGGCCTTAAACTCAGAGTTGCTTGTGATGTCGCGGAACTTTCCTGTGAAAATGTAAAAGTAAAGGCTGAAGTTAATTCCTGCAAGGAACATGAAAATCATTATGATTACATCGATGGCAACTGAATTGTAAGCACCTATAGAAGAGTTGCGTGTAGAAAAGCCACCGGTTCCCAGAGTTGCAAAAGCGTGAGAAAGGGCATCAGTAAAAGTCATACCTGCCAGTTTAAGGGCAATTGTTTCTGCAGCTGTAAAACCAAAATAAATGAGCCAGAGGATTTTTGCTGTAGTTGTGATACGGGCAGTTACCTTTCCTTTTTCGGGACCGGTGGTTTCTGCCTTGATTAACTGGAAGCCGCCTACGCCAAGAAGAGGAAGGAGTGCAACAGTGAGAGTTACAATTCCCATACCACCGATCCAGTGTGTGAGACAGCGCAGCATATTGATTGATTTTGGAAGGCTTTCAATTTCAGACAAAATAGTTGAACCAGTTGTAGAAAATCCGCTGACACTTTCAAAAAGGGCATCTACAAAGAGGGGAATACTGCCACTTACATACATTGGAATAGCACCCATAAAACTGATTACTACCCAGGAAAGGGCAACGATTAAAAAGGTTTGACGGGTATTCATTGTAATTTTGAATTTACGGGTCGGAATATTTACCGCAAGAACAAAGGCAAAACTTGCCAGCATTGGAATTATAAAGGAAAGATAAACCGAACTTTCCCCGTAATAAAATGCAAAACCAAGCGGAATCGCAAAAAGAATGCCAACGATTGAAAGGAGGATAGAAGAAATTTTTAATAATGAAATTATGAACAAAGTTTACTCCTAGATGTGATTTCGATACGCCGCTTTGCGGCACTCAATCACCGGTGGTTGAGTAGGCTTCAAAGAAGCCGTATCGAAACCACCTTGTTACTATTCACCACTGCCAAAGTAAGCCAGAACTTTCTTACTGTTCTCGGCAACGGTAATAAGAACTATGTGATCGCCCGCGGTAATGCGTGTGTTTCCGTTTACAATCTGATACTGGTCGGTTCCAGATTTTTTATCCAGCAGCACGAGGAAAGTTCCAGGGTTTGAAATCTCCTTTAGCTCCTTGCCACTGACTTTTGAATCAGAAGTAACCTCGCATTCAACAATTTCCAGCTGACCGTTTGTTACAGTGTGAATCTCCTTTACTGATTTTCCGCGCAGGTGACTCATGATAGAATCAACTACTGCATCACGGAGCGGAACCGGAACGTCAATTCCAAGTTTGCGGGAAATCTCTGCAAAGGCCGAACTGCCTACAAGGCTAACAGTCTGCTTTACTCCCAATGATTCAAGATAGGCTGCAAGCACCATATTCATCTCATGATTGTGAGTTGTACAAATTGCAAGGTCAAAGTTTACGATTCCTTCATCACGGAGGAAGTTTTCATCTGTAGCATCCGCCCTCATTACCCGCGCATCCGGAAATTTTTCCGAGGCGGCTTTCGTGAGCTCATCATTCGAATCAATAATTACAAAATCAAAATTACGGCGGGTCTTAATGCTAGTAAAAAGGCGGGCAATTCCGCTGGCCTTCTGAGCACTACCCATCAGCTTTTCTGCAACAATGGTTCCAATACGGCCGGCACCAATCATAGCAACTTTACGAAGTTCTTTTTGCTCAGCACCGCAAAGCTCAACCAGTTTTGCAATATCATCTTTTGAAACAAGAACTCCTATTATTGTGTCGGCTTCGAGCTTAGTGTCGCCGGAAGGTAGCATGGTCTCGCCGTTCTGGTCAATATATGCAACAAGGAATTTTACATCAGTTTTACCTCGAAGCTCTTTAAGCAGGGCACCGTCAAACTGACTGCCGGCTGCAACTGTAATGCGGGCAATCTCCAGGTCTGAATTATCAAAAGTGATTACGTTTCCAACCGCGCCGTTTTCTACTGCCTGAACAATTGCATCTGCGGCCTCAACATCCGGGTGAATCATGTAGTTGATTCCGTAAAGAGGACGGTGCTTTCCGGCAAAGGTATTTGAGTGTTTTTTTTCTGCCTTGGCGGTATTTACGTAATAAGCGTAATTTCTAACGCGTGCAATTTTCAAAATACCAGGATATACCGCATCAACAAGTGAGCAGGTAATCATATTAACTTCATCAGAAGAGGTAACGCAGACAAGGGCATCGGCTTTTGCAATTGCAAGCTGTTCCAGCGTTTCTAGGTTGTTGCCGTCTGCACACATAACGGTACAGTCCAGCTGATTTGAAGCGTGACGGATTGTATTTTCATCATTGTCTACAATGGCAACCTGATTTTTTTCATTAATCAAAAGTTTGGCAAGCTGGATTCCTGTGAATCCTGCACCTACAATAACTATTCTCATAACTCTATTATACTATGTTTTTAGGTGATGTGTCATTCTTCATTCAGAAAATCAGGATTTCTGTTTTTTTCAAGCATTTTGAGAATTTATAAAATTGAGGATATCTTGCCGGGTGATTGCGTGAGGAAAGTCCTCATAGATGGGGCTTGGGATATGCGGCTCATAGGCAAGGTCGCGGAACCAGGTGCACTGAATGGCCTGCATGCCAAGGGCTCGGGCGCCATCGAGTTCGTGAGAGCCACCGTCGCCTACGTAGAGGCATTCTTGGGGTGTGACGTTCAGGGATTGTATGGCACGGCGGTAGATTTCCGGGTCGGGTTTGAGAAGGCCCTGTTCGTAGGAAATCATTGCGGCATCAAAAAGGGGATAGAGCGGGGATGAAAGAATCATGTCGCGCTCGTCGGAAAAGGAGTTTGTGATGAGACCGGTTTTGAGGCCTTTTTCGCGGAGGTTTTTAAGCAGCCAGATGGACTCGGCGGGAATGGCGTCGAAGGTGTCTCCCAAAGCTTCGCGGCGCTTGCGACAAATAAGCTGAACATTTTCCGGGGAATAAGCGCCCAGATTTTTGAGAGTTATGGACAGGCCTTCTTCCATAGAATACTTTCCAAGCGTTCGGTCCTTTTCGGTTTCGTGCCAGCATTTACGAAAGACCTCTATTGGCTGATTGAGATCCGCAGCAATGTGCTCGCTAAAATAGGTTCTGCCCGTAAAAAGAGTTACGAGCGTTTCAAACATATCGAAAATTACGGCTTTAATCATTTTGTCTTCCTGCTAAGTTTTTCCCGGCTTTCTGCTTCCAGCCTTCCTGCTACCAGTGGCTGTGCACGAAATGCTGTGTGCTGTAGCCAGATTTCACCACATTTTTGATATAGGCCCTCAGGCTGAAGGAATAAAACTGAATCAAATATTTTTTCTTTTATTTTCATATACTCTTTATTATGCTACCATACTTTTGGAAATGAAAGAAGAAAAAAGAGATTTAGCAGAAATTATTTACGCTGCCGTACGCCAGATTCCTCGCGGAAAAGTTGCCTCGTATTCTCAAATTGCGGCACTGGCCGGAAACTGCAACCTTCGCCGCTATGTTGGAAACGCACTGCATAAAAATCCCAGCAATGCAGTGACACCCTGCCACCGGGTTGTGAATGCAAAAGGCTTCTGCTCGGGCAGCTTTGCCTTTGGCGGCCCGGATGCCCAGCGTTCAAAGCTCGAAGCAGAAGGCGTTTGCTTTGTGGACGGCCACGTTGATTTAGAACACAACCTGGTCAGCGAAGACGATTTTGAAGCGATGAAGGCCGGGTTAGCAGAAGATTTACAACGGGGGTTTTAGGGGGTAAGCAGTTTACTGCGTCCCCCTAGGAGAAGGGGTAGCCCGAGACACCGCAACGAAGTGAGGAGGCTCGGGCGCAGGGGAAGGCTTTCCCCTCCTGATTATTATAAAACCTCTTTCCAGAGATCTTCTTTGAAGCCGGGAATCACCGCAGAATCGGTAACTAAGAGCGGCCGCTTCACCATCATGCCGTCGGAAGCAAGGAGCGCAAACTGCTGGTCCTCGGTCATTGACGGAAGTTTTTTGGAAAGCTCCATTTCGCGATAAAGGATTCCGCTGGTATTAAAAAACTTTTTCAGAGGCAGCCCGGATTTTTTATGCAGGCTTCGCAAAGTCTTTTCATCCGGGTTTTGAGTTTTGATGTCTATTAAATCGTATTTGTAACCGTGAGCATCCAGCCAGGCCAGAGCTTTTTTGCAGGTTGAGCAGCGGGAATAACAGTAAACTTTTGTCATGAGAACTCCTTTCGTAAAACGAAGTATATCTGAATTATATCTCAAAAATAGATAGTTTGCAGAAAAAAATGAAGTGTGTGGGCTCAAAATCGGCGGTAGATACGGATAAATTGGCGTGGGGCGCTTTCGTTTACTCGTATCTTAAGTCGCATCTGAAGTTCCGATAAAAGCCGAGTTATTTGCCCCTTTATCGGAATCAAATAGTACAAAAACACACTGAAGCGGGGTGAAGTTCCGATAAATTGCCTAAATACCGTATTTTTATCGGAAGCAAATACGAGAGAAAAGCTAAAATCGGAGCTGCGTTTCCGATAAACAAGAAATTTTTCCCATTTTATCGGACCATACGTTAAAAACACAGAGTTACAAGGCTCTCCCTCTCCGATAAAACATCCAATTCTAAACATCTTATCGGAATAAAAGAAACGAGTTCTACCAGATTACCAAGCCCGGCGAATAATTATTCTTTTCTCCAGATTGTGCAGTGGTAGCCTTTTCCGTAGCCCAGCTTCTGGTAGAAGGGGTCTCCACCGCCGGTCATGTGAGTTGCACCCAAAGCTTTCATTCTCTTATAATGCAGTGAAAGTGCCGCAGAGGCAAGTCCTTTTTTGCGATGATCCGGATGTGTACAAAGCGGCTCCATATAAGCAAGCTGATTTTGAGGCACCCACCACATGCCCGAGAAGCAGACGTATTCTTCGTTCTTATCTGCAATAACAATGTTGTACTGCGAGCTATCATGTGGAGATGGAGTGAGGATTCGACTCAAAGCGCCTTTGTGAGATTTTGCGGGAGTCCAGTCCATAGAGTCATCGTATTTATCCCAGTCTTTGAACTCACCTTTATCGCCATGTCCAAAACCATACCAGCAGAGCTTTGAACATTTTAAGATATCCATATTTTTTGGCTCCACAAAATGATAGCCTTCCGGCAACTCATAATTCAATTCGTTCTTAAAATTAAAAATGGCTTCATTCCATTCATAAACCTGCTTGAAGCCTCGTTTTGCTGCAGCATCTTTTAAGAATTGCTGGCCGTCGAATAAAACAAACTGCTGCTCATTGTTGAAATGAGGCATGCTCGAAATTGCGTAATCAACAAGTTCATATGTCAGAAACTCATAGCCCTTGCGAACATTAAAATAAATATCTGTGACCGGATTTTCGTAATAAACAAAGGCCACAACCTTGTCTCCGTCAAACCAGAGCCTGTCCAAAAATGAATATGAAGTGTCCATCCACGAGGAAGTGAGAGTATATTCAAAAAATGGCGCAGCTCGGCCACAGTCATTTTTCCAGTCGTAAGTGTCGACAAGAAAATCCCATACGAGATTAATGTCTGTTAGTAATTGAAATTGTTTGGTTCTCATAATTATTTTTCCATTTATAAAAGTCGGCAAGCATAGCTTGCCTCTGAGCCGTTCTTTCGATAATCCTAAAACGACCCAGTCGGCTCGTTTTTTAACGAATTTTCGATTTTAGGCTTGTTTTGTGGTAATGTTCATATGTTTCCCCTAAAATTATCGTCATGCTGCTGTCCAAAAAATATTGTCATGCTGAACTTGTTTCAGCATCTATTAGATCCCTTCCCCTTCGCAGCATAGCTGCTCGGAGACTCGCTAACAATGCTCCACTGGAGCATTGTTCCGGCTTTTAGCCGTCGCTCCCTAAGTTCGGGATGACACTGTTATAAATCCCAGCCGCTGTATCTGTTTTTCTGATACTCGCGGGTAAATTTTGCAATCTGCATCATCTTGGCTTTGCCCCATTCGTTTTCGGTGTGGAGCTGAAGATAAGTCTGCCATCGCTCTTGGCTCAGAGTTCCGTCCTCCAGCGCCTTTAGAACGGCACAACCCGGCTCACTTGTGTGTGAACAGTCGTTAAACTTGCACTGGTCAAAGAGGGCAACTACATCAGAAAAAGTTTCGTCGATTCCTTCTTCCATGTCCAGTACGCCGATTTCTCGCAGGCCCGGAGTATCCATAATCCAGACGCCGTTTTGCAGACGGAAAAGCTGGCGGTAAGTTGTAGTATGCCGGCCTTTTCCATCCTCGTCGCGGATTGCATGTACCTTCATCAAATCTGTACCGTTCAGAGTGTTGAGCAGCGTAGACTTCCCTACTCCCGAAGAGCCGACAATCGCAATTGTCTTATCCTTCTGCAAATAAGTCTGTAGCTGCTCGAGCCCATAACCAGTAAGCGAGCTGATTGCAATTACATCAGCCTTATCGCAAACCGCCTTTGTGATTTCCACCTTGAGTTCCACGTCCTCGCACAAATCCGCCTTAGACAAAATCACAACAGGCTTGGCTCCTGTGTTGAGCGTAATAGAAACGTATCTCGCAATTCTGTTTTCACTGTAATCCTGATTAAGCGAAGTCACAATAAAGACGTAATCGAAATTAGATACGATAGTCTCTTCTAACAGATTTTTTACATAGGCCTCGGAGTGACCGCTGCGGTTAGGACGTTTGAAGACAGTTTTGCGGGGAAGCACTTCATCAATCAAGGCGTCTCCGTATTCGTTGGTGAATACTTTTACATAGTCTCCCACAACTGGCGGCTCGAGTTTAAGGTTGTAAAATTTTCCTTTAAGTTTGCCGGTCATTTCGGTGAGGACAACTTCGCCGTTATTGCAAATGCCGCCACCGCTGCAATCACCGTCAGCGCCACCCCCGACGCAGACAGTGCCATCCTCTGCACAAGGCAGCAGAGTATAAAGATTCTTCTGCACGCAGGAAACGCGCGCAGTAATTAGTGTATTTGTTTTCAATTTGAATTTCCTGATTGCTAGAGTTAATAAAGAGCACAAGCAGATTCTGAAACAAGTTCAGAATGACAGTTTCGGAAGCTCTTTATCCAATGCAGCTCCGCTTTCAGGACAAGAAAAGAGTCGGGGCAAATCCCCGGGTTCTACGGCTTTGTGCCGCTTCTAGACGTGAATAGCGGAGGTCGAATCGTTAGTCATAAAAATCATAAATCTTATCTCAACCTCCTGATATATTAAGTATGATTAATAAATAACAAAATACTGCAAGTTAGTCAATTATGTAATGTTGCATCAGCCGACATTCTGGAAAACATTCTGGTAGGCAGCAGGTTTATCAATTCTTTTCACCTTCATTCTTTCTCATTATCTTTCATGAACTTCAGAATGATAAGAAAAACAACCAGTAGCACCGGGAAGATTCCGCCAAAGAAAAGTCCCCGTTGCAAATTATCACCGGCCTTCTGAGAAATCATTCCAACCGCACTCGGACCAATTGAGCCACCGAGGTCTCCAGCCATTGCAAGCAGGGCGAACATTGCAGTTCCTCCAGTCGGAATCTTTTTTGAAGAAATGCTCAGTGTTCCCGGCCACATAATACCTACAGAAAATCCGCAGAGCACGCAGCCCGCAAGCGCCACCACCGCATTATGCGACAAAGACGCCATGATATAACAGATAAGACAGAGCACGCCCGAGCCAATCATAAACTTTGTCAGTTCAACCTTATCACCAAACTTACCATAGAAGACACGGCAGATTCCCATAGTCACAGCAAAAAGACAAGGCCCTGCAAGGTCGCAGACAGTTTTAGAAAGTCCAAGTCCAGACTCAACAAAAGCCGATGCCCACTGTGCCATAGAAAGCTCGCTTGCGCCCGAACAAACCATGAGCACAACAGCCACCCAAAAAAGCGGAGACTTAAAAAGCTGCAGGATAGTCATACCCTTGCCCGAATCAACAAGCTTTTCAATAGGGCAAGTCGCAAAGTTGTAAATGTTGTAAAGAGGAATCAGAGCCCAGAAGCAGGCAACGTACTTCCAGTTATCAATTCCAAAGATTGTAAAAAGCAGACTAGAAATTACAGTAACACCAAGCCAGCCCCAGCAGTAAAAGCTGTGAAGAAGACTCATTGTTTTTTCTTTGTTTTCAAAAGGACAGGCTTCTACAATCGGAGAGCAGAGAACTTCTATAAGCCCGCTTCCAATGGCGTAAAGGACAACGCTAATCATAATGCCCGCAAAGGCAGATGACAAATGCTCCGGCAAAAAAAGCCAGAGCAACAAGGCCAACTGCAGAAAAAATCTCCGAGGCAACTATGCTAACCCGGTAGCCGATTTTATCAACAAACTTGGCACAGAAAATATCGACAATCAGCTGGGTAAAAAAGAAGGCCGTTGGAATAAGGGCAATCATGCCAAGCGGAATCTGATAATCATTATGAAGCTTTAAGAAAATCAGCGGAGCAAAGTTTGCGGCAATTGCTTGAGTTATAAAGCCCAAATAGCAGGCTCGTAAAGTTTTTTTGTAGTTTGGTTTTGCTGTTTCAGTCATACTAAGAACTTAACACGAAGGAGGTTTATTTTCTATTACATTTATCTTTATAAATTGCACAGTATGAGTTAGAATTATGTTAATCTAATAATTGACGGAAGAAAGTATGGCAAACAAAAATCCTAAGTGGCTTGATAATGCAATTTTTTATGAAATCTATCCTCAGTCTTTCTGCGACTCAAACGGAGATGGAATCGGTGACTTTAATGGAATAATTCAAAAGCTTGATTACATCAAAGAGCTTGGCTGTAATGCAATCTGGATGAATCCCTGTTTTGCTTCTCCTTTTGGCGACGCGGGTTATGATGTTTCTGATTATTATCTCGCCGCTCCCCGCTACGGAACTAATGAAGATTTGAAAAGGCTTTTTCTTGAGGTTCATAAGCGCGGTATGCATATTCTGCTGGACCTTGTTCCGGGTCATACTTCTACCGAGCATAAGTGGTTTAAGGAATCTATGAAGGCCAGCAAAAATGAATACACCGACCGCTATGTCTGGACAGATTCTATATGGATTGAGCCTGATGGTATGGCAAGCCTGCGTGGAATTTCTGACAGAGACGGTTCCTGTGCTGTAAACTTTTTTTCTCATCAGCCAGCTTTGAATTACGGCTTTTATAAACCAGACCCTGCAAAAAAATGGCAGCAGCCGATGGACGCGCCAGGGCCTAAAGCTACACTTGAAGAGTTGAAAAACATTATGCGCTTTTGGCTTGGGATGGGCTGTGACGGTTTCCGCGTAGATATGGCTGGTTCCCTTGTAAAGCATGATGAAAACGGCAAGGGTACAATAAGGCTCTGGCAGAATGTGCGAGCCTTTTTAGACAAAGAGTTCCCGGAAGCTGCCATGGTTTCGGAATGGGGTGAGCCAGACAAATCTTTGCAGGGCGGCTTTCACATGGATTTTCTTTTGCACTTTGGGCCATCTCATTACAACGATTTGTTCCGCTGCGAAAATCCTTTTTTTGCAGCCAGCGGTAAAGGAGACGTTTTTGACTTTGTAGAGAAGTACAAGGAAAGCTACGAGAAGTCACGTGCGGATTCTAAACACATGGGGCTCATCTGTATTCCGTCAGGAAATCACGATATGGACAGGCTTGCCCGTCACATCAAGGGCGATAACCTTAAACTTGCCTTTGCCTTTTTGCTTTCTATGCCGGGGGCGCCTTTTATTTATTACGGTGATGAGATTGGCATGAATTATGTTGAAAATCTTGTTTCGGTTGAGGGCGGATATGGAAGAACAGGTTCCCGTTCGCCTATGCAGTGGGATTCTTCTACAAACGCGGGCTTTAGTTCAGCGCCGGCGGAGAAGCTTTATATTCCGCTTGATCCTTCACCAAAACGTCCGACAGTTCAGGCTCAGCAGCAAAATAGTAAATCACTTTATCACGAAATCCAAAAGCTGATAAAAATCCGGCAAGAACACGATGCACTGCAAAGCCGGGGCGAAATTGAATTCATCTACGCAAAGAAAAATGAATACCCGCTGGCTTATGTCAGAAGTTGCACGGGCAAAAATCAGAGTGGCGGAAAAATCCTTGTGATTATAAATCCTTCAGAAAAAGAAGTGTCCTTCCCTTGTGATTTGAAAAAGCTTGGTGGCGCGTCTGGGGACTCTACCGACCTGCTTAAAAATGCCATTTACACCTTCGGCGGAAAAATCAAACTTGAAGGCAAAAAGATTTTTGTTGCAGAAAAGAGTGCAGGCTTTTATAGCTTGTAGCGGTAATGCAGAATTTTATTGATCACCTACAGTAATGTCGCCCGTAAAAGTGCGGAGTTCTATTGTTGAGCCACCACCCCTGTGTTTACAGGTAATTCCATCTCGAGCCCAGGTGTTTATATCACCGGTAAAATTATTTATGAATTTTGAATCGTTTTCAGGAGCACGTGCTAAAGAAAGATTTGCATCTCCGGGAATACATCTTTTTTGTTTGATTCGGAAACGATAACAATCTGATTTCCCTTTTACTTCCTTAAATAAGTTTTTTCATAGTTCGAATTACATGCGTCCAAAAGTTCCATATTTTATACTAACACGGGAACTATTTTTTTTTATTTTATTTTATACTTATAAGTCACATTCTATTGTAAGCATCCGGTTGATAAAGAACAGCATCCTCTTCGAGTTCGTTGTAGAGTCTTTCCAGAACTTCGAAATCTTCTTTTTTAGCTTGACGTATAATAATTATTTTTAAATCTTCCTCAGTATCGTAATTGTGACGTAATGTAATTTCAAATCTGTTCTAGTATCCAAGTTTTCTGTCTACAAGATAGTGAAGAGTTTTTCCCTGGACAAAGTTTTTCAGATCTTCTATGAACATCTGAACGTTTTTGTCTTTTGTATATGGAAGAGTCATATTGCCGGCAACATGTGGAGTGATTAAAAGATTTTTTGTTTTCCAAAGTCTGTGACCGGCAGGAAGGGGCTCGGTCTGGAATACATCCAGGGCGGCTCCTGCAAGGTGTCCGCTTTCAAGATTATCTGCAAGGGCATCTTCGTCGATTGCAGAACCACGGCCTACGTTTACGATATAGGCGTCTTGCGGGAGGAGCGCGAAACGTTCTCGCGAAAGGATACCTTTTGTTTCGGGTGTGGCAGGCAGACTCATTGCGAGGAGGTCGGTTTGCGAGAGGATGGAATCAAGCTCGCTTACAGGAAGAACTTTGTCGTAAACTGATGCGCTGCTTTTTCCACTGCGGCAAACACCTACTATGGCAGCCGGTTCAAAGGCACGGACACGACTGGCAAATGTTGTACCAATGTCTCCGGTTCCCAAAACTGTAATACGGCAATCCTTAATGGATTTTTGTGGGCGGGGAGAAAGCCACTTGCCTTCTCGGGTTTCGGCCATAAACTGGTCAAGGCGACGCATCATCACGAGGGAGACTGCAATCATGTGTTCGGCAATAGAAACCCCATAAGCACCGGCCGAGTTTGTAATAAGACAATCTTCGTTTTCAAAATAATCAGGGGCCATCAGAGAATCTACTCCCGCCCATGGAACGCATAGCCATTTCAAGCTTCTACTTGTTTTTACAATTGAAGGTGCAAAACCGTAGATGATATCTGCATCAAAATTAGATTGAGGGATTTCGGCTTCTGATTTATAAAAAAATACTTGTGCTCCAACTTCGCCGACTGCCGATTTTATCTGATCAAAATACTTTTGTTCAAGCATGTTATTTATAACTAATATTTTCATTTTTTTCCTTACTAATATGATACCACGAAACAAAGCCTTTTTTCTAGGAGGAAAAAATCTTTAAAAGTTCGGTAAGGTTGTTTATGATGTAATCGGGTTCTTCTGATTTTGAAAGCGGTTTCTGCAGGACGCCAAAGCCCTGGTTTATCCAGACGGTTTTCATGCCAAGAGCTTTTGCAGGTTTTGAATAAGCCATTGCCTCGCTTACAAAAGTTTCCTTTATAAGCTGATCTGAAAAATCAAAACCATTTTGAGTCACAATAATCTTTAAGGCAATATATTCCGAGGCATGAAAGTTTAATAAGGTCTGATCCAGGTCAAAAAGAAAATTAAGGAGATGCTGATTTTATAACTCTTCCCACTCCTTACGGGTGATTGCATAGGCGTAAGAAATTTCATTTTTCAGGTCAGGATATTCTTTCACTTTTTTCATACCATTTGCAAGCACCATCGAATAAGAAGCAACATTTGTATATTTCATGTAAGAATAAATTGTATCGTACTTTGTGTTTTCAAAAACCCAGTCGCGTACGGCCCGGGCAGCTTCTTTCGCAAATCGCAGGCCATTACAATGCTGTCTGCTTTTTCTTTTGTAAACATTTTTGTAAGAAGATAGTCATTTATCCAGCTCGCTCGCCATCTTTTCAAAAGCTCGCAAGTGAAAATCAACCGTGTATTTTTCATCAACAAAAATAGGATCATAACGCCAGCAGCAAGCCTCGGCCCCAACCGCGCGCGACAAATATTTAAACGCTTCAATAACCTCTGACTTATCCGGCACGCCCGGTTCAATATCCTTTTCATAGGGCGTAATCGTAAGGTACCAGAACTGCCCAAAATCTTTCACCAGCCCCATATAAGGAAAAGAGGGCTCAAGATTTTTTGTACAAAAGCCAATCGCATCCACAACCTGAGGATTAATTTCGTAACGAGTAACAAGGCTCGGGTTATAAGGATTTCTTACAAGGACAAAACCTTCCTTAATTCTGTTTGCAAGCCACTCTGGGAAAAAAGCCGGAATATCAGTGCGCTGACCGGTATTAAGAATCATAAATCAATTCAATGATAACATAGAAAATCCCTCTTGTCGCAACCATTTCTAACATAAAGACTTCAAAATGTTAATAATTCTTGGTGGACTTATCGCAGAACTCTCAATACAATTATGTTAATATTAATTGCAAAGGTGGTAATTGTATGAGAAAACACTACTTGGACAACATTCGCTGGGTAACGGTTGTAATTGTTGTAATCTATCACGTTTTTTATATGTATAACTCAGAAGGCGTGCTGGGTGGATTGGGTCAAATCACAAATATGAAGGTTCAGTATTATGATGCTTTTCAATATCTGGTTTACCCATGGATTATGCCGCTGCTCTTTATCGTTTCGGGAATCAGTGCAAGACTGAGCCTTGATCAGCATACTGACAAAGAATTTATAAAATCACGAAGCCTGAAGCTGCTGGTTCCTTCGACCATCGGACTTTTCTTTTTCCAGTTCATTCAGGGATACGTAAGCATGTCTCTGAGTGGTGGCTTTGTGGGCCTTAAGGAAGCAGGAGTTCCTGGGCCAATAATTTTTATGATTATGGTTGCGTCGGGAAGCGGCGTGCTCTGGTACATGCATCTTTTATGGATTTACTGTCTTCTCCTTGTGATAATCAGAAAAATCGAAAAAGGAAAATTACTGCAGGCTGGAGCAAAAACTCCTCTCTGGCTGATTCCCCTCTTCTATTTTCTAGTCTGGGGAGCAGCACAAATTTTGAATACACCTATTGTTTCAGTTTATCGCTTCGCATTTTACTTTGTCTTTTTCCTGCTGGGCTATTATGTTTTTTCAAACGAAGAAGTGATGGAGAAAATCAAAAAAATTTCGCTTCCTCTGATTGCCCTTGCTCTTGTTTTGTGCGTAACTTTTACGATTTTGTATTTTGGTCAGAACTATGCTGACAAGCCGATTAACCGGGGCTTTCTTTATTCTCTGTGTGCTTATATAGGTTCGCTTGCCATGCTGAGTGGCTTTGCCCGCTTTGGGGATTTCTCGAATGGCTTTACAGAGTGGATGAGCCGTCACAGCTTTGGACTTTATATTTTCCACTATCTGGGGATTTCAAGCGTGGCCCTCTTCCTTGCAAAACCAGGTCTTTTTCCTGCTCCGGTAAGTTATCTTTTGAGTCTTGTCGCAGGCTTTGTTTTCGGATACGCTTTGTATGAAGTGATTTCGAGAATTCCATTTTTCAGATGGGCTGTTCTGGGAATCAAAAAAAAGAAAAACGCCGAGTCAAGGATTGCTCACGCTTAAAGCCTTGACTGAGTCGCATGCTGCAGCGTTTTTAGGGAGACCTTAATGTTCAAAGATAATCTGGTTCAAATGCGAAAAGTCTTACAGCTGACTCAGGAAGACATTGCTGAAAAGCTGGGTGTTACCCGCCAGTCTGTGGCTAAATGGGAGGCCGGCGAAAGTATTCCCGACCTGGACAAATGTAAACAGCTGGCAGATATTTTCGGCGTCTCTCTTGACGACCTGGCAAATTATGAGCCGGAAGATAATCTTGGACTGGGCGTCCCTCCAAAGGGAAAGCATCTTTTTGGCCTTGTCACTGTTGGTGATAAAGGCCAGATTGTAATCCCCGCAAAAGCCAGAAAAATTTTTGAGATTTCCACCGGCGATCAGCTGGTGGTGCTCGGTGATGAAGGTCAGGGTCTGGCACTGGTAAAAGCCAGTAATTTTTTATCACTGGCTAATATAGTAAAAAATCTTAGAAAATAAATATGACTTCTTCTGAAAGTTTTATTTCATCATGATGGCAGTAAGCATGCGCTCTGTTTTGGATTTTGTTCTTCGATATGAACAGAAGCTGTAGCCTTCGACTTGAGAATGAAGGGTGCAGACGCCGGCAGAAAAAATGTTTGCTGCTGTCACCCCACATTTATGTAAGGTCAACCTAACAGCCTCTTCCAAATTCAAAAGATATTTTTCCTGATTTTTTCTGACAAAGATTTTTTCCATTTCCGCTGGGGCAAAACTATGATTGAATTCTTCAAAGACATCTTGCCCAACCTCGTAGCATTCCTTGCAAATATAAGGCCCAATCGCAACAAGCAAATCAGAAGGCTGGCAGCCAAAAGCACTCTTCATTTTTTGAATTGTGACTTCCGAGATTTTTTTGACTGTTCCCTTCCAGCCGCTGTGAACCATGGCAATAACTTTTTTTACCGGGTCGTAAAAATATACAGGAACACAGTCTGCCTCCACTGTGCACAATAGAAGATTTTTTTCATTTGTGATAAGGCCGTCGTAAGGCTCGCTTTCATCTAAAGGACAAAGTATGCCGTCGCCGCAGTTTTCGCGGGTCACAATTTTTACCACATCGGTATGAGTCTGTTTTGACTTGACCATGTCTTGCGGCGTAATTCCAAGCTGCTGGCCAAGATCCAGATAATTATCCCGGGCATGTACATCTTCAAAATTCCAGGCAATATCACAGGAACTTGTATAAAGAGTTTTTACGCCGCCAGTCTGGTCCAGCTCCGGAATGGAAAAAAATCTTACAGCCATATTTTATTGTTCTTCAGAAAGCTTTGAGTGCTTTTTACCTGCAACAAAAAGTCCGGCAAAAACAGCAGCACAAATTATTGTAGCAGCAAGAGCTTCGAGAACCGCATTAAAGCCACAGGCACCAACCAAAGCAAAATATCCCATTCCGCCGAGAGCAGCTTTTACATCAGCAGCCTTGAAAACATAGAGGCTTCCAAGTACAAGCAGAGTGTGGCATACAGTTGTAATAAAACCAGTGATTCCAGCAGCTACAGTTTTTGGCATATGAGGAATAAGATTCAAAGCTTTCCAAAGGCCCCAGGCAATTACAGCAATCAGCATACGTGGAAGAACAGAAATCAAAGGATTTACAAAGAAAGGATCAAGAGCACCAGTTGGGCTCATTGCAGCCTGAATCAAAGAAAGGGAACCGAAAACGAGACCAACAAAAAGCCCCTCAGGAAGACCTGCAAGCATACAAATCAAAATTACAGGAATGTGAAGAATTGTGATTGATATAGCAGCACCAAGAGTGATAAAGCCAAGCTTTGTAATTCCAAGTACGATTACGAGTGCGCTTAAAGCACCTGTAAGAGTGAGTTTTTTATTGAGTGAAAGTGTTGAGTTTGTGTTTGTCATTTTAAATCTCCTTTTACCACGGTGGTTGAGTGATGCGCAGCATCGTATCGAAACCACCGTGCGATTCTTGTAATGGTGGTTTCGATACGCCCGACTTCGCGGGCACTCAACCACCGTTTTGCTAATTTAGATCCAGCGCAACTTTTACGCCGGAAAGTACCAGGCCCGGAATAATTTCATCGAACAATTTATATTCTTCAAAAGTTCTTGCAAAACCACCGGTTCCGATAATCATTGTGTCTTCCCCATGGAAGACATTCTTTTTGAATTGATAACAGAATTCTTTTAAGGCACCTGCAGTTCCATAGTAAAGTCCCGCCTGAATTGCTTCGGTAGTTGAAAGACCGTAAACATGCTCCGGCTTCATGATTTCAACCGAGGTCAGCTTTGCAGTTCCGCCCGCAAGAGCATCCACAGAAATCTTCATACCAGGCATAATCACGCCACCAAGAAATTCCTTATCCTTCGAAACAAGCTCCGCCGTAATCGCAGTGCCCATATCAATAATGATAAGATTTTTTCCAGCGTAAAGATCAACCGCACCCATGGCAGCTGCAATCAAATCCGCACCAATTTCCTTAGGGTTCGAGTAACGCAGCTTAAGGCCGGTCCTAATTCCCGCCTGAATAAAGAGCGGTTCGCGGTCCAGATATTTTGCACAGGCCCGACTCAGCGAATGATTAATCGCCGGCACAACCGAGCAGCAGCCTATCTTCTCAATCTGCTTCCAGTCAAAACCGTTCTCGCGCAAAACCGAACGCAGAAAAACACCAATTTCATCCGAGCTCGAATTAATATTTGTCGACCGACGGAAGCGCAACACGCATTCCTCGCCATCAAAAAGCCCGCAAGCCGTAGAAGTATTTCCAACATCAATTGTTAAAATCATATACACCTCCGAATTTTGTCATTAGGAGAAGGGGGAAGTCTCCCCCTCGCTTCAGCCCGCTTCGCGTTCTTTCGCTACCCTCTCTGCGGGGAGAGCCCCGCAACGCCCCCATAGTGGCAAAATAAATATAAGAATTCTGTAATTGATTTTTAAGTGTGATGAGTCATAGTACCTGTCCTCCTTGGATCAAGTCTTGTAAGATGTGTAAGGCCTCAGCCAGCCCTTTTGTGTAAACCCTCACCGGGAAAAATAAAGCGAAGATCAATTCTGCCACAGCAGTAACTGTCCTCGATTTGTAGAATAGTGAATTATGACATAAATGTCAAATTTGTCGGTTATGCCGCATATAAATCTTTCTGGAAATCAATAAATACTTTGCTGATTTCACCTAATGGACCAAGAACATTTTTTGCATCATTGATTGTTCCATACTTAAGCTTAATAAGTTCAGGCAGATTTTCCAGCGAAAGTTCTGTGTAACCCTGCTCTACGTATTGCTCTAAAACAAAGTTTACAAAATCGCTTTGTTCGACACTTAAAGCAGCTACAATTTCTGGGCGAACAATTTCTACGCGACGCTGGCGTTCAAGTGGGCTTGTGTTATAAGCAAGATATTCCAGAACATCAAGTAAGTCGCATTTTTCCATGTTTAAGAATTCCTGAACTTTTGTAAGCTTTTCCAGAGGGAAGCCTTCGTGTTCCATCTGTTCCAGCAAAGCGGCTCTTGTTTCCGGGTTCTGCCATTGCTTACGTAAGTCTTCGTCATCCTTAAAGAACTTAGGAAGGGTTTGATTATTTACAAGAACATCAACAAACTCTTTGATTGTAATGAGTTTGCCGTCATACATAATGCGTTCTTCCCATTCAAAGCCATTTTTTACAGCAACCTTTCGACCATCGCCCAATTCAATCTCAATAAGGTCTTTTGGACAGGTACAAGGAAGATTTCCACAGATTGGGCAAGCTTTTGGCGGACAGATACAAGGATACTGCCCACATACGAGGCCGCTGAAAAAGGTCTCCAATTTTAAGGCCTGAAAAAAAAAGCCAGATTTT
>SAMEA3663010__coassemble_95_pt1 | contig 47648 bp, 39 predicted proteins | sample SAMEA3663010__metabat2_high_PE_011 | metagenome-assembled genome bin SAMEA3663010 (sample SAMEA3663010) | pig gut metagenome | biome: pig gut; feature: pig-associated habitat; material: faeces | place: France | collected 2012
GCCACCACTAAACCGATATTCAAATACCTGTGTCATAAAAAAAAAGGGGCTGTCCTAGAAGTTGTCTAAAACTTCAAAAAGGGCAGTCTTTTTTTGTCAAAATGTGATTTTTCAATTTTTTTGGTTGTTGTTTTTTTTCTTTAGGCTTTCATCATCCTTGCAAGCTGCTTAAAATCATATCCAAGCATCAATAATCCCCATTCTGTTCCGACTTTTTCCTTTCCACGAAGATGAAATCTCCTGAATTTCAGATTCCCTTTTGTCTGACCGAATACTGTTTCACACTCTGTTGAGCGTTTTTTCATGAGGGCTTTATATTCATCAGTTGCGAGAAGTTCTTTTACTTTTGTTTTCTGCAAAATCCAGTTTTCGTTCCGCTGTATCATTCTTCCGTATTCAGATTTTGTGCATAATTCCCTGAACGGACAGCCTTCACAGTTTTCACATTGATAAACATCAACAATCTGTTCATATCCAGAATCGTTTTTTCTTTTACGTGTCATTTTGTAAGGAACAGGATTTCCGCACGGACAGGTGTATTCTTTCTGCTCAGAATCATATTTCCAGTTATCTGCATTAAAGACTTTTTTCTTGAAGCTTCGTTTTGTTTCCTTTTCGTAAGTCGAATATTTTACTACCCCTGTAATTTCTTTTTCTTCCAGATAATCATAATTTTCTTCGCTTCCATAACCAGCATCTGCAATCACTGTCTTGAACTTGCATCCCAAGCGGTTCTGTACATTTTCAAGATGTGGAATGAATGTTCTTGTATCCGTCGGGTTTGGAAAAACATCATAGCCGATTACAAAATTGTTTTCGGTTCCAACCTGAATATTGTAGCCGGGCTTGAGCTGCCCGTTGAGCATGGCATCTTCCTTCATCCTCATGAAAGTTGCGTCTTCGTCTGTCTTTGAGTAACTGTTCCTGCCGTTGAAGATTTCATTCGCCTTTTCGTATTTTTCTTTTCTTGGAAGATAGTCCTTTTCAATCTGACGTTTGGCTTTTTTCAGTTTTTTTTTACATCTTTTGAATTTTCATCATCCAGGTCATTTATTTCTGCAAGCCGTTCATTGATTTTTGCTGCAGCTTCCTTGATTTCTTCACTTGTTACAGTAATGTCTTCTCCAAGTTCTGCAAGATCCTTGTCTCCATAAACTTCATTTTCTTTTTGAGTGATTTCTTCAACATCTTTAAGGAACACTTTGAGCTTTTCATCAAGTTTCTTTTCATTTTTCTCGACTGCCCGTTTCCAGACGAAAGTGTATTTGTTTGCGGCACTTTCGATTTTTGTTCCGTCCACAAAATATTTTTCAAGGCTCACATAACCTTTTTTGTTCAGAAGTTTTACTGTTGAGATGAATATTTCTTCGATTGAATCTTTAAGTTTTTCACTTCGGAATTTGTTGATTGTCCGGAAGTCTGGTTTCTGGAATCCTGTTAGCCACATCACGTTTACATTTTCGCGGCACTGTTTTGCTATCATTCTTGATGAATAGATTCCTGTCATGTAGCAGTAGATTAATACTTTCAAAAGCATGACCGGATTGTATCGGCTTGCTCCGCCGCCTTTTGTATTTTTTGCAAATACTTCTTCGATTCTGAGTTCATCTACTGTCTTGCTTACGATTCTTACAAAATGATTTTCTGGAACCAGTTCATCCAGACTTGGTGGTAATAGCCACTGCTCATTCTGGCTGTATGGCTTGTATGTGATTTTGTTACTTACACCTCTGCTCATATTTAAATTTTACCACAGAGGAATTTGTTTGTCTTTAAAAAAAGTTAGGGCTGTCCATTCTTTTTGGACAGCCCCTTTTCTGCTAGCGGTTCCTGCGGGAATCGAACCCGCCTTTCAGCCTTGAGAGGGCCGCGAACTAAACCGATATTCGAAGGAACCATTGGATGATTGTGTTTTATTCCCGCAGGAACAAAGTACAAAAAAAAACTGAACCATTTCTGATTCAGTTTAGTTCCCCAAGGAGGATTCGAACCCCCACAGTCAGAACCAGAATCTGAAGTGCTACCATTACACAATCGGGGAATAAATAAGTGAGTATTAATATATTAATTAACACTCACTTTGTCAACAGGTTATAGGCCTATTTGAAATTATTTTGTTGTTTTTTTACCAGCAGATTTGTTTACTGCTTTAGAAGTTGGCTTTTTTGAAACCTTTGGTGCTTTTGGCACTGTTGTGTCTACTACAGAGTTATCATCGCTTGCAAACTCTGAGCGAACATATCTGTCTGCTTTCCAGTCATTAATCCACACGTTTCCGTCGATGCAGTAGCGAAACTGGAATTCTTTATTTGTTTCGAGCTGTTTTTTAACAGAAAAAGAACCGTCTGGATCTTTTTTCATAGGGAGTGATGTTGGATCCCAGCTATTGAAATCGCCGGCAAGGTAAATCTTTGTTGCTCCAGCTGCAGCTTCTGGATTTACTGTAAATACAACTGTACATTTTTTTCCATCGCTGGAAAATGTTTTCTTTAATGACATATATAAAATCTCCTTAATATAAATATTCATAACTAACTTTTATTTTGAATAAAATAATTTTAATCATATATCTTGTTAAAATCAAGTATATATATTTGAAGCTTCACGTCCTCAGCATTATAAACAAAAATCCCGAATTTTTGGCTCCCAGTCACGGTTGCGTGATTCAAAACCGCGCAATAATGCGCTACACGCTTTTTGTGGTATAGAAACTATTGAACTGCCGCTTCGCAGCAGCCACAAAAAGAGTGTTTTTGAACCACGCCCCGCTCCTTCGCGCCAACATTACGGATAAGCGTTTATAATGCGCAAGCCCTGTTTGAAGCATTCTTTCTCAGAACAATCTCTCCCCTGAAAAATGACACTCGCTAGCGGAATAATGTTGTCGAGTATCATTTTCACTCCGAGTTTGTTCTGAACAAATTACCGATTAAACATAAATATTTTACTTAACATGATATCAGAAATATATATTAAAACATTTCCAGAAGTAAGGGAGCGGTCGGCGACGAGTGGGATTTCTTGCAAAATGTAGCCGGCGGCGGAAATTGTGATTTTGCCCTGAACACTGCCCTGCTCTACTGCGCCCCAGCAGTAATCCGGCAGCTGGACTTCTACTCTAACAGAGTCGAGATTTTCTGCCATTGTATTTCCGCTTACATAAGGTACGGTAAAAGTATGTTCTGTAAAGGCTGGAATCAAACGAATCATTTTTTGTGATGCATTGAAGCTTCTTACAAGATAAGGATGAACTTTTAATTCCAGCGGATAATCTGCAAAATTATTAAAGGCCCACTCCATGAGTTCTGTTCCATCATGTACACGACCAGCCTGTCCTTCACTAACACTGTTTCCCGGGCCTCCCATAGTAACTGACAAAAAACGGGTTTCACCGCGAACTGCAGTAAGAGCCAGATTGTAGCCGCTTTCATCAATATAACCGGTTTTAAGCCCATCACAACCTTCAAGTTTTCCAAGAAGAGGGTTTGTGTTTGCCTGAGTTATAGGCATTGTAATTTTCTGTGGAAAACCTTTTGTAAAATCCTGAAACTGAATGTGGTCACCGGGAGCAAGGTTTTTCTGCTTTGGATAGGTGAAATCAAGAACGCTGTGAAAACGATGTAATGAATCCGGATGACGGCGGAGATAGATTGCTGCAAACTCTGCCATTTCACGTGCTGTTGTCTGATTTTTTTCGCTGTAACCTGAGCTTTCTACAAAGTGAGTATTTTCCAGGCCAAGATCTGCTGCAACAAGATTCATTCTTTCTACAAAGGCTTCCATTGTGCCGCTCACAGTATAGGCAAGCGCATAAGCTGCATCATTTCCAGAACAGATTGAAAGGCCAAGTAAAAGCTCTTCCATTGTGACACGCTGATCTTTTCCAAGGAACATAAGTGAGCTGTGAGGCGGCATATTGCAGGCCCAGCTTTCGGGTGGAAGAGGAATAAGCTGATCATATGAAAAACGGCCGGCTGCAATTTCTTCTTCTACTACATACATGGCAAAAAGTTTTGTCATTGAAGCAGGAGGAATTATTGAATCAGCATTTTTCTGGTAAAGAATATTGCCGTTAGAAACATCAATTAGAATTGCAGATTTTGCCCAGATATCAAGCTGGGGCTCTCCAATATTATACGGAAGTTTTTTAAGAGTCTGATGTTCTTCAGGATAATTTGAAAGTAAAAATTGAGTAAAATCAAAAGCTTCTTCTGACGTAAGCGAAGCAGCATCCTGAGTCTTCTCAAAGCTGAATGCTCGGGCAGCGGTAAAACTTATAAAGCTTAAAATGATAAGTGTAAATGCCGCAAGCAGTATTTTTTTTATGTTGAGATTTTTATTTTCGTTTTCTGACATGTTAGTTTATATATCCAATTATGCGTTCAAAAGAAAGTCTGTAATTACAAGAGAGGCCATGGCTTCTACAACAGGAACAATTCTAGGGCAAAGACAAACGTCGTGGCGGCCTTTTATCTGAAGCTCTGTTGTTTCATATTCCGCTTTTCCGTCCTCGCCAAAATCCTCGCTGCGTCTCACCGTCTGCTGCGGCTTAAAAATACTTGGCACAGGCTTTACAGCCACGCGGAAAATAATATCTGCCCCGCTGGAAAGTCCGCCAAGCACGCCGCCGGCATGATTTGTATCAAAAACAGGCTTTCCATCTTCGGCATGCATTGTATCGTTATTCTGACTTCCCACACTGTCGGCGGCGGCAAAACCGTCTCCAATTTCAAAGCCTTTTACGGCACCTATGCTGAGCATGGCCTTTGCAAGTTCGGCATCAAGTTTATCAAAAACCGGCTGACCAAGGCCTGCAGGGCAACCGCTTATTACACATTCGATAACTCCGCCTGCACTGTCACCTTCTGAACGAAGTTCTTCTATGCGTTTATTCATAAGCTCTGCTGCTTCGTTATCCGGAGCCCGCAGGTTATTTTCTTCAATCTGGCTTAAATCACGCTTTTCTGCACTGATTCCTGCTGCACGGATTGTATAGGCGGTAATTTTAATTCCTTTTTGAGTGAGTATCTGCTGTGCAACTGCACCTGCTGCGACGCGCGCCAAAGTTTCGCGCCCACTGGAACGTCCGCCGCCGCGATAATCACGATTTCCTTTATATTTTATATCATAAGTAAAATCAGCATGTCCCGGGCGGAAAGTTAAATCAAGATTTCCGTAATCACCTGAATGCTGTGAGGTATTACGTACTTCAAGAGCAATTGGAGTTCCGGTAGTACGCTCTTCAAAAACCCCGGAAAGAATTTCTACTTCATCTGCCTCTTTGCGAGCTGTTACCGAAGCACTCACCTGGCCTGTAACAGAAGCTCCGGGACGGCGGCGGTTCAGAGCTGCCTGTATCATTTCTTTTGTAAGTTTAATTCCAGCCGGACAGCCATCTATAACACAACCAAGTGCCACACCATGGCTTTCTCCAAAGGTTGTTACACAAAAATTTTTTCCAAATGTATTACCGTTATTACTCATACTTAAATTATAATAAAAAGTATGGTTAAAATGAAGTGATTATATTATAATTGATATTCTATGGTGTTTAGTTTTTCAACTGCAAGGCTTCTTTTTTTTGTAAATTTTGCTCCAATAGTTTCTCTAATAATTCTGGTAGCATTTATTAAGACAAACGTTACTTTCTCTGATACTATAAACAGAGTTTTTTTTCTTGTCTGTGCCGCAGCTTTTTTCCTTGTTGTTGCAGACAGTACCCGTTTTGTAACCGCAAGAATGCCGCATCCGGGCTTCTTAAGATACTTTTCCAAAGTTTTGGTTATATTCTTCGTGTAAGTATAATTTATTTAACTACTCTGATTGCAAAACGAGGCAAAACAAAGAAAATCTTTTTATATTCCCTTCCTCTCCTGCTCTGCATTATTCTTACCAGCATCAATCTTACATCTTTTGAAAGAGGCCTTCTTTTTTCTTGTGATGAGAATAATGTTTTTCACCGCGGTCCTCTTGGTTTTTCTCCTCATTTCATTTGTTTTGTATATTCATGTTTTCTTCTCTATTATTCTTTTAAAAATTTCAGTCATAACAGATATGAGCCTCTTGTAGTTATAATTATTGAGGTTGCAGCCTTTACTGCAATGGTTGTTGAAATTCTTTATGATTTTGATTTTATCCTCTGTCATTTACTTATTACTTCGATTATTTTCTATTACTTCTTCCTCACTACAATGACCTATAAAAGAGATCCTCTTACAAAGCTTCTGAACCGTCGTTGTTTTTATCTTGAAGTTAATCATTTGAGAAAATCAAAAATGATTATACTTTCTATGGATTTAAATAATCTTAAAGTTTTCAACGATACAAGAGGTCATGCTGCAGGTGATAGAGCTCTCGTAACTGTATCTCAAATTATGGAAGATGTTTTCATTCCTCATGCCAGATTATACAGAACTGGTGGCGATGAGTTTATGGCTATCTTCACAAAGCAGGATAAAGCCTTTATTGAAAAACTGGTTGATGATTTCCAGTCAGCGCTGAAGGCAACAGAATATACAGTTGCATGCGGTGTTGCTGAATATTTCCCTGGTGATGATATTGAAAAAGTAATAACTTTAAGTGATGAACGGATGTATTCTCATAAAGTAAAATTAAAGAATACAGACTCCTTTAAAAAAATATGATTTGCTCCCGCGAGAAATGTGTATGAACATGCTCGCTTTCCCTTTTTTGTGTAAGAATCCTGCGGTTTTCGCAAGCGAAAATCCTCGGATTCTTTTTATGGCTAAGCGCCAAAAAGCTCAAGAGGCAGTTCACACCCATTTCTCGCTCCGCAAATCATATTTTTTTACAATTTCCGTACTTTATTTAATTTTACTTCATTTTTATACCTATATTGAATTTCCCGGTAAAAATCATTAAAATATTCCGCAAAATATATTAAATACGACTCAGGAGGTATGTTATGAGTATTTTTCGTGGCGCTTTTACGGCTTTGATTACACCAATGAAAGCTGATGGTTCAGTTGATTTTGAGGGCTTCAGAAAAAATGTCAAACATCAGCTCCAGCAGGGTATTGATGGTTTAGTTCCTCTTGGAACCACCGCCGAAACCCCTACCCTTGATGAAAAGCAGGGCAGCGAAGAAGATCAGATTATTCAGATTGTTTTTGAAGAAGTTCGTGCTTTTGAAAAAGAAACAGGAAAAAAGATTCCGGTAATTCTTGGTGCCGGTTCAAATAATACAAAGGATGCCGTTAGCTACTGTGAACGAGCAAAGGCTGCTGGCGCAGATGCAGCACTTGTTGTAACTCCTTATTACAACAAGCCTTCAAAGGAAGGTATCTATCAGCATTTCGCTGCTGTTAGCAAGGTCGGAATCCCAATCATCGTTTACAACATTGCTGGACGTACAGGTTTGAATATTCCAACTGATTTGCTGGCCCGCATTGCAGAGCTCCCTAACATCGCCGGTGTAAAGGAAGCAAGCGGATCTGTTGCTCAGATGATGGAAGTTATCGGTCAGATTAAGAACAAGAAGCCTGACTTCGCTGTATTAAGCGGCGACGATGGTCTTACCCTTCCTTTGATTGCAGCAGGCGGAGACGGAATTATTTCTGTTGCTTCAAACATGATTCCAGCTTTGATGCACGAACTTGCACAGTCTGCACTCGACGGAGACTTTAAGAAGGCCCGCGAGATTCACTACAGACTCGCTCCATTCTTCAAGGCAGAGTTCTGCGACGGAAATCCTTCATCAATCAAATATGCAATGAACGTAAAGGGCATGCCGGCAGGCGGCTTGAGATTGCCGCTCGTTGAAGTTAACGATGCTGCGAAGAAACAGATTGAGCAGGCTATTAAGGACTGTGGTTTATAGCTGTTAGCTGTTAGCTGTTAGCTGTTAGTTGTTAGCAAGAATCAACTAACTACTAACTACTTACGACTAACCGCTTGATAAAAAGGAGTAATATTATGAGTGAAAAGATAAAGGTTGGAGTATTAGGTGCTACTGGTATGGTAGGCCAGAGATATATTAAGTTGTTGGAAAACCATCCATGGTTTGAAGTTTCTTACGTTGCAGCAAGCCCTCGTTCGGCTGGAAAACCTTACTGTGAAGCTGTAAAGAACCGCTGGCTGATTGGAGCTGAGATTCCTGAAGGCGTTGCAAACCTCATCGTAGAAGATGCTAACGACGAAAAGAAGGCTCTTGGAAAATGTCAGTTTGTATTCTCTGCACTTGAAATGGGAAAAGATGAAATTAAGGCTTTGGAAGCTGCTTATGCCGCAGAAGGAATCCCTGTTGTTTCTAACGCATCTGCTAACCGCTGGACAGAAGATGTTCCTATGCTGGTTCCGGAAATCAACTACTCTCACCTGGACGTAATTGCTGAGCAGAAAAAGCATCACGGCTGGGACAAGGGCTTTATTGCAGTAAAACCTAACTGTTCTCTTCAGACATACATGATGCCACTCCACGCTTTGATTCAGGCCGGCTACCCTGTAAAGAGAATGATTGTAACAACTCTTCAGGCAACTTCTGGTGCCGGTTATCCTGGTGTTGCATCTTTTGATATGATTGATAATATCGTTCCTTTTATTGGCGGTGAGGAAGAAAAGACAGAAAAAGAATGTCTCAAGATTCTCGGAAGTGTAAAGGACGGCAAGATTGAAAACGCAAGCTACCCTATTGTTTCTTCTACATGTACACGTGTTCCTGTTGTAGACGGACACACAGCTTGTGTAAGCCTTGAGTTCGATCTTCCAGATGACAAAAAGCCAAGTCTTGAAGAAATCGAGCGGGTATGGACATCTTACACATCACTTCCACAGGAACTCAAGCTTCCTTCAGCTCCAGAGCATCCGATTGTTGTACGTCACGAGGAAAACCGTCCACAGCCACGCCGTGACCGCGAAACAGAAAAGGGAATGGCATGTGTTATCGGACGCCTTCGCCCATGTAACGTATTCGACGTAAAGTTTGTAGCACTCAGCCACAATACAAAGCGCGGTGCAGCACTTGGCGGAATCTTGAACGCAGAACTTTTGAAGGCTAAGGGATTCTTTAACTAGCCGACAATCGGAGAACCGTTAAAAAGCAAGCCGAAAGGGTTGCAGAGGAAAGCTATGCTTGCCGATAAACGATTCAAAAACGGTGGCTCAACCACCGTTACTTTAACAGTTTGCTCAAGCATTTTACATGGCAATCTATTTCTTTCCAATTATTAGCATGGTACGGGCGTGCTCGTTGTATGGAGACTTATCAAAATCACCATAAATATTTACTTTTGAATAGCCAAAATCAATTAACTTATCCCGAAGAAAGGTTGCCGGATAAAGACGTTGAATGAAGGTGTGATCTATAGCTTGTTTTGACTCCAGAGGATAAAGTGTCCACTGTGAACGCAGGCCCTCCCATGCACCCACAACTTCAAAGTGTGTTACAACTTTATAGCCTGCCCTCTCAAATTCTTCGCCAGCTGTAAAGTACATAATGGCAGTTTCACGGCTTGTACATTCCATGATTAAGGTGCCGCCAGTCTTAACTGAGTCAGCAATGTTTTTAAGAATCTTCATATCTTCTTCGATTGTGGCGCAATAACCGAAGGAGGTGTAAAGATTTATGGCACAGTCGAATTGTTCCCGAGCTTGGAAGCTACGAAGATCGTGATTTATAAGTGCAAGGGGAACACCTTCTGCTTCTGCAGATTCGCGGGCAGCATCCAGCTCGCTTTGAATTATGTCTACGCCTGTTACGTCTAAGCCCAAAGCTGCAAGTTCCACAGAAATGCGGCCAAGCCCGCAGCCTGCATCGAGTATTTTAGCCCCTTCTCCAAGTCCAGCTATATCTTTTACATACTGAGCAATGGTTGGTGCTTCAGCCCAGCGGGCATCATCGAACATAATCGGTGCATATTGTGTCCAGAAATTTTCTGATTCAAACCAGTCCATAAATCCTCCGAAATCCCCTCATCATCCCGAACTTAGGGAGCTGTGCTGCGAAGGTTCGGGATGATGATATGTCATTTTAGTGTTACATACGTTTTTCCGGCGCCGCCATCTTCGGCTGGAGCTTTTGAGAACTCTGCAACTACAGGGCAGTGCGAAAGATAATCCGAAACAGCCTGCATCAAAACTCCATCTCCTTTTCCGTGAATCACGCTGAAGTGAGGAAAGTTGTGAAGCACACAAAGATCTATCTGACGTTCAAGTGCATGTACAGCTTCATCAGCGCGCATTCCTAAAAGTCGCAGTTCGAAAACCGGCCGCTCGTAAATACCGTTACTGTTGGAATCGGCAAGTTCAATGGAAACATCTGCCTTAAGCGGAAGCTGATTTTCCGTATCAGCGCCCTGAATGAGCCGCAAGTCTTTTTCTTTCATCTGCATTTTTATGCTTCCAAACTGAACCTGCCATAGGCCCTTCTTTACCTGCTCAAGGAGTACACCTTCGCTGCCACTGCCGGCTTTTACAAGAGCACCTGGCTGAAAAGTAAGTGGAGCAGCTGAAACTGCTTTTTGGCTTTTATTTTCCGGAAGAGTCTGTGAAGCAATTTCTGCATTCGAAGTTGCATACTTCAAAGCCTCTGCATTACTCATCTTCTTTTTTGTTTTCTTATTGCTGCCTGTCAAATGCTTTCCGGCATTCTTTGCTTTTTCTTCTGCAAACTTCTGCTCATCGCGGGCAAGGCGTTCTTCTTCGGCTTCTACCTTTGCATCCAGTCTCATTGTATCTTCTGTAAGATCTGCAATGAATTGTTTTACACTGAGTGTTTTTTCACGTGTGATTTCGCCTTCCTTAAGGGTGCGCACAAGATTTTCAAGCTGACGTCTGCTGTGTATAAGAAAGTCATTTAGTTCCTGCTGCTTGCCTTTTTTCAAATCAGACTCGCGACGGCGGATTTCGAGTTCGCGTTCTTTGAGTTTGTCGAGTTTTTGCTGGGCCTCGGCCGCGCGCGCCTCTGCCTCTTTTTGTATTTTGTTGAGCTCTACATGTTTGCGGTTTAAGCCGCGAATGAGTGCGGAAACGTCGGCCTGCTCCGTTGCGATGTAAGTGCGTGCGGCGCGACAGATTCCGGAAGGGAGGCCGGATTTTTGAGCGATATCGAGGGCATGGCTTTCTCCCGGAACTCCCATTAACATATGATAAGAGGGCGACAGTGTATCCTGGTTAAATTCAACTGACGCATTTATACAGCAGGGATTTGTGTATCCGTAATTTTTCAAAATTCCCTGATGTGTTGTAACAAGCACAAAGGACTGTTTTTTAATGAGTTCATCGAGTACAGCCATTGAAATAGCAGTCCCTTCCTGAGGATCTGTTCCGCTTCCAAGTTCATCAAGCAAAATTAAAGTATCGGCTTTTGCAGAATTTACTGCCTGGGCAATATTTTTCATATGTCCACTGAAAGTAGAAAGACTCTGATCAAGAGACTGATCATCACCTATATCTGCAAAGACATTTGAGAACACAGGTAATCTTGTGCCCTCTCCTGCCGGAATAGGAAAACCTGACTGATTCAACATTGAAAGCAGGGCAAAAGTTTTAAGGGAAACTGTTTTACCACCGGTATTAGGACCAGTAATTATTAGCACTCGTTTTCCTTCCATAAAGCGTATATCAATTGGAACTGCTTTATCACCAAGAAGTGGATGTCTAGCCTTAAGTAAAAGCGGCGGTTCTTTTCCTGCTTCAATCGCATAGGTGCAGGAATGTGAGGCTCCCCATCTTTCTGCAGCCTGAGTCGTATCAAAAAGACACATAATCGGAAGAGCCTGTTTAATTGCCGGAATACTCGGCTGCAGGCTTTCTGTCAGCTCTGTCAAAATCTTTTTGATTACTGACTGAAGTTCAAATTCCTTTTGAATCAATTCATTACTGCAAAGTACAGCCTCTTCAGGTTCAACATAAACAGTCTGGGCAGTCTGGCTAACTTCGTGTACGATTCCTGGAATACGATTCTGCAGACTTGCTTTTACCGCAAGCACCTGACGACCGTTTCTTAAAACAGGAATATTACTCTGAAGCACATCGCTCAATTTCTGATCTGAAGTAAAGCTCTGCATAACCGTGCGGATTTTGGCATTAAGACTTGCAATCTGTTTTCTGATTGCAGCAATTTCCGGGAGCTCTCTCATTTCTCCATCCGGAGTGATAATTCTGAAAATCTTTTTTTCCATATCAGAAATATCCGGTAGTTCTGCAACCTTTTGTCCAAGCAGATTTAAAGACAATTCCTGCGCATGAAGCTGAACTGCTTTTTTTACACTGTTGATACTCGTTACAAACTGACCAAGGTAATGTACCTGTTCAAGAGAAAGAGCTGCTCCCCTTGCCTTTATTACTGCAAGCAGTGGATGAACAGGCTCCCACGAACTTACAGGATTCGCCCTGCCAGCCGAGAAGAACAGACTCCATTCACGGCTTAGATTTTTAAGATTTTCAATTTCTTCGGTTTTTCTTAAAGGCTCGCGCTCAAGTAATTTCTGGCGGCCTTCTGTCGATACACAATAACCCGCAATTTCCTCGCGGATTCTATAGTAATCAATTTCTTGTAGAGTTTTAGTGTTCATAGTTCTTATAATCAGTGGTTTCGATACGGCACTTCGTGCCTACTCAATCACCGGTGGTTGAGTGCTCGCGAAGCGAGTGTATCGAAACCACCTTCTCTAATCGCTCCAGCTTCCGGTACGGATTTCTTCGCTGATTCTCTGCCAGCTGTCGTAACGTTCCGGGGTGATTTTTCCCTCTTCGACAGCCTTACGCACCGCGCAGTCTGGTTCTGTTATGTGCCGGCAGTTCATTCCAAACTTACACTTGCCGACATATGGTTCGAATTCACGGAAGTAAAGAGCAAGGTCATCTGCTTCAATATCATCAAGTACAAAGCGGCGGATTCCCGGTGTGTCTATGATATTTGCCTTACGGCCCTGTATTCCTTCTGTCAATGTCTCATTCAAAGTCAGGTGAATCAGCGTACCCTTTGTTGTGGTATGGCTTCCCCGACCGTATTTTTTAGAAAGGCTTCCTGTTCTCAGCACGCAGGTATTATCCATAACGTTTATCAGGCTGGATTTTCCAACACCCGACTGTCCCACAAAAGCCGAAAGCTTATCTTCAAGAAGCTCTGCAAACTCCTGCATGCCTTCTCCGGTTTTTGCAGAAATACGCAGCACTTTGTAGCCTAAGTCTTCCCAGATAGAAAGACGGCGGTCTATTTCTTCGAACTGTTCATTGCGGCCATCAGTCTGCATAACTTCTGCGAGGTCCCATTTATTGCAGACAATTACCGGAGTGATTCCCTGATGTTCTGCCTGTGCAAGTGCGCGATCCATAAAGCGAGGTCGGAAAGGCGGTTCATCTGGTGTACACACAAGAATCAGGTAATCAAGATTACTTGCAAGGAGCTGTGGACAGCGTCCTTTTACATTCCATCTTAAAAATGTATTCCGACGAGGCTCCAGAGATAAAATCTGCCCTTTCTCGTCATTAAGCTCATCAGGTTCGATTTCTACAATATCTCCCGGAGCAATAGGATTGTAATATTCTTTTTCAGTTTTGATTACTTTTCCTTTTATAGTGCAGTTACGGGTAACTTCATCTTCACATTCAACAGTAAATAAATTATTCGTTCCTGCAATAACAGTACCTTTCAAATTACACTCCTGATTCTATTTCATTGAACAAAGCTTCGTAAAGAGTTGCCTTATCGCTGTTTGTATCACGTATAGTTTTTGCCATTCTCTGCGCAAGCTTTAAAAGCACACGGTAACCAAGAAGCGGCTCTTTATCACAAACTGCAAGAAACTTTGTACTTGAAAGAGCAATACAACGGCAGTCTGTAAGAGCTGTTACAGTTGCAGTTCTAGGGTCATCACTTATAAGGGCTGTCTCTCCAAAGAAAATATTCATATCGCTTGAAAGATCTGCAAGGGCAATTTTATCTCCTGCAGGAGTTTTTCTTGAAATATGAACTTTTCCGCTATAGAGAATGTAAAAATCATCTCCAAGCTTTCCTTCTTCGATAATCACAGCACCCTTCTGATAATTTTCGATAACCATACTTTCGTAAACAGCACGCAGAATACGACAGTCATTTTCATCATCAATTGAAAAATCAGAAAAAAGCTGAATCTGTACAAGCTTTGGTAAAACTTCTTCAAACTTATCCATTTATTCCCCCTAGCCCCGAACAAGAATTGCCTTTGAATTTTTCTGAATCACAAAATCTGCTGCCGGTGTCAGAACAGGCTCGTTACTCTTGAGAGTCTTAACCTTTTTAAGATTATCTACAATGCTCTTGATATTAGGATTTTTTTGAGCTTCACGCAGTGCATCTTTACGACGCTGATGGAAATTTCCTGTGTTTAAAAGAAGGCCTACAAGAACGCCGCCTTTATTGCCGTTCTTTTCAAGATGAGCTTCGTATTCACCGTAAGTCTTTCCAATGAATGATGAAGGAATATCTTCAATGATAATTCCGGTATCTGCATCATCAGAAATAAGAGCCCGGATAACGTTACTATAGCCCATACCACTGGAAGCAGTAGCTAAAAGACTGTGTTCATAATCCTGTGTAAGAATGATTTCATCACAATGTGCCATCTCAAGGTGCTTATGAAATTTTGCATCAATAAGCTCAGCTGCAACATAAATGCCAGGGTTCAGGTTTTCCATAGTAAGAACTGCAAGCACCGTTCGGCTGTCTATTTCAAGATCAGAATATTTTTTAGAACGATCGCAGATTACAAGGGCTCGCTCTGCTGTATCTATCTGTGCACGTTTTAAAACAGCTTCATCAGCAAAATCGCCGGAAACATAATTCAGTTCCTTAAAGCGAGGCTGTGAACGAATCTGTTCAATCTGATCAGAAGCATCATTTATCAAAACAACCATATCCGGGCTAATATCCGGGTTTGTATTAAGAACGGAATCCAGAATTTTTTCAAATCCAGGTCTCCATCCGCAAAGTAAAAAATGTCCTTTCATATTCTTCAACTTTTTAAGCCCCTTATTTTTTTTCATCTGCAAATCCATAAAGTAGGATGCAAGCTTACCGGTAACGGCACTGAACAAAAGCATTCCAAGTACAAGCAGCACAAGAGCTGACATTCGACCTGGAACTGATTTTACACAATAATCAAAATATGCCGCAAAAACTGCAACCAGAGTAAACCATACGGAATCGAACATTGTTTCAATTCCACTCTCTGTTTTAGTTTCTGATGCAAATACAACGAGTGTTGAAACGGCAATAATTATGAAAATGAGAATCCAAATGTATGTTAGAGGATTTTTAAGTAAGTATTTTAGCGAACGCTTGAAACGTTTTGCTCTCCCCTGTTTCTTTTTACTCATTCTTCTATTGTAGCAGAAAAAACAGGGGAAGTCAGCAGTTTATCCGTCATAGCCTATTTGAAGCAGACGTCTACTTCGAAAGGACCATAAGGGGTAACAAATGGAATTCCAATAACCGGAAAATTCTTTGGCCATGCAATCATATGATTATGTCCCATTACACAGAATGGTGGAGAAATATCAAGATTATAATCACTCAAAGCTGTAACAGCGTGCCCTGAAATGATATTCGTAAACTCACTTACAAGGCCAATAGCCATATCTTCATAATCTTCCGGCTTACATTGAAGTCCTGAAAGTTCAAGCATTTTACTTGCCAGAACTTTGTGCAGGCGGAAGGCTACAATACCTTTAATTCCGCCGGTAACTCCCAGCAATCCTGAAATTTCCCACGGATGTCCAGCATGGATATCAAGGATATGCGGCTCTTTATTTACCGGGCCAATATTAAACATGTCCTGGAACGTGTTTATTCCTTCTGTGAGAAAAGCATTTATAATTTTTGCGTCCATACCCATAATGAACAATAATAAACCCTATTGTCTTGTTTGTAAAACAAAAATTAAGAAAACGATTTCGATGCCTGCTATTATGTTATTTTCCAACTACCGCAACAAGTTTTACTATCGTCAGGGCTGTTGTAAGGCTGACCATTTACACCAGAATTCTTTTTCCAACATCATAAGATTAACAATTGTTATAAGCTTTTTCACAATTACTTCTGTTTTTTTTGTATTTGAAGGCAGGCCATACAACCATGACAGATATTAAAGTTCAAATCACAAACATTCTCCCATACAATTTCTGCAGATGGATTTTTTTCTCAAAAATATTTGTGTCTGCTTTATAAGCAGGTCTGCAACATTACCCTTCTTTCTTGGACTTCCATTTAATACAAGGATTTTCAAAACACCAGTCACGATAAGCTGTTACTGCATTTTTTATCTGTGTTTTTATGTTTTTTCCGTGAGCTGCATTATCCTTAATTCTTTCATTAAGTTGATTCAGGCAATCCAGCGAAACAGTCTGAAACAATCTGTCTTTATCCTTAAAATAATGATAAATATTCGTTGCAGTTATTCCGCATTCAGAGGCAATATCGCGCATTCCAATCTGCGATGGATCTTTTTCCATAAGAAGTTTTAGAGCAGCATCTTTTATCTGACCTATAAGATTAGGATTAGGATTTCTCATTCTAACTCCTTTTTAATATAACAACGTTAATTTATCTTTGTTATATTAAAAATGCAAGCAGAAAAAAAATTGCCGGCTTTTATACCGGCAAAAATAATAAACTCTAACTGAATATAAATTACATTCTTTCAAGATATGGTACAAGAACCAGGTTCATAGCATTTTTAATAACCTGGAGTGTACAGCTTGCAAGATAAAGTCTGGCTCCGGCCAGTTGTTTATTTTCAGCATTTACGATTGAACAGTTCTGATAGAACTTACTGAAGAGTTTTGCAACCTCGTAAACATAAGCAGCAACAAGACTAGGATCAAGATTTTCAGCTGCTTTAGCAATAACGTTTGGATAGTCGCCAAGAGTTTTAATCAAAGCCCATTCATCTTCGCCTGAAAGAAGAGCAACGGCTGCTTCACTGGAATCTTCGGTAACACCAGCCTCAGCTGCCTTTGCAAGAATAGAATTGATGCGGGCTCCCATATACTGAAGATATGGACCTGTGTTTCCGTTAAAGCTGAGTGATTCAGCAGGATTGAAAAGCATATCTTTAATTGGAGTTGCCTGGAGAATATAATAATGAAGGGCTCCAAGAGCTACCTTTTCTGCAACTTCATCTGCATCTCCTACTTCTTCATCACGACCACGTTCTTTAATTGCAGCAAGAGCATCTGCGTGAAGTGAATCAACAAGATTATCAGCATCAACAACAGTACCTTCGCGGCTCTTCATACGACCGCTTGGAAGATTTACCATTCCATAACTGAGGTGGAAGAGCTTATCTGCCCAGTCAAAACCAAGCTTTTTAAGAATATGGAAAAGTACCTTAAAGTGATAATTCTGTTCACTTGCAACAACGTAAACCAGCTGATTGAAAGCCCAGTCATCGTGGCGGCTGATAGCAGTTCCAATATCCTGGGTAATATAAACAGAAGTTCCATCTTTACGAAGAAGAACCTTTTCCTGATTATTTCCGTCTTTACCTTTACCAACAACGTCTGTAACATCAATACGCACAGAACCGTCTTCTGCCTTAAAGAAAACGCCCTTTTCAAGGCCCTTCATAATTTCGTCTTTTCCCTTAAGGTAAGTTTCGCTTTCAAAATAGTATTTATCAAAGCTGATTCCGGTACGCTTGTAAGTTTCCTTTACACCGTCGAAGGTCCAGCCGTTCATCTTTTCCCAGAGAGCATGAACTTCTGGGTCACCTGCTTCCCACTTAATCAGCATATCTTCCGCCATCTGATTTGCTTCCGGATGTGCAGTTTCTGGTTTGTCTTTTTCGCCCTTGAGATATTTATCAAATTCAACGTAGCACTGACCAACAAAGTGGTCGCCCTTCATGCCAAGGCTTTCAGGAGTATCGCCCTTTGCTTCGTGGAAGAGCTTATAAGCAAGCATAGATTTACAGATGTGAACGCCACGGTTATTGATGAGGTCTACCTTGTAAACATCTGCACCTGCAGCCTTGAGAATGCGGCTTACAGACTCACCAAGAGCATCGTTACGCACGTGTCCAAGATGCAGAGGTTTATTTGTATTTGGAGAAGAAAATTCAATCATTACACGGCGGCCTGCTAAAGGCTTTTTACCGTCAGAGCCAGTTGAACCGTAGCTGTCTCCCTGACTTTTAATTGCCTTAAGGATTGGGCTTGCCGCTCCAGATTTATCGAGTTTTACGTTTACATAAGGACCAACAGCAATAAACTCGCCAAGAGATTTATCTGTGATTTTTTCAACAAGGCCTGCTGCAATCTGAGGAGGTGCCATACGCAGAGCCTTTGCAAAAGCGAACATTGGAGCACCCAGGTCTCCCATTTCCGGATTAGGTGCATTCTGAACAACAATGCTTTCAGGAGCTACAGTTTCTGCCTGCGGATCTTTTTCCTTTATAAAATCATTCAAAGCCGCTGCAATGATAGTGCGGCAAGTCTCTTTTGCGTCTGCCATAAAAAAAGCCCCCTTTGGGACTATCTATTTCAGTAGAGTTAAAATAAAAAAGGCTTCTGAAAATCAGAAGCCCTTTACTGAGCTACACTGGATTCGAACCAGTGACCCACGCCTTAAAAGGGCGTTGCTCTACCTACTGAGCTAGTAGCCCATCCATTCTTGCGAATGTTTTAATAATATAAAGATTTTTTTGATACTTGTCAATAGCTGATAAGTTCTTTTATTAAAATTTATATGTAATTGTAAAACCGGCCGGAGATAATGAAGGCTGAGGAACGCCAGGTCTTCTTTCCTTTTTGTCTCCACCAATCAGGGTATGAAGGTAAGGAACAAGGATTCCACAAGTTGTACCAATCACAGCTCCTACAAGAACATCAGTTAAAAAATGATTTCCACTTGCCATTCTAAGTCCACCAGTTACTGCTGCAAGCGCAAAAGATACTCCGGCAACCGCATACTTCCAGTTTGAATCAGGATAGCAGCTGCAGTAAACCATTGTAGTAAAAGCCGCAGCTGCAAAAGCCAGTGTAGTATGGCCGGAAGGGAAAGAACAATTCCAGTCTCCATCTGCAAGCTTATCCTGAGGATAGCCGTCAAAATACATATATGGACGGGTACGATAAACAAGCAGTTTAGCCCATTCTTTTAGTCCGTTGGCGATAAGCATAGTTTCTACATACATTGTTCCGATTGTAAGCCATTCGCTGCTGGGCATTATGGCAAAAATTGCCGGAGTCGCAATTGCAAGAGCCATAGTTCCAGTTCCAGCAATATGCAGCGGCTTACTGTAAGGACGCATAAAAATCTGTTCAAAAGAAGGAATATCTGCCTTATTCAAAGAAGCAGGATTAAAATCATTTTTTTTGATATGAACAAGTTTGTCGCATACAAGAGCAGAACCAGAAAGTGTTAAACCGAGTCCAAGTTGAATACCATCACTTACAGGATTCAGAGAAAACGGCTGCACATAATCATTTGGTGCAGAAAAAAGACCTGTTCTTCCAGCGCATAAAAAAATACAGGCAGAGGCTAATAAAGCTTTTATTCTAAGTTTCATTATTTTGTTTTATCTCCGGGATTTGTGTTGTTATTTTTCTTCATTATAGCCAAAAATTCTTTTTTTTGGAATAGGACGAGAAAAATAAAATCCCTGAAGATAATCACAGCCGCTTTCTGTAAGCCACTGAGCCTGCTCTGGAGTTTCAACACCTTCTGCAAGAACTGTCATGCCAATTTCTTTAATCATTTTTATGGTAGCAGCCAGCGCCTTTTCTGCCTTCTTATCTGTAAAGGCAGCCCAGACAATATACTTGTCTATCTTAATCATTTTAAAAGGAAGACTGAGCATGTAATTCATATTTGAATAACCTGAACCATAATCATCAAGAGAAAGTTCAAAGCCTGCATCAGCAAGGTCCTGCATATTTTTCAAAAGGATTTCCGGAGTGTGAGCCGCCGCGGTTTCAGTAATTTCAAGATTAATTATTGATGATGGAATCTGATAAATACTTTGAATTTTCAAAATCTGTTCTGCAAGAATTTCCTGCATACACTGGGCAACAGAAAGATTAATATCGATTTTCTTAATTCCATATTCGGCAAGATCAATCTGCGAAAGATTCAGACAAACAGATTCAAAAACATACTCACCTATACGTAAAATTGTACCTGTTTTTTCTGCAATCGGAATAAAATCTTCCGGTGAAATAAAAATCCCCTGCTCGTCTTTCAATCGGATAAGAGCCTCTGCACCAATCAGTTTTTTTTCTGCAGTAGAATAAATCGGCTGATAAAATACATCAAAACGGTTTTCTGTAAGTCCATTTCGCAGACAATGTTCAATATAAATAGTACGGTGGCGATATTTCAAATCAATTTCGTTTGCAAAAACAAGGCTCTGACGATAACGTTCATCAATTGAAATCATATTGACTATATCGAGAACTTTCTCTGTAGTCTGGGCATCTTTTGGACAATCAATTATACAAAGCCTGATATAAAGCTTAAGCTCGACATTTTCACATACCCATGGCCGCTGAAAACGAGAATTAAGGGTAGAAATTGCTTCGTTCAAACGCTCTTCATCTGCATCTCTCAGAATAATACAAAAGCACCCCTGCTGACGGCTGAAAACATTTGCATAAGAAAATTTCTGTTTAAGGAAGTTACCTGCATCTGTGAGGAAGGCATTCATTTTTGCAATGCCAAAAGTATTAGCGATAAACATTGTATCATCAATATAAATCGCAACGCAGTAAAATTTTCTCTCCACAGCAAGATTATACCTGAGCATACGCATAAGAGCAGGTGTATTCAAAGTATCTGTTGAAGCATCTACCATCTCTTCTGGTTTTTGAATAAAGAAAAAATAAACAAGAGTAACAAGAGACATTCCAAAGGATTCTATAAAAAGTCCACAGTTAAAGAGCTGGATAAGGGCTGTAGACGAAATAGTTATAAGGAAGAAATACATTATCTGCATTTTTGATTTAGAAATGAGTCTGTGAAAAGATGCAATAACACAAAAAGAAAGAATTATGTAATAGGCTTTTGTGATACAAAGAATATAGAACCAGAGATTATTTCCCCTCTGATAGCCTGATGCTAAATCAATTGTAAAAATTAAAGTAACATAATCTTTAAGGGCAAAAGACAACCAGATTAAAATCAGGCAGATAAAGTAAGGAATAAACATACTGAACTGCATGATTCGTATAGTTTTTCTATTGAGTTTGCCGTAAATATCAAAGGCAGAAAAATTATAGATTGCAAAAAGAAAACCAAAAGTTGTATTGAAAGTAAAATACAGACACTCTAACACCCAGACGGAGTTTAGCGAAAATGAGTCCAGATTATCGTCCATGTATGTCGAACCAAGTTCAGAAAAAGTAGACAAGGTTACAACAGAAAGAATTATTAAAAAAATTATATTCTGAAATGTCGGCAGGCTTCTTTTCTGGAAGTAGAAAAAAATTATTACAGCTTCTATACAAAGAGCCGCAACCGCATACTGATAAATCTGTGTCAAATATAATCCTTACAGCAAACACAAGCTGCTTCTAACAAATTATTATAATCGACAAATTTTATGCGGTCAAACTTTTAAATACAGCAAAAACATGTCTTACTGATTATCCTGATTTTTCTATATTCAAACATCAGTTAAATCGTTATAATTACCCCTATGGCTTACAAAGTATTTATTGATGGAAAAGAAGGCACAACCGGCCTTAAGATTTTTGAGCGTTTTGAAAAGCGCAATGATATTGAAATTATTACAATTGATGATGACAAGCGAAAAGACCCGGTTGAAAAGGCAAAAATGATTAATGCCTCGGATTTTACTTTCTTATGTCTTCCAGATGCAGCCGCAATTGAGTCTGCTGCCCTTTGTACAAATCCAAAAACAAGAATTATCGATGCTTCTACGGCACATCGTACAAATCCTGAATGGGCATACGGTTTTCCAGAGCTGGGAGAAGACTTCCGTTCAAAAATAATAAGCTCTAATCGCGTTGCAGTTCCAGGCTGCTATGCTTCGGGCTCTATCGCCATCTGCTATCCTCTTGTAAAATCTGGAATTATGCCTGCTGATTACCCTGTTGTAATTCATGCAGTAAGCGGATATTCAGGAGCAGGCAAAAAGGCAATTGCCCAGTATGAAGAACCAAATCGTAATCCAGAACTGGATTCACCTCGTCTTTATGCAATGACTCAGGCTCACAAACATCTCCCGGAAATCAAAAAAATAAGCGGACTTGCCTTTGAGCCGATTTTTAACCCATATGTCTGCGATTATTTTCAGGGAATGACAGTTACCGTTGGACTGCATGCCCGCCTTCTGGCAAAGAAAGTTACAGCCCATGACGTTTGGGAAATGTTTGCAAAATACTATGACGGCTGCCGTTTTATTCAGGTTGCAGGCTTTATGGGTGAAGGTATTTTGAACGAACAGTTCATTCCTGCAAACACTCTTGCAGGAACAAATAATATGCAGGTTTTCGTATATGGAAACGACGACAGAATTATCATTACAACCCGTTTTGACAACCTGGGAAAAGGCGCAAGTGGTGCTGCAGTACAGTGTCTGAACATCATGATGGGAATTAATGAGGGCATGGGTCTTTAACCATCCCCGTCGCTCCCTAAGTTCGGGATGACACTAGGAGCTAAACTTATTGGTCACCCCCATAACAAGGAGAATCTTATGGAAAAAAAATATTGTAGTCTAACATTCGACGATGGCCCGAACTTTGCAGGTGACGATACAATGGATAAGATGCTCGACGTTCTTGAAAAACACGGCGTTGTTGCATCCTTCTTTTTGATTGCAAATAAAATCACTCCGGAAAACACAGCCGTAATCGAGCGTGCTGTAAAACTTGGCTGCGATATCGAAAATCATACCTGGAGCCATCCTGATATGACAAAGCTTACCCGTGAACAGATGATTGAAGAGTACAAGAAGTGTGATGAAGCAATCATCAAAATTACAGGAAAAAAGCCTATTCTTTTCCGGCCTCCTTTTATCTGCGTAAACGATCTGATGCATGAAATAATTGAAACTCCATTTATCTGCGGACACGGCTGTGAAGACTGGGTTCCGGAACGCACTGCAGACGAAAGACTCAAACTTATGATGAACAATACACAAAACGGTGTTATGTACCTTCTTCATGTAAATGACGGCAACGATATAACCCGCGAAGTGGTAGACCGCGCCATACCTATACTTAAGGAGATGGGCTTTGAGTTTGTTACTGCTCCAAAGCTTTTTGAAATCAAAGGCATTCCTATGAAGGATAACGGCCAGCTCTGGACTGTAGTTTAACGCCCACTTTTGCAAATACTGACATTCATTGCAAAACTTTACTATTTATTGTATATTGTTCAAATTATTATGGAAGAATTGAACAATGAAAACCAGGTGGTTGAAACAGTAGAAACCACCGACACACAGATTGACCAGACTCTTGAAAACGAAACTCCCGATACCGTTACTTTTGAAGATTTAGGACTTGATGAATATACTCTTAAAGCCGTTGAGAAAAAAGGCTTTGTAACGCCTTCCCCTATTCAGGTACTGGCAATTCCACGCCTTCTTACAGGCGACACAAATCTTATTGCCCGCGCCAGAACCGGAACTGGTAAAACCGCAGCTTTCGGACTGCCTATTATCCAGAATGTTCGCGGCAAATCAGACCACGTTGAAGCTCTGATTCTTGAGCCTACCCGCGAGCTTGCCGTACAGACCTGTACCGAAATGCAGTCTTTTGCATCAGAAGCTTACCCGCGCACAACAGTACTTTACGGCGGTGCATCTTACGCTAATCAGATTAAAGACCTTAAGCGCGGCTGCGAAGTTGTTGTAGGAACTCCGGGCCGTATAAAAGATCACATTGAACGAAAAACTCTGGATCTCAGCAAAATCAAATACTTCATTCTTGATGAAGGTGATGAAATGCTGGATATGGGCTTTATTGATGACATCGAAGAGATTTTCCGTCACGCAAACCCGGACTGCCGCATTCTCCTTTTCAGCGCAACTATGCCTGCCCCAATCTTAAAGATTGCCGGCGACTTTATGGGCGAGTATGATATTATCGAAGAGGAAAACGTAATTGACGAAGCTCTTCTCATTGACCAGAAATACTGGGTTGTAAAGGAAAGCGAAAAAATTGAAGCCTTGGTCCGCCTTATAGACATTTCACCGGATTTTTATGGTCTTGTTTTTACAATGACTAAGTCTGATGCAGACCGGGTTACCCGCGAGCTTGACCTTCGCGGTTACGAAGCTGCAGCCCTTCACGGAGACATCATGCAGAACCAGCGTGAAAAGGTTCTCGAACGCTTCCGTATGAAAAAGACCCGCATTCTTGTTGCAACTGACGTTGCTGCCCGAGGTATTGATATTAAGGGAGTGAGCCACGTTGTAAACTACTCACTTCCTTTTGATACAGCAACTTATGTTCACCGAATTGGCCGTACAGGCCGCGCCGGAACCGAAGGTATTGCCGTTACATTTGTTCGCCCGGAAGAAAGACGCAAGCTTGGCTTCCTTTCAAAAAACATCAAAAAGGCAACCAAGAGTGATTTTGAAGAAGGCAAAATACCGGAAATTAAAGAAGTTCTTGCCGTAAAGAATGAAAGAGTTATTGCAGAACTCAAGGATAAGCTCTTTAAGCCGGTGGTTGAGTGTTCGCGAAGCGAATGTATCGAAACCACCGCAGAACTCGATAATACATCCGAACCCCCAGTGGTTTCGATACAGCCTTCGGCTTACTCAAACACCGGTGAAGGGATCTCAACCACCGTACGTACCGAACTCCTCACTACAACCTTCACCAACCTGGCTGCAGCCCTTTGCGAAAATCAGGATCCGCAGCAGGTTCTGGCGGGTGTACTTTCGGTTGTTTACGGCGACCAGCTTTCAAGCAGGCACTACGGAAAGATCAATACAAAATCCGGCGCCCCTCGCGGAGACCAGAAACGTATTTTCATCTCCCTTGGAAAGCGTGACGGCTATCATGCAAAGGAAATTGCAGATTACTTCAGCGAACTTCTCCACATTCCAGGCCGCCTGGTAGATGACATTGATGTTGCCCAGCAGTTCTCTCTTGTAAGCCTTCCGGTTGCTTCTGCACGCAAGGCTATTGAGTTGTCTAAGTCTAACCGCAAGATTCCTCATATGCATTATGATGATAAAGAAGAAGACCGTGGTTCACGCCGCACACGTAAGGCCGCTTTTGCAGAACGCTCAGAGCGCGGGGATCGCCGGGACCGTGAAGATTGCAAAGACAGAGCGTCCAGAGCTCCACGGGGCCGCCTGAAAGCAAAAAGCAGCAAACCTAACGTTCACACCCAGACAGAACGCTCCTCTTCACGCAAAAACAACGCAGCTGCCTATAAAAAATCAAATAAAAAGGCTGAACGCTTCTGATAAATACTAATAAATTTTTATTCGCTTTTTTCTATATTATAGTTTATAATATTAAATTAAGATGAAGAAGAATTTATTAGCAGTGTTTATCATTCTTATTTTGACAGGTTTATTTTTCTCATCTTGTGGAAACAGTCCAAAGAGTTTCAGATACGACGTTTCTAATTTTGTAACTTATCTGGAAACTCCACCTGAATATGGTCCCGGTCAGGTTCTGTCAAGAACACCAGAATTCAAGCCTCTTGAAAAAAAGAACATGCAGAATCTGGTAAAACTGATTTCTAAAGACGGTAATTTCCTCTGGTTAAAAATCCAGTTTACACTTCCAGATGAATTAAAAGATAAAGATATTGGTCTTTTTATCGGTTATATCCGAGGAGCAGACCTGCTTTTCTTAAACAACATGGCCATAAGACAGTATGGAGACTTTCCGCCCCAGGAAAACAGCGCAGGTTTTACCGGCCAGTATTTTATGTTTTCAAAATTAAATCTGAATCAGAATGGTATAAATACTGTTCTGATAAAAGTGTGGCCAGATGCCTTTGGTAGCATTTCTGACAAAATGTTCCTTGGAGAAAGACCTGATGTTTACACCACCAGTGAACGGATAAACTTCTTTAATTCTAAAATCACACTTATCTTTGCTGGTGTAATGCTTTTGATTTTCTTTATGTATCTGTTTTTGTACATAGTAATGAAAAATTATGAAAACAAAAACATATATCTCTTTTTTGCCCTTTTGAATTTTTATACAGTCCACTTTTTAATGCCATTCATTGCTTCTGAACTTCTCTGGGCTAAACCAGACTGGCTTTCTTATTCTTTACAAACAAGATTATTCTTCTATGGAGGCGCATTTACAACTGTTTATTTTGCAAATTCATTTATAATTTCATATTTAAGAATAAAAGAACCTTTGTGGTGTGTTATTACAAGACTTTGTTTATATATTTTACCATTGCTCTATTCATTTACCCTCAGTACCACTAAAGAACTTAACAGTTTTATACCTCTGATAACAATTTTTGGATCACTCCAATTCTGTTTCAGTGTTCCAAGACTTATTTCTGCAATAATTCACAAAGAAACCAGAAAGAATTCTCTCAATCTAGTAGCCGGCTTCTCTCCTGTTAATCTTTGTGTTGTATTAGATATTATATTTAAGTTTGGCAAGGTAAATACAAACCTGCCATTCTTTACACTGTATGGCTGGCAGGTTACTGTGTGGATTTTCCTGGGCTCTCTACTTCTGCGTTTTGGTTCTATGTACCTGCATAACACTGAATTAAACACAAAGCTTTCAGAATTCAACACACATCTTGAAGATGTTGTAGCCCTCCGTACAAAAGAGCTTTCAGATACAAATTACGTTCTTTCAAAAGGTCTCGAAACTGTAGCTCATGTTCAGAAAAACTTCCTTCCGGTAAAAAACAGGGCTTTCAAAGGCTGGGAACTTGCTATTTCTTATACGGCACTGGACAGCAATGTTTCCGGCGACTTATATGATTATTATTTTACAGACGATGTTCTGGACGGACTTGGTATTTTTGATGTTTCAGGACACGGAATCCCTGCGGGCTTAATGACTATTCTTGCAAAAAGCATAATCAGCCAGCATTTTATTACAGGAATGGATCAGGATGAGCCCCTTTCTGACGTTCTTGAAGGAATCAATGAATCATATATCAAAGAAAAAGTAAATGTAGAGAATTATATTACAGGCTTACTTTTCAGATTCAGTGAATTCAATAAAAAAGATATCTGCAGTGTTGAATTTGCAAATGCCGGCCACCCCTATCCGCTGCTTTACAGTGCAGAAAACAACACAGTTACAGAACTGAAGCAGGAAGACGAAAAACAATACGGAATTCTTGGTGTAGAAGGCCTTGATGTTTCTTTCCCGCCTATAAACTTCCGTGTAGCAGCAAACGATATAATTGTCTGTTTTACAGACGGCCTTACAGACTGCAAAAATCCAAAAGGCGAAGATTTTTCAAAAGACCGTATTATCAAAATTGTTCAGGAATATCACAACGAAACTGCAACTATGCTTATGACACGCATTATTGAGAAAATGAACGAATTTGCTGATACACAAAAACTTACAGACGACGTAACTCTTATAGTCCTTAAGAGAACAAACTCTAAGGACTATATTGAAGAAATCTAACAGTTTTTATTCTGACTCGGAAGGCTCAGTATCTGAATCTGAAGCTGAATCTGAAGCAGGAGCTTCCTCTTCTGCAGATACTGTGTTATTTTCTGTACTTTCAACTACAGGAGTTTCCACAACAGGAGCCGGAGCCGGCTTAGCTGCATGATAAACGAGTCTTACCTTTTCAACTTGTGACTTATGACGTGACTTCAAAAGCAGAGTTTCACTGCTCTTCTTGTAAACATATCCGGAAGAATTATAAGTCTCAAAGCGAGGGTCTGTACGGAATGCCATATCATAAATATAGATAGTATTAAACTGAGGAATTCCCTTAAGAATAACGTAATGTGTATCTCCCTCAGGGAAGTCAATTGTAAAGCTTGCTTCATCGGAATTACCATCATATTTGATTGAACGGGCACAGGTCCAGGCCCAGATTTTGTTTCCATCGGAATCAGAAATCTTTTCAAAATGTGGATAGAATAAGTTATTATACGCAATAATCGGATAAAGATTGCTGAGGGTTCGAAGATCAAATGAGGTATTTTCTGCAAGATATGAATTAACGATTGCATAACCGGCTTTTTCAAGAGTCTCATCGCCACGGAATTTTCCAAAGCGAAGCAGGGCAATACCGGTATCTACAGCTTGATTAACCGAAAGGAAAGTATCGTTTTCTGAAATTGTAAGGATATTTCCTTCGTAACGGCAGGCTTCTGTAATACGTTCAATACAGCTGTCGAGAACAGGCTCAAGAATTGAAGCATAGGCATAAGACAGATTTTCAAGATCAACGTAAACACGGAGAATACCAGAAATTTGAGCAAGTGAAAGTGCTGCAGGATCTGTCTCGGCCGCATTCTTAAGAAGTTTGAGTACTGTATTCTGGCCCGGATGCAGATAAATAAAATCTGCAATTTTCTGAACAGTAAAGAGGTCAAAAGTACCCTTTTCTGCACTCTCTGAAATGCGAAGTTCGTAATCTTTAAGAACCTTTTCGAGATTTTCGTTCATATCTTCAAGTGTATTGAAATATGGTGCAGAAAGATAAGTTCTCTGTTTGCTCTTTTTTACGCTGTCCGGTACTGTCTCAACTGCGCGTAAATAATTTCCTGCTTCGGCCTGAGCCGCAATGTATGAGACGGCAACCTGCTCTGTAATATTTGACTCAACATTATTTGCCTGAAAGGCTGCAATAAGTTTTCTCTTAAACTGACCTATAGTTTTTGCAAATTCTTCTGCACTGGCAATAGGCTCATTTACGATTGAATCAAAGCTGAACTTCTGATTTTCATCATAAACAGAATAGGCTGCTACGTAATTTCTTGGAGTAAAATCAAAGCGTCCGGCATCAACAGCATGTCCTTCGAGCTCCCACAAACTGCGTTTTCCGGCGAGAACGAGACTGTCTTTTTCTGCCTTCTGAATACTCATGTTTGAAGAATAACTATATGGTATAGAAAAATCAGAAATTCCATTTGGTAAATCAGCAAGAATCGCAAGTGAAGAATCTGGAGCTTCTGAAGCAAGTTCAAATGTAACCTTTACACCTTCTGTAAAGTTTAATGTTAAAGAAAGTGGTTCAGTCTGTTCTACATCTTTAAGCTGAACAGGAGACTGAATGCCATCTTTTATAATGACAGCAGGATTTGTATCATCACATACAAAATTAATACCGTTATAAGAGACTCTGACTTTATTCTTATAGGAAATTTCACCAGAAGGAGATTTTTGTGTTTCAAGGGTAATCTGCAGATTACCGATTTTTTTAATTATGTTAGAATCTGTTCTAAATTGCAGGACAAAAATGCCGATGATTATAACGATATCGACAATAAGCAGTCCTAATGCTTTTTTTAATATCCGAATGCTCATTGTATTAACAGTTTAGCCAATGATTCGGTTAATTTCAACTATATAAAGGAAAGGAATGTAAAAAGAATGATTAAGGAAATTAAGTCAAAGATTTTACCGATTCTTGTAGCAGGAGCTCTTTTCGCACCTGCATTTTTCGTTACAGCCTGTGCAACAACACCAGCAGCAGAAACAGAAGCTGCTCCTGAAGTAACAAAAAAAGAAACGAAAAAAAAGGAACCAGAAGATCCTCCAAACGTAAAATTTGTAAAACAGTTGCAGGCTCTGCTTGCAAAGGGTGATACGAAAGGAGCAATTGCTCACTTTGATTCTATTCCATCTTCTCTTAAAAACGATCTTGAACTTAAAAATCTGCTGGGTGCCCTTTATTATTCAGACACACAGTATGACAACGCAATTACTGTAGCAAATGAAATTCTTGAAATTGATTCAGAAAATATGGATGCCCTTGAACTTATTTCAATGTGTACAAAGGCAAAGGGTGATAAAAAAGCTTACAAAGAAGCAACAGACAGAATTCTTGCCACAGATCCTTATAACGCTTCAGTTAACATTCAGAAGGCCGAAGAATACGCTGTAAATAAAAAGTACAAGCTTGCCCGCGATTATTATAAAAAAGCCCTTCGCGGTGAACCAGAAAATACAGATGCTCTTTTTGGCTATGCTCAGATGTCTTATTATACAGATGACATAAAGGCCGCATCAGAAAACTTCCAGAAAATTCTTGATAAGGAGCCGGAAAATGCAGCCGCCCTCGCATATATGGGAAAACTTGCCTGTGAAGATCAGAATTATCTTCGTGCAGCCAAATTTGCCCAGGAAGCCCTTAAATATGACGCTACAAATTATGATTACTGGATGGATTATGGTACTTATCTGCGTTATCAGGGTAAATTTGATGATGCAGCAAAGGCATGGAAAAAAGCTGTCGAACTTGATCCGACATATTTCTTAGCTTATGCATATCTTGCAGGAAATTATGATGATCTTGGAAAATGGGATCTTGCACTTGAAAACTATCGTAAGGTAATCGAAACAAATCCAAAATATTTTTACGCCTATGAATCAACTGCTATTCTTGAATATCATGCAAAAAATTATGAAAATGCCATCAATTATTTTACAAAAGCTTATGAATACAGTTCCAGCTATGCTTACACACTTATGATTGCGGCCTGCTGGTTCAAATTAAATAAGCCTCTTGAAGCAAAAAAGGTTCTTACGGCACAGCTTAAAAAACTCGACTCTAATTCTAACGAATACGCTCTTGTTCGTTTTTATAACGATGCCTATAACAGAAACGCAGAGTCAAATCTTGTACAGAAAATCGCAAAAGAAACTAATAGTAATAATCGCGGTAAAATGCTATTCTATCTGGGACTTTATTACGAATTGAACAATGCCGAAGAGCTTGCCAATGAATATTATGCAAAAGTCACAAATATGAAAGCTCCTATGTTCTTTGAATACAGGATTGCCGAATGGGGATTATCTAAATGAGTCAGACTCAAATAAAACTGGAACTTGGCGGACGTACAATTACGCTGATTGGTACAGCTCATGTTTCTAAAGAAAGTGTTGAAGAAGTAAAAAACACTATAAATGAATTAAATCCAGACTGTGTTGCAGTAGAACTTGATGAAAAGCGCGCAGATTCAATCAAAAATCCGTCGCGCTACAGTCAGCTGGATCTTGTAAAAATTCTTAAAAGAAAAGAAGGCTTTCTTCTGCTTGCAAATCTTGTACTTGCTTCCTACCAGCGCAGAATGGGTCTTAATGCAGGAGTAAAACCCGGTGATGAAATGATTGCAGCAATGAACGCTGCAGAAGAAAAGCAGATTCGCTGCACTCTTGTAGACCGACCTATTCAGATTACGCTAAAACGCGCATGGGGTAAAAACTCTTTCTGGGGAAAATGTAAGCTTTTTGCAATGCTGCTTTCAAGTGCCTTCAGTAAAGAAGAAGTAGATCCTGCAGAAATTGAAAAACTTAAAGAACGCAACGAAATGGATTCCATGATGAATGAGCTTTCGGAATATATGCCTGTAATCAAACAGGTTTTAATTGATGAACGCGACCAGTATCTTGCTTCGAAAATCTGGAGTTCAGAAGGAAATAATATTGTTGCAGTTTTAGGCGCAGGCCACTTACCTGGAGTTCAGGCTCATCTTGAAAAGCTTGGAGCTGGAAGTGAAAGCGCAGATGTAGAAGAGATTTCTAAATTGCCACACCCTGGCATTCTTGGAAAACTTCTTGCTTTTATAATTCCGGCCTGTATTATAGGACTTATTGTAGCAGGATTTATTTATGGTGGAGTTCATGCAGGAACTCAGATTCTTTCAACCTGGTTCTTATGGAATGCAATTCCAGCTGCAATTCTTACGGCTGTAGCTTTTGGTCACCCGCTTACAATTCTTGTCGGCTTTGTAGCTGCACCTTTTACTTCTCTTTGTCCTTTTATAGGAGTGGGCTTTTGTACTGCTATTGTTCAGGCAATCGTATGCAAGCCAAAAGTAAGTGATATGGAAACTCTGCAGGATGATGTATCAAGTCTTAAAAGCTTTTATAAAAACAGAATTCTCCGCGCCCTGCTGGTTTTCATTTTGTCGTCACTGGGAAGTACGCTGGGAACCTTTATTGGTGGCGCAGATATTATTGGTATTCTGAGTAATATTTAATAATTGTAACATGGATTTGGAATTACCAACATAATTACAAATCCGTGAGACAAAATTAAGACTTTTCTTATTTTCATCAAAATCAGTTTTTTTTTTATTGTTTTCGGTTTAAATTAATAACGAGGACAATATGAAAAAAAAACACTTTTTTTTATTCAGCACATCTCTTTTCTTTCTGGCAATAATGAATGCAGAGCCTCAGAGTTCTCAAAGGCTGCCAGACACAACTACCCTTCTGCTTTCTTATGTAGAAAACGATGCAGAACTCAAAAATCTTATACTTGCCGCAAAAAAGTCAGCACTTTCATATCAGAGCGCAAAAATTGATACAGGCTTTGATGTTACCCTTTCAAGTGGAAGCGTAACTCTGCAGGTAAACGACGATGGAACAAAATTAACAGCAAAACCTTCTGTTAAGATGAGCCTTCCTCAGGCTTCGAATCTTTCTGTAACAGCACAGACAAATTTTTCATCTGAATCAAGTAATACTTCTTTAAGTAACACTTCTGTTGCTGTTGGAATTGATATAATCTCTTCTGCCGTTATTTCTAATAAACTTACAAAACTTAAGGCCGAACGCGCAGTAACAGAAGCCCAGCGTAAAATCGAAAAGCGGGCAATTGCTGCTGAAAAAGAGTTTTACACAGCTCTTAAAAGTCTGCTTTCTTCTATTAATAATATCATGACAAAACGCCAGACTTTATACGAAGATTCTATTGATTTTGAAGCTAAAAAAGTTCAGGGCTATTCAGAATCGTCTTCTACCTACAGACAGGCTGAGCTTAAAGTTATTTCAGATCAGCATGAAATTGACAGCGCAATTCACAGTTTTAAATATGATTGTGTTATCTTCTATAAAAATTGCGGTTACGACCTTGAGATTGATGACAAGGCAGACCTTATGAGCTTTGTTCCGTCAGGAATTGATGAAGTTGAACCTGCAGATATTTTAAAGTTTGATAAAGCGCTTTATACAGAAATAGAAAACGCAAACTGGACTTATTACATCAACTCAATGGAGCGTTCTTCAAAAAAGAATTACGGCCTTTCTGCAAGTGCCGGCTACACCTTTGATAATTCCATTACTAACTCTGATTCTATCGATGCAGGATTAAGCGGAACATTCGGAGGGCTTACGGTTGGAGCTGGCATCAGTTTACCTGTAAAAAGCAGCCAGTCTTCTATTTCACCGGCATATACATTAAGTGCAAGTCTTAATCCGAATGCCTTTCGTAAAAACAGCATAACAAAAAAACAAAATGTACTTACAGAAGAACAGGAGCTGCTTGCAATCCAGACTGCAGAATCTGCTTATGAAACAAAGCTTGTAGAATTCCAGCAGAAACTTGATACCCTGCTTTGGGAAAAGAAAACTGTAGAAGAAAATATTTCCATGTATGGTGATCTTGAAAAAGATATGGCACAGTTATATCAGCAGGGGTATATCAACGAAACAGAATATCTTTCTGCTAAGAATAATTTGAACAGCAGTATTATTAAAAAGATTTCAAATCTTATTGATTTGATTATATACAACGACGATGTAATTTCTAATTTTGTTAGTGAAAATTAACGTCATCCCGAACTTAGGGAGCGACGGCTGAAAGCCGATAAAATGCTCCAGTGGAGCATTTTAAGCGAGTCTCCGAGCAGATATGCTGCGAAGGTGTAGAGATCTATATAAAAGATGCTGAAACAAGTTCAGCATGACAGTGGATAAGGATGGAACTATGAAAAAGAAGATTAAAATAATTATTATTTGCGCGGCAATACTGCTTGTAATTGGAGCAGCTTTGTTTATATTAAAAAATCTTTTGAGCAGCAAAAAGGCCGAAAAGGTTTACTATACTGCAAACCTTGAGACTTATGAAAATATTATCGAAATCTCGGGGACTGTTGCCGCAGCCCAGGAGCAGACTTTACAGGCCCGCTCTGCAGGAACCGTTACAGCAGTTTATGTGAAGGCTGGTGACAAGGTAAAGAAAGGCGACGTAATTATTCAGCTGGATGATTCGGAACAGCTTTATAACCTCGAAAAGCAGGAATACAACATGGCAACAAAGAAGTTGACCGCCTCGGCGCGTGAATTAAAGCTGCTGGAAACGGAGCGGAACTCGCTTTTGCAGAAGGTGGAAGACCGCAAGGTTACTGCAACCTTTGACGAAATTATTGCGGATTTAGATGTTGCTGTGGGTGACTCACTGGAAGCAAAAGATACTGTAGGAACTCTTGTAAATATTGATTATCTCACTGCAGAAGTTGAAGTTACCGAAACTGATGTTTCAAAGCTTCAGATCGGACAGACTGTAAACTTCACATTCCCTGCTTACAGCAATAAAACCGTACAAGGTTATGTTACCGGATGGCCTGCGATTGGAGAAATCACTTCGCGAGGAGCTACTGTTGTAAAGGCAGAACTCCGCATCGATGAATACCCGGAAGAAATTCTTCCAAACTTTTCATTCACAGGTAGAATTGAAATCAGTCCTACCGAGCAGTATGTTGTAGTTTCACGCTATGCAATAGGTTATGAAAACAAAGAGCCTTATGTTGTACTTGCCAAGGGAAATGAGAAAATTTCAGTGAAGGTTCAGCCTTATGGTAATGAATATGTAAAGGTTCTTGAAGGACTTGAAGGCGGCGAGGTTCTGATTCAACAAACTACTCCTAAACGTTCGGGCATGAACAGAAACAGAAATGGTAGCGGAAGTGGCAGCGGCTCACAAAGAAATGGAAGCGGTGGCAACGGAATCTCTGGGGCTGGCGGCTTCCCAGGTGGTGGCTTCCCGGGCGGCCCTGGTCCAATGTAGGAGGCTGATATGGAAAATGTTGTTAGTCTGACAAACGTTGTAAAAACCTACGTCATGGGCGAAAACGAGGTTCATGCCTTACGTGGAATCAGTTTTGATATTAAGCAGGGTGAGTTCGTTTCTATCATGGGACCTTCGGGTTCTGGAAAATCAACCTGCATGAATATGATAGGCTGCCTCGACCGCCCTACTTCGGGCATTGTAAAAATTAATGAAAGGGAAACTGCCGCTATGTCGGAAAAGGAGCTTGCTCTCCTACGAAATCAGACGGTTGGTTTTGTCTTCCAGCAGTATCATCTGATTCCGGCTATGAACATTCTGGAAAATGTAATGCTGCCTTTGAAATACCAGAAGGTAGAGCGAGTCGTAAGAATGGAAAAAGCAAAGGCTGCGCTGGAAGCGGTAGGCCTTGGAGAACGAATCCATCATAAGCCACATGAACTTTCGGGTGGTCAGAAACAGCGTGTCGCAATTGCCCGCGCCATGGTTACCCAACCCAAGATTCTTTTAGCGGATGAACCAACAGGAGCTCTGGACACAGAAACCGGTAAGCAGGTAATGGAAATGTTCCGCGCGATAAACCGCGACCAAGGCACTACAATCATCATTGTTACTCACGACCCTCGTATCGGCGAGTCAACTGAACGCTGCATCCGCATTCTGGACGGGCAACTTGTAGCGCAGGTGGTTGAGTAACCCGAAGGGGCTATCGAAACCACCTTCTCGAAAACTGCGGTAGTTTCGACAAGCTCAACCACCGTATTTCAAGGAGACTTTATGTTAGAAGATTTTATCAATGCTTTCAAAAACTTTAAGAGTAATAAAACCCGCACCTTTCTTTCCCTGCTTGGTGTAATCATAGGCGTTGCATCTGTAATCGTGATTACCAGTATGGGAAGCAGTTCTACTAAGCAGATTGAAAATACTTTTGGCAGTGCAGGCCTTGATGTGGTAAATGTTAGTGCCGGTTTTATGAGCCGTCGCGGTGCATCTTCATCTGTAGTTTTTGATGAAGCGGCCCGCACTGAATTATTTGACAACATTGCCGACATCAAAAAAATCTGGTACAAAAATACCCTCAATGTTACCATGACCTACGGCGAAACCTCTTCCTCTGTAAACTGTTCTGCCATAGAAAGCGGCTACCTGGAGATGTACAATCTTGAACTTGAAAAAGGAAGCTTCTTTACTGTCACCGACAACGAGGAAGGCACTCAGAAAATCATTTTGAACCATGATACTGCTGAAAATTATTTTCCGGATGGAGATGCTGTAGGCAAACAGGTAATTCTCGTTGCAAGCAAAACCACCTTTACCTTTGAAGTAATAGGTGTCTTAAAAGAACAGACAACCGGAATGGAAAACGGCTCTGCCTTTATTCCCCGTGGCTTTTATGCAAAGAAAATCAAGCCGAATCCGGCCGCTGCAAATGTAATGGTTCAGGCAACCTCACAAGACAAGGCCGTATCTCTTGCAACAGAAATCAAAAGCTATTACACAGAAAAAACTGGCTCTGAATATTATGTAAACGTGACCAGCATGCAGTCTATGCTGGATCAGATGAGTGAGATTACCAGCACCATGAGCATCATGCTTAGCGCCATTGCGGCAATTTCTCTTCTGGTTGGCGGCATTGGAATTATGAACATAATGATTGTTACCGTTACAGAACGTAAGCAGGAAATAGGAATCAGAAAAGCGCTTGGAGCAAGCCCCGCAGATATAAGACAGCAGTTTTTGATAGAGTCGGCAAGCATTACACTGCTGGGCGGAATAATGGGAATAATTGTTGGCATAGCGGTAAGTCTTGCGGTAGAGTATGTGCAGTCTAATGCCCTGATTATCAGCTGGAATGCCTGCCTGGTTTCATTTGTATTTTCTGTATTTGTAGGAATATTCTTTGGACTGAATCCGGCAAGCAGAGCTGCGAAACTGGATCCGGTTGTGGCTTTAAGTGGGGAATAGAAAATGGTGGTTGCGATACACGCTGCTACGCAGCGCACTCAACCACCGGACAAACACCAGACGACCGGTGGTTGAGTAGCCCGAAGGGCGTATCGAAACCACATTAGTATCCATCTGACATTTCGCGGTTGGCGTCTTTCTTACAAAGTTCATCGTAAACAAGAGAACGCTTTCGGAGTTCTTCTTTGAGTTCTTTAGGGAACGGCATGTTACGCCAGAAGATTCCGCGCACATCTTTATCAAGGCGCTGAACTCCGGTAGATTCCTTTGTCATCCAGAGAATGTAGTCCTCAATAAAAAATTCCTTTACATCACCCTTGAGCTTCATCTGATCAAAGTGCTGATAATACTGACCGGTAAGTCCTTCTTCCATCCAGTAGTAAGAAGCCTTTTCCTTTGCAACCTGCCAGCGCAAATCTGCAACAGCAGTAAGAACTGCAATCCTTAAATCTTTAGGGTACATTGGAACAACAATACGACCACGGCTTGTTACACGATTGTAACGGTCAAATGGTTCCCAGCAAAAACCACGGTCTCCGTATGTTGGAACCAGAAGTACATAAGGTACAATTCTGTTAGGAATATTTTTATGAATACGATGGAATACACCCGGGTCAAGAGACTCGATCCAGCGTAATACATCAATTACGTTTTCTCGGGTTCCGGTTCCGCGTTCTGTACAATGGTAGAATTCGCGGGTAAAAAGAGGGAACTGATTACCACGGCGACCTACAGTCATTTTTGACATCTGACGAACTGTTTCAAACTCAAGCTTAACAGCCTCTGTATCATTTGTAGCCACAGAAGCTCCACCACCAGCATTGATTTTATCCTGAACATTATCGTAGGTTGCCTTTGCTTCCTTATATTCTTCAAGAACCTTAGACAACTCCTTATCATTTTTAGAAAGACGATGCAAAATATCTGTAATTTGAGGAAGCATTCTTCTCTGCTGCTCGGTATATCCGGCAGTATGATTTTCAAGTCCAAGTACAGAATTATGCTGACACAAATCTTCTACGCTTCTCTGAAGCTCTTCTTCGAGCATACGTCGTTCATTTTCTTTGATTCCAAGAACATTTTCTGTACTCTGAAGCTTTCCCGAGTTCTTAGCCTGAAGCTGCATAAGACGTGACTGCTCTGCAGAAGCAGCCTGATCTGGTGTCATATTAGCTGTCTTAACCTGCTTCTTTTCATCAGTTGCAGAATTGTTCATACGGCCTGAAGCGATTTCCTTAAACCACTCGTCCACATACATGATTGGCTCATTTTCTCTGTTTTCAAAATAAATCTTAGAAAAAAAATCTTTTGTTTCCTGTTTGAAAAGAGATGGAAGAAGTACTCCAAAACGTACCAGCATTTTTTTTGGCATAGGAGTCTCTAGGAAGCCCATTTTTCCAACCATTCCACGCAAAAGCTCCCAGTAAGAAGTTACAATCTGCTGACGGTAAACGGCACGGTCTTTAGGATCCTGACAGGTAAGATATTTTGAAAGAATCTGATGAACACGCTGGGCCGACTGATTTTCACCGGTAAGTGCTGTTTTATAATATTTTGTATCATTAAAAACTTCTGAAGGTGTATCACTTGTAAACTTTTCAATCGGAGCAAATTCCTTGCGGCTCAAATCTACTTCATGAATAGACTTAACTGAACCGGAACCTGAACTGAAACTTATGGGATTATCTGAAGGAGACTCAAAATCTAAAACTGTATCGCCATCTGCAGGAGCACTTTCTGCTGACTGAGCTAGCAATGCCGCAATTTCTGGGTCCAAACCATCACTCATAAAAAACATCTCCTAGAATTTATTGTAATATATATTATATGGCATAAAATCTATATTCGCAATAATCTTTTTGAGTGAGATTCATAACAAGACGGCGTTTTATATTGCATAAAAATGAAGAATATTATAATATAGACTTTAAGCAACGGGGAATTAGCTCAGTTGGCTTAGAGCATCGGCTTTGCAAGCCGAGGGTCAGGGGTTCGAGCCCCCTATTCTCCACTAAATCCTGAAAGCATGAGCTTTCAGGATTTTTTATTTAACAGGTACTTGTAAGTTCTTCGGCTTTAGCACGAACAGCTTTGAAAAGCGCGTCTTTATCATTCTGGTTTTCTGTAATCAGGCGTACAAATACGGAACCTGCGACAATTGCTTCTACTGAATCTACGAGGGCCTTTGCCTGTTCGCCGTTTGAAATTCCAAAACCGCCATAAACTTTTGAACCACCTTCGCTAACCTTATTCAAAAACTGCAATGTGTTTTCATCAATTTTTGTATTAGTGCCGGTAATTCCGGTTCTGAGAGCTGCATAGATATATGGAAAGCCTGCATGTGCGAGTTTTGAAAGACGTTCGGGCGACATACTTGGTGCTGCTACAGGAATGTTTTCCATTCCGTTTGTACGGCAGGCAGCGTTAAGGCCTTCATCATTATCAAAAGGTAAATCCGGGATAATCATACCGGTAACTCCGGCTGCGGCTGCACGCTTACAGAAGTTTTGTATGCTCTCTGGCTCCCGGGGAAAAGAGGCAAGGGTGGTTAAAGCTGGCGTTTCATTTAGGCAAATCCACTTTGCGTTGTAAAAAAATGGGATTTTCTGTATATTGGTAAATAATTTAATTCTTAAACGATGCGTTAGGGATTGGAGCACCGCCGCAGGCGTTCCGAAGTGACGGTGGTTGAGTGGTTCCTGAGCTTGTCGAAGGGCTTGTCGAAACCACCAGAACGAAGGAATGGAGCGAGAGCGGAAGTGCGCAAAGCCCGACCCTTGCAAATAGCAAATGCGTTTTTAGCATTTACTATTTGCAAGGGGAACGCCCAAAATTGTTTTATTTTATAGGAGATTAAATATATGGCAGACACAATGCATGCATTGGAAAAGAACCCTAAATGGAAGGGACGTCGTGGTCCTGTTGTCCTGGTTATTATGGACGGCGTTGGATATGGTAAGTATGAAGAGGGAGATGCAGTTAAGGCTTCTAAGATGAAGTACCTGGACTGGTTTACTGCTAACTGCCCTCACACTCAGCTTAAGGCTCACGGAACTGCTGTTGGTCTTCCTACTGATGATGATATGGGTAACTCTGAGGTTGGTCACAATGCTATGGGTTGTGGTCGTGTTTTTGCTCAGGGTGCTAAGCTTGTTGGTGAATCTATTTCTTCTGGCAGCATGTTTGAAGGCGCTGTATGGAAGAAGCTTGTAAAAAATGTTCAGGACAAGGGAACTACTTTCCATCTTATGGGTCTTGTTTCTGACGGTAACGTTCACTCTCACATTGATCACCTTAAGGCTATGATTACTCAGGCTCACAAGGAAGGTGTAAAGACTTTGCGCGTTCACGCCCTTCTTGACGGTCGCGATGTTCCTCCGACAAGCGCTCTTGAATATTTTGAGCCTCTTGAAAAATTCCTTGCTGAGTTCAGCGATGTTGACTACCAGATTGCTTCTGGTGGTGGACGTATGTACATCACTATGGACCGCTATGGTGCTGACTGGAGCATGGTAGAGCGCGGATGGCACGCTCACGTTCTTGCTGATGGTCGTCAGTTTGCAAGCGCTACTGAAGCTATCAATACTTACCGCAGTGAAAATGCCGGCCTCCTCGACCAGGATATGCACGAGTTCGTAATTGCTAAAGACGGAAAGCCTGTTGGCCCTATTGTTGACGGCGACAGCGTTATCTTCTTTAACTTCCGTGGTGACCGCTCTCTTGAAATTACTGCTGCTTTCGAAGAAGACAACTTCCCTCACTTTGACCGCGTACGCCGCCCTGCTGTTGAATATGCAGGTATGATGGAATACGATGGTGATAACCACAAGCCTGCTCAGTTCCTCGTAAACCCACCTAGCATTGACCGCACAATGGGTGAATATCTTACAAAGACTGGCGTTCATCTTATGGCAATTTCTGAAACTCAGAAATATGGTCACGTTACTTACTTCTTCAACGGAAACCGCCCTGGTGAATTCGACAAGAATCTTGAAACTTATATTGAAGTTCCATCTGATGTTGTTCCATTCGAGCAGCGCCCATGGATGAAATGTGCAGAAATTACTGACAAGGTAATCGAAGCTATTGAAAGCGGAAAATATGACCACATCCGTCTTAACTACCCTAACGGAGATATGGTTGGACACACTGGTGTATTCAACGCTGTTGTATGTTCTATGGAAGGTATGGACCTTCAGCTTGGCCGCCTTAAGGCAGCAATTGAAAAGGCTGGCGGTATTCTCTGTCTCACAGCTGACCACGGAAACTCAGACGATATGTACGAGCACAAGAAGGACGGTTCTGTTGCTATGGGTGCTGACGGCGAACCAAAGCCAAAGACATCTCACTCGCTCAACCCGGTTCCTGGAATCATCTACGACCCAGAGTACAAGGGCGAGTATGAGCTCGAGCTCAACAGTGGTCTTGGTATTTCAAGCTGGCCAGCTACACTTATGACACTCATGGGATATGTGCCACCTACAGATTATGATAAGTCTATGATTAACCTTAAATAGGTAAATTGGCACACGGGTTCGATTTTGCTAACGCGAAATCCATTTATATTATATATATATGGAATTACGTTAGTAATTCCGAATCCGTGTGCCATTTTTTTTATTATGAAAAAACTTCGCCCGCTGGATTTAATTTTCGCCATCGCAATTACCACACTTGGAATCTTTCTTACAGTAAAAAGTTTTTCTCAAAAATGCGGTGTCGTAAAAGTAAACGCAGACGGAAAGCACTACGAATATTCTGCAAAACAGGACGGAATTTACAAAGTGGGCGGTCCGCTTGGAATCACAACCTTTGAAATAAAAAACGGCAAGGTAAGAATTATTGATTCTCCCTGCCCTAACAAAACCTGTGTAAATCAGGGCTGGCATTCACCGCTGGTCTGTCTTCCAAACAATGTAATTATAACTATTGAAAAAGAAGGTGAATTCGATGCAATTGCGGAATAAATCTCTAGCTTATCTATGCGCACTCACCCTCCTCTTCTCTTATGCAGAAATGATTTTGCCCCGCATTGTTCCCTTTTTCAGGCTGGGTTTTGCAAATACAGTAATTCTTATTGCACTGGATATAGACTTTGGTTCTTTTATAGTACTTTCAGTTTTAAAAGCGGTGGCGGCCTCGCTGATGGGAGGAACGCTTTTTTCTCCCTTCTTTTTGATTTCACTTGCCCAGTCACTTTTAAGTGCCCTTGTTATGAGACTTTTGTATAAGCTGATTTCAAAAAAACTTTTAAGCCTTTACGGAATCTCAATCGCAGGTTCGGCAGCCAGTGCTCTTGTTCAGATTGGGCTTGCATCTTTTTACATTGGAAAAGGAACTTTTTCTTTACTCGGCCCTATGCTGATTTTTAATACGATAAGCGGAGCGCTAACAGCATTCCTATGCGAAAAATTGCAAATCAAAGAAAATCTGGACTTTACAAAAATACCTGAAACAGAAGCCGCCTCTCAAAGCCCTCAAAACCGTACCACCCCGGCCCTTCAAATCATTCTGGCAATTCTTTTGCTTGGTGTTTCAGCTTCAATCTTCTTTATAAAAAATCTGATTGTACTTGGCTGTGCTTTTGTTTTGAGTCTTATCGCCCAGAAGCTTTGCAAAAGAAAAATCTTTTTTATTCCACATCTTTCACTCTGGCTTTTTATTTTTATTTCGATGATTTTTGTGCCAAACGGAGAAGTTTTGTTTAAGTTCTGGATTATTTCGATTACAAAAGGCTCACTCTCACTTGCATTACAAAAGGCTCTGATTCTTTCTACTGTCAGTGCTCTGAGCCAGTGTGCAGTTTGTCTAAAACCTGGAAAAAACACTCTGCTTGGTTTGAGTTTTGAATATTACAGGCTTATGATTAATCGCTTTACAGAAAAAGATGACAGCATCATTAATAAAATAATTTACGCATTGAACATTAATTCGAAAGCTTCTGTTAGTCTGGCAAAACAGACTCTACAGACTCAAACTGATACATCGGTTCAATAAAACCTGCAAGTCCTGATGAAAAGATAAGTTGCTGCTCTTTTGTAATCAGAATAAAATCAAAAGCAGGAAAAGATTTTTCTGCCATCTGTTTTTTCCACCAGGAAATAGCTTTATCTTTTCCCATAACAAAAAGAGCTGTACTCAAGGCGTCCGCATATTTTCCGCTTTCACAAACAATCGTCACACTTTCTAAATCATTCTGAATCGGTCTACCTGTTGCTGGATCAAAAATATGAATATACCGGTGTCCGGCTTCTTCAAAAAATCTTTCATAACCTCCGCTTGTAACCACAGCCTTAGATTCAACACTGAGCGCACAGGCAACCTGACCGTCCCAGGGATTTTTAATTCCTACCTTCCACAAAGAACCGTCTGGCTTTTTACCAAGAGCCTGAATATTTCCGCCCAAATCAAGCAAGGCAGATTTTATTCCGTTTTCTTCAAGAATTAAAAGTGCTTCATCTGCAGCATAACCTTTTCCTACAGCACCAAAATCAAGTTCGATTTTTTCATCATCATATAATTTCGAGAAATCAGTATGGAGAAGAAGCTCCTGTATTTTCTCTGTTGAAGGAACTTTATATTCTCCAGTAGTAAAGCCCCACTCTCTGATTACAGGATATAGGGCCGGATTAAAAGCACCTTCAGTTTTTTCATAGATCAACTTTGAAAAATCAATAAGAGTTTGTAATTCAGGTTTCAGACTGGCTGGAAAATTAGAATTATGATTAATAAAAAAAACATCACTTGAAGGAAGTGTTGTTGAAAGAATCTGTTCAAGTTCATCAACACGACTTTGAATCTGATGGCAAACTGTTTCTCCTCTTTTTGAAGAAGAAGAATAAAGGGTTACCGTCATAAAGGTATTCATGGCAGTAAAACTTTCGGAAGTTTTTTTCTGAGAGCAGGAAATCAAAAATAAAGAGAATCCAATCAATAATGAAAAGCAAGTTTTTCTCACGTCAAAAATCTAACAAAAGAATTAATTGTTATCAATATATTTTTTATGATATAATCACAATTATGAAACGAAAACTTTTTTTTATCATCCCAGCAGCTGTAATTGGAGCTGTCATTGTATTTGCTGTTCTTTTTATTTTATTTTTGACTATTGTAGAATACAGACCCAAACCTGTTGAAAATATACCGTTTACCAGCGGCACAAAAATGCTTTTAAAAGGAAAGCCATACTCGCTTATGAACTGGAACATTGGTTACGCAGGACTTGGAAAAGATGAAGATTTTTTTATGGACGGCGGAAAAAAAGTTCGTCCCGATTCAAAAAAATATGTTGAAAAATATTTTGATGGAATAAAAAAGACAATCGGGTCATATACTTCTGATATTCTTTTTATTCAGGAAATTGATTTAAAATCAAAAAGAACCTGGAAAATGAATCAGTTTGAAGTTATAAAAAATCTTACAGGAAAAGGCAGTTCATTTGCTTACAATTACAAATGTTTTTACGTTCCTTTTCCTCTGCCAACAATCGGAAAAATCGAAAGCGGAGTTTCTACTTTCACTGATTTTGAGACAACTTCTGCTCAAAGAAATTCGCTGCCAGTACCTTTTAAATGGCCGGTTCGCCTTGCAAATCTTAAAAGATGTATGCTTATTACACGTATCCCGGTTTATGAAAATGGCGGAGACTCGGGACGCGAGCTTGTGCTTGCAAACTTTCATCTTGAAGCCTTTGACAGTGGAGAAGGAAAAATTGCGCAGACAAAAGCTCTTAAAAAAATTATTGATGATGAATATGCAAAAGGAAATTATGTAATAGCAGGCGGAGATTTTAACCAGAGATTTCCAGGCTCAGAAACTTTTGGTCTTGTCTGGAAAGACGGCTGGCATCCGGGACAGCTTGATGCAGATATGCTTGACAGCGGATGGCAGTTTGTTTTTGATGATTCTCTGCCTACCTGCCGTTCAAATGCCCGCCCATATAATGATGAAGATGCAGCGGCTCATAACTGGCAGTACCATGTTATAGACGGCTTTATCATTTCGCCAAATATTGAGAAGCTTTCTATTAATGTAATTGATAAGGATTTTGAGAACTCGGATCATAATCCAATTTTCATGACATTCGAATTAAAATAGGAGTTTTTTATGAATGCTACAGAAAAAATTCGCGCAGGACGAAACAGAACCCTTGTTCTTACTGATGAAGATAAAACAAAGCTGCGTGAAAAATTGATTACGGATAAAACAAATCTCCTCAGCCATAATTTTGAATATCTTGATAAAACTATAAATGCAGATCTTCTGACGGCCCTCCCTCTTTTGCCGGATGAATTTGCCGACCTCATAATAATTGATCCGCCTTATAATCTGACAAAAAATTTTGGTGGAAAAGTTTTTAATGAAAGAAAAGACTCTGCTTATGAAGAATATCTTGAAACCTGGTTTTCTTCTGTCTGCAAAAAACTAAAGTCAAACGGTTCTCTTTATTTGTGCGGTGACTGGAAATGTACGGCAGCCTTACAGAGAGTGATGGAAAAAGAACTTACAGTTTTGAACCGCATTACCTGGCAGCGTGAAAAAGGTCGTGGAGCAAAAGCTAACTGGAAAAACGGAATGGAAGATATCTGGTTTGGAGTAAAAGACCCAGACAGTTACTACTTCAACCTTGACGCAGTAAAAATTAAACGTCGTGTGATTGCACCTTATCGTGAAGGTGGTAAAGGCGGCAAGCCTAAGGACTGGGAAGAAAGTGAAGAGGGAAATTTCCGTCTCACATGTCCTTCAAACTTCTGGGATGATATAAGTGTGCCTTTCTGGTCTATGCCCGAAAACACAGATCACCCGACTCAAAAACCCGAAAAACTTTATGCAAAACTGATTCTTGCTTCGTCAAAGCCAGGGGATCTGGTGTTTGATCCATTTTTAGGAAGTGGAACTGCAAGCGTAGTTGCAAAGAAGCTGGGACGTCACTGGTGTGGAATTGAGTTATGCGAGGAATATTGCCTGCTTGCCGAAAAAAGGCTCGAGCTCGCCGAAAGCAATCCTTCAATTCAAGGCTATAGCGGCGGCGTCTTCTGGGAAAGAAATACTTCCTCCCTGCAAAATAAATAAGCGGAAGAGTTGAGCCGTGAGAAAATGCTCTAAACCAGAAAAAACTATTTATCTTATTATGAATAAGCCTTGTGGTTATGTTTGTTCTGCAGCTTCTGATTCTCATAAAACTGTTTATGAACTTTTAACGCCGGATTTACAGACAATGGTTAGTGAAGTACCGCGAGGATGCAGATTACACACAGTTGGCCGGCTGGATTGCGACACAAGCGGATTACTTCTGATTACAAATGACGGAAAATTTTCGAATAAAGTTGCAACAAGCCCAGATATACAAAAGACTTACCGTGCCACACTGGCAAAACCACTCGCATCTGAAGAGCAGAAAAACTATATAGAGCGCGCCGCCGGCGGCCTAACTCTTCCACCGGAGAAAAAATTTGGCGAGCAGAAAGCTCTGTCAGCAGCACTGATTTTTGAATCGCCTGAGATTTGTAAAATCACCGTGCAGGAAGGAAAGTTTCACGAAGTACGCCGTATTTTCCGCGCGCTTGGAAACGAGGTTATTGAACTCCAGAGAGTCGCTATCGGTAATCTGGAACTTCCACCTGACCTCAAGCCCGGTCAGTGGCGGGAATTATCAGAAGTTGAATTACGGTCACTGAGTCTGTTGAAATGACCGCGGATCCCGGTAGTTTCGACAGGCTCAACCACCGGTCAGATTCCAAACAACCTTTTTATATTTTCATCAACAAGGTTGCTGAGTTCTTCCGGCGACATTCCGCGAACCTCTGCAATAAAGTTATAAACATGTTCGACATTTACCGGAGTATTTACAGTGCCACGCAAAGGCACCGGCGCAAGATAAGGCGCATCGGTCTCACAAAGGAGACGGTCTGATGGTACAAAACGAAGCAGTTCTTTTACCGCTTCGAGTTTTGCCTTTTTATTGTAAGTAACTGCACCACCAAATGCTATGTACCAGCCACGGTCTAGAAAAGCCCGGGCCTCTTCAATTCCATAACTGTAACAGTGAATAATTCCCTTATCGTAGCCGACATTTTTAAGGCAATCTAAAGTATCATCAAAGGCATCGCGGCTGTGCACGATTACAGGAAACTTTAATTCCTGCGCAAGTTCCAGCTGCGCTTCAAAAAGCTCTCGTTCACCTTTGAAAGTTTCTGTATCAAAATCAGATTCGCAGCGGCCATCTTCTCCACTCGGATTCCAGTGATGATCCAGACCACACTCACCTACTGCAACAATCCGGCGGTGCAAAGTGTCTTGATCACCATCAGTCTGTGCAGCCTCAATAGATTGACGCAGAATCTTCATCTGATTTTCTCTGTCGTGAATTGCACCAAGATCCGGCCAGATACCTGCACTAAAATACATAAAATTGCGAGCCCTGGCCGCAAGTCCGCTATCGCAGATTCCGGCAATAGACTTTTCTACGCAGGCCTCGCGCTCTGCTAAATCATCACAGTGTGTTCCTATATCAAGACCGAAAAAACAATTGCGCGCCGCCATGGTTGATAAAACCTCTACGCCGTTCACTCCACGCTCGGTCGTCATCATCTTAAAGTGAAAATGTGTATCTGAAAACATGAGAAGATAATAGCAGATTTTTTGATGTCACTCAATTTGTTTGTGGGGCGTTACGGGGCGGCCAGCCCCGTTAGAAGGGGTAGCGGAAAACGCCAGAGGCGGTTGGAGCGAGACAATATGTTGTGTCTTCAATTTGCAGAAACGTGGATTT
>SAMEA3663010__coassemble_97_pt1 | contig 47430 bp, 43 predicted proteins | sample SAMEA3663010__metabat2_high_PE_011 | metagenome-assembled genome bin SAMEA3663010 (sample SAMEA3663010) | pig gut metagenome | biome: pig gut; feature: pig-associated habitat; material: faeces | place: France | collected 2012
TTAAAATGCGCGGTGAATGGGTAGAATAATTTAGGCTAGAATTGACGGATACATTATAATGCACAAACAACTGAAAAACAGGAAACAATAATTAAACCAGCAGAATCAGAATAAATCTCCTTAGTGACTTTTAATAATCTCCTCCACCTTCTTCACATTCTGAATCTTCCCGCAGCACCCAGCAGGGCATCCTCGTTATTAACAATCACTACGTTTCATAGCCTTCTTAAAATTCATATAAAAAAGCTCCTGTTTCTTCTCATATTCTGCATAATTCTTATAAATCACAGGATAACTCTTTTCATATTCATCAAATTTTTCAAAAACATTCCTTTCAAATTTAAATTTACATTCTTCTGGTATTAATGATGAAATGGCTACCTTTAAGAAAGTAACATTTTTATCTGTTCGATTTGAATCTAATGTATTTGTATCAGGCATTTTTATAAATAGCCCCATTCATTTCATTTGTATCCGTTTTCCTAGAAAATAATAAAGTTCCAATCACATAAAGTAAAATAACTATAATAATAGTTAAAACGTTATTCTCTATATTACAAAGAGGTCTAAGTCTCTGTAATATATAATATACTTCTCGAAATACAAATACTGACCATGCAAATTCTATAAATATAGTAAATATTGATGTAAGTTTTTGTGTTGATATATTCTCACGATAAACGTTTTCTGAACTTTTCAAATAAACCGAATATACTCTATATTCTTTTTGCTGTTTATTTCTAGCTATTTTTGCAAGTTCTTCCTCATAAGCGTGAACTATTTTTATCCAGGAAAGCATCCAATGGTAATGCCCTTTTACAGTAAGATGCCAACAAATAGATGTTATTAATCCAACAATTGAAATAAATGCAGAAAGAAACTGGCAAGCATTATCTGTAATTGTATAATAAGCTATAAATAGAGCACCTGTAAAAATAGCATAATAATGCGCCCATGTATTATAATTTTGATAATGAAAGTTTCTACCTTCTATTGCCTTTTCATAAAATTTAAAACAGAGTTCAAAATCATCATTATTCTTATTTTTTTCTTTACTCATTTATATTGATTTAAAGACTTGTTCTTACACTAGAAGGAATATTTACCAAATGATCTTCCAGCCATTCAGAGTTTGTCATATCGCCATATTCACATTTTTCATATGGTGGCATTTTGTACATGAGAGTCCAAATTGGGCGAGTCTGTACACCATTTGAATTTGTGAACTCAAGGAACTGTTCACGTTCTTCCCGATCTTTGAGAAGAATTGCATTAAGCCAGTAATTAGCACGGCTGTTTTCTGTTTCTGTTACAAAAGGAATGTTAAGTTCGGCAAAGAACTTCTTATACATTTGTGCAGTTTCTCGTTTGTTTTCAATAATCTTATCAAAGTATTCAAGCTGAGCAACACCAGTAGCCGCATTTACACCTGGCATACGAAGATTCCAGCCTGCAACCTTGTGATAGTAGCCCCACTTTGCAGGTTCTTTAGCAGTAGTAGAAAGGTATTTTGCGCGTGCTGCAAGTTCTTCATCATCTGTAATAAGCATACCGCCTCCACCAGTTGTAAGAGTTTTATTTCCATTAAAACTAAGAATTGAAACCTTTCCAAAGGTACCAGTATGTTTCCCCTTATAGAATGATCCAACTGACTCAGCAGCATCTTCAATAAGCATCAGATTATGTTCATCACAGATAGTACGGATTTCATCAATACGGCATGGGTGACCAAAAGTATGCATAGGAACACAGGCAGAAATAACACGGCCGGTATTTTTATTAATACACTTACCACCTTCCTGCTTTGTATTTTTTTCCAAGAATTCTTTTAATGATTTAGGAGACATTCCCATTGTATCTCTGTCAACATCTACATAAACAGGAATTGCTCCGCAGTTTACAATAACCGCAGAAGTAGCCGCAAAAGTCAAAGGCTGAGAAATAACTTCTTCACCTGGTTTTATACCAGCAGCAACAAATGCCATGTGTAAGGCTTCTGTTCCACTTACCATTGCAACTGCACATTTTGCTCCAGTAAGTTTTTTGATATGATCTTCCATATCAGTTACAAAGTGACTTACGTATGATACAAATTTTGTATCAATACATTCATTCAAGTATTTTTTTTCATTGCCCAAGAATTGAGGACAGTGCAAAAGAACTGGATCCATCTCTGGATATAATGATTTGATGTAGTCTGTGATTTGTGAAAATTCTTTCATTTAAAAACTCCTATAGTTTAACCAATGTATTCTTTCAAATTCTCCGGCACAGGTGGTAAACCTTTAAACCACTTCTGCCATACTTTAGATTTTGGATTAACTACAACCAATACAGTTGCAAAAATCAATTTGAAATAATTGATTATATTTCTATGCTCAACATACCAACACTCAAGTTGTCCTTTATATGGTGTAATTATGTTATCATGAACATTATTCGGATCTTCAACCGTGTGCAAAATATCTTCTTCATCACGGAAAACGACAGAACCGATTCCACTCAAGCCAGGAACAATTTTGTTAATCTGCGACTTAACCTCATCGGAATACAAATCATAATGCTTTTTTACAAATGGTCGATATCCGATAACACTCATATTCCCAATAAAGATATTAATTAACTGCGGAAGTTCATTTATTTTTGTCTTACGCAGGAACTTTCCCATAGGTAGGATTCGTGGGTCATCTTTGAGAGTAACAAGTCCTTCTTTCATATTCGCAGAATTACGCATCATTGTTGCAAACTTAAATACCTTAAATGTTTTACCACCTTTTCCTATGCGTTCTTGAAAATAAAAAATATCATGTTCTCCTGTAAGTTTAAGGCCTATCATAATTGGAAGCATGAATGGGAATAAAATTATAATTGCCACTCCAGAAAAAACAATATCAAAAAAACGTATCATGAAAAATCTCCTTCTATTATTTATTAACAAATGAATCCATTTTTAGCACACAATAAAAATTGTACAGAAACGAATTTGATGTTTTTGCAAATATAAATCTAAAAGGCTTAAATAATTTCACTATTAATCCAAATGGAAACCTATACACAATACTTAAATTTGCATAAGCCTTTCTGAATCCAAAATACTTTTCCAAGTACGCATTAAAATTTGTTTCGTGTTTTATACTACGACTTCCATTTGTAAAAACAACATTACCATTTTTTAATTGCTCATTATATTTTGTAAGAACAAAATCAATTAATGCCGCATTACAATTATATTTCTCATATGCAGGTATAGTCTTCTGCTGTTGTAATCCAATAAATTTTCCTCTATGAGTAATAATCAAAAAACCACATAATTTACCACTTTCAATAAAATATGTTGCAAAAAATTCATGTTTTCCATCATTCACTAAAGACGAAATATATTCATTAAAAGCTTCAAACAATATTTCTTTAGGACGATATCGTTCTGGATATGCATTAAAACTTTCTTTATACACATCAAATAGCTCATGAATTTTATCTAATGGTTTTAGTTCTTCTGTTTTACAAAACTTATGAGCCTTTGTTATTTCATATCTTTTTTTGGACGGAATTTTTGATAAATCATATTCATTATCTTTTATTGTAAACCACCATTGTGTAGGAACTTGAACATCAAAAGCAGTTATATATGATGCAAAAAAAGCTTTTTCATTTCCATACATATGAAAAGATTTTTGAATATCTGAAAAAGACAATTTTTCAGAAACAGGAGTTTCAGGAATTTCTTGAATATATGAATGATTATAATATACGAATCTCATTTATTTATGTTTTCTAAATAATTTTTGAAATACAAAGCCTCTCAACCAGTTTGGCATAAAGACCTGAACACATAATCTAATTGCTACATTTATACAATAACGAGGAAATGCAATTATTTTATGTTTATACATCCAGCCCTGAAGTTTTGCCTCGCTCTTAAAATATCTCCAACCACCACGTCGTTCGTACATTTCTTTGCCGACACGCACATGACACAGGATATCAGGGAGATTACAGAACACAGCTCCTTTTTCAAGCATTCGACAGTACAGAAAATAATCTTCGTTGTAATGCCAGTCTTGATAGTTCCCCGCTTCTTTAACCATATGAGTATTCAATAGAATACTCACATGGTTAAAAGGACATCTGATTCGCAGATACCTTTTAATCATGTAATCTTCAAGCGGAACATTACGGATTCCAACGACATTATCAGGAGTTCCAATAAACTCATCAATCTGACCGCCAAGTACGCTGATTTCCGGGTGATCCGCAATAACAGCAAGTTGTTTTTCAAATCTGTCTGGAACAGAAATATCATCTGCATCCATAATTGCAATCCAGTCATATTTTGCATGCGAAACGGCCATGGAATGAGCTATGCCCTGGCCGTTATTCTGCTCACTTCGCAGAATAACGGCCAGGTATTCGGTTTCAAAACGTGTTACAACAGCGTCTAATTCTGGTGGGATTGGTCCGTCAACAGTGATGATTATCTCATCAGGACGAACTGTTTGATTGTAAATGCTTAAAAATGCAGTTTCAAAATCTTTTGGGTTGTCGTTTTTGTAACAACCAATCGTAGCAGAGAATTTAGGTAATGCTTTTTGTGTCATAAAATTATTTTCCGAAGTCTATTTCTACAATAAAATGTTTTTCACGCTTTTCGACTGGTGGTATTTGCATATAATCACCATAGAGTGCAGAAAGATATTTATCGTAATTATTTGGAATATTGGATTCTATTCCTTCAAAATCGTGCTTTACCGGAGGAAAGAATACAGAACGTGGCTGGATTTCACCAAAGTAATGTCCGCGTCCTGTCGGAATCGAAACTAATTTAGTTTCTTTATTTGCATATTTTTGAACTTTTTTATCACACTTATTATACCAAACAGGATAATGATGAATTAAACTAAAGAAATGTCCAAATCTTAAACGTTTTTTTAATGACTTCTTTCCCTGTTCATCTGAAAGCAAAATTTGTGTAAATGGAGATTCTTTCTTTTCGTAAAGCTTTACACAAACGCTTACATACAATAGAATATTTACGATAAATCCATGAAAAAAACGAATTAATCTATTATTTGGAACTTTTTCTATAGGGAAAACATCAATCGCAATACAAGGATTTTCTTCATCACTCTCGTTTAATGTTTTAAGAAGTGTTCCTTTTTTCTGAACTTTTATGAATCCAAGTTCGGGCTTCTCCGAAAATCCAGCCCCTGTACAATCATATTTTTCTGGAAACATTTGTGTAAGCAATGAAGGTAAATTATTATAATCACATCTCGGCATTGCAATATCTAAATCGTCATCCCAAGGAATATAACCATTATGACGAACAGCTCCCAGCGCAGAACCACCGACAAGCATAACGCTCAAATTATTTTTTTCACATACTTCAATAATATCACTATAAATTTCTAGCAACACACCTTTTAATTTTTTGCTTTCATCTTCTGATAATTCTCTAAAAGGGTAATTACTTTGCAATAACAGTTCAACTAAAGTCATTTCATCAGTTCCTTACATATTTCTATTGAGTGTTCAAAACCTTCTTGCTTCGTAAAAACAGGATTCCAACCTGATGATTCCAGCTTTTCACTGTTAAGGCTTGAATTGAGCATAGGATTAAAAGCCTTTTTTTCATCATTTTTTGGAATATCAAAAATACATTTGACATTTCCCGACTTTGCAAAAATATCTGCCATTTCACTTATAGAACAAATTGAATTACGATTTGAAATATTGTATGCCTCACCAGCTTTTCCATTTAATAATGCTGTTATAATTGCAGAAGCACAATCTAAACAATAACAATATGAACGAATTTGTTTACCGGAACTTTTAAGAACCAAATTCTGCCCCATTGATGCCGAATACATAAAAGCAGAGGAAACTCGATTGTCAAATTTGCTTGCAGTTGGACCATATATATGACCTGGTCTGACTATCACACTATCAACAGAATACTCATTTAGAAAACTTGCACATAAAGTTTCAGCAGCACATTTTCCAATTGAATATGATGAGCGAGGATTCAGAATCTCAATATAGCCAAATTCTTCTTCCTTAATCGGTTCTGTATTATTTAGTTGTCCGTATACTTCGCTAGATGAAACATACAAAACACGGGATTTATTATTTCTTGCATATTCAAGAATCTCAAACAACCCGATAATACTATTCCGCAGTGTCTCTACAGGTTCAGCGGCAATAGCTTTAGGATAGGCATTTCCAGCTCCATGGACAATGTAATCAATTCCATTCGGAAAACATGCAGACTTGGATGCATTGTATCTAAAAATCTCAAAATTCTTATCATCGCAATACTTTCCAAACCTATTCGCTGCATTTTCAGGATTTCGAACAGCGGCAATAATTTTCCATTCAAGTTTTTTTAACTTGTTCAGAGCATACAAGACATCCACTACAGGAGAACAAATCAAGCCTGTAGCACCCGTAATAAAAAAAGTCTTTTTTTGGGGAAAATACAAGTGTTGTAAAGATTGAATAATTCTTATTAAATCAGAATTATATATTTTGCTATCTAGAATATTCATATTAGAAAGTTATTTGAGCCATGATGAGCGATGTGATGCAAGCAAAGCTTTAAAAATGTCGATATCATCAACAGTAGTAAGCTTCAAATTCTTTTCTGAACCAAGCGAAAAATAAACCTGTTTCCCCATTTCAATCATTAAAGTACAAGAAGCAATACTGTTTGTAATTCCTGCTTTAAGTGCATCTCTATGAAGTTTACAGATATTTCCAAGGACAAAACCTTGAGGTGTCTGTGTTCTTTTCAATTTTGAACGTGGGTAAGATCCTGTTGAAATAATACCATCTTCTGTTTCTAACATTGCCTCTGCACAAGGTATTGTTGAAATTGCACAACCATATTGCTGAGTTTTTACAATACAATCTGAAATGATATCTGCTGAAACATTCGGTCTTATTGCATCATGAATAAGAACTATGTCATCTTTTGAAAAATTTTTCTCTAATTCAAAAATTCCATTACGAATAGAATCCTGTCCATTTTTTCCGCCAATAATTACATGTTTCAATTTAGTTATATTGAACTGTTTTGCATAAGCCCAAAGAATTTGATTCCATCCTTCTATACAAACTACAGCTATAGAATCTATGTTTGCATGATTTTGAAATGCCTCTAAAGTATAAACAATAACAGGTTTATCATCAACATTAATAAATTGTTTTGGAATATCCTGGCCCATACGCTGTCCAGAACCTCCGGCTATAATTAATGCTATATTAGCCATTCTTCCTCCAATATTAGTTTCTTACAAGGATTTGTATACACCTAAGTAAAGCATTAGTTCTTGAAGTAGATGCATACATAGTTTTATAATTTTTGATTATAATTTTTATAGCTGTAAACTTTTTTTTCTTCAATCTCGCTTTAAGAAAATTTTCCGCAAAAATTAATACTTTTTGTTTCTCAATTGTCAACATTGGAAATCTTTTTGGTAATTCTTCACAAAAAACAATTCTATCTGTCGTAAATTCTTTTGTAAGAGTTCTTTTCACTCTATCCCAAAATCTTGTATTTTGATTTCCTGAGGTATTATTTCCATGAAGTCTATGCTTTGTTACTATTTCAGGTACATAATTAAATTCACCCATACATAATGCACAGGCAGTAAACCATGTATCCTGATAATCTACTCCATCAGGAATCGGAAATGCATTGTCAAAAACACTTTTCTTAAATAAACAAACGGCGCCAGAAAATGGATTACTACAAAAAAGCAAATGCAAAAGCTTTCTTTCAGAATCAACATCTATTTCATATCCCGAAACATCTTTTGTCATATATCTGTTTAATGATTTTCCATCAGAATCAATTAATAAAGCTTCTCCTGCAGCTGCAACCCCATTTTTTATTGTATCATATAATATCTGTAAATGACATTCTTCCCAGATATCATCTTGATCTGATGTAGCAATGTAATCTCCTGTACACAAAGAAATTACCTTTTCAAAATTTTTTAGAAAACCTAAATTCTGATCATTGCGATATATTTTTATTCTTTTATCTAGTTGCTCATATTCTGTTAATATTTCCCATGTACTATCGTTAGAACAATCATCACAAATAATTAATTCAAAATCCTTATATACTTGATTCAAAATTGAATTTATTTGTTCTTTTAAATATTTTTCTCCATTATAAGTGGTCATAGCTATTGAAATCATTTTACCTTCCTACTATAAATTTCATAGCAAAATTTCTAAAACTAATAAGTAAAAATAAATTTTGTGAAAATATAAAGTATATTTTTCTCCAAACTGATTTATATAAATATATTTTATTACATATCACAAGGCAATTCAAAAATAATGAAAAAATTAAGAAGTAATCGAAAATTCTGTATGCACCATCTTGTTTGCAACAAAAAACTGCTATTATTAAACCAAATAAATATACTGAAAGTATTTTTGAAATAGTTTGTGGAATACTTGTATTTTTATATGATTTAAACAAAAAATAATAAATACTCCAAGCATTCATAATCCAGAATACAATTTGCAAAAACCTTGCAACACCTGTTTCTGAAACATGATCCGCATATGTTTCATAACCAAAAATTATTAAAAAAGGTCGAAAAATTGTTATAAAAAATGAATGGATAAAATCGTATTTCCATTCAAATAAATATAATATGGTAATAAGAAAAAGAATATTTCTAAAACTTTTTAATGTTATAAAAGGCTTTTTGGTATTAAGAAAAAATATGAAAAAACAACCAAGTATAGCCATTCGATGTATCAAAAAAGCAGATAAAAAGAAAAAAGTAACACGAATAAAACGAAACGGATATTTCTGAAAAAGTGCCACTGACATTAATAAAAGGAAATCGATAGCTAACATAGCCCTTATTGTAATTAGATTGTAAAATAATCCATAATAAACCATAAATATACCAAAAATATAAAGATATCGTATCTTATAATTTTGTAATTTATATTCTTTATTACTTTTGTTATAAAAAAATCTAACAGTTTTATTTACACAAAAAATAGAAAATATAGAAATGAACGCTGTAAATGCATAAAAATTCAATCCCAAAAACTTAAATAATACCATTAAATAAACGAATCCATACTCCATTTTAGACATATATTCTCTACCAATGATATTAAATCCATAATTTTTTACTTGAATTAAATCATATACTTCCTTATAGGTACAAGTATCTGGAATAATATCTATAGGACGAACTATTACTAGTAAAAGATATATTATTGTTATGAATTGTTCTATAATCCGACTATATATATCATTTTTATATTTTATTAAAAATGGAAAATTTATTACACTAATACTAAATAAAAAAAGGGTTATAAGATATACCATATTATTTTCTTATTCCTTAAAAAAATCTAAAACTTTTTCCATAGCAATTTCCATTGAACAATTCTTTTCAGCAAATTGTCTAATTTCAGAAGAAACTAATTGAACTGTTGAATTTTGTTTGATTTTATCATTTACATAAATATTTTGAACAAATTTTATAACACTATTTATATCAATGTTAGAATTATCTTCTGGAACTTTAAAGATATACTTAAAATTATTAGGTATAATATCAATTTTTGTTGATGAAATTATTGGTAATCCACGACATAAATATTCACGACTTTTTAGCTCTGAAGACAAATAAATATTTTTTTTATGACATGCTAACGAACACAAAGCTACGTCAGATTCATCAAATATTTTATTAAGTTTATCTCCAGATAGAGCTCCATGAATAATGATAAAATTTGACAAATTGTATTTTTCTACAAGCGTTTTATACTTTTCCAAATCAGGCCCATCACCAACCAAATTTAATTTAACTATGCAACTACCTCCGTTCATATAATAATTATACAAACCTTCTATAACTCTTTCATACCCATGCCAAAACGAAAACTGTGCAACTGCTATCATAGAAATTTCTTTTGGATTAAACATAATCTTTTTTGTAATTGGAATATCTGCAACATCAACACCATTAGCAATTCGTAATGTTTTACATCCAAATATTTCTCTATCTTCAGAAAGAGTAACGATTCTATCAATATATTTTACTAATGACTTTCTATATAATTTATCGATAAAAAATTGAATTTTCGCAAATATATTATCATATTCCATATCATATGGATATGTTGGTATCTCATAAAGAATTTTACATTTTGGATTATTCTTTTTTAGCAATTTTAATATATAAATAAATGAACGACAATTTGGATTAACTCTTCTTATATATACATAATCGAATTTTTGTTGTCTGAATATAGAATAATCAAAGACTTTATTTGAAAAAAGATAGCAAAAAAACTTTAGAAAAGGAGATGTAATTTCTTTTCTTCTCAAATTCAGCAATTCGAAATCGTTACATAACACTTTTTTGAATAAATAATATTGTGAATATATTTTTTTTATAATACCTACTGTTTTTTTTGAGTTATCCTTTTCCTCAGGACAAAAAAATATATATATTCCTTTCATTTTCGCTCGCCAATTTTATTCTTTCTTAACTACTTTTTGTCAATTATATTTGTATATTTCAGATTTTTGAAACAAGTTTCTTAATTATCTTAAGAAATCTAAATAATAATGTCTTATCTTCTATTTTATAATCACTATGCTGATGTACGGGAGCCTTCATTATAGAATCAAATTCTTCATCTGTTATTTCAAGATTTTTCTTAATAATAGAAATATACTCTGCCATTGTTTGAGCATCATAAAGAGGTTCTTCCAATTCTTTTAAAGCTTCATCACGTGTCATTTGTCCAGAAACTATCATAGAAGATAAATGCGAAGTTCTTTTATCAACTCCAAATTTTTGAGGAAACCATACAAGCTGAATAAATGCAGTCAAAATATTTTCTAGATGTTTTCGACCATAATATTCAAACCCACAAAATTCTCTGAGTTCATTAAAAGCCCTGTCACGATTATAATCTATATAATCAAGAGGACAAGGAGTCTCGACATGCAGTAATTTATTATCTATGATTTTTTGAATCGTTGATATAAATTTTAATTTATATAACTTATTATTACCAAATCTTCGGTTAATATCCTTTATATTTACAACATCAGTATTCTTATATGTATTTCCTTTCTGCAAAATACATTCAAGCGCAAAATTTGCTCCAGAAAAAAAATATTTTATTTTATATTGTTTCATTTTCGCATATAAAAATGCAAAAAGTACATTATCTTGAGGAATTGCAATATTCGGGACGCCTGCTTTCATAAAAGCAAGTGTCAATGCGTTGAATTGTTTTGTATCAGGCCTTATTACCTCATAATCAAATCCTGTTTTCTCAATTAATTTTCTTAAATTATTCTTTGATATTTCTGTATCATAGCCGTCATCAATATGTACTGCTAAAACTCTTAGCCCCCATTTATATCCCAAATAAGCTAGATAAGAAGAGTCTAACCCTCCTGATAACCCCATAATACAATCATATTTCTTTCCTTTACCATTCTTTTTGACTTGATTTAGCAATAAATCAAGTCTCGTTTTGCCTTCGATATTTGGAAAATATATTTTATTAATACTTTTATATGCAGTTGTACAATAATTACATATTCCCTTTTCATCAAATGAAATTGTTGAATCAGATTTATTATCCATTACACATCTTACACAACGTATAATATTTCCCATATTAATCCTCTTTTTTCCAAGATCATAATTTTGTTTTATAGTTTGCGACAAATTCTTTTATACAAGTTTAAGCATCTTGACATATATGATAACATTTTTTCTTCTGAAGCATATTCAGAATGATTTATACCTGGAGTTTTTATATACTTTTCAAATTCATCTTCTTTAAAATCCAATTTTTTCATGACAAACTCTTTATCGGTTTTTAATAAATCATCACTTGGATAAGGAGATTCTTTTAACAACTGTAAAGCATCCTCTCTCGACATCTGATTTGACATTATCAATGAAGAAAAATGAACTTTCCTTTTATCTATGTTAAATTTTGATGGTAAAATGTAGCCTTGATAAAATCGCGTAAATACTGATTCATAATGTTTATATGGATATCTTATATAACCAATTTTCGTTTCAAGTTGTTTGAGAGCTTTTTCTTTGTCATACTCAATATAATCCAAGAAAGGGATCCATTTTATTTTATTAATGTACGTATATTTAATATATCCAAAGGTTGAAATCAATGGATGAGTTTTTATTTTTTTGTGACCAAATTTTTTTTGAATTGCTCTTATATTTTTTGCATCATGTTTATAATGATTCCATTCAACAGGCATGTCAATGCCTTCTGTTGAAGTATTACATCCTGATAATATATATTTAATTCCATGTTTTTTAGCTTGCATATAATTAATTGCTTGCATTGCATTATCCATTAACAACTCAATATCAACAACATTAGCCTTAAAAAAAGATTTCTGTAAATCCTTATTTTCTTCCCAGTCTATGACATGTGTATACAAATCTACATCTAGCTTTTCTACAAGATTTGCAATATTTTGAGTCGATAAATCAGAATTCCACCCATTATCTAAATGAACTGCTAAAGGACGAAGCCCAAATTCTTTTACTTTCAATAATACATAAGAACTATCAACTCCACCACTTACACCAACTATACAATCATATTTTTTATTTTTACCATCTTGCTTAATTCTATTTATCAATTCATTTAAATCATAATCTTCATGATTTATGGAAGAGGCTTTCTTTTCATAATCCTTGCAGAAGTTGCAAATTCCGTTATCATCAAATACTATGTTACTTGCAGTAGTATCCATAACACATCTATTACAAATTCTTTCCATTTTTATATCTCCTCACTTAAAATTTCAAATAAATCTTTATATTTCGGATAATTAATTAAAATTCCTCGTTGCTCGCCTTTATAAACAAACATTGAACCTGCTGCACAAGCTTGCGCTCCGCTCTCTTTTGCTTTTTTTAAATCACTTAGATTTCCAGCTCCACAAGAAGCTATCAAAGGAATTTTTAAATTTGATGATATTTTCTTTATTAAATCAAGATTATATCCACCCATTTTACCATCTTTGTCAATATCCGATATAATCAATTCTCCTATTCCTGCATTTATCAAGTTCTCTATATGTGACCTTAAATCTATTTTCTCTTTTTTTGTTCCACTGTTAGAATAACAACAATATTTTGAAAAATGTCTTTTTACATCAACACATGCTACAATGCTTTGACTACCATATTCATCTGCAGCAATGCGAATTAAATTATAATCTTGATAACAAACTGAATTAATTATTATTTTTTCAAAACCAATTGAAAAAAGTTTTCTTATTTCATCAATACTTTTGATTCCCCCACCATATCCCATAGGCATAAAAGCCTCACTTGTTATCTGTTCCAAGAATTCAAAATCAATAAAATTATTTTTTGTTGCTTCAATATCAAAAATAACAAGTTCATCAACATTTTTATCATTAAACAATTTTACTGTATTTATTGGATCTCCTATGTACTTGTGTTTTTTAAAATTTATGCCTTTATAAAGCCCTTTGTTTTTTAATAATAAAATTGGTATAATACGGGTTCTAAGTTTTCTCATTTTAATAATTCCTTAAAAAATGAAAATCCATAACTATGACTTTTTTCTGGATGAAATTGTACACCATAAATATTACTATTTCTTATAGACGAAATAAATTTAGTACCATATATAGTTGATCCAAGTTCATAACTCGTATTTTCATAATCATAATAATATGAATGTACAAAATAAAAACGAGATAAACCAAAATCAGTATTATTTAATTTGTCAAGAGGGGACTTAAATTCAACTTCATTCCATCCCATATGAGGAACTTTTAACTCTTGACTATTAAAATTAAATTTCTTAAAAAAACCAGGAATTAAATTAAGACCTTCAGAACTCCCCTCTTCACTTCCTTGTGTTAATAATTGCATACCAAGACAAATTCCCAATAATGAAGTTCTTTTTTCTGATATAGTTTCTGATGTTTTTAAATACGAAAACCATCCGCTTCGATGGAGTTTTTCAATTCCATTATCAAATGCTCCAACACCTGGAAGAATTATCCAATCATATATTTTATTATCAGGAGAATTCAAAAGCTCACAACTATGACCTATTTTTTGTAGCATATTTTTTATTGATGCTATATTCCCTATTCCAATATTAATTATTGCAATTTTCATATATACTAACTCTGTTAAAAAAATTATTCTTCTATGATGCTATTCATTTGCTTTTATAAAGCTTAAAATTCTATCACAAATTCCTAAATTATCATTATTTCCTAATACTAAACTTTTAATATAATCAATTTTTTGTTTATTTACTTTATATTTTCCTTCTAGGAAAACGGTTATTTTCTCCAACAAATCTTCATAAGAATATGCAATTTCCCCTTCACAAACATTTTCTATAGGATCCCAAGAAAAACCCCTTGTTGACTTATATTTTTCAAAATCATACCAATAAAAAATAGCAGGCTTATTTAATACTAACCAATCAAAATATGTTGAAGTATAATCAGAAATTAATAAATCCGAATACGGTAAAATGTCATACAAATTATAATCGTATGTATTTTTATATTTTAAGACTTTGATATTTGAATAATCCTTTATATTTTTTATTACAGATAGATTTTGAGTAGCATGTAATTTTACAAATAAATATGTATTATGTTTTTTTAATATTTCATTCAAATCATCATATTCCTTATCAATTCCAAGAAATCCTCTATTATTTGTATCATTCCGTTCATAATCTCTGTGAGTTGGTGTATAAATAATAATTTTGGAATTTGAATTTAAAAAATTAAAAAATGAATATAATTTCTCTTTACTATATCTTGGTAATAATAAACTTTCCCATTTTGGTAGTCCAAGAGGTATATATTTTTCATATGGTATATTTGAGGCTAAAGAATCTATTTGCGAACATACTTTAGAACCTGAAATCACAAAATCGATATTACTTACTTTCTTAGGTCGCCTAAGAAAATCATTTTTAAATGGAACATAATATGAAATACAAAATTCTTTTTGAGTCTTTTTCTTTAATCTTTCACTATCTAATGGATCTCCAGTGATTATTATATGTGAACTAAAGTATTCTCTATAATATTTAAATAAGTTAATTATATATGAAACAGATAAACGTACTTGTAAAGGATAATATATCTGTTTATATAAATCAACATTATTTATATCTTTTGATATTGGTATATTTTTTTGATAATCTTGATAATATGTTAAAACATATTTATAAGAAGTTTTTTGTTTTAAAATATAATTAAAAAAAACCAAAACACATTCTGAAGTATAATTATTTACATCTACAGATTGTTTATTTGCGATAGGATCTGGGTAAAATAATATTTTATTTTTATCTTGTTTTATGAAAAAAGAATATATTTTTAGTAATAAATAAATAAAATTTAAGTAAATAGATTTAAAAACATTTTTTACCATTTTATTTCCTCTTTTTTATTAATGAAATAATTTTCATTTTTTTTATGAGTATAACTCCAATAAATATAGCTAATATCCATCTTATATACCAAAAATCCATTAAAATATAATTTACAAAACATACAATTAAAACTGGAATAATCCCTTTCAAATAAAATAAGTAGTTATAATCATAATCTTTGCCTTTAATTATAAATTTTACATTAAAAACATGCATATTAAATACAACTACATGTGTAATTAAAGTAGTTATTGCAGCTCCAAATGCACCGAACTTTGGAATAAGTAAATAGTTAAATGCTAAATTAAAAATACACCCTATAACCGAAATAAATGCAATTATTTTTGTTTTTTTATTATAAAACGCATATAAAGAAGGGAATGTATATAAAAAATCAAAGAACCAAGAAGCTGCAAATATCGGTATTAATTTTATACCGTCCCAATATGATTTAGAAACCATTATCATAAATACTTCAGGTCCTACAAGTATAAAACCAAGTGTCAATAAAGTTAAAACTAAAAGATATGGAGTTGCTTTTTGTTTTATATCTTTATCACCATTCTTTTTATAATCGTAGTAAAATGGTTCCCATGCTGATGCAAAAGAACTACTTATAGTACCAATCACTGTTGAAAAAGTATATACAATACTATATATGCCTGCTTCATCAATATTATTTAATGATTTTATCATTACTCTATCACTTTGATTTAATATTATCGAGCCTGCGTAATGTAGTATTAATGGCATTGAATATGAAAGGCAAAAAACTAAATATTCTTTATTTAATTTAATACCTCCTTTATAGACAATAATAATAAATAGTATAGTTCCAATTACTCCTGTACTTAAAGTTTCTGCAATTATTTTAGAAATATATTTCTCAGTTTTTAAGAAATGAATAAACAATAATGATAAAAAAATATTACTAATTGCAGACAGTATAGATATGAATGCATTTTTAGTTATTTCTTTCAGTTGAATTAATTTACATAAATATATAGTAATACAATAGGAACAGAAACAATTAATTGGGATTAAAGGAATTAGATATGAAGGAAAATCAAATAAATTTCCAATTTGATTTTTAAAAATTAAAAAAATTATTAAAAATAAGATGAATGACAAAAATGAAATAAAAGATGAATTATATACATATTTATTAAAATTTTCTGTGTATTTTATTCTACCCAAAGCTATTGATTGATGTGTTTGAAATCCAATTAAAATTCCCGAAAAGGAAATCCATGAATGAAAAACAGATAGTTGCCCATAATCAACAGGATTTAATAATCTTGTGAAAATAGGAGCTGTAAAAAAAGAAATTCCCATCAAAAGGAATTTCGAAATAGTCTGACCTATTAACACATTTGTGAGTTTTTTTTCCATAATTTGTTATTTAATTATCTTGAACTTCAGCTTTTAGACAATTTATTAGATATTCATTATCATTTGAAGATAAAATTGCAATTCTCATATATTGAGAACCACAACCATATTTGTTAGAAAGATCTTTTATCAACAAATTATGATTATTTAATAGATTTTCTGTTACTTCCGTTATAGTTCTTTTACCGGTATATTTACATAAAATATAATTCGCCTGACTTGGAAAAACTTTTAGATTGTTTATTTCACGTAATTTGTTTTCGAATCTATTTCGTTCTATAGCTAATTTATTACATGCGTCTTGGTAATAAGATTTATATTTATCATAAATTTGAAGAAAATATTCTGCAAGTGAATTTATATTCCAAATAGAATTATTCTTTTGTACTTCACTAATAAGCTCCAAATTTGATGATACAAGTATACCTAGTCGTAAACCTGGTATACCATAACTTTTACTGATTGATTTAATTATTACAAGATTCGGATATTTATTAATAATATATTCATCAATTAATGTATAACGTTTTTCTTGTTCGGCAAAATCAATGAAAGATTCATCAAAGATCAACTGAACGTTTCTTGCATAAAGTTCATCTAACAGTTTTAACAAATCATTCTTTTGTAGGAAGTGTCCAGTAGGATTATCAGGATTTATTATAAGAACGTTCGTTGCTTTATTAGCATCCACGGTTTTTAATATATCATCAATTGAATAAGTAAACGTATCTTTATTTACAACTATTTCTACCGTTTCTGAATTACAAAATCTTGCAGGATACTCATTAAATGTAGGATAAGGAATAGCCGTTTTTCCTTTGACCATTCCACCAAAAGATTTTATAAGTTCTGCAGCTCCGTTTCCTACAACTATATGCTCTGGCAAAACATTAAAAATCTTAGCAGCAAGAAGATTCTGTTGTTTAGCTCCGCTTGGATACGATGTTACCAAGGTACTGAAACTAGCTTTTAACTCATCAATAAGTTTTACAGGAGGGAAATATGGATTAACAAGATAACAAAAATCCTTTATTTGGGGAAACCTCCAATAACCTCCATAATTATTTTCCAAATGATGCAATTTTTCATGTATAGGTGCAAAACGAGTTTCTGCAATTGCAAGATCAGCAGGGTCATCAATTTCATACCACTGATCTCCATGAACTGAAAATCCTTTCAAGGTCTTTGTATCTAATAAAGTAAGAACTTTTAGAACAGTTTCATAATATTCATTTTTTCCAAATGATTTCTGATATGCTTCTAAAAATGGAATATAATACTTTTTAGAAAAATCTTTTGATAACTTATAGATATTTACAGTTTTATAATAATCACTTATATCATTCCAATTGAAATGTGCTTTATCTAGCATGCCAACAATATTTTTTTCATCATCAAGAAGAGTGCATGTTCCATCCATCCAAGGTTCAAAATGTGAAACAACAGCTAAATTTTGTTCTGGACTCTCAATAATATCACTTAAAATTTTTGAATTAAAAATTAAATCACTTTCAAGAAGGATTGTATCTTCACTTGATAGAATATCTTTTGCAAGCCATAAAGAATAAATATTATTTGTTTTATCATAAATAGGATTTTCAATATATTCAATTTTCATCCCATTTAAATTTGACTCATCAAACTTTGAAGCAATAAAATTCTTTAGTACATCACTACGATAACCTACTACAAGTGTAAATTTTTTTATTCCTACTTTTATAAGCGCCTCAATTGCATATTCGATTAATGTTTTTCCATTAACTTGAACCATGCATTTTGTTCCATTCTTTGTATAGCGCCCCAGTCTTTTACCCATTCCAGCAGCTAACATCAATGCTTGCATTTTTTTACCCTCTTTCTAAAGTCTCCAATACTTCATGCCAGAAGCATCAAGTTCATCTTTGCGGTACAAACTCTTAACATCTATAAGAACTTTTTCATTGTCTGAAAGATTATCTTTAAATAATTCTTTCAGTTGCATTGTGCTCATAGAACGGAATTCATTATGTCCAACAGCAACAATTACACAGTCTGCTTTTGGAAGTTTTTCGAATGAAACAAGGTCTACACCATATTCGTGTTTTGCAACAGCTACATCGGCCCATGAATCTGTTACGATTGGATTGATTTCATATTCCTTAAGACGATTAATAATATCTACAACCTTGCTGTTTCGTGTATCCGGACAGTTCTCTTTGAATGTAATTCCAAGAATTACAACATTTGCTTTTTTAGGTGCCATACCAGCTTCTATCATCTGCTTAATTGCAGCATCTGCAACAAAAGCTCCCATGCTATCATTTACCTTACGGCCATTCAAAATAATCTGACTATGATAACCAAGTTTTTCTGCTGCATTAGTAAGATAATAAGGATCTACGCCGATACAATGACCGCCAACCAGTCCTGGCTTAAAACCAAGTGCATTCCATTTTGTATTCATTCCGGCAATTACTTCGTCGGTATCAATGCCCATCTTATCACAAATCATTGCAACTTCGTTTACAAAAGCAATGTTGATATCACGCTGGCTGTTTTCTACAACCTTAACAGCTTCTGCAGTTTTGATGGTTGAAACAGGGAAAGTTCCGGCTTTGATTACAATATCGTATACTTTCTTTACTTCTGCGCAAGTTTCTGAATCCATACCAGAAACAATTTTTTTAATATTTGTAAGTGTATGAACTCTATCTCCAGGATTAATACGCTCAGGAGAGTAGGCAATCTTCCAGTCTACACCACACTTAAGTCCAGATTCTTTTTCGATAATAGGAACACAAACATCTTCTGTAACTCCAGGGTATACAGTCGACTCAAAGCAAACGATTGTACCAGGCTTAATGTTCTGGCCAACTGTACGGCTCGCACCTTCAACAGGGCGTAAATCAGGAGTTGTATCATCATTTACAGGAGTAGGTACGGCTACAACAATAAAGCGAGCTTCTGAAAGCTTTTTAGGATCTGCTGTAAATTCTACAGTAGTATTCTTTATTGCTTCACCAACTTCGTTAGTTGCATCAATTCCGTTCTTGTATTCATTTACACGTTTCTCGTTAATATCAAAGCCGATAACTGAGATATGTTTTGCGAATTCTACTGCAATTGGCATACCTACATAGCCAAGTCCAACAAGTGCAAGTTTTGATTTACCTGCGATAAGTTCTGAATAAATATTATTGAATTCCATAATCTATTTAACCCCTATATTCTTCTCTATTTTAGAATATTCCCTTCTTTATCTACTTTTCCATGCACTCTTGCAGGATTTCCATAAACAAGAGAATAAGGAGGAACATCTTTTGTAACAACAGAACCAGCTCCTACTAGAGCATATTCTCCTATTGTTACTCCGCAAACTACCGTTGCATTTGCTCCAATGCTACAACCTTTTTTTAGAACTGTCTTTTTATATTCAGTTTTACGTTCTACAAAAGCACGTGGATTAATCACATTTGTAAAGACCATACTCGGTCCACAAAAAACATCATCTTCAATTTCTACTCTATCATATATAGAAACGTTATTCTGGATTTTTACACCATTTCCAATAACAGCTTTTCCACCAACATTAACGTTTTGTCCAAGAGAACAATTTGAACCGATTTTAGCTCCGCTCATAATATGACAAAAATGCCATATTTTGGTTCCCTCACCAATTTCAGCACCTTCATCAACGTAGCTTGATTCATGTTTAAAATATGCCATTATGCCAAAGCCTCTTTGATTGTTTGTACTACAAATGAAACATCCTTAGCTTCCATATACGGATGCAAAGGAAGACTCAATACAGTTTTTGCAAGTCGTTCTGTTACAGGGCAATCTGCAATTGCTGAATCTGTACCTGCGTAAGCTCCCTGCAAATGCATTGGCTTAATATAATAAACCATAGAAGGAATTCCAGCTTCTTTAAGTTTTGCCTGAAGCTCTGAACGATTAACATCTAAAGGAAGCTGAACAGTATACTGAGCCCAACTGCTTGTAAAACCATTTTTTATTTCTGGTAAAACAAGTTTTTCATCAAGACCGGCAGTTTTAAATTCTTCAGTATAGAACTGTGCAACTCTATTAATATCTTTTACTTCGTAATCTTTAAATGCTTTTAGTTTTACCTGAAGAATTGCAGCCTGAATTGTATCAAGACGGCTGTTTAAACCGAGTCTGATGTTATTATATTTATCATCACCAGATTTACCATGAACTGCATAGCTTTTAAGTAAAGCTGCCCATTCATCATTATCTGTAAAAATAGCTCCACCATCACCATAACAACCAAGAGGTTTTGCAGGAAAGAAACTTGTTGTAGAAATATCCCCAAAAGAACAGGCTCTTTTACCGTTGATTTCTCCACCAAAGCCCTGTGCTCCATCTTCGAGAAGAAATAATCCGTATTTTTCGCAAATAGGTTTTATTGCATTGTAATCTGCAGGAAGACCAAATAAATCTACAGAAACAACAACTTTTGGATTATACTTACCCTCTTTCTTAACTTTAAGAATTGCTTCTTCAAGTTTTACAGGATTAATATTATAAGTTCGCTCATCTACATCAACAAAAACACAGGTAGCTCCTTCTGCAGCCGGACACTCACCACTTGAAAAGAAAGTGAAATCTGGAACAAATACTGCATCACCTTTACCAATTCCCCAAGCTTTTAATGCAAGAGTTAATGCGTCTGTACCATTTGCACAGGTAATACAGTGTTTTACTCCAACATACTCTGCAAGTTCTTTTTCAAGTTCTGCAACTTCCGGACCAGAGATGTAATGTGCGCTGGCACATACACTCTGAACCTTTTCATCAATCTGAGGTTTTAATACCTGATATTGTTTTTTTAAGTCTCTGAATTCCATATTCTATTCCTTGATTTCTGCAAACTCGTCTGATGAGTTTGCTTTATATTTTCTTCTACATAAACATTTTTATGTTTCACCAAGTACATTTTCACACTCACATGCCCAGCCAATCCCTTTTGCCGGGATTCCAGCCATTAAAGCATGATCAGGAACATTTTTGGTAACAACTAAACAAAAATATTCATATTTTTTCTTCCATTTTTTTTGATTTACAAATCAATTTATTTTTACAATTATTCAAGTTCTTTAATAAAATTTTATACGAAGTTGGATAATTATTTGGAGAAGGCATACTTGTAACAACAGCCCTACAATAATAATCATAATTATTAACTTTAAGCAATTTCTTCTTAAAAATATCCAATGTTGAATTTAGCTGTATGCATGCTTTTGAAACATCGCACCCTTTTAATTCAACTAAAATACATTTATCATCATCTAAAACAATTAATCCTTTATCACATTTATTTATTTCTTCATTATCAATAATACCTTTATCGATTTGTAATTCAAGACAAGATTTATTATTGTCGTTTATTGCCCTATATTCTTTACCATTCTCTTTTAAAACGAATAAATTTTTATTAGATGGACCATTTACAAAATTCTTAAATTCACGAAGAGGCAAGTCATTATCTTTATTCATTATCTACCTCAACTAATTTATCATATAAAGAATTTATAACAGAAGAACAATCATCTATTTCTGTAGTATCTATCAACTCATAATCTTTATTTATAATATTATGAACTATTCCATTTTGAATTTTATAGGCACTTGTATCATTTATATCTACAAACAAATTTTTAGATATTTCTGATATTTCTTTACCTGTTCTTTTATTCACAGCACATGCATAAATATAGTTATTTAATGCACTTAGTATATAAGGACTATGAGTTGTAATAAGCAGTTTATTTTCTTTAATAGAGTTATTGATTGAAATCAATTCTTCTAAAACATTAACCTGAGAAACTGGGAAAAGATTCTGTTCCGGTTCTTCAACAATATTAACAAAACAGGTATTCACATAATCCAATATTACTTCTTTTATCATATTGTAATCAGTTTCATTTACATGATTTATAGTACCGTATGTAAAATCGTGTTCAAAAACATTAATCAAATGCTCAGAAATAATAACATCGTCCCATTTTTTTTCTATAAGCTCTTTTATTTTTTCTATATCAAAACTACTTAACTCTTGTATTATCTCAACAAGAGTCTTATTAACTTCCTGTAGTAAGTAATTTGAAACTATAGAAATTGGAACAAGAGATTGCAACCCACTGGATGATTCTTGAATACGCACAGAACTCTCTTCATTTTTTATTGTTGTAATTTGAGTTTCCTTATTAAACAGTAACTTGAAATCTCCTACAGGTAACTTAAAAATACCTGTTTCAGAAGCAGAAAGAGCATTCTTGTATTCGGTTTGCAACAATCTTAACATCAAAGGAAGTTTTTTTACATTCTCAGCTTTGTCAACAACAGTTAATAGATTTCTTTCTGACGGAATATACATAATCTTAGGTTTATTATATCTTCCACTAATAGGACTGGAGGTAAATTTATCTTTTGAATAATGGAATTCATAAGCTCCCCCAATATAATCTATTCTCGTTGAGTCAATAAAATAATCACTGAGTTTTTGGTTTGCACAATATTGAATAAATTCTTCTCTTCCAAAATTACTTGCATTCTGTGGTGTTCTAAAAAAATCCTTTTCCAACCATGAAAGAGTAGAAAACAATTTTGCTATTGTACTTTTACCAGAACCTTGTTCTCCAATAAAAACAGATACCTTATTAATGATTAAATACTCATCTTTGTAGATTTCTTTTATTGGACCAAAGTTCTTTATTCTTAATTTAACCATTACTTAAAAAGTTCCTTTCATATCTATACTGGAAAAATCTGTAAGCGGAAGTTTTACTGGTACTCCAGTTTTCATACTCTTATAAATAGAAAGAATCATTTCCAATGCGTTTCGTCCGGCAACTGCATCTACATAAGGTTTTCGGTTATTTTTAATTGCATCAATCATATCTGCATAAAGACTCGTGTGGCCGTTACCGTAAACATTACTTGTTGCTTCTTCAAGACCTTTATTTGCCTGGTCAGCTTCTGTTTCATCTGCAAAATCCCATACATCAATATTATTTGTAGACTTTCCACCAAGTTTTACAGTTCCATTTTCACCAAACAAGAAAAGTGTTTCTTCAAGATTTTTTGGATAAACATTAGTTGTACCTTCAATTGTTGCTACTGCTCCGTTTTTAAAAGTTACAACTGCCATACCAACATCTTCTGCTTCAAGATAGTGATGCTGCTGCTGACGTGTAACTCCGTAAACAGTATCAACCTCATTACCCATCATCCATCTTAAAAGGTCAATTCCATGAATACACTGATTCATAAGACATCCGCCATCTTCTGCCCATGTACCACGCCAAGGTGCCTGAGTGTAGTAATCTTTATTACGATTCCAGCGAACATGAATTGAACCGTGAGAAAGTTTTCCAAAACGACCATCATCTAAAGCCTTACGCATTTTCTGAACAGCAATATTAAAACGGTTCTGGTGACAGGCACTAACTTTTACACCTTTAGCTTCACTACGACGGATAATCTCTTCTGCATCTGCCATATTCATTGCCATTGGTTTTTCGATAATTACGTTAATTCCATGGTCAATACAGTAAAGTGCAATCTCTGCATGAAGTCCACTTGATGTTGCAATTGCAACCAGTTCAAGTTCCGGATGTTCAGTAATCATCTGTTTATAATCAGCGTAGCGAGCAATAGATTTATCATCCTGCAAATTATGCTTAGCTAAAAGAGTCTGGATATTATCAAGTTCAATATCACAGGCAGCAACGAATTCAAGACCATTATTCAACACAGCTTTTACGTGATTAGTCGCAATACGACCACAACCAATTAACGCATATTTCATATGATTTTCCTAAAACAGACAAAAAAAAATACCCACCCAGCGGACGACATTTCCGTTGAAAAACGAAGAGAGGCATTGGTGATGCAGGGAAAGTATGTTGCCGAAACTAACTATACCTCTCGAGGCATCCGCTGTAGACTGCAATTTTGCAGCAAATCATATTATAAAGCATTTATATAGTAAAAACAATCTGGTTTTTGAAAAATTTGCACGTGAGAATTGTTTTTTTCAATCAATAGTAACGCAGATTCTATAAAAATAGATCCTGAAACAAGTTCAGGATGACATTCGGTACTTTATAATACCAGATGACTTTGGGCCGAAAATCGGGGCTTCTATGGTTCATTTTGATGAGAATGAACGCATTGTTGTAGACGAAGGACCTCTCAAAGGCCTGGAAGAAAGCATTATCACAGTGAACCTCCGCAAGCAGCGAGCTAAAATCCAGCTGGACTTTCACGGCAGCACCTACACCCTCGACCTGAGCTTTGAAGACATCTCGCGGCAAAACTAAAACAATTCATCAAGAGTAATTACTGTATACATTTCATTTCCGCAAATTTTCTTTTCTACACCCCGGGAAATCCCATTTTTGGAAAAAATCATAAAATATTTTTTTTCACGATTAATACAAAGCGCGGAATCTTCCAAATCTTTCAATTGCTTTTCGTCGAATTTTTCTGAGGTATATTTGCATTCGCAAAAAAGAGCATTTTCATCATCTATAGCCAGAATGTCTATTTCTTCCTGTTTCTTCAATACCGGATTATTGCCCCACCATCTGCCCAGATTCTCTGCGAAGAACGGCATTTTTCCATTGTAAAATAAATCTTTTAAATAACTTTCACACACACCTTCAAAACGATGGCCTATAAAGGTATTTAATTTTTCTTTTGTTATTTCTCTATCGTAAAAAAGCTCAGGGGAAATAAGCCCATTCAGCATATTCTGTTTTTTAAATATAAACATAAAATAAAAGGCAAAATAATTATCATAAATTGAATAAAGTGTATTACGGCTATTCTGTTTTTGGCCGCATGGATATTCTTTCTTTATAAAACCAAGGTTACATAGTACATTCAGATATTTAGCCACTTTTGCCGGTTCTTCACCAACTTTATCTTTTATTAGATTAAAAGTTGAAGCCCCTGCATTTATTGCCAGCATTATATTTTTATAAAAATACGTTTCTTTTAACTCCATTCTGAGAAGTGTCTCAATTTCATTAAAAAGAACCCCTGTTGTAGAAAGGCAATGGGTAACTATATTTTCCTTAATAGAGCAGCGGGAATCAAAAAGAGAAAGATAAAATGGTATTCCACCTGCAATTGAATACACAGTGATAACCTCTTCATTACTGTAATTTGGAAAAAACGCCTGTGCATCCTTGTATGAAAATGGCATCAATTTTATTTCTGCGGTTTTTCGGCCATATAGTGGTTTCGATGAATTATCAATTATATCTTCAATAACAGAAACTTCTGAACCACATAATATTAAAAAAATATTTTTCTTTCTTAAGATTGTATCTATCGCAATTTGAAGTCCAGAATCATAAGCAGGATTAGAATTATACAGATAAGTAAACTCATCTATTATGATAACCAGACGCTCAGAAATTTCCGTATTCTTTAAAAACGAATAAACATCACTCCATTTCTCAAATGAATTTACAAAATCTCCTGTATGTAAAACTTTATTAAGTTCATCACAAAAGGTCTGAACATTTGTTTTTTCAGAAGATTTATCTCCTGTGAAATAAACAGTATTTTTCCGATGTAACTTTGCAAAATGTCCCAACAGATAAGATTTTCCAACGCGGCGACGTCCATGCATTATAAGCATTTCAAATTTTTTCGAATTATATAATTTTTCCAAAAGTGCCAGTTCAGGATTTCTGCCAACAAAAAAATCTTCTGCGTGCATAATTATTTACTCCATAGTTATTTACTTTAAAGTAAATAATAATATGTATTTTATATATTTGCAACCATTTTGTCCGCCGCCAAACCTCGCAGCCCCTTTTGTCTTTTTTCGCCTGTCTTTTCACTCTCCTCATTCTATGGTAATATACACCCACTATGGATTTAATCAAAAAGCTTGATGAATGTGAAAAACGCTTTAAGGAAGTAAGCGACCTTGTTATGGATCCAAACCTCGTAAAGGACCCTAAAAAATACAAGGATACAATGCGCGAGCACGGATATTTGACTGAATTGTGCGCGCTTTATGATGAGTACAAGAAGGTACTTCAGGGCATTCAAGACGCCAAAGAAATGATTACAAACGAAGATGATGCTGATATGCGCGAGATGGCCCGCGAGGAACTTAAGGAACTGGAAGAAAAACTGCCAAAGCTCGAAGAAGATATTAAACTTAAACTTGTTCCGCCAGACCCTCTTGATGAAAAGAACATTATTCTTGAAATCCGTTCGGCTGCCGGTGGTGATGAGGCATCCCTCTTTGTACGCGACCTTTGGGAAATGTACACTCACCTTGCAGAACGCAAGGGCTGGAAAACTGAAACTATGGAAGCCCAGGAAACTGAGGTCGGAGGTTTCAACAAAATCGTAACCTCTATCAGCGGTAAATTTGTATATGGTACCTTGCGCTGGGAATCTGGTGTTCACCGTGTCCAGCGTGTTCCTGCTACTGAGTCACAGGGCCGTTTGCAGACTTCTACTGCAACTGTTGCCGTTTTGCCAGAAGCTGAAGAAACTGAAATTGAAATTAAGCCGGGCGATGTTCGCGTTGACGTTATGCGTGCCGGTGGACCTGGCGGACAGTGTGTAAACACAACTGACTCTGCCGTTCGTCTCACTCATATTCCAACCGGTCTTGTTGTTATTCAGCAGGATGAAAAGAGCCAGATTAAAAATAAGGAAAAGGCCTTCCGCGTACTCCGTGCCCGCCTCTTTGACCTCGAAGAAAGCAAGAAGCAGGAAGAACGTGCAGCAGCTCGTTCCAGCATGGTTGGTTCAGGTGCCCGTTCTGAAAAAATCCGTACTTACAACTTCCCTCAGGACCGCGTAACCGACCACCGCATCAACTATTCGGCTCATAACCTTCCGTCTTTCATGATGGGCGAAATGGACGACATGCTCGATGCCCTCAACGTTTACGCAAAGGAAGAGCAGCTCAAGTCGGATATTACTGAACTTTAATCAGTACGGTGGTTGAGTAGCCCAAAGGGCGTATCGAAACCACCGTAGATATTAGTTCATAAGTGTGGCGGTAGTTTCGACAGGCTCAACCACCGCCACAAACCACCGGCTATCAGGTGGTTTCGATAAACGCGCTTCGCGCGCACTCAACCACCGCCCAAAACCACCGACTATCAGGTGGTTTCGATACATGCGCTTCGCGCATACTCAACCACCGAAATTATATGACACTTCAAGAATTAAAATCAAAAATCATTGAAAAACTTTCCAAAACCTCACCTAGTCCAAAGCTTGACGCCGAGGTCTTATTATCACACTGCCTGGGCTTTTCAAAAACCGAACTCTTACTCAAACGTGACTACGAAATCCCGCCAGAAAAAGAAGCCTGTCTGTGCGACGCCACCAACCGCCGCGCCACAGGACTCCCCATTGCATACATAACCGGCCACAAAGAATTTTACGGCTACGACTTTATTGTGTCGCCGGATGTTTTAATTCCAAAACCCGACACAGAAATCTTAGTTGAACGCGCGGTTGACGTTATCTTATCAAAAATGGATGCCCGCGGAGAAAACCTTCTAACTGTCTGTGATATGTGTACCGGAAGCGGCTGCATTGCTATTGCTGTGGCTAAAACTTTGCTGGAAGACGAGCGGGTTGCGCCTGATCAGCTGCCAAAGTTTACCCTTGCAGACATCTCCGAGCCCGCACTGGACATTGCCCGCCGTAACACCACCGCCCTGCTCTCGGACCACGGCAACCTTGTAATGTCCCGCTTCAACTTTGTGCGGACCAACCTCTTCGATGCAATAACAGACGCAATCAAATACGACGTTATTCTTTCAAACCCGCCTTACATTCCCCACACAATGGTAGATGAACTTTTACGCGACGGCCGCAGCGAACCGCGCCTGGCGCTTGACGGCGACATAACACTGGAAGGCGACCGCGCCCGCGCGGCAGATGGCAGCGGCAAGGCAGTAAACGATGGCCTTGAAATTATTAGAAATCTGATTCCTCAGGCGCAGGCGCACTTAGCACCGCGAGGCACTGTCCTTATGGAAACAGGGGAATATAATGCAGAAGCCGCGGCGGCGCTCGCGGCGGCAGCCGGCTTTAACACGGAGATTCACCGCGACCTCGAAGGGCAACTTAGAGTTGTTGAGATGTTTTGACAGTTCGGTGGTTGAGTGGCGCAAAGCGCTGTATCGAAACCACCCCCGAACACGTCTCAAAAGGTGATTTCGATACGCCCTTCGGGCTACTCAATCACCAGTTAGACCTTCGGGCTACTCAATCACCGGACGCGAAATTACACTAAAATTCTTCAGCCTTTGTAAAGAAGAGACTTATACCTTCGTTCGGAAAACGATTTTTTACCGCTTCCACAACTTCCTTCACCTTCAGGGCAACTTCCTTTTCAACATAAGAAAAAAGCACAAAGTTCATTTCCGGCCATACGGTGTCGCCGAGTTTTTTTGAGCGAAGGCCGCGGCCGTGAATTTCCGGTATGACAGTATATTCAATCGAAGGAATTGCCTCTTCAAGACGTTCGATAATATCTTCCTCAACCGACTGGTTTGAAATTATTTCTGCACGATATAAATCTGACATATTTTTCTCCTTAGAACATGGTGGTTGAGTGGCGTGAAACGCTGTATCGAAACCACCACAGAATTCTGCTCATAATGTGATTTCGATACGCCCTTCGGGCTACTCAATCACCAGTTAGACCTTCGGGCCACTCAATCACCAGTTAGACCTTCGGGCTACTCAATCACCGGGGGTGGCCGGTGATTTTTTACGCATAACTAAGCTGTAAAGCACCGGAATAATCAGCAGTGTGATAAAGGTAGAAGAAATCAACCCGCCTACTACCGCAATTGCAATCGGGCGAACCATGCTCGACTGTCCGTCTGTTGCAAAACACATTGGAAGCATACCAAGAATTGTTGTAAGAGTTGTCATCAAAACCGGGCGGAAGCGGCTCTTTCCTGATTCAAAGCAGGCCTCTTTCAATTCGAGGCCGCGCCCCACAAGAATATTCGTATAGTCAACAAGGATAATACCGTTATTTACTACAATACCAATCAGCATAATTACACCGATTGCTGTCATAAAAGAAAGAGCCTCGCCGATTATCTTATGAATCAAAATTACACCAATGATAATAAAAGGCATTGTAGCAAGGTTAATAAGCGGAGCCTTAAAGCTTTCGTAAGTTGCAGCCATTACACCAAATACGAGCAAGATTGCCATAATTGCAATCTTGGCATAAAAACCGTACTGGTCAACTGTGTCTTTCCAGGCACCCTTATAATTGATTACTACAGAATCTGGAATAATTATATTTTCCTGAATTGCAGCCTTTATTTCTTCTTCAATTACGTTGTCATTTTCTTCTGTAAGGTTACTTGCGCGAACGTGAATAATTCGCTTCTGACTTTCGCGGCGTATAGAAACCGGGCCAAGTCCCTTTTTAATAGAAGCAAAGTTTGCAACACTTACCATTCCGCCGTTTCCGCGAACATAAATTGATTCAAGATCGTTGATTGTCTTGCGGTCTTCCGGGCGGTAAGCAACTACTACGCTGTAATCTTTTCCGTTGCTCTTGTAAGTACAGGCTGTAGAACCGTTGATTGCGTAGTTGATTTCGCGGGCTACGGTTGCAATATCTACGCCCATATTGTAGGCGCGTTCACGGTCAATTACAATTTCAACCTGTGGCAAACCTTTATCCATACTTACAGAAGGCTCACTGATTTTTTTGTTAGCAGAAATTACTTCGCGGATTTCTTCTGCTGTATCAAGAGCCGCATCAATATCATCAGAAAGAAGAACAATATCAACGCTGCTTCCCATCCACTGGCCGCGGAAGCCTTCACTGAAGGAAAGTCTGGCATTCGGAAATTCAGAAAAATGCTTACGAAGCTTGTTCTGCATATCCTGAGCGGAATCAATCTGTTTTGCAGTTTCCGGTAAGGCAATTGTGATGGAACCGCGGTTTGTATTTTTTCCGCCAATCGAAGTTGTAATTGTCTTATAACCCTTACACTCTTCTTTTACATAAGCTTCGAGAGCAAGAACAGTTTCTTTTGTTTCTGAAAAAGGAGTAGCTGTTGCCATATTAATGTTCAGTTGAACCTGATCATCACGTCCTGCCGGCATCTGGTTAATCTGCATTGTAGGAATAAAGGCAAAAGAAATCACAAGAACGCCAATTGCAGCAACAATTGTTACAAGGCGGTTATCCAGCGCCTTCTTCAAAAGCCTAGCATATAAATTTGTAAAGAACTGAATTACATTTTCAAAAAAGCCGTAAAGTCTCTTCAAAACAGGATTTGTAACAGGCTTTTCCTTTCTGTTTGAAAGAGGCAGAAACTTACCTGCAAGAACCGGAACCAGAAAGATTGCAACGAGCAGAGATGAAACAAGGGCAATTACAATAGTAAAGATTGCTCCTTTAAACATCTGTCCCATAAATCCTAAATCTTTTATAAAAAAAACAAATGGTATAAATACACAGATTGTTGTGAGGTTACCCGAAATTACAGACATCAGCATTTCCTGAGAACCAAGAACTGCTGATGTTCGCGGCTTAGCTCCTCGCTGCCGGTAGGTGTAGATATTATCAATCATTACGATAGACGCATCTACAATCATACCAACTCCAAGAATGAGTCCGGTAAGAGTCATCATATTCAAAGTAAGTCCGAACATGCTCATTGCAAAAAGTGTAATGATGATAGAAAGCGGAATGGAGATTGAAATAATGATTGTAGATTTAAAATTCTGTAAGAAGATAAAAAGAATGATAACGGCAAGCACAAGCCCCTGCCAGGCAGATTCAATCAAAGTACTGATTGTTTCACGAATTGCATCTGTTGTATCCTGAATAATTTCCAGAGTAACATCCGGCGGAAGATTCTGCTGGGCCTGTTCAATCTTCTTATAAACATTATTTGCAACCGTTACCGAATTGGAATCAGACTGCTTTGTAACGCTTATATAAACACCCTTTTCACCATTGATAAAGGATTCCTGAGTTGTATCTCCATAACCAATTGAAGCTTCACCAACATCACGCAGGCGGACACTGTAACCGTTTATCGTAGTAATTACAGTATCATTAATTTCATCAAGAGATGTATATTCACCAGTCGTTCGGACGATATAGTTTTTATGACCTTCCTGAACCTTACCACCACCAAGCTCAAGATTCTGTTTTGAAAGAGCACTTGTAACAGTTGGAACCGTAAAGCCGTAAGCCGCCATTCTGTTCTGATCGAGTTTCACATTCACCTGGGCGGCACGTCCACCGTAAACCTCAGCTTCACCTACTCCATCGGCCTGCTCAAGAATACTGACAACATTGCTTTCTGCAATCGATTTAAGGTCATCAACCGAGCGGTTTCCTCGAATCAGAATTCGCATGATTTCGCCGTTATCGCCGGAAAACCTGAAAATACTCGGCGTACTTGCATTGTCAGGAAGAGCGCGCTTTACACGGTCAAGCTTATCACGGATATCATTCATCGCCTGGTCAAGGTTTGTACCATATTCAAATTCAAGCGAAACATTCGAAGTTCCCTCGCTGGAATTTGACGTAAGATTTTTAAGACCGTTTACGCTCATAACCGAGCTTTCAATCAATTTCGTTATGGATTTTTCAACAGATTCCGGGTCTGCATTCGGATAAGTTGTATAAATCGAAAGAGAGGGATTTTCTACTTCCGGCATAAGGGCAATCGCAACATTGCTCAGCGTAAAAATTCCAATCATTCCAAGCAGTGCAAAAACAATCAGAATAAGAACCGGATGTTCAAGTGTTTTTCTGCTTATACTCATTATTTCTTTCCTTCTGATTTCTTATCTGCGGCAGGCTTTCCGTCTTTTCCACCTTTGCCGCCTTCTGCAGCATCTGGAGCCGGAGGAGCCGCTTCAACAAATTCAACGTTTCCGCTGATATCACGAACTTTTGCGCCTTCATAAAGCGAAAGCATACCTTCAAGTACAACAACTTCGCCGGCAGCAAGCCCATCAATTACCTGATAATAGCCGTCTATATTCTTTCCGCGCACAACCTTTCGTTTTGTTACAGTGCTATCCTCTTTTACAATGTAAAGATAATATTCATCACTATTTTCTACAAAAGAATCCTGGGCAATAACAGGGTATCCGCCATAATCAAGAGTAAAAAGCTTTACGCGCGCAAACATTCCGGCATTCACCTTGTCGTAGTGCTTATCAAAATTCAAAATGATTTCTTTAGTACGGGTAGAAGGGTCTACAACCGGAGAAATACGAACAACAGAAGCAATAAACTTTTCTTCGCCATAAGCCTGAAGGGTAATTTCTGCCTTCTGGCCGATTGCGATATCTGCAACATAACGCTCGGGAACCTTTGCCGTAATCTGAAGGTTATTGATATCACCAATTTTTGTAATTACAGAAGACATGCTGACCTTCTGCCCGATTTTTACAGGAGAGGTAATGATGCTTCCGTCAATCGGTGCAATAACCGGGCTCTTTGCATAATAACTTCCAGGTTCAGACGGGTCGATATAAGCAATAACGTCTCCCTGTTTTACAGAAGAACCAAGGGAAACATGCATCTCTACAACCTTACCGCCAATCGAAGGAAAAACTTCTATAGATTTCTGGGTTTCAATTTCGCCGTTTGTATAAACAAAATCAGTAATAGTCTGATTTTTTGCTACAGTAGTACGAACAGCTGTAGCCGTCTGAGGAGCACGACCTCCGCCAAAACCACCGAATCCACCCGCACCCCCAGCGGCGGCCTTCTTCTTTTTTGCAGAACTGTTAATCAAAAAAACTCCTCCTGCCGTAACAGCAAGAAGTACAATCACAATAATAGCTGTAGTTGAAAATCTTTTTCTGCTCATAAAAACCTCTATTTATCTTCTCCCAGAGAACCAAACGGAATCCCTAGTATATTTTCCAGATCTAATACTGCACAAATCAAATTATATACCTGCAGCTCTCTTTCTGTTCTGGCTTTCAAAAGCGAGTCCGAAGCATTCTGCAAAGTAAGCAGGTCGCGCGAACCATGATTATAAGCAGTAAGCGTCATATCATAAGCCTTCTGCGCAATTTCAACATTGCGGTCCAGCATATCCATCTGACTCTGCTTTTGAATAATATTTTTTATGCTGTTTTGAATTGTGAGCGAAGCCGTTGTTTTTTCGTTTTCAAGCTGAAGCTCAAGATCCGCAAGACTTGCCTTTTGATTTGCTATACTCTGCGAACCATTTGACCATGGCAAAAGTCCATCCAGCGGAATTCTTACATTAAATGAAAGAGAATGGTTTTCCTGATGATTTTTGATTCCTTCAGTTTTATCGCTTCCATTCAAGCCCCAGGAATAAGAAGCCGAAAGAGATGGCCCGTAAGCAGAAAAACGAGTTGCAAGAAGAGAATTTTTTTGCATTTCAATACTTGCTTCAAGTTTTTTTACAGCAGGAATATCATCTACAGACTGGGTAAGGGTAAAAGAATCCGGCGGAACTGCATCAGAAAGAGAACCTGAAAGCTCAATTTTTTCGTTTTGAGAAATTCCCAGCACCTGCTTAAAGGAAGCAATACTATTCTGATATGCAATTTCAGCAGACTCAATTGCAGGCCGCTGGCTTTCATAAGCATACTGAGACTGCAAAAGATCCAGTTCCGAAAGCTGGCCACGGTTATATTTGTCGCGGTTGTTTTCGTAGCGGAGCTTTGCTGTTTCCATATTTCGTTTCTGCAAAGCCATGCTTTCTTTTGTATAAATCAGATTATAAAAAAGCTTGCGGACATTCAGTTCTATCTGACGAACCGCCGTCTCATACCCTGTTTTCCCGCTTTCATATCTGAGTTTTGCATCCCTGACTGCTGTATAGAGAGAGGGCGTAAGCGTAAGACCAACCGAAGCACTTACGCCATAAGTAAACTTAGAAGAAGCCTCTTTACCAGTTACAAGACCATCCAGCGGAAGTCCAAGATTACCACTGACAGAAGCCGAAGGCCCAATCGCATTCCAGGAAGTTTTATTTTTTCGTTCAAGAGTTTCAAGAGAAAGTCTCTGCTGTTTAAGGCTTATATTATTATCTGCTGCAAGAATTACTGCTTCATCCACTGTAATTGTTCTGATTTTATCAGCTGCTTCCTGCGCAAATAACAATGCAGACGAAGCAGCAAATGAAAATGCAATTAAAATACGTTTCATACACTTTTCCTGTTAGATTATACTAAAATAACAATTAATTTTATAGAAAATTACTGTAAATTTTTAGAATTATCTGTTATTTTTTATATAGATGGTGACAGTATGAGCAGCGAAAAAGTCTTTGATTCTGACATAAAAAATCCGGCTGCCCTTCTGGAAGAGTTCTTTTCAAAACACGAATACCTTTCTCCAGAAGAAAAAGAGGCAGTTACACAGGCGTGGTCTCTCCTTGTAAACAAGTCTGGGGATAAAACACGCGAATGTGGTAAGCCTTACTATCTCCATCCGCTCAGAGTTGCACATATTCTTGCAGAAAGCAAGCTCGACAGCCCTACCCTGGTTGCAGCCCTTCTTCATTCCATAAAAGATTTTGATGTAAGCGACGAAGAGCTCTCAAAGCAGTTCGGCGAAAATGTCTGTAAAATAATTCTCACTGTAAACAAGATTCTGAATCTTCCTATAAACACAAAAACAATGCATCAGTCGGACGCAATCCGTAACATGCTTTTTGCAATGTGTGATGATGCCAGAATTATTCTGATTACGCTGGCAGACCGCCTCGACAGAATCCGTAACATCAAAAGCTTTACGGCCTCAGACCAGCACGTAATTGCCTCAGCTGTTATTGAAATCTGGGCACCTCTTGCAGACAGACTCGGTATGCAGGCTGAAAAAAATGAATTTGAAGACCTCAGCCTAAAATATACAAACCCGGCAGTCTTCCAGCAGATTAAAGCGATTGTAGCCCAGAAAAAAGATGAGCGTTCAAGCTATCTCGAAAAAGCAGTAAACAGTATTTACAAATCTGCAGATAAGATGGGCATGAAGATTGAAATTCAAAGCCGAGCCAAGCACTTTTATTCAATCTATCAGAAGATGAGAAAGCGCAACAAAGAAGCAGGAGAACTTTTTGATCTGCTGGCCCTGCGTATCCTCTGCAACACTCCTGCAGAATGTTACACTCTCGTTGGAATTGTTCACGGATTATGGAAACCTCTCGACGGACGTTTTAAAGATTATATTGCCATGCCAAAGGCAAACGGATATCAGTCGCTTCATACAACAGTTATGTGCGAAGGAAAACCTCTTGAGATTCAGATTCGCACTCATGACATGCACAACATGGCAGAACACGGAATTGCTTCTCACTGGCTCTACAAAAAAGGAAGTTCTCGCGAACTGATTGAAGAAGACCGCCTTGCCATTTACAACAAGCTCCAGCAATTCAAAGACAGTCTCACAGAAGGCAACAACTTTGAAACCCTCAAAAACGAACTGCTTGGCGACGAGATTTACGTGTTCACGCCAAAAGGCGATGTAAAAAAGCTCCCGACCGGCGCAACAGCAATCGACTTTGCCTATTCCGTTCACACAGCTGTCGGTGAAAAAATCATTGCCGCCAAGGCCGACGGAAAAATCATTCCGCTTTCACGCCCCCTGCAAAATACTCAGATTATTGAAGTAATCACAAACCCGCAGGCTCACCCGACAGAAGCCCAGCTCAAGCTTGTAAAAACAACAAAGGCTCACCAGAAGATTCACAGCTGGCTCATGGCAAATGACCCGACCTTCAGCGAACGTCTGGCCCTCAAAGCAGAAGAACAGGCTAATGCTGCCGGAATCGAAGGCACAGTTGGAATGAGCGGAACAGGCGGCAACACTCACTTTAACCGCGTAAAAAAAACACGCCCAAAGAAAGGTGTAAAAGAAGCAGCAGAACTTAAACCGCATAAAAAATACGGAGTTCTTGTACAGGGAGAACGCCGCGTCCTCTACAATCTTGCCCAGTGCTGCAAACCAGAATACCCCGACCTCATCGCAGGCTACGTAACCCGCACCAAAGGAGTTTCAATTCACCGCGCCGACTGTCTCATTTACCAGCGCATTCCTCACAAAGAAGACCGCAGTGTAGAAGTCGCCTGGGACCTTCAATCCCCGTCATCATGACCGCCGCCCCGCCCGTCATGATGAACCGCCTCCGTGTCATCCAGACCGCCCCGCCCGTCATCCTGAACTTGTTTCAGGATCTAGCGCAGCCCCGTCCCTGCGTCATGCTGAACTTGTTTCAGCATCTTATTTCGAAAACTCCGCCACCGCAGTTCCATCATTTTCATTCACATGAAGCACCGTCCACGACTCGTTAAATCTGAAAGAAGGACAGCAGTAATCATACAAGCCCATATCAGAAAAATGACTGTAATGATTATGGCCTCCAAAATAACAGCGGACATTATTTTTTAGAAAAGTACTTATTAAAAGATTTCTTTCTGTAGTGTCACCCAATCCAAATGCAAGATTATATTCACTAAGCGGATAATGTGAAAAAACAATTTTCGGATTCGGGTCAGCTTCCATATCCTTTTTCATAATATCCAGCTGATTTTTGCCCAAAGTTCCCGAAGCGGTATCAAAAGAATACCAGGAAAAGTTTGCAGTTTTAAATTTATAAAAGGATGTATGCGGATAGCAGTTTGTCTGCCAGTTTCCCCAGTGCGACTGGTAGATGTCATGATTTCCACAGGTATTAAAGACAACTCTTATTCCATAAAGATTTTTCAAAGTTTCACAAAAACGAAGATATTCTTCATATTCTCCCTGAGCCCCCGTATCAACTGCATCACCAAGACAGATTGCAAAAGCAGGTGCGGCTGCGGTGCCTTTTACAGAATCCAGCCAGAGATACAAAGCCGCAAGCGGAGCCTCTTTGTTTTTATAACCAAAATGTGTATCAGTAATGATAAGAACATTATAACTTCCCGACAAATCTGAAAGATCATTAAGCACAGCCATTACTGGTGTTCTGTAATCAACATTATTTCCTTCATAAAAAATATTCCAGCTTCCATAACAGGAAGTCATAAAAAAAGAAAGCAGAATTATAACTGATTTTAAAATTTTTCTTTTCATCAGAAATATACCTTTACGCCAGTTTTTAAAATACATTCATTCAGATAAACAGCACTTGTTATCATATCTACAAATTTAAAAGAAAGAGAAAAATCAAGACTCACATTATCTAAGAACTTATAAGAGATGCCACTCTTAAAAAAAGGAGTTCCAATAAGCGGATAATCAAAATAATCAATAGAAGAAACTGAACACCAGGCCGTAAGCTGTGGAGTAAAATTCCAGTCAAAACGCAAATCCAGAAAATACGAATTTGTAAATAAACTGGATTTATATTTTGTCATTACATCAATCAAAGAATTTTTTAAAAGAAATCCTGCTGTAAAATTCCAGTTAAAAAACGAAGTTTTACACCAGCAGAATCGAAGCGAAAACAAAATATCATTTTCTGAAAACTCATTAAAATATCTGTAAAAATGATAACCAAATCCAAGCCCGGCACGAAACTTTTCTAAAAAAGTGGGCATATAAAAAACATTTGTCGTAAAATCAAATTTCTGATCTTGCAAGGCAGAACCGCAGTCAAAATAAAGTTCCTTAAAATCTGCAAAAAATCGGCTGTCCATAATAAATGGTGCTGTACGCAAATCCCTTTTCAAACAGGCAGAAAGGTCCACAGAAGCCGTCATATCAGGTCTGGCGTTGGTAAACAGATTTACACTTCCACAAAAAGCCGGAGCCGCAAACAATAACATACATAATATTAAAAGTTTTTTTCTTAAATCATTTTTTAGATTAAACATTTTATCTTCCAGTATCCCGGATTTTTCCTTCTATATAATCGGGATCAAGAGTGCGCAAAAGAGTTCCTTCAGGTAATTTATGATTTAAATAAATTGCCGTCGGGTGACCGTCGCAGGTCCAGTTAAGCTTAAGGCCAGTTTCAAGATTTATGATTTCCCATTCTTCTGGCGCGAGTGTCAGAGAACAAAACTCCGGAGAAACAAATTCTATACTCTCACCTGTTTTTATCATATTCATGGCGGTGATTGTATACATATACCAGCCATCTTTTTTTTCAAAAGGAATTATGCGGCGGTCTGTATGAATTTCAAGATCTTTCAGGCGGGCTTCGCGGGCAGCCGGATGCATTTCTTCAAGCTCTTTTTGTGAAGCCTGGTAGCGGCTCTGGCCCTGTTCGTAAAGAGCCTCAAACTCATCAGAAGAAAGTTCTTTTCCAATCTCTGCCGCAAGCTGATATTTACTGTCACTGGCTCCTGTCGTAGTTTCATCGGCATTTGCCTTATTATAATAAAAGCCTGTAGTACTTTCGCGGTGAGCCACATTATCAAGTTCTGCAATAAAAGGAGCTGCCTCTTCTGAACTGAGCTTTCCTTCAAGGGCATCAAGAGCCTTGCGGTAGGCACGGGTAACCATTGCCACATAATAAACACTTTTCATGCGGCCTTCGATTTTCAGCGAATCAACACCGGCATCGCGAAGGTCGCCCAGGTGCTCAATCATTCGTAAATCTTTAGAAGAAAGAACAGCCGTAAAACCGTCTCCTTCAAAAACAGGAAACTTTTCACCGGGACGCTGTTCTTCTTCCAGAGTCAAAAGTCCGCTCTGTGCCAGTGCTCGCGCCGCCTCTAAGTTTTCCGCGCCAGCTTTTCCGTCCACCTTAAAATTCCAGCGGCAGGTATGCGAGCAGAACCCACTCTGCGCCGAACGGCCGGTAAGGTAGGCACTCATAAGGCAGCGGCCGGCATAAGCAATACACATAGCTCCATGAACAAAAGTTTCAAGCTCCATATCCGGCACAGCATCTTTTATACGACGAATCTGTTCTATAGAAATTTCACGCCCCAAAACAATCCGGCTAAAGCCCAAAGACCTATACATCTTTACAGCTTCACTGTTTACGCAGCTTGCTTGTGTTGAAAGATGAAGCTGGGCATTCGGAAATTCTTTTTGAAGCAAAGGTACAATTCCAATATCCTGAACAATAAAAGCATCTATAGGATACTGGCGGAAATAATCAAGATTAGCTTTAAGCGCATCAATTTCTTCATCATGAAAGGAAATATTGAGCGCACAATGAAGGCGGCGTCCAGGAAACTTTTCCTTAAGAGCCTGAACTTTTTTGTATTCGTCTTCATAAAAATTGTCAGCCTTAACGCGTAGCGAAAATTTCTTTAAGCCGATGTAAGCGGCATCTGCCCCATAAGCATAAGCGTAATATAATTTTTCTACATTACCCGCAGGCGATAAAAGCTCCATCTATGCCTCCGACCTCAAACTCTGCTCCAGCTTCGGTTTGTTTTCAATCTGTACCGCAGAAGCAGAGCCTGTCCCATCAGTTACAACCTTACCAACTCTATCCAGAGCAAGATGTGATTCATGCAGATATTCATCAGCCATCTGAAACATAAACATCATACCAGGCCAGATGTCAAGCACACATTCATTACCGGCATTACGCAGATTAAAGGCAAATTCCTTTGCATCATCCAAAAGAATTTCTTTTCCACCCATCTGAATAAATACCGGAGGAAAATTCTGCAGGGCATCATCCCCTGCAAGCAGCGGAGAAACCATAGGACTGGAAGTATTTGATTCGTAAGTATAAACAGAACTGCTTTTTCGAAGCACATCTCCACTCATAACTTCATCACTGATTTTTTTTGTCTGAATCAGTTTTGAACATTCTGAAAGATCCAGCCATGGTGAAAAAAGAATTACCTGTTTTACACAGCTTCTGTAACGTTCCCGAAGATTAAAAATCAAAGAACAGGCGATTGGTGCAGCCGAACTGTCTGCCCCAATTATAATTTCCGGAAGCTGTGGCTTTACACCTTTTTCTGCATTAAGAGAACAGGCAATCTGCTCTTCTGTAAAAAGAGATTTAAAAACATTCTGAATATCTTCGTTAGCAGCAGGAAAAGGAAAAGCCGGTGCAAGGCGGTATTCTGGAACAACTACGCGGCAAAAACACTTTGTTGCAAGTGAAGCACAAAAACTCGCATAAGATGCGCGGGAGCCGCCCACAAAAGAACCGCCGTGAATATAAAGCATTACACGGTTAGAAGAATAAATCTCCGGTGCAAGCACATCACACTCAACATTGCCATATTTATATTCAATGCGCTCAACTCCATTAGGAAGAAAAACTGTTTTAAAGCCTTCTTCAAGTTTTGCGCGGAAAGTATCTACATTTGATTTTGAACCGAAAGTAAGCAGTTTAAGTTTTTTAATTGCCCCCTTGCGGTCGTTTTTATTTTCCATATTGTATTATTGTAGCAAAAATGATTGTTTTTTGCTACAATGTCGCAAAATCAAAAGGAGGATATTCTATGCCTATTAAAATTCAATCAGATTTACCAGCATGCGCAACACTTGAAAAAGAGAATATCTTCGTCATGACAGAAAAACGGGCAATGGAGCAGGACATCCGCCCTCTTAAAATTGCAATTGTAAATCTTATGCCAAACAAAGAGGTTACCGAAACTCAGCTTCTGCGCCTGCTCGGTAACACACCGCTTCAGATTGAAATCTCTCTCGTGCACATGGAAAATCACGAAAGTAAAAATACTGATGAAAGCTATCTCGATCGTTTTTATATTCCTTCGAGCGAGCTTTTAAATCAGAAGTTCGACGGCATGCTCATTACAGGAGCACCTCTCGAGCAGATTGAATTTACTGATGTTGATTACTGGGACGAGCTTTGCAAAATCATGGATTACGCAAAACAAAACGTTTATTCCACACTCTATCTTTGCTGGGGTTGCTTTGCAGGACTCTACCATCATTATGGTGTTCCAAAGCATGCGCTTGAGCGCAAGATGTCCGGCATTTTTATGAACGAACGCTGCGTAGAAAATGATCCACTTCTTCGTGGATTTGACGACACCTTCCCTATTCCTCAGAGCCGCCACACAACCCTTGTAAAAGAAGATATTCTCAAGCATCCTGAACTTGTTATTCTTGCAGAAAGCGCAGAAGCAGGCGTTACAATTTTGAAATCAAAAGACAACCGCGAAATCTTTATGACCGGCCATCTGGAATATGACACAATGACTCTGGCTCAGGAATACTACCGCGATACAGACAAGGGACTAAAAGTTCCTCTTCCAAAGAACTATTTCCCTACAAACAACGTAAACAGAATGCCAACAAGCTACTGGCGGGCAACGGCGCACCTCTTCTATTCAAACTGGTTGAACTACTACGTATATCAGGCTACGCCGTTTAATTTGTCGTCTATTCAGTAAGCGCCTCAGTTGTATGAACTGTAACTGTTGTATTGTAGCAGTCGAACATGTTTTCTACACCGGCCGGACGGCTCTTGGCAGAAATCAAACTTATAACCGGTACAATAATCAGAGAAGCCAGCATGCTGAATACACCAGAATAAAGCGAGTTCTTGAATACCAGACCAAAGAAAGGTCCAGAAACATGAAGCACACCCAGAGAAATGCTGAGCTGAATCAGCATCATACAAACACCAAAACAGAAAGAAGTTGCAACAGCTGCCTTACTTGTTTTCTTCCAGTACAAACCATAAAGAAAAGGAGCAAGGAAAGCACCAGACAAAGCACCCCAGGAAACACCCATGAGCTGAGCAATAAAGGTTACTTTTGATTTAGCCTGAACAATTGCAATTACCGCAGAAATCACGATGAATACTGCAACAAAAGCACGAAGTACAAAAAGATTCTGCTTATCACTAGATTCCTTCTTTTTAAAAGAGTTGATGAAGTCCAAAGTCAAAGTTGAGCTTGAAGTCAAAACAAGTGAAGAAAGTGTAGACATAGAAGCCGAAAGAACAAGAATCAAAACTACACCAATCAAAATGTCCCCAAGACCAGAAAGCATTGTTGGAACAACAGCATCAAAACCTTCTGCCTTTACCTGTTCCGGAGAAAGGAAGAGACGGCCAAAGCCACCAAGGAAGTAACATCCACCTGCAATGATGATTGCAAAGAAAGTCGAAATCATTGTTCCGATTTTAATAGAACGTTCGTTTTTGATTGCATAGAACTTACCAACCATTTGAGGAAGTCCCCAGGTTCCAAGAGAAGTCAAAAGAACAACAATCAGAAGGTAGAAAGGCTGAGGTCCAAGGAAGGAAGAATAAGCCCCCTTCATAACAGGAGATTCAATTTCAGACATCAAAGCCATAGACTGCATAAAGCCGCCGTTCTTAGAAAGAACTGCAAGAATTACTGCAACAATACCAATGAGCATGATGATTCCCTGAATAAAGTCGTTTACAGCAGTTGCCATATAACCGCCTACAATTACGTAGATAGCAGTAAGAACTGCCATAACGATTACACAAACAGAATAATCAACATTAAAAGCCATTCGGAAAAGACGTGAAAGCCCGTTGAAAAGCGAAGCTGTATAAGGAATCAGGAACAAGAAGGTGATTGCAGAAGCTGCAATCTTGAGCCCCTTTGATTCATAACGCTGGCCAAAGAAATCAGGCATGGTCTTTGAGTTCAAATGCTGAGTCATAACACGTGTGCGGCGACCAAGAATTGCCCAAGGCATAAGAGAACCAATAAAGGCATTACCCAAACCAATCCAGGTTGAAGCAACGCCAAAGTTCCAGCCGAACTGACCTGCATATCCAACAAAAATTACGGCAGAAAAGTAAGATGTACCGTAAGCAAAAGCGGTGAGCCAGGGACCAACAGCCCGTCCACCCAATACATAACCGTTAACATTATTACTAACTGCACGACACTTGATACCAACAAAAATGAAAACGGCAAAGAAGAGAATAAGTAAAGATAGTTTTATAATCATGATACTATAGATAATAACGGATAATTTATTGGGAGTAAAGATGAAAAGTATTATTAAATTGTCACACGGATTCGAAACGGCTAACGCCGTTTCCTCTATTATATATATGATTTTGCGTTAGCAAAATCGAATCCGTGTGACATTATCTATTTACAGAGTTCTCTATACTTTTGAGCAAGTCTCTTTGATTTTACTGCTGCCAAACCGCAGTAGTTACTTGGATGCTCAAAGATGTGTAAGGCCGCTGGCGGCCGGTGTTCAATCGGAAAGCGTTAAAAAAATTGCGAAAGCAATTTTTAGCTTGTCCACTAAAAACAGTTCTTTGAGCATTTATTTACACAACTCTTTATATTTCAAAGCTAACCGTTTACTTTTTACAGCAGCAAGACCACAGTAATTTGACGGATGCTCAAAGAACTGTGCCGGATTTTCAACACCGAGCTTTTCCAGCTGGGCTGTAATGTCTGCATATTCTTTTTCGTGAGTCTTAAGAACCTCAAAGAAAGTCTTTCCGCTCTGCTCTGCTTCCAAAGTAATCTTACGGATAATTTCGTGGCCGTCGTTGTAGCCTGCTTCGCCAAGCAAAATGTAAGCTGGTTCTGCAAGAACGCCACCGCGAACCTTTCCGCCGGCATTTTCAAGGTTACGAGCCATGCCTTCTTTATCTGCCTGGAGGCCTTTAACAACGCTGTTCATGCGGGCAACCGCCATTGTAAAGCCGCTTACATAGTCAGCAATAAAGCGCTGGCTTGCAGAGTTTGTAAGGTCACGCTGATGTTCAGAAATCTGATCCATATAGAAAGTAATTACGCGAGGGCACATTGCCTTCCACAAAGATTTAACGTGCTCGCTGTTCCATGGGTTTCTCTTCTGAGGCATTGTTGAGCTACCTACCTGAGTTGCTGCAAAGTACTCGAATACTTCGCCAATTTCGCTTCTCTGAAGGTTGCGAAGGTCATCAGCAAGATTAGCAACAATACCAAAGGCAACATTCATCTCAAGCAAAAGTCTCAAAACGTATTCAGGCTCAACAAGCTGATTTGAATACTCGCTCGGAGTAAGCCCCAGGAACTCAGTATATGTGCGCTCGAGCTCTTCAGGATCTTTTACAATCATTGAAGGACCGTTGTAGCTTCCAACCGGGCCGGCCAGCTTACCAACCAGCTGATTGCTCAATTCTTCAATGCGCAAAATCGACTTTCCAAGGCGCGAAACGAACTCCGCAATGCTCCAGCCGAAAGTAATAGGTACAGCGTGCTGTCCGTGTGTACGGCCAACCTGTGGAGTAGCGCATTCACGCTCAGCAATATCACAAAGATAATTTTCAAGTTTTTTAAGTTCTGGAAGCACAACATTCTGTGTAACGTCGCGCATACGGCAGCTGAGGGCTGTATCAAGAATATCAACCGAAGTTGCACCAAGGTGAATAAGAGGTCCGATTTCTGAATCAACCTTTGTCTTCATTACGTTTACAAGAGCACGGATATTGTGCTTTGTTTTTTCTTCTTCTGTATAAACTTCCTGAGGGTCAATATTTGCGGCAACGTCGTCGAGCTTTTTGGCAACATCATCAGTTAATTTACCGCGAAGTTTGAGGTGGGCTTTTACAAGGGCTGCTTCACATTTTGCGCAGGAACGGATAGAAGCTTCTTCTGAAATATACTTAGAAAGGCCGGCAAATGCTTCGGCTTCCGACAAAGAGTATCTGTGATCAATACAAGAAAGGTTTTCAAAAATGTTTCGTGTTTCCATAAAACGGAATTATAACGGATTTTTTACTTATGTGGAATACGGTCGAACCTTAAAGCGCGATGGTTGGATCTGCGGTCCCTGAGCCTGAAATTGCGGTGGCTGCTGCCTGAAATTACGGTGGCTGCTGCCTGAAATTACGGTGGTTGAGCCAGTCGAAACCACCGCCAGCCCCTACCCTTAAAAATTCCAGGTACAACCTATATAAGGCTTTACATAAAAGTCAAAAAACTGCTTCACAGATTTATCAATAGAAACAGCCCAATCTACCCGTTGCGTCTCAGGAGTTTTCTGAGCTTCAACAACATTGCTTGCAGTATTATTTACAAGAGCATTAATATAAACAGGCACAACATCATCCGATTTACCATTAGTCAAAAAATCAAAATCAAGACGAAGTCCTAAAACAGGAGAAAATCTTTTCTTTTTAAAAAACTTTACGCTGAAATCAGATTCAAGACCAAACTCAATATGCTCAGGAGTATAAAATGTAGAATGAACTCCTGCCCCTGCCGTCAGCAAAATATTATCATTTTCATAAATTTTAAAACATGGACCGGCTGCAAGGTTAATTCCAAAAGTTGTATCTACAAAAAAGTTAATAGCTTCATAAAAGCCAAATCTGTTTTTCCACAAATAATTATGATTAGTAATTCCCAAAACATTACCCGAATACTGAAAGCCCAGCGACTCCATATATTTTAAATTATCCCAGGTAATGTGTTTATATTGATACAAAGAAAAAGGCTGTGTAGAAATCTGCAAATCAGACTCCGCAAAACAAACAGCCCCTGTAATCAAAATCAACAAAGAAATAAAAAACTTTTTCATATCAAAACCCCACCCAAAAATACTACCACAATTTTCACTTCGTCACAATCTGTTTCTGAAGTTCGAGCTGTTTTTGAAGCTCGAGAACCTGCTCCAGAGGAAGGCCAGAATAATGAGAAACCTTTTCTGGCAAGAGCTTATCAGCTAACATTGTTTTTGCGTTTTCAACAGCTTGCTGCATACGACCGTCACGGAGCCAGATTCTGACGTATGCTTCTTCATCATATTCAGTGAGTAAATTCATCCTAACCTCCGCCTTTTGTTCCCTTATGTAGCCTTCAAGAAGATTCAGCTCGCATGCCCAGTCTACAGCCTCATCAACGGCTTCTTCTATAGACATTCCCTTTTCCTTGTTTTCATTAATCCTGCTTACAAACTGTATATAATCATACAACGGTTTACATTTTTTTTGAAGTGATAAATTATATTCTTTATTAACATTCAAAACCCTTGCCGTCCATTCAAATCTTCCACTTTTATCTTCATGCATAAAAGCATCTGAAAGTTTAAGTTCATAATCCTCATCTCGTTCTGTATCTCCATTGTAAAACACTATGTAATTAGGATTTGGAATCCTGATAATAGTACTTGTGCCAATCAATTCATGTTTAGAGTCAATATATTTCTGATACAACTGTGCAAAATAAAAGAAACCTCGTAAAGGCATGTTAGGATTCGTAGTCCGCTGATGTTCATATAAAGTCATTTGTGAATCGATAAGAAATGAAACATCATTATGCATTTTGATGTAAATAACATTTTCAAGTGTATTAAGTTCAAGCTCATTTGGGTCGGTATAATTAGTATTATTTAGAGCATTGTAAAGCTCCAGACGCCAGCGTTTACTGCGTTCAGTATCCTTACCAAAAATTGCAATAAAAAGATGATCATACACTTTAGTTTGAGCTTTTACTGTTTTTGTGTTTTTTGTAGTTTCAATCATATTAGATTTTCTCCTTGTTTTATAAGTGTTGAGAATTTAAATCCCCACACCCTATAAATAGCCTCAAAACACACATTTCAGGAAATGATTTCAGAAAAAAAAAGGGGCTGTCCTAGAAGTTGTATAAACTTCAAAAAAGGACAGCCTTTTT
>SAMEA3663010__coassemble_98_pt1 | contig 46773 bp, 35 predicted proteins | sample SAMEA3663010__metabat2_high_PE_011 | metagenome-assembled genome bin SAMEA3663010 (sample SAMEA3663010) | pig gut metagenome | biome: pig gut; feature: pig-associated habitat; material: faeces | place: France | collected 2012
CCGAATGATCTTATCTGATTTTTATTCTTGACAGAAGACACAACATATTAGGGGAGGGGCTCCTCCCCCTTACACATTACTCAAAGCGTTTATCTTCAATTCTCTTAGTTTTCTTTTCGCTTCTTGGAAGCTCGCCGATTCCCACAACTTTTACTTCCGGAGTCATGTTGTACTTCTGTTTAAAGTTGTATGCAATTTCGAGGGTTACTTCTGTGCGGTCTGTACCGCCTTCAACTTCTACATAGAGGGTCATTTTGTCTTTGCCGTCAACGTGTTCGATGAGGGCGCGGTATTCGCTTGAAGTTCCCGGAACTCCTTTGATTACGTCTTCGATTGTGCTTGGGAAGATGATGTTTCCCTTAACTTTTACCATGTCATCGCTGCGGCCCAGAATCTGTGTGATGCGAGGATACTTGAGACCGCTCTTGCTTGGAGTTGTAACAAAGGCTGCAAGGTCGTGTGTGCGGAAGCGGAAGAGAGGTGCACCTTCTTTAACAAGAGTTGTCAAAGTGATTTCACCGATTTCTCCTTCTGGCACCGGCTTACCTGTTTGTGGGTCAAGAATTTCGATGTAAATGTAGTCGTCAAAAATATTGATTGCATCTTCCCCTGCTACGTTGATACCTATTCCAGGACCGTAACATTCTGTAAGACCGTAGATGTCGAAAAGCTCGATTCCAAGAATGCTCTGGATTCTGCTGCGCATTTTTTCACCCCAGCGTTCTGAACCGATGATTCCTTTTTTGAGGCAGATTTTATCTTTAAGTCCACGAGCTTCTACCTGTTCTGCAAGGAGGAGTGCATAAGAAGAAGTTGCGCAGATTACTGTTGATTTAAGATCCTGCATCATCTGAAGCTGTTTTTCTGTGTTACCTGGTCCCATTGGAACTGCCATAGCACCAAGGCGCTCACAACCAGCCTGGAAGCCGATACCTGCAGTCCAGAGTCCGTAGCCCGGTGTAATCTGAATGCGGTCTTTGTTTGTGATTCCTGCAAGTTCATAACAGCGGGCAAACATGATAGCCCAGTCTTCTACGTCTTTCTTTGTGTAAGGAATTACTACCGGAGCACCTGTAGTACCACTAGACGAGTGAATGCGGACAATTTCTTCTTCCGGAACTGTAGCAAGTCCGAGTGGATATGCGTCGCGAAGTTCCTGTTTTGTTACGAAAGGAACAAGATTTTCAAAATCTTCCTGTGTTTTAATATCTTCCGGATTTACATTAGCAAAACGCTTTGTATAAAATGGATTTCCAAATTCCTTAACGCGCTTAATTTGTGCGCGGATCTGTTCAAGTTGTTTTTCAGTTAATTTCATCGTTATCTCCTGAATTATTGTCATGCCGAACTTGTTTCGGCATCTCTTAAACAAGATTCTGAAACAAGTTCAGAATGACATTTTTGTTACGCTTCTATTTATAGTAACAGAATAGCACAGAGGTGTGTTTCTGTCAATAGAAACTTTACCATTTTGCTATTTCTATTTTGCAGGATTAAGTTTCATTCCTGTAAAGGTTGCGAGAGCGATTTTGGTGCCAAGCTCGTCGGTAATGTCAATTTCATAAATACAGGTAGAGCGGCCGTCTTTTATGAGACGCGATGCAGCAATAAGTTTTTTTCCCTTTGCCATACCTATAAAGTTTATTTGACTTGTAATGGAAACTGTCTGTGGTTGATTGAAGTTTGAAGAAACTGCAAAAGTGTAGTCTGCAAGAGTAAAAATTGCACCACCCATAACTCCGCCATAAGCATTCTGGTGATTACGGGTTATGTCAAAGGAGCAGCGTGCAAAATGATCTCCAATTTCTTCGATTATAATTCCAGTTGCTTTTGTAGCATAAAAATCACCACTAAAAAATTCACGCGCCTTTTCTAAATCTGACATATACGCCTCCTATTTTTTCCATTCAACAGCACGAACATTAAGCTCGTAGAACTCAGGTTTTACGAGCTGTTTTATTGCCGCTTTGAGTTCGTCTACATCGATAAGACCTGCCCGGCTTGCAGCTCCGAGTAAAACCATATTCACAACCTTACTGCTTCCGAGTTCCCTGCAGGCTTCGTCTGTATCCACTGCAACAACGTTCCCTGCAACTTTCTGCAAATAAGAAATCATTTCGTTTTCGTCAAAAGCTTTTCCGCTCAGGCTGGCTGTTACCGGTTGAACAACTTTTTTATTTACGATTACAGTTCCACCCTGTTTGAGGTAAGCGATGTTGCGCACAGCTTCAGCCGCCTCAAATGCGATGAGTACATCTGCCTGGCCCTGAGGAACGAGAGGAGAATATACGTCGCCTCCGATTCTTACGTGACTTACAACTGAGCCACCTCTCTGGGCCATTCCGATTGTTTCAGCCGAAAGCACGCGCTCTCCGTTTGCAATTGCTGCTTGTGAAAGTACCTTTGCCGCCAGTACGGTTCCCTGACCGCCCACGCCGCAGATGATTATATTTTTTTCCATAATTACTCCTTTAGGAGGGCGGAGCCCCGCCCTACGCCCGCCCTACGCCCGCACTTCGTTGTGGGCTACCCACCCAGCGGGGGACACCCCCGCAACGCCCCCGTAATCAACGTCATGCTGAAACAAGTTCAGGGTGACAGTTATTCAATCGCCTGTACAGGACATACCTGAGAACACAGTCTACATCCAGTACACAGGCTCTTATCTATCTCAACTAATCGCTTACCTTTGCCGGTGGTTGAGCCTGTCGAAACCACATTGCTTACACTCAGTGCCGGGCAGCCAAGTTCGTTAATACATTTGCGGCAGCCGATACACTTAGTATTGTCTACAGTAAGAGCGTGAGGTTTTTCCCAGCCAACTTTTTGTGCAATTGCGATACATGGTGCCTTAAAAATGATTGCACTTACGCCGGGTGTTTCGCTTGCAGCCTTTACAGCATCGATTGCGGTCTTCTGGTCGAAAGGGTTCACAGTTATTACCGGCTTTACACCGATTGCATTCAGAATCTTTTCTATGCTGATTTTCTCGACAATTTCGCCCATCATAGTTACGCCCGTTCCCGGGTGAGGCTGGTGGCCTGTCATGGCAGTGGTTGAGTTATCAAGAATACAGATTGTCTGCTTTGCCTGATTGTATACTGCATTTACAACACCTGTGATTCCGCTTGCAAAGAAGGTTGAATCTCCTATGAAGCTGAAGCAGTAGCGGTCCGGCTCATTGTGGTAAAAGCCCTGGGCCATTGTGATGTCTGCACCCATACAAAGACAGGTGTCTGTCATATCAAGAGGCATCGCGTTACCAAGTGTATAGCAGCCGATGTCTCCGCAGTAAACAGTTTTCTTGCCCTTCATTGCCTGCTTTACAGCATAGAAGGCTCCGCGATGAGGACAGCCTGCGCAAAGAACTGGTGGTCGGACAGGGAGGTCTGGAGTGCCGGTGGTTGAGTAGTCCGAAGGACGTATCGAAACCACCGTTTCGCCGTTTGTGGTGGTTTCGATACACCCGCTTTGCGGGCACTCAACCACCGTATTTATAATTCCCTTAATTATCTCCACACTGAGCTCTCCGGCTTCTGGAACTGTACCATCGAGTTTTCCGCGAATCTGGCAATTTACTCGAGAGAGACCTGCGATTTTTATCAAATTTTCCTCGATAACAGGGTCTAATTCTTCAAAAACAACGATTTGCTCGTGCGACTTAAGGAATTCTTCTGCTAAAGGTTTTGGGAAAGGATATGGTGTTCCAATCTTGAGAACAGGGATATCCTTGAGGCCCAGGAGAGACAGTGCTTCCATGAGGTAGCAGTAAGATATTCCGCCTGCGGCAAAGGCCAGGGGACTTACGGTGGTTGAGTTGTCCGAAGGACTTATCGAAACCACCTGAGACTTCGGCTGAGTTTTCGCGGTGGTTTCGATACATTCGCTTCGCGAATACTCAACCACTGTATTCCACTTACTTTTAGAGAACTCTGCCGGTAGCACTTTCTCGTTACGCTCAAAAATGCGCTTGTGATTGTTGTATGAGGAACGCGGGAAAATTACCCAGCGCTTAGAATCTTTTTCGAACTCGCCAGGCTTGCGGCACTCGCTCAATTCCGGAAAATCCATACTTTCGTAAGCATGGTCTACGCGGGTTGTCGGGCGCAAAATCACAGGGGTGTTATATTTTTCAGAAAGTTCAAAGGCCTCCTGAATCATCTCGTATGCTTCGAGAGGGGTAGAAGGATCAAAGCATGGCAGTTTTGAATACTGGGCAAAGTTGCGGGTATCCTGCTCTGTCTGGCTGGAAATCGGGCCCGGGTCGTCTGCACTTACAATAACCATACCGCCCTTTACACCAACATAACTCAAACACATTACAGGGTCGCTGGCAACATTAAGGCCAACCTGCTTCATTGTAACCAGGGTGCGGCTTCCTGCATAACTTGCGCCGGCTGCAACTTCGGCTGCTGCTTTTTCGTTTACCGACCATTCAACATAGGTTCCGGTTTTGCTCTTATACTTGGAAATAAATTCAATAATTTCGCTGGAAGGAGTGCCAGGATATCCGGCAACAAGATTTACTCCAGCCTTAAGGGCACCAAGCGCAATTGCCTGGTTTCCCATTATCATCTGTTTTGCCATAACGGAAAGTATATTATAAAAGGACGCTTCTATCAATAAAAACATATTGTCCAGCCTGAGATTCCGTGTTTGCTGCAGTGCAGTGGGACAGACAATTTAGGCATTACAATCTAACTTGCAAAATCAATAAAATGGTGAAAAAATATGACAATTACAGAAAACAAAACATCTGATTCTCTAGAACTTGTTATTGGCGGCCGTCTTGATACTAGCTCTGCACCTGAGCTTGAAGCTAAACTCAAACAGATTGATAGAGATCGAGATGAGCCTGAATACGGGCTTTTACGAGGGCTGAAATTTCTGTTGTAGACATTCCTTCGTATTCTTCCGGTGAAATCGGCTTAAGGTAATGAACCTGAATCGGGTTTGTAGTATTGAAGCCGTTGTCAAAGATTTTGTAGGAATCTATGATTGCTACCGGCAGAATTGTGCAGTGTGCACGCTGTGGGCTTTTGAAACTTCCTGCATGGAATTCATCCAGTTTGCCGTCTTCAATTTCATAGCCGCCTTCCGGGAAAACCATATAATTATAGCCTTTTTTCAAATCTTTGGTGATTTCGATATAAGCTTTCACAACAGAGTGGGTGTTATGCTTTTTGAGTTTTTGTGATTTTATGAGACGGCAGATTTCGCGTATAAAAGGACGGTGTGTTGCAACATCATCAAGAATTACACCGATTTTACGTGGGAAGGTATACCATATTGCGCAAGGGTCAAATTTTTCCTGGTGATTTGCACAGATATAAAGTCCGTCATGCAGAGGAATATTTTCAAGACCGTAAGCTTCAATTTTAAGACCTGCAGAATCAACTGCTACTTGCACAACTTTCTTTCCATAAGCATATAATTCATCTTCTGAGTATTTTTTGAGATGATATGCCATATAGACCATTTTTGGATAGTATGCAAATATTTTTAAGAAGTTTCGTGAAATTGCCTTAAATAATATTGAAGTACTGCGTTTGTTAGGTTTCATATTAAATCAAACATCATAATAGCATTATTTAAGGCATTGTTCAAATGGGTTTTTCAGTTAGTTTTGGCTTACGTCTGTTTTTGCTGAAATTTTTCGTGCAAGATATACAAAAGGAGTATCCAGAAGACTGGTAACAACGTAAATTACATAGCAGCTTGCGGTAATTGCAAGCAATTCGCGGAAAGTATAGATTCCAAGGAAAGCTCCAAAGTTAAAGAGTACAATGTTTACAAACTGAGAGATCAAAGTAGAAAAGTTGTTACGGAACCAGAGCATTTTTGTATGGCTGCCGGTTTTCTTTTCTGTAAGTTTCCACCATGCGTGATAGAGAGAAACATCAATAAACTCAGAAATCACGTAAGCAATCAAGCTTGAAAGAAGCATTCGCGGTGTATTAGTGAAAAGTCCGCGTACAAATTCGTTTGACCAGTCACCTTCAGCCGGAATATATCGAACCCACATAAAGCTCAAAAGAATAAAGCTGAGGCTTGTAAAAATACCGGCAAGAACACCCTTATTTGCATCTTTCTTTCCATATATTTCGCTCAAAATATCAGTTGCAAGAAAAGTAGCCGCAAAAAGCGTGTTACCCAAAGTCTGATCCATACCAAATGCGTGTACAAGAATTGTAACTTCAATGTTTGCAAGAACAGTACAGATTCCAATCCAGGCGAAAAGTCCGCCTTTGCCAAAAATTTTCAAAAACAGCAGAGTGCCGCCGAAAGACACTAACAGTGTGATAACGAGAAAAAGTTCATTCATGTAAATGACCTCAAAAAAGAATTGACCTGGTTTTGATTCGCAGCAAGCAGATTGTAGTTGCTGCAGGCAGGAAGGACTTCGAACTGCCTCTTGTGTCAGAATAAAATATAGAATTTTTATGATTTATGCAATATACGGTGGTTTCGATATGCCCTGGCGGGCTACTCAACCACCGGAGATTCTTCCGTATGCCGGTGAGTGTAAATATAATTTATAACCGCCATACTTATGATGATGATGTAACCGGCGAGACTCATCCAGTCTGGGAACTGGCCAAAGAATACAAGACCGAATAAAGTTGAGAACAGAATTTGTGAGTAATCATAAATAGAGATTTTGCTGGCAGGAGCGTGATAGTAGGCTGCGGTGATAGAGAACTGGCCTCCAGCTGCACAGCCACCAGCACAACAAAGCATAAGAGTTTGCTGCCAGGTCATTGGATTAAAGCTTGTAATAAGGTAAGGCACAGAAAGCATCATAGAAAAGGCAGAGAAAAAGAGAATGATGATTTTACCGTTACATTTAAGATAACTCAATTTTCTGATGCTGGCGTAGGCGAGACCCGCACCAACTCCGCCCATAAAGGCTGCCAGGGTCGGAATCATCTGAGTAAAATTGAAAGAAGGTTTTACAATCAGAATGGAACCACTGAAAGCTATGATAATACAGATAAGCGGCACAGATTTGATTTTTTCGCGCAGAATTATGTAGCAGAATATAATAGTAAAGAATGGTGCCATTTTATTGAGAATTGCAGCGTCGGCCAGCAGAATGTGGTCGATTGCATAAAAGTTTCCGAATACGCCTACCGAGCCTGCAAAAGCGCGTAAAAAAAGGTAAAGCGGTGCTCCCTTTGGAATGCGAAGAGCATCGCGTCCAATGTGTCTTGCGTCGCGAATAGTTCCACCGAGCGCGATCAGAAAAGCCACCGCGTTCCTGAAAAAAGCCTTTTGTACAAAGTGAATATCACCCGCCAGCCGTACAAAAACAGCCATAAGAGCAAAGAAAAATGCAGAGCAGATTATAAAAAAAATTCCCTTTGAAGTGTTTGAATGAGGCTTCATTTCTTTAATTATACTGTAATTGATTGGAGCGGGCAAGGAATAAAATTGGGTTTTCAGGTAGGCAGTTTAGTGGGAAAAAGCATATTCATTCAGAATAATTATTTTTCCATAAAAAAATGTCTGAGTTGTTGAATTATAATGCATTTTTAGAAATCACTCTTGTGAATCTAACAAAGATTAATTGCCAGCTTATCAGTATAAATGCTAAGGATTCTTCTGGTGAAATAAAAGTAAAAAACATAAATGGGGATACAATTACTATTGATATACTAGATATTTATGCCATAACTCAAGGAATTACTTTTTAAAGAGTAGACAAAACAGATCATGTATTTTCTGTTGAAATACAGTTTCATTGTGTTATACTTTTCTCATGCCAACAGTTTTTTCAGAAAAAGGATTTCGTTTTTTCTTTTTCTCAAATGAAGGTTCACCTCTAGAGCCTTGTCATATTCATGTAAGAAAAGATGGAAATCTTGCAAAATTTTGGGTATCTGATAAAATAGAACTTGCAGATTCTTATGGTTTTTCTGCAGAAGAGCTAAACACTGCAGAAAAAATTATTTCCAAGAATATGACTAAGATAAAGGGGGCATGGAATGAATTTTTCAGTTGAAAATGCACGGACTCAAAAAGTCTGGTTTGATGAGAACAACATGTGGCTCTTACTTATAGATGGCAGACAACTTTCTATTCCAAAAGCCTATTTTCCAAATTTTAAGGATGCCCCAAATGAAAAACTCTTAGATTACAGTCTTTCTGGTGGTGGTATAGGAATTCATTGGGATAATCTTGATGAAGATTTATATGTTCCTAATTTGTTGCTTGGTATATATTCTGTTGAAAAGAAACCAGTATCTGCATAAAAACTGAAGTTAATACAAGGGGGGGTAAGGGTCTTGCCCCTTAGACGGTAGGCCGCAACGAAGTGCGGCCGAGGGGGAGACTTCCCCCCGAGAATTCTGCAGAATTGAAAGTTATGACAAATCAAGGCCAAACACTAACCATTGATGTACTTGATATCTATAGCTTAAATCAGGGAAGTCCGTTCTAGCGAAAGGACTATGAAAATTTATGACAACATTCATTTTTCTATGATATAATAAAAATGGAGGAATGCTTATGCCTTATGATGTTTTAGAAAAGAAAATTGAATGTCTCACAGTAGAACAACAGCAGTCTGTTTTTGATTATGTTGATTTCTTATTTTCTAAAAATACTGGTGTACAGAAGAAAGAGCATAAGCGTAGACCAGGCGGGCTTACCGGGGAATTCTTTATGGCACCCGATTTTGATGAAACTCCAGAATGCTTTAAGGAGTATATGTAATGTATATTCTTGATACACATACGCTACTCTGGTACTTGAGAGATTCTGAAGAACTTTCTGATACAGCAAGAAATACAATTAATGATGCTGAATATATTTGTACTAGTGCAGTTTCTTTGTGGGAGATTGCTATTAAACATAGTATTGGAAAACTGAATCTGGAGTTTTCTATTTCTCAAATTGAAGAACTCTGTTCAGAAAAAGATATATATATTCTTCCGATAAAAGGGAATCATCTTGATGAACTCGATAAATTACCAGATTATCATAATGATCCATTTGATCGGCTTATTATTTGTCAGGCTATTTCTGAAAATATGACAATCATTACTCGCGATAGCATTATTCCAAAGTATCCAGTAAAGACTTTATGGTAAACAGATAATTGGGGCGTTACGGGGGTGGAGCCCCCGTAGAGAGGGTAGCGGAAAAGACCGGAGCGAACGAAGTGAGTGAGGACTTTGGAGCGTAGGGAGAGACCTCTCCCTTCTCCTCATTTATTACATATTTTTTAATATAAATATACAATTCCAGGGCGCGGCGACTCGCTATAATCCTCATTAATATGAGAGATAATACTGTAAATATGACGGAAGGCAGTCCTGTCCGTCTGCTGCTGGCTTTTTCGGTACCAATGCTGATTGGTAATATTTTTCAGCAGCTTTATAATCTTGTGGATTCGGTGATTGTGGGGCAGTTTGTCGGGGCCCAGGCTCTGGCGGCGATTGGTGCGACTGGATCGATTACTTTTTTCTTTTTTGCGCTTTGTAATGGAATTGGCGCGGGTGGTGGAATTGTCACTTCTCACTTTTTTGGTGAGGGCAGTACCGACAAGGTAAAAAACTGTATTGCCAACACTGCCTACATCATGCTGGTAATTCCGACAACTATCGGTGCGATTGCCTTTTTTACTGCCGGTCCGATTCTGCGCTTGCTCAACACTCCGGATTCTATCATGGCCGATTCTAAGGCCTATATGCAGATTATGTGCGTCTGCATGGTGATGATTTCGGTTTACAATTTTGCTTCTTCCATGCTGCGCGCTCTGGGAGATTCTAAAACTCCTCTGTACTTTTTGATTTTTTCCTGCATTCTCAACGGCGTGCTGGATGTGATTTTTGTTTACAATCTCAAGCTTGGCGTTTGGGGGGCTGGTATTGCAACCTTGATTTCCAACATGGTTTGCGGCATTCTCTGTCTTGTTTTTGCTTTTAAGACAAACCCGTATTTTAAGATGAGCCGCGGCGACTGGCGGGTAAATCCTGTGATTCTTGGCCGCTGTATTAAACTTGGCGTGCCGCTTTCGCTTCAGTTCTCTTTGATTGCGATTTCCTGTATGGCCCTTCAGCGCGTTGTAAACTCTTTTGGTCCTGTGGCTGTTGCGGCCTTTACTGCGACGAGCCGAATTGAGCAGCTGATTCACCAGCCTTACGGAACTTTGGGAACTGCTCTTTCAACTTATACCGGCCAGAACTACGGCGCTAAAAAACACGACCGCATTATCGAAGGCTACCGCAAGAGTATGCTGATGATGGCAATTTTCACCGTACTCATGATTCCTCTGATTCAGATTTTTGGCAGCCCGATTACCCGCCTTTTTGTAAAGGAGCCTGAGGTAATTGAGATGGGCGCCCGAGCCTTGAGAATCACCAGCTGGTTCTACATCTTCCTTGGTGTGATTTATGTTGTGCGCGGGGTTCTCAACGGAATCGGCGACGCAACCTTTGCCCTGATAAACGGCGTAACTGAAGTTGTTGGCCGCTTTGTTGTGCCGGTTGCCTTGTGTGCAGTTGCTGCGATTGGCGTCTGGGGCATCTGGTGGTCGGTCGGAATCGTCTGGTTCCTTAGCGGACTTACGGCTTGGCTGCGATATCTTTATATGAAGAGACTACAATCGAAGAACCGTTAAAAAACGCCCTGCTATAGAACACCGGCCGCCAGCGGCCTTACACATTTAGGTTCATCGAAAAAATGGCTCAGAGGCAAGCTGTGCTTGCCGACCTGCCCTACTAAATATGAATAATTAGTACGATTTGTACAGTTGAACTTGTGGTAAGAAAATTATAAGCTATTATTAGATGAAATTCTTGAAAATTAAAGCTATAATTGTTGTTGTGGGTATAATTGCGTTGCAAACTGGATGTGACCAAGGAGAAATAAAAATGAGTAAAAATTTTGATTCAGAAGTTAAACGTTTAACTAATATAAAGGCCTTCAGTCTGGCTGATGTAAAGCTTGAAGACGAATATTTTCTTGATGTAACTCAAAAGGATATTGATTTTTTGAACACCTTTGATGTTGACCGGCTTTTATATAATTTCCGGCTCACGGCGGGGTTGCCAAACAAGGCAAAAGCTCCGTATAGTGGCTGGGAAAATACCAGAATCGGCGGTCATACTCTGGGGCATTACCTTGCAGCTGCCTCTCAGGGAATTGCGGGCGGTTATGGGGAGTGCAAGGGACGTGATGGCGTGAGCCTGTGCGACCGTCTTGCCGCTTTGATTGAAGGCCTTGCAGAATGTCAGGCAGCAAGTGGTCGCGACAACCGCTGCAAGCCAGGCTTCATTTTTGGAGCAACAATGGCAGATTCTGCAAAGCCCGAGCTTCAGTTTGATAAGCTTGAAGAAGGAAATCAGGCAGATACCTGGGTGCCCTGGTACACAATGCATAAACTGATGAACGGCCTGGTTGAGGTTGCAAAGCTCGTGGGTGGCGAGACTGGCAGCAGTGCCCTAGACATTGCCGAAAAGCTTGGTGAATGGATGTACGAGCGAACCTCCCGCTGGGACGAAGAAACAAGAAAGAGAGTTCTTTCTGTTGAATATGGCGGAATGAACGACTGCCTTTACGAGCTTTATAAATGCGCCAAGGCGGATGGCTATGCGCAGGCAGATCATTTTAAGCAGGTGGCTCACACTTTTGACGAAGAATATCTTTTTAAAGAGATTTTGACGGCGCCGGCGGTAAAAGGAAAAGATGCCAATATTTTGAATAACCGCCACGCAAATACAACTATTCCAAAGTTTGTTGGCGCGGTGAATCGCTGCCTTACTTTGAAGGCAGAAGGCGACCCCGCAACTGAAGCAGAAGAGAAGCAGTATCTTGAATACTGTAAAGCCTTCTGGAATCTTGTTACCCAGCATCATACTTACATTACCGGCGGTAACAGCGAGTGCGAACATTTTGGAAAGGATGATATTCTTGATGCCGAGCGCAGTAATACAAACTGTGAGACCTGTAACGTTCATAATATGCTAAAGCTTACCCGTGCCCTTTTTATGCTGACCGGGGAGCGCAAGTATGCAGACTATTATGAGAACACTTTTATAAACTCAATTCTGGCTTCCGTAAATCGCGAGAGCGGAATGACAACTTACTTTCAGCCAATGGCTACCGGCTGTTTTAAAACCTACTGCAACCCTGATGTAAACAAAAATTACTTCTGGTGCTGTACGGGAACCGGCCTTGAAAACTTTACAAAGCTTGGCGACAGTATATATTTTTATGATGAAGATGAGGGCGGAAAGCCACTGCTCTTTGTGAACCAGTATTTCAGCTCTACTGTAAACTGGAAGGCTCGTGGCATAAAGCTGAGCCAGAAATCTGATATCCCTATGGGGGAGGCGGTGACCTTTACTGTAGAGGCTTTGGAAGGCGGGGAGGCTGCAGATGCAGATGTCACCGACACAGCTGGCGCAGTATTTGATTTCACTCTGGCTCTGCGCATTCCGGACTGGTGCTGCGGCCAGCCAACTCTTTTGATAAATGACGCCGAGGCGACTGACGATGATTTCTCAGAAAATAACGGCTATCTCCTGGTCAGCAGAAAGTGGCAGACAGGCGACACCCTTACCCTGACTCTTCCAATGGAAATTAAAGCCTACACCCTGCCGGATAACCCGAATGCTGCTGCTTTTAAATATGGTCCGGTTGTACTTGCTGCAGAACTCGGCCGCGACGATAAAATGAAGCTGCGCCAGGTCGGGGTTCAGTGCGATGTCTGCGCAAATAAGATTATCCGCGGAATCGAAATCCCTCTCAATGGAAACTATGGCGGCACAAATAACCTTAAGCCGCTGGCTCCTGAATACATCAAAATCAAAAATGCAGACAGCACCGAGGACTTCTTTGTGGATATCAACTCGCACTTTGAGCGGGAGGCGGGAAGTTTGAATTTTATTTTGCGGGATATTGAGTTGAATGATGGTGGTTTCGACCCTTCGACGGAGCTCAGGGACCGCAGGCTCAACCACCGCGCTTCTGAGTCGGACGACGGTGGTTTCGATACGTCCTCTGGACTACTCAACCACCTCGTTTTCTCACCATACTACCTCATCAATAATCAGCGCTATGGCATTTACTGGCTTTACGTTACAGAGTTACCAAAACAGACAGAAGCCGGTGACGCAGAAAAAGAACTTGCAAAATATACTTTCATTGAAGGAATTGGTGTAGGCTACGGCGCCCAGACAGAAGGCAACGAAACTACAGCCCCATACATGCAGGAAACCGGTACCGGCTCAGTCGGAAACCCGGGCGAGCTTACCCGCTACGCAAAGGACAAAGGCAGCTTCTCTTATGTCTGTAAGATTATGCCGGACAAGAAAAACTACCTTCAGTGTAACTTCCTCCGTGAAGATAACGGCAAGCGAATTATCATCAAGGCAGCTGAAACAGATACCCTTATTGCAGATTACATTCTTTCCTGTGATGGTTCGGAAGAAAAGTTCTTTAAGATTTTTGAAATTCCGGAAGCCCTCACAAAGGGAAAGGAAGTCTTGAGAATAGATTTTTCTGCCGCAAGATGGTCCGATTCAGCCCGCCTTGCAGCTCCGTTAAACACTCTTTTTCTCGGCAGCAATTAAGGCTTCTACCTCTTCTCTGTGAAGAGGTTCGTTTTCGACATAGGCTTTTTTGTTTTTCTCAATTTCTTCATAAGGCCAGACACGTCCCTTATTCATGCCGGGGCACTCTGCAGCGCATTCATCCCAGGTCTTTTTATCGGCAATCATCCATGACCAGAAAGGGTAGGTTGAACACTGAATTGGGCGAGCCTGGTAAGCCGAACAACCATTGTCCCACAAAATGCAGTCATAATTTTTCTTTTCCTGCAGGGACAAAACCTGAGTGCCATAATAATAGTCGGCCCACCTGCAATACTTTGCAACAAAATCAGCAACACTCATTTTAAAGTGATTACAAAGAGTCATTAAATCGCGTTTAGAAAGATACACAAATCCCGGAGAGTGCCCGCAGCAGTAAGAACATCTCTGGCACTCAAAGTGGAGACCGTCTTTGTAAAAACATTCAGCCATATCGGCCAGTATAATAGCATTTTGAAGAAATTTAATAAACTAAAATTATAAGCCGATAATTATATTATGGGAAAGAAAGCAACAAAAAAATCAAAAGCAAAAAATAAAGAGATGAAAAAGCCATTAAAACTCAAAAAATCTACAATAATAACAATTATTGCAGCCCTGGCTCTGCTTGTTATTATCAGTGGAATTTTTATTATCCGAGCGGCAGTTCAAAAAAATATTAATGACCGTACAGTTAGAATTGCATTCTACGGACTTTCAGATAATCTTTGTACGCTCATTCAGGAGCAGGCTCCACAGCTCGATGAGGTAATCTTTTCTTTCGACAAGATAGCAGAAGATGATGCAGATATTGATATTCTCAATAAAAAATACGATATGCTTTTCTCATGGAAAGGTGAAATTGCAGATTCTATTGCAGGCAGTGCTCATGATATTCCTTCAAAACTGCTTGAAAGAATTCCCCGTTCTTTAAGAAATAAAAAATACATGCCAATCCTTCTCGATTATTTTGAAATTGCTTTTGAAACTTCTCTAGCAAATGAACTCGGATACAATATCGAAAACGGATATAATTCATTTCAAAAATACCTGGAAGTTACAAAGTCTCATGTGTTCAGCCCTTTCTTTGCAAATGGCGGCGATGACAGAATCCTTCTTGCACTTACAGGTTGTATGATTGAATCTTTTGGCGGACTTCCCGCTTATGAAAAATTTATTGAATTATTAAAAAACGAAAGAGATTTTAATACTCTGCTTGATGAAAGACTGGATAACGAAGGTCTTTCTCTCAGAATAGTTCTCGACGACTTAAAGGCAATGCCGAAAGACGGAAAAACTCATCCGGAATGGTATAACGGAAAAAATCAGGATTTATTTTACTTTGCAAAGAGTAAACAGATTGCAGCATATTTTACACTTCTTTCTGAACATAGAAATTTTGACTATGAAGTTGTCCGCAATTTTGAATCAGTTTATTTCCCAAAGAGAAAGCCAAAAGTTAATCATGGTTTAATTGCACCGCAGTTAAGTTGTGTTTTGATTTCTAATAATTTCAATGCAGAAAAATATTTGAAGAATCTTACAGAGCTTGATGTTCAGTCAAAGCTTTCGAATAAAACAAAGCTGGCACCGGTTCATTATCATGCGGAATGTTTTGACAGGCAGGCAGATGATTTAAGATACTGGGCAGCGGCAAACGCAGGAGTAATGTCAGATCCTGCATTGGCCGCCTTCCAGAGAGACAAGGATGCAATGACAGCATTTGCCTCTGAGATAAGAAATTATTTACGAATGAGATAATTCGTAAATCTTAGCTACAAAATTTCGTTTTACTTTTTGTGAAGTCGTCATTTCGAGAGGCTCTTTGAGCAGGGTGATTTTTGAAATCTGGGAATAAGCCTGGAAATTCTTATTCACCTTGCTCACAATTTTTTTGATAGAATCGTAAACTTCATCCTGAACAAATTCATTATTGCGCTCAACACCAAGAGTTTTATAAAGGTCATCACTAGGGTAAATCAAAGCTTCAATTTCTTCAGAAGTTTTTTCTTCATCTGCATAATAGCCGCGAACTGTAATCTGCTGAATTTCATCGTAGAGCTGGAATGCATCTTCAATCTCTTCAGGATAAACATTTTTTCCGCCGCTTGTTACAATCAGATTTTTTGCACGACCGCAAAGTTTGATGTAGCCTTCCTTGTCTATGCTGCCAAGGTCTCCGGTTTTAAAGAAGCCGTCTTCTGTAAATACAGCCTTTGTTTCTTCCGGCATATTATAGTAGCCCTGCATAACCATCGGGCCTTTTACTGCAATTTCGCCAACTTCTTCAATTCCTTTCTTTGTGATTACTTTTTCCGGATTGAGAATTTTGATTTCTTCATAAGGAGCAAAAGAACGGCCGACACTTTCAATCTTAAAATGCTCAACCGGGTTCAGTGCTATAATCGGAGAGGTTTCTGTGAGACCGTAACCCTGAATAAAATCAATACCCATAGAGTTATACTGACGGCAAACACTTGCAGCCAGCGGACCACCACCAGAAATTGCAACACGAAGAGTATAAATACTTGCCTGTTCCAGAACCGGTTTAAAAAATCTCTTTCCAAGATTTACATGGAAAGCTTTTTTAATAAAGAAAGAAAGCCAGCTTATAAAACCAAGAATACCAGCAACAACAGGTCCTTTAGCTTTAATTCCTTTCCTGATGCCCGAAAGCAGCTTATTATATAGAAGAGGAACACCAAGCATAACGGTAATTTTTCCTTCTTTGAGTTCGCGAAGGAGCTTTGAAACAGCCATGCTCTTTCCAAAAACAATAGAAGCACCAGTCATAAGCGGATTAATAAAGGCCGCCTGCATTGTGTAAGCATGATGAATTGGAAGCAGGGCATAAAAAACATCTGTGTTGTAGTGATTAAAATTGCGCTGAGCAATAAAACCATCAGACATAAGGTTTCTGTGCGAAATCATTACACCCTTTGGTTTACCCGTTGTACCGGAGGTAAAAAGAATTGCAGCAGTATCATATTCTGTGCAAGGTTCGTTCTTTTTGTCGTCAGCAAGAGCTTCTGCTTTGAGATTATAAATAAAGCGTTCACTAGCTTCCGGATTTATAGAATAAACATTAAGGTTTGGAAAATTCTTTGTGTAGATTTCGGCCTTTTCATCATCGCAGAAAACAAAAACTGGTTCAGCCGTTTTTACAATGTTTACGACTTCTGGTTCATGGAGTCCGTTATCAATCGGAACTACAATTCCGCTTGCAAAAAGGGCTGCAAGGTAAGCAGTAGCCCATTCCGGAGAGTTCTTTCCCATAACAGCAACACGGTCACCTTTTTTAAGCCCGTTTGCCATAAGCCAGTTTGCGAGTTCCTGAACATTTGCCAGAACCTCATTGTAGGTTAGAGAGCGCTTAGAATCATCCGGTCCATCAAAAGCTGTAAAACAAGGTCTGTCACCGTTGCGCTTTGCCTGAATACGCACAAGCTCCGGGAATGTAGGCCATTTGCCTGTAAAGTCTGTGCCCCTGAAATCTTCAAGATACATCCATGGGATATTATTATTAATGTCTGTCATAATTTATATTTTACACCCGAATTTCATGTAACGCAAAAAATATTGAAGGAGAAGTTGTCGTCCTGAAAAGATCATATGACATCCTAAAACGATAATATGTCATCCTGAACTTGTTTCAGGATCTAAAAATAAGATTCCGAAACAAGTTTTGAATGCCGTTTATGTTTATTATAAAATTCTACGACAATATAATTATGAAGATTTTTGATGAAATTAAGACGGTTATTATGGATAAAAGTGCGCGGGCAGCTGCAAAAAAAACTCTTTCACTTATGCTGCTGGTTTTCTGCGTATGCTGCGTAAAGCTTTGTGCAGAAGATACAAGTCCTGCCGAAGCTCAGGTTTTGCGCGAAAAATTTGTAGCAGAATCAAAAAAATATGTAGGTTCACCTTATGTTCTTGGAGCAGTTGGTCCGGATAAGTTCGATTGTTCCGGCCTTGTTTATTACTGTTCGCGGGAAGCGCTCAAAAAACAGCTGCCACGTACAGCAAAGGCAATTTACAATTATTGCCGGATTGTACCGGATAAAGATAAAGAAGTCGGCGATCTTTTATTTTTTAAAACAAATAATACAGCGCCAATCACACATGTAGGTATTTATATAGGAAACAATCAGTTTATTTCTGCAATCAGTGATGGTCCAAATACTGGTGTTATTATTTCTTCTCTTAAACAGGATTACTGGAAACCAAAATATGTTGCCTGCGGACAGTTTTTGCCATCTGGAAAGAATAAATCCGGCAGCAGTTCAGATGATTTCGAAGAAGAAGATTTTATCGATGAAACAGATGGAGAAGAAAAAAAGCCTTCTGTTGCAAAAAATAATGTAAACATAAAAGGCAGCAGTTTTTATAATCCTCAGGCAAAAGGACTGGATGTACTAGTTGCCGATGCATCTCTTTTCTGCGACTGGTCTCTTTTTTCACCGAATGCTTTTATGATTCAGTGGCGTGGAATTGATTTGCATACAAATATCCGTTACGCAAAATGGTTTCTGGAACCTGGTATAGGATTATGTTTTCGTTACAATCATGGAGTCGGAATTTTTCAGATGCCGATTCTTTTTACGACAACTATAAATGATTATTTCAGATTTTATGCGGGCCCTGTAATTTCATTTGGAAAGGCAAAGTTGATAGGAACAGATGATGAAATCAAGCCTTCGGTTTTTCCTGGAATAATCGGCTTTTCTTTTGCAACTCCAGCTCTGGAAATTTCAAAGGCAAAGTTTCAGGTTGTTCAGGATATAAGCTATACAATTTTTAATAAGCCGGATAACTCAGCACTTTCTTTTACTGATTCAATTGCATCTGGTCTTGTGTTTTTTACAGGTGTAAGAGTAACTCTTGGACTGGGAAGTTTGTTTAAATGATTATGAATTATAGAAGAAATCATCAAAAATTTGAAAAAAGACGTCATGCTGAACTTGTTTCAAAATTTGGGAGAACAGCAGTTTTTGTACTTTTTTCACTTTTTTTTATTTCCTGTACGACAGAAGTTACTCTCTCTGTTCAAGCTGATAATAGTATTGCGATAAAGTTTGATGGCGGCGCGGGCGAAGCATTTTCCAAGATGATAAGCAGTGCTGCAGGAATGGGTGGCGAGTCAGAAAATCTTATTGATACTGAGGAAGTTTCTTACGAGCTTGCAAAAGCAGGTTTTTCAGATGTAATAATTAATCAGAAAAATGGCGGAGCTGTTTCAATTACAATGAGTGACAAAAAACAGACTTCTTATATTTTTACATCTGGTATTGCAAAATGTGAAAAAGGAAAGTTGAGTGCAGTAATTACTCGAAAAAGCCTGGAAGATTTTTATGCTACTGCAGATGAACAGACCCGAATGATTTTAGATTTATTCCTGGCTCCTGTTTTTAATAATGAGGAAATGACGGAAGAAGAATATTTAGAAATTGTTGCTTCTTTCTACGGAGCTGTAGCTGCAAAAGAAGTTGCCGGCAGTTTTGTTAAAATCAATTTAATTTCGAAAGATGGAAAGAAAGAAAGCCTAAATTATCCATTAACACAAGTATTCTGTGGCCTCACGCAATGACACAATCTACTATTAGCATAGACATTTATTCAATTCTTTTTGCCTGATTTTGACTATAAACGTTATCGTATGAAAGAGTCAGAAATTTTTATTAATCAAATTGGATATCAGCTGCACGACAGTAAAACTGTATTTATAAGCGCTGCAGAAAAAGGGGAAATTAAAGAATTTTCTGTATGCAAAAAATCAGATAAAGCTGCAACAGACGAAACCATTTTTACAGGCGAACTCCTTGCGGCTCCATATGATGAAGAATCAGGTGGCGGCTATTTTACAGGAGATTTTTCGAGTCTTCAGACAGCCGGGGATTATTACATTACTGTAGGTTCAAAACGCAGCTTTGATTTTAAAATTTCTGATGATGTATACGATGGAGTGGCTCTTTCAACTCTCAAATATTTTACAGATTCACGCTGTGGACAGGGTATCTGCCATACAGGAATTGCAGAAGTTTATGGAAGCGGCGAAAAGAAAAATGTTCAGGGTGGCTGGCACGATGCCGGAGACTATGGTCGTTATGTAGTAGCCGGTGCAAAAACCGTAATGGATCTGCTGCTTGCTTATAAAAAATGTCCAAAACATTTCCGTAAATTTGATCTTCTTGGTGAAGTTCGCTTTGAGCTTGAGTGGATGCTTCAGATGCAGAGAGAAGATGGAGCAGTTTATCATAAGATTTCCTGCTATCATTTCTGTCCATTTATAATGCCTCAGGATGAAAAAGATCAGTTAGTTCTTTCTCCTGTTTCAACAGCGGCTACTGCAGATTTTGCAGGTTGTCTTGCTTATGCGGCAGGCTTTTTCCAGGATGCTGGCCCGGCGCAAGATGAAGCCTTTGCTAAAGCACTTCTTGATGCTGCCGTAAAAGCTCAGAATTATCTTTTTTCACATGATGATGAGCTTTATATAAATCCACCGGAAATTACAACCGGAGGCTATGGCGACCGCGATGTTCGCGATGAACGTTATTTTGCCCTCTGTTCTCTTTTTGCTGCTACAGGAGAAAAAAATTATCTTAACCAGGCGCTTAAATATAGGGAAGATAAAAAACATGATAAGCCTGATCCAAAGCATCCATGGAACAGCGGCTGGCAGGAAGGTTTTGGCTGGCCTTTTGTTTCTGGCTATGGTACAGAGATTCTTCTTGAAGTTGCCGCAAAAGATGAAGCTGCTCTTTCAGCAGACCTCATTGCAGAAATCCACAGCGGCATAATTGCCCAGGCAGAAAGATATTTGGAGACGGTAAATGCATCAGCTTTCCGCTATTGTACAAAGTTTGTTATGTGGGGAAGTAATGGCGCAATCTGTGACCTCGCTCACGTTCTCCTTATGGCTTATGACCTCACCGGCCGCGAAGACTTCAAAAAAGCTGCAAAAGCCCAGATAGACTATATTCTCGGATGTAACCCGTTGAATTACTGTTACATTACGGGAGAAGGAACAAAGAGTCCGGTTAATCCTCATCACAGACCTACCGGGGCCAGCAAAAAAGTTTATCCTGGTATGCTTGCTGGCGGTCCTTGTTCTGGACTTATTGATGCTTATGCAAAACAGAATCTTGCAGGACAGCCTCCTCTAAAGTGTTATGCAGATGCAACCCCAAGCTACAGTACAAATGAAGTTGCAATTTACTGGAACAGTGCATTTGTTTACGTGCTTTCGCGTATAATGTAATCAACTAATGTGAAAAAGAAATGAAATCATTGTAAAAGAAGGATTTCTTTTATAAAATATAACAGTTTATTACATACTAACGTATTAAAAAAACTAAATTCAAAATAGCCCAAAGGAGAGTATTCGAAATGTTTGAAATTAAAAATGTTTCAAAGGCTTACAACAAGGGTGGAGTAAAAGCGGTAGATAGCCTTTCTCTTACTGTGAATAACGGCGAGATTTTTGGATTCCTTGGTCCGAACGGCGCTGGAAAAACTACTTCAATCAGAATGCTTACAGGAATAATTCAGGCTGATGAAGGTGAGCTTGAGCTGGATGGAATTTCTATTAAGGAGCGTCCTGTTGCGGCTAAACGTCAGTTTGCTTTTGTGCCAGATAATCCGGAAACTGTTTCACGTCTTAAGGCTATTGAGTATCTTAATTTTATTGGTGATGTTTATAAGATTCCTGCAGACCTTCGCAAAGAACGTATAGAAGCGTATTGTACAAAGTTTGGTTTGAAGGAAGTTTTAAATAACAAGATTTCTTCGTTCAGCCATGGAATGAAGCAGAAACTCTTTTTGATTGCCAGCCTTATTACCGACCCTCAGAACTGGATTCTTGATGAACCTATGGTAGGACTTGATCCGGAAGCTGCCTTTATTGTTAAGGAAATTATGCGTGAACGCGCTAATAATGGAAAAACAGTTTTCTTTTCTACTCACGTTATGGAAGTTGCAGAAAAACTCTGCGATCGCATTGGAATCATAAAGCAGGGTAAACTGATTTTTGTTGGAACTATGAACGAGCTCAAAGAGCAGCACGGAAAATCAGGACAGTCTCTGGAAGACATTTTCCTTGAATTAATTGGAAGCACAGCTAAGGCTGGCGGCGACATTGCAGGGGCTTCTATATGATTTTTAAGCTCTATAAGATTTTGAGTCAGGGCATCTTTAATTTTTCGGGCCTTGCCGGGGATTTTAAAAAAGGTCCTAAGGGAATCATAAAAAACATTCTCCTGATTTTGTTAGCAATTTATCTTCTTGCAGTAATGGTTTGCATGTATACAATTTACATGATCGGCGCATATAAGTATCTGGCAGGAAACGGCATGCAGGATTTTATGCCTTTCATTTCAATGATGGTTGCCCTGATGGTAATTATGTTTTTTGGTTTTACTTCAGTTGCTTCCAGTTATTACACAGGTACTGGCGAAGAGTTTTTAATGAGCCTTCCGCTTTCTGCAAAACAATTCTTTGGTGCAAAGTTTGCAGTTTCTTTTGTTTCTGATGCTGTGTTTGGCGTTGGAATGTTTGCCATCAGCTCGATTGTATACGGATATAATGAAGGGCTTTTGACAAATCCGCTTTTTTATCTTGGCTTTATTGTTGCGGCACTAGCTTTTTCGGTAACTGCAGTTTTTGTTATATATCTTCTTTTTATACTGGTTTTATATTTTGTGCCGGCGCTTCGTAAAAGAAAGGTAATGACAATTGTTGCAACGGCGCTTTTGATTGTTTTCTGCATGTTCTACGGATTTATGAATTCTTCGGTTTCGATGTCTTTTTCGAATCCGCAGTTTGTGAATGACAATTTAGGAAAAGCAATCGATAAGCTGAACAGCATTGGTTCAGGCCTTCCAATTTTCATGTATATTTCCGGCGCACTTAAAGGCAAGATAATTCCGATTCTGATTCTGGCAGCACTTGGTTCGCTTGTGCTTTTTGTGCTGGTTCCTCTTTTTGCAAATCTTTATATAAAAACTTTGAACGGTTTTTCTGATGTAAAAACAAAAAAGATTTCATCGGAAAAAGCAGAAGAAGTTATAAATAAAGATGTTCGTTCTTTTTCTGTATTTCATGCCTTGTTCTGGCGTGATGTGCGGAATGTTTTGCGAGAACCGGCTTTCTTTTCGAACGGGCCGCTTTTTGTTTTTCTCTTTCCTGTAATTTTGTGTATTTCTTTTGTTATTGGTTTTATTTCCAGTGGAAACAATATAGGCGAGTTAGTTACTGCCACTCAAAAAAAACTTTTAGATGTTTCTCCGGAAACTCTTTCTTCTGTGAAATATTTTCTGGCCTTGGGAGGAGCAGCATTTACTATTTTTTCCGGTACTTTTGCAAACATTGCAACAACTTCTTTTTCGCGTGAAGGAAAATCTTTGAATGATCTTAAAGCTATGCCTTTAAAATTCAATATGATTATAAAAGCAAAATTCTGGCACGCCCTTCTTTATGTTGGAATTGCAGATGTCATTACAATCAATATAGTTATGGCGTTTTACTGTATTTTGAAGCTGCCTTTTAGCTTGAGCGATATGATTGCAGTATGCGTATTGATGACTCTGACAGCTGTTTCTATTTCTGTTTTGCTTATCATTATTGATATGTTTATTGATACAGTACATCCAAAGCTTAATTGGGAAACCCCAATGGCTGCCTGCAAACAGAATCTGAATGTTTTATGGTCTATGCTTCTTACCTTGCTTAATGTTGGATTTCTGATTGTACTTGTGGCTCTTGTATTGCCAAAACAGATGATTTCGCTTGTGATTTTGAGCGTGATTTATGTTATAATTTCCGCACCTGTAGGAGCGGGTTATTTCAGATATGCAGAAAAAAAACTTGAAGATATGTAAGCAGTCATCAAAAAAGTTTCTTTCAATTCTTACAGTTTTTTTTGTGTGCACTCAGTTTATTCTTAGTGCACACAGCGGTATGTTTTCTGGCGAAAAAAATCTTCGCCTTGTAAAAACAAAATGGTTTGATATTATCTTTCCGGCGCGCTGTGAAGAAAGTGCGTCTATTCTTTATGAAAAAGCCGATTCAGTTTATGAAGAAGTAACGGCTCAGTATGGCCTTACTCCTTCGTTTAGAATGCCTGTTGTAATTACTCCTGCAGTAGAAAGGTTTAATGCATTTTGGGAGGGGGCGCCCTACAATCATATTGCAATTTATGATACAGGGGTTTCCGGAGCAAGTGAGATTGCTGTTTTTAGTGAAACTTTGATTTCGGTTTTTCGTCATGAGCTGACACATGCAGTAACTTATAATATGAAAAATGGTTTCTGGCGATTTATAGGAAATGTATTTGGAGACTGTATTGCACCGGGAATGATTTCTGTAACAACTGGTATGGCAGAAGGTGCAACGGTTACCAGCGAGAGTGCAGCAGGTGAGGGAAGACTCAACGATGAGTTTGCTAAACATTTTGTAAAGCAGGCAAAAATTGAAGGAAAGTTTCCTTCTTATCATGATGTTTCTGGGGCATCTGATACTGCGCCTGATGGGGCTGCTTATTATTTTAACGGGGCTTTTCATCAGTGGCTTCAGGAAAGATTTGGAATGGAGCCTTATGCACAATTCTGGTATAGAGTTGTAAACGGAAAAAATATTACTATTTCTGGTGCATTTAAGGATTCGTTTGGAATAAAGCTTAGAGAGGCCTGGAAACAGTTTGAGGAAGATTATGAAGTGCCGGAGCTTGCTGCGAATCCGGTAAAGGCCGGCCTGGTAGAGGATTTTTTCGAGCCGAAAGCTTTGTCGTATTCCTTAAAAAATGAAGCGGGCTCAATGTATGAAAGTCTCACAAGCAGTGGCTTTACAGAGAATGCTTCTGCCCAACGCTTCGCCTGGCTCGAAGCTTCCACGGGGCGGGTCTACCTTGCAGAAGCCGGAGCCCAGAATTCATCAAAAACCAGATTCCGAAAACTCTTTACTCTGCGCGGTTGTACGAGTGTCCGTCTTTCTAACGACGGGCGTTTCCTGGCAGCCGGTTACATAAACGGGAACTCTGGCGGAGCAAAGGCCCGGGTTAAGATTTACGACATCGAGCGCGACCGTTTTTACTCCGTGAAAGAAAAAGGCCTCGTGGACGCGGCAGTACTTCACCGTGACGGCGTCTGGTATCTGGTTGCCCAAAAATATTTTGCCCAGCATTATTCTCTTGTGGTTTACAGGCTTTTGACGAAAGAGGGGGCCCGTGGCAGCCGCGACTACAGCATTTGTGGTACTGAACTTATTAGCGAAGTAAAATTTGCTCCAGAAAATATCCCTTATGCATTTACAGCTCTGGAAAGTGGAAATATTGCTTATCTCAAAAAAAACCGGCAGAATTATAGTCTTTGCATAAGCTCGGTTGATGGCAGCCTGCTCAAGGAAATTCTTTTTCCTCAGGGAATGGTTGTGAGGTCTTTGTCGTATGGTCTTGATAATGCAAAACAGGTTTTGATTTTCAGTTACGCAGAGAAGGGAACAATGCCTCGCGCTGGAATTATGGAAATTGAAAGCGGACTTATTTCGCTTAGCTCGCAGGACCTTTCTGGTGGTGTTTATGAGCCGGTTTTCTGGAATGATAAAATTGTTTACCTTGGTAAGTTTTACAGACAGAACAGGCTTTTGAGTATGAAAAAAAATGAAGGCGGGCAGACAGAAAAAATAACTGCCGAACTTTTTGATTCTGAAAGAAAATCTGCTGAAGAATTGCTGCCTTTATTGGAAAGAACATCTTTAGTTTCAGAAAGTTTTAATCCTCTGCCATACTTGTTTAAGGGATTATTTCTTCCATTTAGTATTTACAATATGACTTTTTCAGATATAACACCAAAGGTGAATTCGTTGTCAACTTTTATGGATAATTATTTCCTTGGTGCAACTTATATTACTTCCAGTCCCTGGTCTGATGGTTCAACAGATCTTATTACATTAACCGGCGGTTTTAATGTTGTTGAAAAAACTTTTGGAACGCACCTTTCCCTTCAAAATGGAACTTCAACATCACTTTTGCGCAGTAAAACAGATTTCAAAGCAGAGTTTGATGAAAGCGGCTGGAAGCAGGGCGAAGTTACCCTTCTTCTTCAATCTGTAATTCGTACAGGAAATATTTCATCTATAACTCTTTCAAATTCTTCTTCTGCTTTTGCTCTTAATTCAAAAAGAAAGTTTGAACTTATTGATGTTTTTTCTATTAAATATTCAACTATAAGATATGGTGGTCCGGGACGTTTCGAAAAACAAGGTCTTGCTTTTTCATTTGGAGGCAGCGCGCAATATATAGCCTCTATGGATGATGTTTATAAAGCAGATAAAACAAGTCCTTATTTTTTTGTTTCAGCTTCTGCCTGTCTTCCTCATCTTTTACCATTTGAATCTAAATATGGTTTTTCTTATAATCTGCCGGCTTCATTTGGATTTACGCTTTTGCCTGTATCTTCAAAATATGGATATGTTAATTTGAAATCAGAAAATAAGAATATTGGTCGTGTTCTTTTTGATGCAAGCTTTGAGACAGTGCTCTTTGGTCTGGAAATTCAAAAGGCTGTTCCGGGAATAACTGCTTTATTTTTGAATGATTTTTATATTTCTGCAGGTTATGCCTCAACTGGAACTACAGGTAGTGCAGCAAAAAAAGGTTTGGAAATGAACCAGCTTGGCGACTATTTTAAGGCGGTTACCGACGGAAGAGGTTATTATTTTGATTCAGTTTATCTGAAAACTGGAATTGAGTTTACACCAAATATCGGATTCTTTGCAAAATCAGGATACAAAATGGCACTGACTGCAATGATTTCATATACATTACATTCGGTTAAAAAACTCAGACCGGAAGAAAGCTTTAGATTTTCTCTCGGTCTTGATGCGAATTTTTAGTTTACCTTTATCTGGTTCAAAACCTGGCCTATAGGTTCGTGAATTACAAGCGAGGCCATGCTGTCTTGCGGTGTACTTGATTTGTTCAAAAGTATAAGATTTTCTCCGTGGAAGTAATCTATTAAGCCGGCGGCAGGGTAGACTGTAAGCGAAGTTCCGCCAATAATCAACGTGTCTGCAGCCTTAATAGCTTTTACTGCCCCTTCAATTACCCGCTGGTCCAGTCCTTCTTCGTATAAAACGACATCCGGCTTAATCAAACCGCCGCATTTAGGACAGTGAGGAAGCTTATCAGCTGCATTTTCGCTTTCAATTATTATTTTTTCATCATAAAAGGCATGGCAGTCCAGACAGTAGTTTCGCAGAGTACTTCCGTGGAGTTCAAAAACATTCTTACTGCCTGCCATCTGGTGTAATCCATCAATATTCTGTGTTACAACGGCAAGAAGTTTACCTGCCGCTTCAAGTTCGGCAAGCTTATAATGAGCAGCATTTGGTTTTATGCCCTGAGGCAGAAGTTTTGCACGGTAAAAGCGGTAAAATTCAGGCGTATTCTGGTAAAAAAAAGTTCGGCTTATAATCTCTTCTGGCGGATATTTCCACTGCTGATTATAAAGGCCATCAACACTGCGAAAATCAGGGATTCCAGATTCGGTTGAAACACCTGCACCACCAAAAAATACAATTTTTTTGCTTTTATCAATCACTTGTTGTAAAATACTTATATCTGATGTACACATTTTGTTCTGCCTCCTTATAAAAAGTTTTTAACACATTATAACGCAATTTTAGTTAAGAAAACAGAGAGTTTGTGCCGATAATCTTGTGAGGGACTTTAAATTTTTTTTTCAGAGGTAATTATGAATAATATGAAAAAAGTCTTTTTTCTAATGATTCTGACAGCTCTGCTCACAATAGGGCTGTTTGCTCATGGTAAAGGCGATATTGAAGAAATATCTGTTGATAACATGAATAGCTGGCAGGAAGAATACGACCTGGACAGCAAAAAACCGGGAAAGTATAATATTCTCATCACCGCCCGCGACTTAGGCGGAAACACTTATGTTGAAGGACCTCATAATATTTACCTCGATCCTAAATCTGATATGCCTATTTGTGGTATTACAAACCCATACCCGAATATGCGTGTAGTAAGTAACCTTAATATTGTAGGTACTTGTGTTGATGATGATGGTGTTTCAAAGGTTGAACTTATTCTCGATGAAGGTACAGAAATAGAGCAGACAGTGGTTGCCGAAGGCAGGGAATTCTGGTCTTACTATCTTGATACAACGAATCTTGAAGAAGGCGCGCATACAATCAAGGTAATCGGTTATGATATTAACGAAAATCCTGTTGTAAGTAAGCCTGTTGTAGTAACCTGGCAGCTGGACCGAAAAAAGCCGGTAACAGAAATTCAGGATAAAGAAATGGGGCTTCTCGTTTCTGGAAATGTAAAGTTTGACGGTGTTGTTTCGGATGGAAACGGTATCAAAGAGCTTTATTATTCAGTTAATAATGGCGAAACTTTTATTCCTTTGAAATTTGGTGGAAACAAAAATAAAGATCTTTGTGATTTCACTTTATCAGTTGATACTAAGAAATTTAATGATGGACCGGCAGTTCTCTGGTTTAAGGCTATAGATATGTCTGGTTCGGTTGGTTTGTATTCATTCCTTTACTTTATTGATAATACAAAGCCTGAAATTGGAATTGTTTATCCGGAAGATAATCAGATTGTAAACGGTAAATTTACGGTTGCCGGTTATGCAAAAGATACAATGGGTATTACAGAGCTTACCTGGACTTTTGGAAACCAGAGCGGTGAATTTGAACTTGTTCCAGGAAACCCTTACTGGGCAGTTAATATTGATACACTGAATAATAAAGATAAAGCTGTAAAATTTACTGTACGCGGTAAAGACCGTGCCGGTAACATTGTAGAAGAAACTAAAACTCTCAACCTTGATCAGGAAGAGGACAGACCTGTTGTAACTGTTTCAGAGCCGGTTAATGGTCAGGATTTTGCTGATAACGATATTCTTTATGTTCGCGGTATTGCCGTGGATGATGACAGCGTAAAAGCAGTAAGAATCCAGCTTGATAATAATGAGCCTGTAATTCAGGAAACAAAGGGTGTTTTCTATTATGATATTTGTACTGCAACCGAGCTTTCCGCTGGTGCTCACAGAGTTTCGGTAACTGCAATTGATGAAAACGATGTTGCAGGTATTCCGGTTGTAATAGAAATTACTTCGCGCGGTGTTGCTCCTTTGTTCACTCCTGCAAAGGTTATATCTGGTAAAGATACAGTTGAGTTTACAAACGGAATGGAAATCCATCCGGAAGCAGGAAAGACTCTGTCGGTTAGTGTAAACTCTGGTGTTGGCCTTGTTTCTGTTTCATCAAGCCTTTCATGGGGCAATGAAAATCCGGAAGAGGCTGTTGTTGAACTTAAAAATTCCGGCTCATATACCTTTAATCTTCCAATTCTTCCAGACAGCCCTAAGGGAATCATGTATGCAACCTTCAAGGCAAAAGATATTCTTGACCGCGAATCTGAATTCAAGGCTGTTTATTATGTAACAAATACAACTGTTGTAAAGGCAGAAGAGCCTGCTGTTGTTTTTGATGACAGTACTGTTGCAGAAGACGGTTCTATCATCAGTGATATGGAATTCCCGGTTACAGGATATTTAATCGGCGCGGACGCTGAAAAAGTAGAACTTGTGCCTTCGACTCCGTTTGCGCGTGCAGAGCTTGTTGGAAATCAGATTAAGCTTATCTGTCAGGATGCAATTGGTACTTCGGCTCCTGTTGTTGTTCGTGTAAAAACTACAAACGGTAAGACTGTAGATTCAAAACCATTAACCTTCCATGCAGATACAACTTTCCCTGTAATCGAAATTAATGATTACTATGAAAATAATGCACTTGATGGCCGCTGGGGAGCAGTCACTGTTTCCGGAAAAGTTACCTGCGAAACAGGTATCGGCTCATTAAAGTACAGAGTTCTTTCTGCTATTGTAGATATTCAAAAGGGTATTATTGCAGGTGTTACTCCGCCTTCTGTTTCAGAAAACTTTGTTGACCTTGCTGTTGCACGTGACGGTTCTTTCAAGATTGATTTTGATGCAGCTGATTATGGAAACGGTCTTCATATTGTTGAGTTGATTGCAGAAACTGTTGGCGGAAATAAATCTGCAAAAGCTTTTGCTGTAAAGAATATTCCACCTGTTGAAGAACAGAACGGAAAGTTGCCGGCTCCTAAAGCTCCGGTGGTTGCCTGGGTAAATGCTTTTGATGCTTATGCATATGCAGTTTATCAGGGTGAACTTAATCAGGATTATGCAACCTTCTTCCGCAAGGATATTGATGAAGGAAACAATGCCATTAGCTGGTCAACTTCAACTCCAGACGGAAAGTCTTATCCATTGAAGTTTACTGCTGTAAGAAAGCCAGCTGTTTCGGCTCACTTTACACTTGTTAATGGCGAAGAATACATGAGTGGTATGCCTGTTGATATGGCTTATGCTGCAAAAGAGGGCATTACCGTACAAATGGTAATTGATACAAATACAGATGTAAGTGCAGTAAATTACGAGGTTAGCGGTGCAGATGTTCCTGGCGGACTTGTTACACAAAAAGGTGCCGCTAAACTTACAAAGCCAACTCCTGAAAATCCTTTAAGATGGGTTGCTGAGTTTACTATTGCAAACCTCCCTGTCCGTGTAAATAAAATTACTGCTACAATAAAAGCTGGAACTTCGGAACAGATTATTACTGGTTCTATTACAAGTGTGCGTCCTATGGTTGACCCTATGATAATTAATGACCGCACAAAGGTTCTTGCTTTTGCACAGACCGGTACTGTATTTGATGAAGTTGAAAATAATTACATTCTCAGCAATGGTTCACGCTTCAGTTATTATGCAAATCTGAGTGCTCCGTTTAAAGTTGAGCTTGTTTCTCCAACTCCTGGTCTTGCAATTGAAACAGACGGAAAGTTTATTTCTTTGTATGCAGAAAAAGACGGTATTTACAAGAATGTAATGGTAAAGGTAACAGATCGCTTTGGCGATACTCATGCTTCTGCTCCATTGAACTTTGTTGCGAATACAAGTGCTCCTGAGCTTGTTATTAACGGTCCTGAATTATTCAGCTGGGTTGGAAATAACTTTACACTTACAGGAACAGCAGCTCATGCTCTTGGAATTAGGAGCGTTGAATACTCTCTCGATAACGGTGAGACTTGGGAGAACATAGATCTTTCAAAAAATAATAACAGGATAGGAGTTACCTTCAGTAAGAATATTAATATTTCTGAATTCCCGGATGGCCTTATCAGAATCAATGTAAGGGCAAAAGACCTTGGCGGTCATGAATCTGTAGTTCGAACTTCTTACTATAAGGATGTAACTCCTCCAGAAGTCAGAGTTATTGAGCCTCAGGAAATTGATGTTGTAAACGGAGATAACCTTATTGTCTTTGAGGTAAAAGATAATGCAATGGTGGCTAAGGCAGAATATATCGCACCACCGGTAAAGGGTAAATCTCTGTCTCGTACAGAAATTGAGCTGAATCCTCTTATTTATACGCATGTAGGTACTCCTGAATGTCCTATCAGTGATTCAATGTCGTTTGCATTTACCGATGGTGCTGGAAACGTAACTCCAATCGAAGCATGGATGTTCAGTATTGATAATGAATCAGACTTGCCTCGTGCAGAAATTCACGTTCCTGAAGAAATGCAGGTTCTGACCCGCGACTTTACAATTTCCGGCATTGTTTACGATGATGATGGAGAATCTACTGTTTTCTATAAGATAGATAATGGTGAATTTAAGCAGGTTTCTACAAACGAAATTTACAAGAGTCCTGATCCGGCTGCAGAGTATAAGCTCGGAACAAACTTTGTAATTTCTGTTCCTTTCGAAACTATGACAGATAACGAACACACTGTTACTATCTATGCAGTTGATATTAATGGTGTAAAGGGTGAAGAAGTAACAAGAACCTTCAGAATTTCTCTTGAAGAGCCTAAGGGTGCTGTTGAAAAACCAACTATCGATACTTCTGTACGTAACATGATTACAATTTCCGGCTGGGCAAGCGATAAGAATGGAATTGGTAATGTAAAGATTTCTCTTGATAATGGTAACTCTTATAACGATGCTGAAGGTACTGAGCAGTGGAAGTACAATGTAGATACACGTGCCATTCCTGGTGGTACTCAGGTTGTCTTCCTTAAGATTACTGATAATTATGGTATTGAAGGTTTGTACTCAAGCCTTATTAATATTGATAACGATGCTCCGATTATGAATCTTGAGCTTCCAGCTGATGATTCTACTACAACCGGTATGCTCTTCTTCTCTGGTTATGTTTATGATAACGTAGAAGTTACAGATCTTTATCTTACTATCAGAAATCTTGAAAAGGAAACTAAACCAAATGTTCGTAATTTCAAGATTGACCGAATTATCGGCGAGACTATGGATATTACAGATCTTCCAAACGGCTTCTATAATATGGAACTTACTGGAAAAGACAAGGCGGGCAATGTTACTAATGTGAGCCGTAATATTCACCTTGAAAAGAATATTGCACCGGCTACAGTAGATATTCTGTATCCTCTTAATGGTGAGCATAAACAGGGTATCTTTACGGTATATGGTCAGGCAGCTTCAGAAGCAGAAATTACAAATCTTAATCTATATATAGATAATACCTTCATTGCTGCGACAGAACTTACCAGCTGTGGCTTCTTTAAGTTTGACCTTGGACCAGAACAGATAACAGAAGGTGTTCACACTTACCGTGTAGATACTGTTCTTGCAACTGGAAAGATTGTAAGTTCACGTGAACAGACAATTACTTATTCTCCTGTTGGTCCATGGATTACAATTGATAACTTTACTTATGGTGACTTTGCAACTAACCGTCCGTACATAAAGGGACAGGCAGGCTATTCTATCAGTGAAGATGAACTTCTTTATGCTAAGACTAAAGAAGCAAAGCCTGAGGAAAAAGCCGCAACAGCTGCAAAGAAAGTTGATAAGATTGAAATAAGCTTTGATAATGGAAAGACCTTTACAGAGCTTTCTAAGAATGAAAAATGGATGTACCGTATTGAAAATCAGGATATCGCAGAAGGTTATCACTTCTTCCTGGTACGTGCTACTATGAAGAACGGAGAAACGGCAATTACCCGTACTATCATTCAGATTGATAATACTGCGCCTTCTATCCGTCTTATTGCTCCATCAACAGGTGGCCGCTACAACCAGAAACTTGATGTTTCAGGTCTTTCTAATGATGATGTAGAATTGAAGGATGTAACAGTTGCTCTCCGAAAGGGTGATAAGTCATCTTATGAAGTTCCGTCATTCATCCAGGGACTTTACCTTGATGTTAGGTTCTGGGGGGCAACTTTATTCCAGGTTGGTGCTGGTCTTACCTTCTTTAATGATGTTGTAAAGGTTCAGCTTTCATACGGGCAGTTTACACAAATGCAGCGTGATGCAATTTCTAACCTGTTCCAGACAGACCTCACAGACGGTCGTTATGGTGGAAATGTATTCAGCCTTAAGATTCTTGCAAACATTGCATCAATTCCGTTCAGCTTCTTTATGGGACATGACTGGGACTGGCTGTATGCATCGTTTGCAGTAGGTGCAGACTTCTCTTATTTCACACAGACAAATAGTGGAAAGCCTCAAATCCTTTCTTCTATACTTGCTCAGATTGAATTCCCTAAGGTAAAGCTTCAGAATGTTAAGGCATTCAGTACGTTTGCCTTGTATACCGAAGCTTCGTTGTGGTTTATTCCAACGGATGTTTCAGGTACAGATATCAAGAGTCTTGTTCCTCAGTTAGGAATTGGATTTAGAACTAATATCTTCTAGGTGTAAAGGAGTTAGAATGTTTAAGAGGACAGTTAAAGCATTTATTGTAAGTCTTGTTCTATTATTTTCTACTGTAAATGTATTTGCACTGGAAGAATATGTAGCAGAGATTTATAAGGAAATTGATTCCTGTTTTACTAGCAAAGATGAAGAAAAACTGTATGCAGTTTTATCAAGGAATAATAAAGATAAATATTATTACCTTATAGAAAACTACACACAGAAAAAAATCAGACGCTTAATCGTGAATAATGAATATGTTTTTGCAATGGAAGCAACTCTTGCGGTTATTGAGAATAATCTTGATAACGAAGAGGCTGTTGAAATGTACAGCGTAATTTCTGATGCCTACGAAATTCAACTTAAGCATGAAGCAGAAGTTGCACATCAGAAGGAACTTGAAGCAGCCAGACTTCAGCTTGCTAAAGAAAAACAGCGTGGAAACGTAGAAAAAGAATATAATTCTGCAAAGAAGGCAACAGGTGATGGTTCGGTTTATGTTTCTGGAAAAGAATCTAAGCTTTCAAGTTACAGCTGGAAGGCAAAGTTTGGAGCTGCTGATGCCCTGTTCCTGCTGGAAAAAACAGGAAATTTGAAGACACTGCATTATGGTGTTTCTCTTGATTTTAATTATATATATACGTTAGAGAATAAAATCAAAGTTGGAGCAGATGTTTTTGCTGGAGTTCAATTCCTTGGAATGGCAGAAGAAAAAGATCTCGTGCCATTCTTTATAGACGGTGAAGCCTCAATAAAATTCTGTAATCCTAATCTTTTGAAAAACCTATTTATTCGAACTGGTTTTAATGTTATGCTTGCAGGAGAGTCAAATAAGGCTGTTAACACCGAAGGTGTTGAGAAGAAATTCTATTCTCCTTTCGTTGGATTAAAGTTAGAACAGATTGCTATAGGTCCTGTCCGTCTCGATATCGGGGCAGACTGGCTTGCAGGGCATCTTTTTACAGACAATATAACTATGGCAGCAGGAGCTTCAATGAATGTTGAAATTCCATTTGCCGAATTGGAAAAAGTTAAGTTAAATTTAAATATAGGAGCGAAAGATAAGATTTTCCTTAAAAAAGATAATGGATTGGAAAATCGAGCCAGCTTAATTCTTGCAATTGGAGTAGAAAATGTTATTAGGTAAGCTTAAAAGAATTATTATTGCATTAGTATTGGTCTTCTTCACGACAACTGTTTTTGCAGCGACTACAGATTTGGCTGTGCGCTTTCTGAACAAGGCAAACGAAGCTTATGAAGATGGAAACATTGAAGATGCTTACAAATATGTAAACCAGGCACTTGCTGTTGCAAAAGATGAAGATTCTCAGACAAACGTACTTTACTTTGCTCAGACTGTATACAAGGTTAAATTACAGGAGCTTCAGAAAAAGTACGACGATATGGCTCTCATCGATATCAAAATGAATCTTGAGAAGTATCCTAATATCGAAAATACTACTATTAAGAAGCTTGTAAAACAGATAGAACAGGATCAGGAAAATAAAGAAAAAGCAGCTCAAAAGGCCGAAACTGCCGCCCAGCGAAAGGTGGAGCAGGAGCGATTTGAGGCTCAGCAGGAATCAATGGAAGCTCAGGCTAAGGCTATGAAAGAGCAGGCTGATGCGATGAAGGAACAGGCTGAAGCAACAAAACAGGGACAGGAAGATTTTAAGAATGCCCTTGAAACTGGTCTTAAAGATATGGGCGCTACCTTTACAGATGCCTTCTCTGAAACTGCAAAAGAAACAAAGCGTTCTACACGTGTAATTGCCCTGTCTATTATTGGTATTGCGATAATCATTGTATTCCTTGTTCTTTTGATTATGGTAATTATCAAAAAGGCGGCAAAAGCAAATCTTGTTCAGCAGGAACAGTACGCACAGGCTTTCCGACTCCTTGCTCAGAATCAGAATCAGACAAACCGCCTTATGCTTGGTGGCATTACAGATATTTATGGTGGAAATCCTTCGCTTAGAATTGCGGGTTCTTCTACCTGGGCACCAGCAGCAGCTCTTCCAGATGTTACATTCTCAGAGGAAGATGAAGAAGAGCTTAAGCAGATTGCCGTTAAGTGTGAGGAAATTGGTCAGCAGATTGATAATGTAACAGGTCGTAAGAATAACTCAAAGAACGTTGCTGAGCTTGTTTATAAGCTTTCTATTCAGCTTGGCCTTCCACAGGGTATGGCTATGCTCAACTTCTGTGCTGCTATGATTTATGATGCAGGCTTCCTTGCTATTGATCCGGATCTTCTTGTTGCAACACAGCTTACAGAAGAAGAAAAGCAGGCGATGAAAGAGCATGTTAATCTTGCTGAAAAACATCTTGAGTTTGTGCCAAAGAAATACTGGAGTGTATTTGAAGATGCAGCTATGAAGCATCATGAAAATATTGATGGAACTGGTTATCCACAGGGCTTGGAGGGTGATGAGATTCCTCAGATTGCACGCCTTATTCGTGTAGCTGAAAGTTATGTTTCTCTTTCAAGTAAGCGTTCTTATCGTGGTGCTATGGATAAGGAAACTGCAGTAAATACACTTAAAGAGCAGCCAGGAATCTACGATACAGAAGTAGTAGAAGCATTGGATAAGTTAGTTTAATCGATTGACGGTATAGATTTAGTCAAATTCTGCCGATAATGAGAGTATGAAAAAATCTTTTTTTGTACTCTCATTGTTTTTTTTAACGGCTTTTGCATTTTCCGAAGATGTAAAACCCTTATATCGTTTACCGGAAAAAAATCCGGTTAGTGCTCAGGAAGGTGAAGCCGAATCAGATGTATTTCTTGTAGGCTCAGATAACGGACTTTTTCGTGTTACAAATAGAAATTCAGCAATTCCCCTTTGGACAGAAGCACGCGTAGATCAGCTTTTGCGTATTAATTCAGGCTGGCTCATGCGTACCCAGAAAGGAATTTTTTATAGTGCTGACCTAAAGACTTTTGAAGAGCGTGACAATGGGCTTCCTTTTCTTACAATCAAAACATTTAAAGAAGGAAAGAAAACTCTCTCTCTGCAGATTCAGGAACTTAAGGATCTTTGCGTAAACCCGGTAAATCATAATGAAGTTGTAACTGCTACTAAAGACAGTGTGTTCTTTAGTCGTGATGGCGGTGTTAACTGGAAAAATCTTGGCTCAATGAGTAAAACAACTCCAGGAGTTAAAGCAGTTGCCCTTGCAACTTTAGAAGGCGAAACAATTGTTTTTATGGCTCATCCGATTTTTGGGCTTTCATATATATTTCCGGACAGGCCTAAGCCGGAATGGTATGATGTGGATGCCGGATTTGAAAAGATGCCGTCGCTGACTTCTCCGGATGAAATCGCGGATATTTTGCCGGTGCTCCGTACAAGAGCGGATGGTTCTGTTTATACAGAAATCTATATTTCGCAAACCTATATTCCGCGTATCTATCGTTTTAACTGGCAGGAAAAGAAAGGTGAATTAATTTATACAGGTTCAGAGCCTACAGATGTAACAGATGGTCTTACAACCATTGATAATGTTCTTTTGTATACTAAGCTTGAAGGCTTTGGTGCAATAGATCTGGATTCACTTCAAAGTCCCGGAACTCCGAGTCAGGAGCGAGACTGGCATGAAGCTTTTAGTGCAGTTCCTGGTATGATTAATACAGCCTGGATTCCTCATTCCCGCAGTGGATTTGCTCGAGGGCTTCAGCTTAATGAATTGTGGCTGCTTTATCCGGGCACTGTAAATTCACCTTATGCAGAAAAAGCAAACGGAAGAAAGAGTGTTTATGCATCTGCTTATCAATGCAGCTTCCCGGAAGGTGTGGCAAAGTTTAAGAAAATTGTAAAAGACCGCAATATGAATTCTATCGTAATCGATATGAAGGATGATTACGGCTATCTGCGTTATGATTCTCATGATCCGCTGGTTCTGGAAAAATGTTCTACCTCTGGTTATGCAATCAAAGACTTGAATAAATTTATTGAAGAATTCAAAAAAGAAAATATATACCTTGTTGCCAGAATCGTAACATTTAAAGACCGTTCTCTCTCAAAATATCAGAATGGAAAATATGCAGTCTGGGATAAAAAGCTTAATAAACCCTGGCTTGGTATAAAAGGTTATGATGATGTAGTTGATGAAAACGGAGATCCAACCGGCAGTAAGGAAACTACATATTATGATGAACAGTGGGTAGATCCATATTCAGAAGAGGTATGGGAATATAACGTTGCAATTGCCAGAGAGCTTGTTGCCCGCGGTTTTGATGAAATTCAGTTTGATTATATCCGCTTTCCAACAGACGGTTTGAATCTTTATAATGCTCAGTATCGCTGGCAGGATAAAGGAATGGACAAGGAATCGGCTTTGATTTCCTTCCTTTCTTATGCGCGCGATAATATTCAGGCTCCAATTGGAATTGATATTTATGGTGCAAACGGCTGGTATCGCAGTGGTACAAGAACCGGTCAGGATGCAGAAATGCTTGCTGAGTATGTTGATGTAATTGGTCCTATGTTCTATCCGAGTCACTTTGAACAGACCTTCTTAAACTATGCTCCTGTTGCGGACAGAACTTACCGCATTTATTATTATGGTTCTTTCCGTAATACTGTGCTCTGCCGCAACCGTGCAATTATACGTCCGTGGATTCAGTCTTTCTATCTGAATGTTAGTTATGACAGACTTTATTATGATTCGGATTATATAAAAAAACAGTTCTTTGGTGTTCGTGATTCTCTGGACCGCGGTTATATGTGCTGGAATAATTCCGGCGATTATGGAACAACTCCGCCGGACGTTGAAGCCACAGAAGCCTTTATTGGTACAACAGCAGAAGCAAGCCGGGAGTTCCGTAAGCCTGCAATTGGTGATAAAATGAAACCTCTTTATGTGGATTCTGATGTTTCTGTATTGGACAGTATTTTGTATCCTTATACTGAAGAAGAGAAAGCACATAATTTCCGTCCATTTCTTAAAACTTTAAGATAAAAGGGTAATGTAATGACACCGAATCAGTACACGCCAGAAGAACCGATTTCCTCAATTGCTACTGCGCTCGCGCCGGCAGCTCTTGGTATTGTCAGGGTTTCGGGAAAGGGTTGTATTGAACTTGTGAGTAGGGTTTTCAGCCGGCCGAAAGCACTGCTGGAGGCGCCGGGCAATACGCTGGTTTACGGCTGGATTATAGATTGTCCGGTCAGGACGGACAAAGACAAGAGTCATCCTGAACTTGTTTCAGAATCTGTTTTAGAAAGACCCCGAAATAAATTCGGGGTGACAGATGATATTAAAATCGATGAAGTTATGCTCGCTGTTTACCGGGCACCAAAAAGCTTTACCGGCGAAGACATGGTAGAGATATTCTGTCACGGTGGTCCGGCCGTTGTTATGGCAATTCAGAATCTTATGCTGAAAATTGGTTTTCGACAGGCAAACCGTGGTGAATATACTTTCCGTGCTTTTATAAATGGCAAAACAGATTTAACAAAAGCAGAAGCAATAAAAGAAATCATTGATTCTCATACTGATGTTTCGCGTTCTCATGCTGCCGGAAGACTTGCGGGCAGTCTTTTTGAAGAAATCGATTCCATAAAAAAATTAATTGTAGACACGCTCGCCGCTATTGAGGTGGAGATTGAGTATCCGGAGGACGAGGAAACTATTGCGGACTCGTTTGACAGGAAAGATATCGAAACGGCGCTGAAGAGACTTCAGGCGTTGAAGGACTCGTGGCGCGGCGAAAAATTGTATCAGGATGGAGCGAGGGTAGTATTGGCGGGGCGCACGAACGCGGGAAAATCTTCGCTGTTTAATGCTGTCTTAAAAGAAGAACGTGCCATCGTAAGTGACATCGAAGGAACTACGCGTGACTGGTTGGAAAGCTGGGCGAGCATTAACGGGATTCCTGTGCGCTTGTTTGATACGGCCGGTTTGCGCCAGACCAGTGATGTTATTGAAGCTCAGGGTGTGGAAATAAGCCGCAGCCTTGTTCAAGATGCAGATGTGGTTTTGTATCTTGTAGATTCGCAGACAGGTCTAAATTATGAAGACCGTGATTTTATTGAAAACTGTAAAGAACCTCTGATCGTGGTTTATACAAAGATGGATAAAGACGGGGGCGTTGTACGTTCGCTGGCGCGAACTATCGAGTTTCCTTCGGAAACTCGCGGAGAAATTACCGGGGTCTTAGGGGCAGAGCCCCTAGGAGAAGGGGTAGCGAGCAACGAAGTGCGAGCGAGGGGAAGCCTTTCCCCCCTTTACTGCAAAATCTCATCAAAAACCGGCGAAGGACTTTCAGATCTCTTTGAAAAAATCTATGGCATTTTGACAGCGGGAATAGCAGGCAGTTCAACAGAACGCACTCAGGCTGGTCTTGGTTCGGCTCGTCAAAAGGAAGCTGTTTCTGCAGCTTTGGAAAGCGTTCAACATGCGCTGGTAAGTGCAGACGATAATTTCACTCTTGATGCTGTGGTGCAGGATCTGGAAGATGCTCTTGATGCACTTGGCGAAGTAACAGGTGATGTAACTCCGGATGATGTTCTTGGCAGTATTTTTGCGAACTTCTGCGTAGGAAAGTAAACTTCCTAGACTTAGATCGGGTTTTAGTATTATTGCGAAAACGTTGGATTTCGGGTAAAATTGTCCAAATTATCTTAGAAATCCAGGCTTTATAGGAGAAATAAATATGTGTGGCATTGTTGGCTACGTTGGAAATAAAATGGCATCTCAGGTGCTTATTAACGCATTGAAAAAGCTTGAGTATCGTGGTTATGATTCTGCAGGTATTGCAATTCTCGAAGGTGAAGATATTCTTGTGCGCAAATGTAAGGGTGCACTAAAATTCCTGGAAGAAAAAATTGCCGGTGAAGTAATAAAAGGTTCTGTGGGAATTGGTCATACACGCTGGGCTACTCACGGTGAACCTAGTGATACAAACAGCCATCCACACACAAATATGGATGGTACAATTTCTATCGTTCATAATGGAATTATCGAAAACTATGCAGAGCTTAAGGCTAAGCTTCAGGCTCAGGGTGTTGTTTTCAAATCTCAGACAGATACAGAAGTTGTTGTTCATCTTCTCGATCAGAAGTATAAGGCAACTGGTGATATTTTTAAGGCAGTAATAGAGACTCTTCATATTCTTGAAGGTTCTTATGCTATTGGTGTTATCTGTAAAGATTATCCGGATAGAATTATTTGTGCCCGAAAAGAAAGCCCTCTTGTAGTAGGACTTGGCAAAGGTGAAAACTTTATTGCATCTGATGTTCCGGCTTTGCTTGAGCATACTCGTGATGTTTACTATCTTGGTGAGCGCGAGCTTGCTGTTTTGTATACTGATCATGTTGATCTTTTTAATTTTGAAGGTGAAAAAATCATTAAAGAGCCTAGTCATGTTGAATGGGATATTGATGCAGCAGAGAAGGGCGGTTATGAACACTTTATGATTAAGGAAATTCATGAACAGCCTAAGGGGCTTACAGATACTATGCGCCCTCGTATTGTAAAGGATGTTTCTGGAAAGCCAACTGATGTTTATTTTGAAGAAAACAAGATGGATGATGCATGGAAGAATGCAAGTCGTGTTGTTATAACTGCCTGTGGTACAGCTTATCATGCGGGTGTAGTTGCAAAATATGCATTTGAAAAAATTGCAAGAATGAAGGTTGATGTTGATGTTGCTTCTGAGTTCCGTTATCGTGACCCGATTCTTGATAAAGATGATATTTTTATTGTAGTTTCTCAGTCTGGCGAAACTGCTGATACTTTGAGTGCTTTGCGTCTTGCAAAAGCTCAGGGCCTTAAGGTTGTTGCAATTACTAACTGTGTTGGTTCTACTGTAAGCCGCGAAGCAGATGATGTTATTTATACTCTTGCTGGTCCTGAAATTGCTGTAGCATCTACAAAGGCTTATACAACTCAGATTTTGTGTATGTTCCTTCTTGCTATTAAAGCTGGTAAAATCCGTGGTACTTTAAGTGATGAAGAGGCAACTAAGCTTTTGTGTGAGCTTGAGTCAATTCCTGCAAAGATTCAGGAAATTCTGGATGGTAAGGATGTAATTCAGAAGTTTGCTTCACAGCAGTTTAATAAAGATAAGATTTTCTATATTGGTCGTCAGTTTGATAGTGCAACATCTCTTGAGAGTGCCTTAAAACTTAAAGAAGTTTCTTATATGCATTCAGAGGCATTTGCTGCTGGAGAACTTAAACATGGTCCTATTGCTTTAATTGATCCTCAGACTCTTGTTGTAGCAATTGCCAGTGAACCAAAACTTTATGATAAAATAGGTTCAAACATGGTTGAGGTAAAAAGCCGAGGGGCAACCGTTCTTGTAATTACTCAGGATGAAAGCGGTGCATTTGAAGGAAAAGCAGATGAGGTATTTAAGATTCCTGCTTGTTCTTCAACTCTGGCTTCACTACTGACTATAATTCCAGCTCAGCTTTTTGCTTACTATTGTGCAATTATGCGTGGCTACAATCCTGATAAGCCACGTAATCTCGCAAAGAGCGTTACAGTTGAGTAGTATTGAATTTTTTATAATTTTCTGATAAATTATATAAACATTTCGGGCCATTAGCTCAGTGGTTAGAGCAGAGGACTCATAATCCTTTGGTCCTTAGTTCAAGTCTAGAGACCAATTAAGATTTGGCACTTCGGGATAGGTGCTAAATCTCTATAATACAAGCATTTACTAATTAATCTGACCTTCAGGTTGTTTTAAATGTTAAGCGAATATTAAGTGCTTAGCAAAAAAACTTGGAGGTTTAAATGGATTCAAATTATCACATCTTCAAAAAATCAGTTCAGTCTAAAGGTAAAACTGTACACAAGTGGTACTATTATTGGAATGATCCGCTTACAGGCGTAATGCGTCAGAAGGTTTGCAAAGGTTGTAAGACTCAGGCTGAGGCATACGCTTTTGTTTCTGCTTTACCACCTTTATTTGCAGAAAAGAAAATCACAATCAAAGAAATTACTAAGTTTATGTTTGTTCATGGAAGCGAGCACGTTGAAAGAAACAAGAAGCTTGGTAAAAAATGGGATAAGGCTACCCTTAGGAACAAGCGTTTCTATCTTAATCTTATTAATCAGCAATTTGGTGACTTGGAATTAAAAGATTTAACAATTCCTATGGTTACCGAGATTCTGATTGATTATAATCGTTCAGGTAGTTGGAAGAATAACTATATCACTGCAATTCGTGATATTTATGACGAAGCACCATTTACGGGACTCCCCTATATTCCAAAACCAGAATTTCCAACCTTCATTCGTGATTCAAAAAAGAAAGATATCTTTACAACTGAAGAATTAAATATTCTGTTTGATGAGAGCCTGTGGATAAATCTAAGTAACGATAAATACCGTAATCATCCACAATTTGATGAAGGACACAGATCAATCTACCTTATGCTTTTATGTTGCGCAAATTTTGGTCTTAGAATTAGTGAAGGCATAGGAATAAAAGCAAACCAATTTCTTTTTGAACAAAAAATGTTTGTTGTTGATGGCTTTTATAAGAATGACGAAAGGATCAGAACAAACTTCAACAAGAAAGGTTCTGAAGAAGACCGCAAGATTCGTGTAGTTCCAATTCCAGATAATATACATGACATAATGAAAAAGTATATTCAGGAAAATAACACAGGACCTGATGATTATGTTTTTCTTCGTTATGGACACCCAATAAGAAGATGGCTTGCAGAAAAATGGTTTAAGCAGGCTCTGGAATTTTCAGGAATAAATGTTGGTACAAGAAGACTTTCTCCACATTCATTACGTTACACATACATTACCCGTATGCGTCGTGATGTTGCCGGAGAAACAGTTCAGAAGATTGCAGGTCATACAAGTCTTGCCATGACGGACCATTATACAAGAGCTGCAATTCCAGAAATGGTTGAGGCTGTAAAGCCTGCTGTGGAAGCGGCTAATAAATTGTTTGAGTAGAAAATTGTTTAGTCTGATATACAATTTTTGGTAAAGTTTGTTTATTGGACTATACGATTTAGTTCCAGAATAGGAGTATTTATGTCAGGTGGATATTTTGATTATAGAGATAATAGTACTTTGCAAGATTTTATTGATGGTATTAGAGTGGCGATTCATGATAATTTTACCCAAAAGAAGGTAGTAAAGGAATTTTACAACAGTGAAAAAGTTAGATGGGAAAAGTATGAATCTTGGGGACCTGAAATAACATCAGATAACTTTGGAACTGATAGATGGGTTCGAGATTATAGGTTGACTCAAGAACAAATTAGACTTTTAGAAGATGTCATTTTTGACTGTGAAATCCTCAAAAAAAAGTTGCATTCTATAAATTTTTGTTTTTCAGATGATACAGGGCCTGAAGATATGGAAAAGGAGTTAAAGGAACTTACGAAAGTACAAATTGAAAGGTATGGAAAATGTGGAAAAATGAAAAAGAAAATTTGACATTCATGTCACAAAAAGTATATACTTTTTGTGACATGAATAACGGATATTCTAACGCAATAAAATCAATGATCTCAAAGGCTCAACCAGGAGCAATATTTATTCATTCAGATTTCTCTGATTTAGCAGACTCTGCAACAATCAGAAAATGTCTTAGCCGAATGGTAACTGACAAAGAAATCCGAAGAATAAAGCCTGGTATATATGATAAGCCAAAATTCAGTACTCTACTTCAAGAAAATTTACCTCCTGATCCAGATAAAGTTGCAAAAGCTATAGCCCGTAATTTCCATTGGACAATAGCTCCTTGTGGAGATCAGGCAATGAATATTCTTGGCCTTTCAACACAGGTGCCGGCTGTTTGGACATATCTAAGTGATGGCCCATACAAGGAATATGATATTGATAAAATAAAAATTTCATTTAAGCATAGAACAAATCGAGAAATATCAAAGATGTCGTATATTTCTTCTACTGTGATACAAGCATTGAAAGAACTTGGAAAAGAACATGTTACAGATGATACAATCAAGATTCTTTCGTCAAGAATTACAAATGAAGATAAGCAGACATTACTAAAAGAGACTGTAAATTCAAGTGAATGGATTTACAAAACAATACAAAAGATTTGTAAGGAATAATATGATAGAAATAGCAAAGAAATCAGAAGCGGAATTAAAAGAACTTTTTCAGGCAACAGCATACAAAATGGGCGTACCCGAGACAATCGCAGAAAAAGATTTCTGGGTTTGTTTTTTATTGGATCATCTTTTTCATGATAGTATTTACAATGGTAATTTTGTATTTAAAGGCGGAACAAGTTTATCAAAAGCTTTTCATGTAATTGAAAGGTTTTCTGAAGATATCGATTTGATTCTTGATTGGACTAAACTCGACTATTCTGCAGAAGAACCATGGGAAGAACGTTCTAACAATCAGCAGGATAAATTCAACAAGAAAATGAATGCTGCTGCTGCAAAATTTTATGAAGAGCAGTTAGTTCCAACCTTGAATAAGGAAATTGAAGCAAAACTTGGATTTAAGGATTGTTTTGAAATCGATGAAAATGATCCTATGATTGTTAAATTCAAATACCCAGTTTTATTTCCTGATCCCAACGAATATTTACGTTCATACGTGCAACTAGAAATTGGACCAATTGCTGAATGGCTTCCTTCTACACCAGTGGAAATCACTCCATTTGCAGCAGAATATTATCCACAGCTTTTTACACAAAAGAGTACACTTGTACGAACAGTTGATGTTGAACGAACTTTCTGGGAAAAGATAACAATTCTTCATAAGATAAAAAACTGGCCAGATGGAAAACCTGTTGCAAAAAGATACGCACGACATCTGTATGATGTATTCCAGATGGTTCATTCAGATGTAAAAGAAAAAGCATTTTCTAAAAAGGAATTACTTGAGCGTGATGTATTGTTTAAGCGAAAGTTTTATTACTCAAAGAATATGCTATACGATACACTTACTCTTCATGAAGTTGAATTGGTTCCTGAAGGTTACATTTTAGATGAACTCAGAGATGATTATGAAGCCATGAAGAATATGATTTATGGTTCTAAACCTGAATTTGATGAATTGATTGATTGTGTTAGAGCACTTGAAAAAGAGATACATCAATTATAGGAATGTTTTATGTCACAAAAAATATATATTTCTTGTGACATAAAACATTATATATCTCTAATTAAATAGAATCACTCATATCATTAAAGTCAAACTTTAATGACACTTTCATTTTTATACAGTAGAATATTTAAGGAGTCAGATTTGTGAACAACCTCTGCAATATCCGCGTTGATAGAAGTAAGTTGCTTCAGCTGGCTCCTTTTAATTGTATAAAAAATGCGACAGCACCCACCTGTTCGCGGAGACGAGAGTGTTCAGGTTTGTAGCCGTATTGTGCGTTTACCGTCTTTATGGTTTCTGTCGCTTTTCATATATTAAGTTTCTTTGTCAGTAGCCCTCCGCCCTAGGAATTGTACCTAGGATACGCGACTACCATTGAAGCTTAATTGCCGTTTAATGTAGAGATGCCTGCTGCGGGGTCAGACAATCCTTGTCTGGCGGTTGAGGAAGTGTGGCGAACTTCAACGGTATTTTTCAACTCCTGTTTTCTAACAGGAGTTGTTTTTTCAAATCTACTTGGAATTCGGTCAAGATTTTCATATTGACGAAGAGATTTCTTTAATAATAAAATAAATTGCTGGCTTCAGTGATGTTTATGCTATATGCATATTCTATGGCTGGAACGATGCCTGCGGTTGGATTGACCATCAACTGCTCATTTCGAGTATGCTGCTCAATCAGATGCCCGACTTCTGAACTTATATAATTCACCTGTTCGGGCGTTTTTTATTTTAAAAAACTTTATTTTATTGATATAATTAGTCAGTGTGACAGCTCCCACTTGGCTGCGGAAATAAGAGTAGCCATCTGAATTGCTATAATTGGCGATAACCGTCTTTATAGCTTCTGTCGCTTTTCGACTCGAAGCTATTCTGCCCTGGTATGTGCAGATGAACTTACTTCGAGTCTTTTTTTTAGACTTGCGAAATAAAATTATCATAATACTCTTGAGTATTTAAGGAATCTAATATAAGCTTTGAATTAAGAGATTGGGAACGTGCTTGCGTGTCATTATTTGATGTGCTAAGTTCTCAATCTCTTTTTCTTTATTTTTATTGTAATATAAAAGTTGTTCTTATGTATCAACTTTTGTTTCCGGCAGATAATACAGCCTAATATATCTCAGTTCGTTTTTTGAAATTACTTTCTTGGAAAAGCAACATCCGGCCATTCTTCTTCATTGATTTGAATCTCAGCCTGTCTTTCCATCTCTTTTGTTACCTTGGGAAATTTTTCATCTTCAGGACGCTTTAATACAATAGAAGTAGTATGTGATTATTTCACAGAAAATGAACCATCAATATTCATCTGAGCACCACCAATAT
>SAMEA3663010__coassemble_101_pt1 | contig 46248 bp, 40 predicted proteins | sample SAMEA3663010__metabat2_high_PE_011 | metagenome-assembled genome bin SAMEA3663010 (sample SAMEA3663010) | pig gut metagenome | biome: pig gut; feature: pig-associated habitat; material: faeces | place: France | collected 2012
TTAAAGATTTACGCTTTTTTTGTAAATTCTCAATGAAACTCGAAATTCAGGCTAAATAGACTGATTCTTTATTTGTAACCAGATATTCAACTGTCGTGTCTAAGGCTTCAGCGATTTTGACTGCCTCGCTAGCTCTGGGTTCGGTGTTTGCTTTTCGCATACTTGAAACTGTTGTTTCTGCTACTCCCATTTTAGAAGCAAGCCAGCGATATGTTGTATTTTGTTCTTTTATTAAAATTTCAACATTTTCCCAAAAGCTCATAATGATTATTATATAGTAGGAAAATCTTAAATTCCGTAGTTTTATTGTTGCAAAATATGACAGCAAGTATTAAAATTGATTAATACTACGAAGATAAGTAGTAATTGATAAAAAAACTATTTAAGAGTTTGAGCAAAATGAAAAAGATGTCTTTAATTGCCGTTTTGGCATCATCAATCCTTGTATTATCTATGACTGGATGTGCAACAACAAAAGCAACTGTTGGAGTTGATACAAAATCAACTGAAACAAACATTATCGACTGGTCTAACCGAAACTTAGATGTTGAGGCAAAACCGGAATGGTTAAAAAAAACTTGTCTGCGGTAATTCAGATGTTTTTAAAACAGAGTTTGGCGTAGAAAAATCTTCTATCGTAAAATATGGAATTGCAACTGCAAAAACACGAGATGCTTCTATAGCAGCAAGCCGCGTAAATTATAATGCAATGCGTGCAGAGGAATTGAAAACAAAAGTAGTTTCAGAAGCTGCATCAACATTAAATGATGAAGGTTATACAGAAGCAACTGCAAATGCTGCAACTCTTGCAAAGGTAGATTTGACTGGACATGAACTGGTAACTCAGTTCTGGCAGAAAGTTGAATATGCAGACAAAGAAACTGAAGAAAAAAAGACAGAGTATATTTGTTACACTGTATATAAAATCTCAAAGGAAAATTGGCTCAATACTTTAAAAGGATATTTGACTCAGATTATTCCGGCAATTCCAGATTCTAAAGCTCAGGTAAAAATGGCCAATACAATCCAGAGCCTTTATGATGATACAGCAAAAGAAGCTGAAAAATCAGAAGCAGATGCAAAGGCTGCCATTCAGGCACAGGTAGATTTGGCACGTATGGAAGCAGAAAAGGAAATTGCAAAGGCACAGGCTTCTCAGCCAGTAGTTGTTCAGCAGTCAGCTCCACAGGCAAATGATTCCAGCTTTAACTGGATGGATGCCCTTGAGCTTGCAGCAAATGTAATTTTCTAGAGATTTAATGAGGGGGAAAGCCTTCCCCCTGGCCTCAGCCCAAGGTCTTCGGTACACCCCCCCTTCTCCTAAGGGGCAAGCCCCTTAAAATCCCCTTGCATATAAAATAGAGAAAATATCCATAAAGGAAAACGTCTTTATGAAAAAAAAGTTATCTTTATTATTTTTCTTATCTATTGTTCAGTTTTTATTCGCTGCACCCTCATGGGTAACAGACCAAGGTCGCAGAAAGGTTTTTCCAGAGGCAGAATACATCTCTGCGTTAGGAAGTGCCTTTAATCAGGAATCTGCAAAAAATAAAGCTGCAGCAGGAATTTCTGAATATATAAAAACTGAAGTATCTTCTTCTACAAAGTCGCGATATTCTGCAAGCGAAAAAGCGGGTAAAGTAACAGAAGAATCTGAACTGGAAGAAGAAGTTTCACTCATTTCAAATTCCGATCTTTATGCGCTTGAGTATACAGAAGTCTGGAAAGAAGAAGATTCTGGTCGTTTTTATTGTGTAGCTTTTATAGAAAAATCCAGTGCCTGGAAAATTGTAAATCAAAAGCTCCAGAAAATTAATATGGAAGTTTCTGGTCTTTTAGAAGGAGCAGAAGAAGACCGTTCGGGCTTTTGGAAAACTCTGCGTTATGGTCAGGCAGCAGCTTTTGAAAGAGACTTCTATTCTCTCTATGATTTTGCAAACCTTGTAAATAAATCGGGAGTTGTGAACTTTGTCTCTTGTGAACAAAATATTAAGACTGCCAAAAATGCCCTTTTACAAAACAAAGCCACAGAACGAGTTTTACTTACAATTCAGAATGATAAAAACGGTATGGTTTACAGGGCTCTTGCTTCCTATTTTGAAGCAAATGGTTTTACTGTTAGCAGTGAAAGGGGAAAGTACATCTGTAATGCACTTGTAACTGTAGAAGTACGGGATGATAAATCTTCTTTTGTAGCTTACCCTGGACTTACTCTTACAGTGACAGATGTCTTTGGCAGTCAGATTGCAAGTTACAATGCCACTGCCAAAAAAACAGTCGGATTTAATAAGGATTCAACAATAGAAAAATCTTACCGCACGCTGGAAAGTACTTGTGAGAGAATTGATTGGATAAAATAAGTTGGAGGAAAAAATGAAACTTAAAAAAATAATTATGGTCACATTTTTTGTGATGGCTGGAATGTTTACATTTGCTGCTGGACTTAAACCAAATGAAGGTTATCTGAAATTAAAATGGGGAACCTCAACAGATGACGCTAAAAAAGCTGGTTATACGCTTTCAGACTTAAGTTCAAATGATAAAGAATATATAAAGAAAAACTATTCGGAAGGTGTAACTGTTTATAATGTTGTCTCAAAGGATAAAACTCCTTCAATACTACATTTTTACTATTATATGGGACGGCTTTTTCAAGTTACTGAATCATTACCTAAAAATCAATCTTCTCGTGATAAGCTTGAAAAACGTTATGGAAAATTTTCAGAAATTGGCGTTTTTGAAGTTGGAAATCAATATGTTTGTGTAGATATATCTAAAGATGGAAATATAGATGCTTATTGGTTAATTATAACGCAAAATACAGATGGTAGTGTCATTACAAGCTTTTTTGACTGGAATATAGCAAAAAATGTGAGTGTTCTTGCAAAACAGCTGGCAGGAGCTGATTCAAATGCAGGAAATTCCTTTGTTGAAAAACTAACGGATTTAGCAGAAAAACTTGTTCAGGATGGAAGCGGTAAACCAACTTATGCCTTCCTTGCCCTTACAAGCGATGACGGTAACGCTCTTGTTGAAAATTATGTTACCGATGCATTAACAGAGGCTATGTTTAATACAGGTAAAATTAAAATCGTTGAACGCGCAAGTATTGAAAAGATTTTAAGCGAACAGCAGTTCCAGGATTCTGCTTTAGTAAATGAGAATACAGCCAGCGAAATTGGTAATCTTACAGGTGCAAATTATGTATGCTACGGAACAGTAAAAGACTTAGGAACCCAAGTTACACTTAATGTAAAGGTTGTTGAAGTAAGTACTGCAGAACTTTGTTCTATGGGCCGTGAGACTGTCGCAAAAGACGAGTATTTGAATGGTGTCGGATTTGAGGCTAGAAAGAATGGTGGAAGCGCAAAGAAGGGTTCAAGTACTAACTCTATAGCAAATAAAAATTTTGATATTACAAAATCAAAATGGGAAGTAAAACAAAATCGTAACGAATTTGATGAATACACGACATATACATTTATATGTCGTACAACAACTGGACAATTCTTGTTTGTGGGTTATGATAAATATGATAAGTCGATTTATTCATTAGTAAGAGTTGGTTTTTATTGGTCAAGTAAACCTGATAGTGTATCTTCATATGATGGACAATGGCCTTCTATCTATGATGTTAAAACAGAAAGTGGTGATATTATAAAATTTGATTTATCAAATTCTTCAAATGATAATAAATGGTCTTATAAAAACGGATGGAAAAAAGGGACTGGCGATATAATACAGATTACTTGGACAAAAAATCTTAATCAAAAAGAACTTCTTGAAATTTTTGGTTCAAATAAAATTTTATCAATTCGCAATGAAGAATATCAATTTGTAAAGCATTTTGAAACAGAATATTTCTGGGAAACATTGGAAGCCAATGGTATAACAAAAGAAGAGCTCTTTGCCGCTATAGATAATGAAAAGTTCTAAAAAATAAATATTTACAGCCGTATTTATTCCCCGCGGCTGTAAATATTTTGAAGACAATATTATGAAAATAGACAAGATAAACGATTATACATTTCAATTTTTCTATGAGTTTTCTACAGGATGGTCTAATAATATTGGAAAATGTTGTGTTCGTGTTATAAATAAAAAAGATTGTCCCATTGTTATTGAACTAGGACAATGCATAAATAATACTGTTCCAAGTATTGTAAATAGCATTGATTTAATTTCAAAAGAAATATTTGTAAAAATCAGGAACGAATTGTCAAAAGCAGGAATGTCGCTAAATATTAATACTGAAGATGGTTTTAACCTTGCGGAAAAAGCAACTGAAAGTACATTTATTCATGGTGTTATTGTATGCTTACACAAATATTGGGAAATCAATAAAAATTGCAAAGAATTAAATAATGCGATTTGGATTTTACACTATCCATCAGAAATTTTACAAGATGGTATTGAACGCTATTTCTATATAGATTCCATGAATGAAAAGAAAACTGAAAATTTAAAACCTGTTTCAATTGCTGAATTAAAAAAACTTTCAGGTTTAGAGGAAACAGATATAATAATCAGCAAAAAGTATTTACAGTAAAATCTTTTTTTTGCATTGCAAAAACAGGAGTCTCAAATCATGCCTATAAACCAACACACTTCCACCCCACAAAAACGACTTGAAAGTCTTATGGAGGCTCGTCTGGCTGAGGGGGCTGATAAGGAAAAAATTGACCAGCGCATTTGGGACTCCTTTGGAGAAAAATGGTGCGTAATGTTTACCGACCTTTCTGGCTTTTCCAGAGGAACGGAAAAGTTTGGAATCATACACTTTATGCAGATTATTTTTGAATCGGAGCGTCTTATTCTGCCGATTATCGAAGATTTTGATGGATTTTTGATTAAAAGCGAAGGAGACAGCCTGCTTGTTTTGTTCAAACGACCGGAAAAGGCTCTTTTATGCTGTAAGAAAATTCATGAGGTTCTGCACGAATACAACAAAACGAAAAGCGAAGAAGAACAAATTTTATTTTGTGTGGGGCTTGGTTATGGTGATATTTTAAATATCGGTTATGCTGACGTTTTTGGTGCAGAAGTAAATGCTGCAAGTAAACTTGGAGAAGAAACTGCAAAGGCATTGGAAGTTCTGGTAACTGAGAATGTAAAAAAAGAAATTAATCAGTTAGATGAAAAAGAAATCAGAAGTTTTAAGTTTTTACCAATTGATTTTGTACCACCAGGGGCAAAAGGTTCATATAAAGTAATATTTTAATGAACTACTAGGTATTGATATATACTGAATTGCCTGCTTGGATATAGGGAAGTTATAAAAGAACTATAATATATAATGCATAAGTTTTTGATGATATTCTATTTCAGAAACTCAACAAAATATTTTTTGATTTTTTGCCAGATTTCAGGCATTCCAGAAAACAACGGATTTAATCTTTCCCAGTCTAATTCGTATTCGTAGGAATGGCGGAAAACGTGGCGGAAGCCCAGGTAGTCTTTTAGAGACTCTTCAAGATCTGGCGATAGAACAGATTTTCGATTCTCTGTTTCTTTGAATATTGAATGAAAAAGTTCGCTGTGCCACATTGTACTTGTGAGTGGAGTTCCATCTGTCGCTTTATGAATCAGTTTGAATATGCTTTCCAGGCCATTGTAAAAGGAGTGGAGAATAGAGCCAGCGGCATTTAAATCAAAAAAGTATGGTTCTGTGTTTTTGCATTATGTAAGAAGAAGAGAAGATTTACTGACGAGTGTGTCAATTTTTGAGATTTCAAGATTTTTTTTTTTGTAATCTCATCCAATTTTTTTAAGTTCTCCTACTCTTTGAAGTAAGTCGAAAAAATCTTTTTGATAATCAAAATCAACTAAATCTACTGGCATTTTTAAGGCTTCTTCCAAATCTGAATGCATGCGGAAAAAGAGCTTTGGAGACAAACCTTTTACGCCTAAATCTATATCAGAATTATCATTTGCTTTTCCGGTTGCCTGTGAGCCGAAAAGATAGATTTCAGTACAGCCTGCATTTTTGAGGATATTCGTTGCTTTTGCAAGAATCATAGCATTCATACTGATAATATAACACAATTTATGGAAGTTTGATAGATTTTTTTCTTGCGTGAGGTTTCATTGATTTCTGCCGATAATCATAGTATGACTTTACACGAGCTGACAGATGAATTTCTTTTGTATCTTGGGGCGGTAAGAGGGCTTTCTGAGAATACTGTGAAGGGCTATGGTAACGACCTGGCCTTGCTCCAGGAATTTCTGACTCCGATGCTGGATGTAAAATCTATCACACGAGAAAATCTTATGCTCTGCATAGGGCGGCTTTCGGCTTCGAAAAAGTCGGCGGCTACTGTCAACCGTTTTATTGCGGCGGTTCGTACTCTTTTTGCTTATGCGAAAAAGCTTGGTTATATTGAAAAAAATCCGGCTCTGGAAATGAAGACTGTAAAGCTACCAAAGCGCATGCCAAACTTTATGACGACCAATGAGGTGAACGAACTTTGCGCTGAGCCTGTAAAGGATGAGCTTTTGTGGGCCAGCCGCGACCATGCGCTTTTTCTCATGCTTTATTCTTCGGGCTGCCGTGCCAGCGAAATTGTGGGGCTCAAGCTCAGTGACTTTATGGATGGCGGCCGTTCGGCAATTGTTACGGGAAAGGGAAATAAGCAGCGTAAGGTTTATTTTGATGCTGCGGCGCGGCAGGCTCTTGCTGAATATCTTGCGGACAGGAAAAAGGTGCTGGCGGAAAATAAGGTGGAGCCGGCACCGCGGGAATTATTTATTAATCAGAAGGGTGGAGCGCTTACAACCGGCGGCCTTCGTTATATTTTGAACCGCTATTCCGGCGTGGAAGGAACTAATCATCATATTAATCCGCACGCTTTCCGCCACACTTTTGCTACAACTATGCTGGGAAATGGGGCGGATGTAAGAATGGTTCAGGAAATGCTTGGCCACAGTTCCATTAGTACGACTCAGCGCTATACTCACATCACGACTGAAAAATTGATTGAAACTTACAATAAGGCACATCCACATTCTTAGGATATTTTGGGCGTTCCCCCAGCCGGGGCTATGCCCCGGCTGGGGGCGGCTGTTCCACACTTCGCTCACGCTCACCGTCCTCACTCAGTCGCTCGTAAACTCGCTCCTTTGTTCCGGTCGGCGCCTACGGCGGTGTTCCATAGCCTAACGCTGTGGGCTCGCAAAAGTTCCGTCAAAAAGGAGCTTGTGGCTTGTTTTGATGGAATGTTTGCAGCCATTTTATTAAGATTTTACGCAAGTGAATAAAACTACTATGAAAAGTTTCCGTCAAAAACTTGCTTTTGAAGAGATTTGACGGAAAATCCGCCGGATATACAAAGAAAAATCACAGAATGGATCCGGCAAAAATCGTATAATCCAAGTTTTTGACGGAAATTTCGCGAAAAAAGAATCTGTTTTACACGATTAATATTATATATGAACTGCTGCGTTAGGGCATGGAGCCACCGAGCAGCCGCAGGCTGCGAAGGGCCACTGGACTGAGGAGCGAACGTAGTGAGCGACGAGGGAAGAGGCTGGAGCGATAGCGTAATGGCGGAACGCCCGACCCGGCGGCGGAACGGAGTGGAGCCGGCGGGGAACGCCCGGATGATTCAAATCTTTTTTCTAACTATTTTTTATTTGCCCTTTGACGTCTAAATCATTATATTTTAACTTATGGGAAATAAAACAAAAATCAGAAGTACGACTATTCTTGCTGTCCGCAGAAACGGGCAGGTTGCTATGGCTGGTGATGGCCAGTGTACTTTGGGCGAGACTGTTTGTAAGGGAAACTCTCGCAAGGTTCGAAAAATTTATGACGGAAAGATTCTCACCGGCTTTGCGGGCTCTGTGGCAGACGCTTTTACTCTGCTGGACCGCTTTGAAGCAAAGGTAAAAGAATATAACGGTGACATTATGCGCTCTGCTGTTGAGCTTGCCAAGGCCTGGCGTACGGACCGCACTCTGCAGAAGCTCGAGGCTATGCTTCTTGTTGCCGACAAAAAGCAGATTCTTTTGATTAGCGGCGACGGTAACGTAATTGAGCCTGAGCACGATGCGATTGCAATCGGTAGCGGCGGTAACTATGCTTATTCTGCGGCCCTCGCTTATCTTGATTCTTCGGATTTGAGCGCTAAGGAAATTGCGGAGCGTTCGCTCAATATCGCCGGCAGCATCTGTATTTACACAAATCAGAATTTGACTGTTGAGACGCTGGAATAATATTTCCGTCATCATGAATAATGGTTGTCATTCAGAACAATTGATGTCATCCCGAACTTGTTTCGGGATCTTCTGGTAGATGCTGAAACAAGTTCAGCATGACGGTTTTGGATGACGCTGACAGGACTTTATATGAAAACTATCGAAAACAAAACAGAACTTACACCAAAACAGATTGTAGAGAGACTGGACTCATATATCATAGGGCAGGAAAAGGCTAAGCGTGCCGTTGCAGTTGCTCTTCGTAACCGCTTCCGCCGTCTTAAATTGCCGGAAGAAATCCGTGATGAAGTTGCTCCAAAAAACATTTTGATGATTGGACCAACCGGTTGTGGTAAAACAGAAATTGCCCGCCGTCTTGCAAAGCTCTGTGGCGCGCCTTTCCTCAAGGTTGAAGCTACAAAATACACCGAAGTGGGCTACGTTGGCCGCGATGTAGAAAGCATGATTCGCGACCTTATGGCAGTTGGCTACAACGACGTTAAAGCCGAGATGGAAGAGCAGCTGCGCGAGAAGTCTGTCAGCGTTGTTGAAGAAAAGCTTCTCGATCTCCTGCTTCCTGGAAGCGACAAAAAAGACGACAAGAGGGTTAAAGGCGACGGTAATGGCTCCGACGGTAAGATGGAAATCAAACCGCTTGGCTTTTTGTCTCAGCCTAATCCTAATGAAATTACAATTGATTTGAATAAGGTTGCCTCTGATATGCAGGAAGCATTGAATCAAGCAAATCAGGTCGCTGCAGAACAGCAGAAAACTGATGAAGATTCTGTAGAAAAAGAGCGTGAAAATCATACCCGCGAAAAGTTCCGTCAGATGCTGCGCGAGGGCAAACTGGAAGACCGTGAGGTTGAAATGGTTGTTCATCGCCCTCAGGGAATGCCAAATATGGAAATTATTGCCGGTGGCAGCATAGATGACCTTCAGAACAGCATGCAGGGAATCATCAATATGATGAATGGTCAGGGCCGCGGTAAAAAGCGCAACATCACAGTAAAGGAAGCCCGCAAGATTCTTACCGAAGAAGTTCTGGACAATATGGTAGATCACGATAAGGTTGCCGACGAAGCCAAAAAGCGTGTAGAGCAGAGCGGAATTATCTTTATTGATGAAATTGATAAGATTGCCGTTCACGGTGAAAGCCACGGACAGGACGTAAGCCGCGAAGGTGTTCAGCGTGATATTCTTCCAATCGTTGAAGGAAGTAATGTAAATACAAAGTTCGGCGTTGTTGATACAACTCACATTCTCTTTATTGCAGCCGGTGCCTTCAGTGTTGCTGCCCCTAGCGACCTCATACCTGAATTGCAAGGCCGCTTCCCGCTTCGTGTTGAACTTGATTCTCTTCACAAAGAAGACTTTAAGCGCATTCTCAGCGAGCCTAAGAACAGCCTGATTATGCAGTATACTTCACTGCTTGAAACAGAAGGTGTAAAGCTTGACATCACAGAAGATGCCCTCGACCGCATGAGTGTGGTTGCAGAAGAAGTTAATGCTACTGCCGAAAATATCGGAGCCCGCCGCCTTCACACAATCATGGAAAAGGTTCTTGCCGATATCAACTTTGAAGCAGATGAACATAAGGGCGAAACAATCAAGATTGATGCTGCCTATGTAGATGAAAAACTCGAAGGCATCAGCCAGAATCAGGATTTGAGCAGATATATTTTGTAGAATGAATCGTCAAATTTGTGGCATTTTTCTTTTTCAATATAGTGGGGAGCCTAAAACTGTATTCTTTTAATTGTTTGTAAAAATAGTTTTAAGGAATCTTACAGTAATGTTTGTTGATTTTATCATAATTGAAATATAAAATTGAAGATAGTAAAAACATCTGCATGAATACAAAATAATGATTAATACAATAACAGTACTAAAGGAGTTTAGATTTGAGATTCTTTTCATATAAACTTACACATGATGACGGTTTAGCTCCTAATCCATTTTGGGAATTTCTGACACTTGCTGTTTGTAAACCTGAAATTAGAGAAAATAGAAATATCGGAGATTGGATAGCAGGTTTTTCTTCAAAAGAATTAGATTCTTCCTGTGAAATTGGAAAAGAAAAACTTATTTATTTAATGAAAGTTACTGGGAAGATTCCATTTTCAAAGTATTGGAATGACCCTAAATATGATATAAAAAAGCCAGATTTAGCTTCCTCTGATTTAAGAAAACATGTTGGGGATAATATTTATAAACCGGTTCGAATGGAATATGAGCAAGTGCCTAATGTGCGTCATTGTAGTTCAGATATGGATAAAGATTTGAAAAGTAAACAGGTGTTACTGTCTGATGAATTTTACTATTTTGGGGCTAGTGCTATCGAACTTCCAGATGATATTCGTCCAAAAATTCCATTTGGACAAAGTTCGAATGGATACGAAACAACTGATGTTCAATGTATAAATAATCTTCTGAAATATGTTTCGAATAATTATAAGACAGGAATGATAGATTACCCCACTTCATGGGGTAGGAAGACACAAATATAAATTTGTTTCGTATATAAAACTGACTTTGTGTGGTATAATACTTTCAAGGAGGATGAAAATGTTTTACCAGTATGTAGAATTAGCAGATAAAACTATTATAGCTCATTCAGAGATTAAGAATAATAATGGCAATAAATCTGTAGAAGTGCAGTTTGAACGTCCTCGGTCTGAGGGGGGCTTTTGTTCTGCGCGTTGTGAATTGCCTTCGTATAAATGGATTTTTAATGAATACTTTACAGATGATGATTTGCACTTTTTCGAGCAGTTTCTTGAACATAATGCGCATACTTTATTTAAATATGCGGAGTGCGGAGGTATAAAAATTGCCTAATATACTTCGAATAGGAAGTTATTATGTTTATTTCTGGATGAATGAAAACTCCGAACCTGTACATGTACATGTTAATGAAGGTAGTCCAGATGTGAATTCAACAAAACTGTGGCTTACAAAAGCTGGCGGTTGTATTGAGGCTAATAATAACAGTCATATTCCCAAAACAAAACTGAACAAAATAAAAGAAATCGTTTCCAATAACCATTTTTATATTTGTCAGAAATGGGTTGAAATATTCGGAAACGATTCTTTGAAGTTTTATTGTTAATTTCTATCTGAAAAGCTGCGGAAAATCTGCGGCTTTTTTTACGGCTTCTTCTAGGGACAGGCCTGCGAAATCCTGGGCGCCGAGCCAGCGGCCGCTCTTTTTGTCGTCTATAAAAGCGCCGACTACGATTCCTGGAATTACACTGTCCGGGTCGTTTGGAGCGTTTGGACCGCCTAAGTCTGTGCGGCACCAGCCCGGGTCTGTAAGGTTGATGCAGACATCTGTGCCATCCAACTTGCCGGCCAGGTCACTTGTTACCTTGTCCAGGGCTGCTTTACTTGCGGAGTAGCCTGCCTGTTCCGGTTCGTTACGGATTCCGCTTGTTGTGTTGATTACACGACCCCAGCCTCGCTCTATCATCTTTGGAATAAAGTGATAGCAGAGCATCATTGGGGCAATAGTATTGATTACAAAGCTCTTTTCGTAATCTTCTGCAGGGGTTTTCCAGTAGTCGGTGCGGTAGGCAATCTGAACTGCGGCATCGTTAAAAAGAATATCTACAGGTTTGCCGTGGGCATCAATTTCTTCTATCATTTTCTGAACTTGTGAAAGGTCAGAAAGTTCTGCGGCTATATCATAAGCTTCTACGCCCATTGCTTTGACCTCTGCGAGAACGGCTGCAGTGTGTTCAAGCGAACGGCTGTGCAAAATCAAATTACAGCCCTTGCTTGCCATAAACTTTGCGATTCTGTAGCCGATTCCACGGTTTGCGCCGGTTACCAGCGCCCATTTTCCTTTTACGTCTGTCATAATTTTCTCCAAAAATAATATAAAAACAAAGATGAAAAGGATAATAAAGATAAGATTTTCCTAACTGTACAACCAGGAACTTCAAAAGTTAAATGAGTTTTAAAACTTCAGCGCTATCTTTAAAATCTTTTCATCTTTTATATCTTGTTTCTATTTCATCCTTTCAATTATCTCATCGTACCACTTATCAAAATCCGGGTCTTCTACCTGGCATTCGGGGTGGGCGAGAACGTATTCTATTGTCTCTCTGATTCCCTGATCTGCTCGTTTCGTTGCCACAAAATCAGGAACAAGCGACTTTAATTTACTGCAGTCAAAAACAACCGAGTTTGCCTTGTCTCCGTGAACGCCGAGAGGCACGCTTCTTTCATCATAAGTGTGACTCGGACGGATAATCGTTACAGAGAAGTTCTCTTCTCGGTAAAGCTTCATCAGATAATCTTCGCAGGCAAAGTCAAAGGTCATGCCATTCAGCTTTTCAGCCGCAGCTTAGATATTGCTATGCTGATAGTGCCGGTTCCGCCTATGAATAGTGCTTTCATAAGATCTCCATAATTAATTATAAAATGCGTGAGGGATTGTAGGGGCGCGAAGCGGCCACCGCAACGAAGTGAGGAGGCTGGAGCGACAGCGGAACCCCGAAAAGCCCGACGGCAGCTGGCTGCCGTCACGCCCATTTGTTTTTAAAGACTAGCCTTTGCGCCAAAGTGCAACGGTGTTATCCGCTTCTGCGGTGTTTTTTATATTTATGTGAATATTTTACCCCGTTTTTTTAAATCAAAAATAAATCATCTCTGATTAAATTGTATGAATCTATATTTTTCCTTATCTTTCAAAAAACTATACATTTTGCTATACTAAAGGAATATGAAAGACGAAATGATAGTAATCCGTGGTGCGCGTGAGCATAATTTAAAGAATATTGATGTAACTTTTCCGCGTAACAAGCTGGTTGTAATTTCTGGTTTAAGTGGCTCGGGTAAATCTTCGCTGGCTTTTGATACTCTTTTTGCAGAAGGCCAGCGCCGTTATATGGAAAGTCTTTCAAGCTATGCACGCCAGTTTCTTGGACGTATGGATAAGCCTGATGTTGATTTGATAGAAGGTTTGTCTCCTGCTATTTCTATTGAACAAAAATCTACAAATAAAAATCCGCGTTCTACTGTGGGCACAATCACTGAAATATATGATTTTTACCGACTTCTTTATGCACGCTGCGGTCATGCCCACTGTCCAAACTGTGGCCGCGAAATCCGTGAGCAGAGTGTAGACCAGATTATTGACACCGTTATGGGCTGGGAAGACGGCACTAAAATGCAGATTCTCGCTCCTGTTATTCGTGGAAAAAAGGGTGAACACCAGAAGATTCTGGATGATGCCAAGGCTTCTGGCTTTGTTCGGGCACGAATTGACGGTGTAATGGCTGAACTTGATGAGACAATTAAACTTGATAAACAGAAAAAGCATATAATCGAAATTGTTGTAGATCGAATTGTAAAGAGCGACGAGGTAAGAAGTCGTCTTGCAGATTCTATTGAAATCGCTTTGAAAAATGCTAACGGAATTGTTGTTGTTACCCGCCGCGTTGGTGATAAGGATGAGGAGGTTTTCTTCAGTCAGAAGAATGCCTGTCCGGACTGTGGAATTTCTATTCCGGATTTACAGCCTCGTCTTTTTTCTTTTAACAATCCTTTTGGTGCCTGCCCGGAATGTACAGGTCTTGGTGAAAAAATGGAATGGGACTTGAATAAGATTCTGCCAGACCGTTCTTTGAGCTTCAATGAGCGTGCTTTCCCATTTTTTAATCCTGATAGTGAATGGAATCATTCTATGTTTCAGGCTGTTGCAGATGCAGAAGGCTTTACTCTGGACACACCAATTTCCCGCTTGACTGCCAAGCAGTTTGAGTACCTTTGGAATGGAGACCCGGACCGCAAGATTCAATGGGTTTATAAAAAGCAGAACGGGGAAGGTTACAGCGAGTATAACCGCCCATGGCCCGGAGTTCTAAACGAAATGAAGCGCCGTCACTCAGAAGCATGGGGCGACAGTATGCGTGCCAATATAGAAGAAAAGTTTATGAAGGTTGGTCACTGTTCCTGCTGTAATGGTCAGCGCCTTCGTAAGGAAGCTCTTGGGGTGACTGTAGGTGGTAAGAATATCTGGGAACTCTGCTGTCTTTCTGTTTCTGACTCTATAGACTTTTTTGATAATCTTAAGCTTACTGAAAATGAAGAGCAAATTGCAGCTCAGGTAATAAAAGAAATTCGTGCACGTCTGCGTTTTTTGCGTGATGTTGGACTTGACTATCTTACTATGGAGCGTGCTGCTGAAACTTTAAGCGGTGGCGAGGCTCAGCGAATCCGCCTTGCAACACAAATCGGATCTGCCCTCTGTGGTGTTATGTACATTCTCGATGAGCCTTCTATTGGTTTGCATCAGCGCGACAACCAGCGCCTCATAGACACACTGCTCAGCCTTCGCGACAATGGCAACACCGTAATTGTAGTAGAACACGACGAACAGACTCTGCGCACAGCAGACTACCTCATAGATATAGGTCCCGGCGCGGGCGTTAATGGCGGACGGGTAGTTGCCGCCGGCACTCCTGCAGAAGTTGCAAAGGTAAAGGAAAGCCTTACCGGTCAGTACCTGGCCGGCACCCTTCGTATGGACGTTCCTAAGACTCGCCGCCCTGGCAACGGAAACTTCATCAAAGTTATCGGCGTAACCGAACATAACCTCAAAAATGTAAGCATACAGATTCCGCTTGGAACCTTTACCTGTATAACAGGGGTAAGCGGTTCGGGAAAATCAACTCTGATGAGTGACGTATTGTACCCGGCTCTCAGCAATCGAGTTATGCGCACAAACTATGATGTAGGCGAGTGCGAAGGCGTAGAAGGCGCGGAGTTTATAGATAAAGTAATCAATATAGACCAGAGCCCGATCGGCCGCACCCCACGCTCTAACCCAGCAACTTATATTGGAGTCTTCGACGCAATCCGCGACCTTTTTGCAAGCCTGCCCGAATCAAAAGCCCGCGGTTACCTTAAAGGCCGCTTCAGTTTTAATGTAAAAGGCGGTCGCTGCGAAGCCTGCCAGGGTGCCGGAGAAAACGTAATTGAAATGAACTTCCTGCCCGACGTATATGTTCAGTGCGAGGTCTGCGGCGGAAAGCGCTTCAACAAAGAAACTCTGGAAGTTACTTATAAAGGTAAATCCATCAACGACGTACTAAATATGTCCATAGACGAAGCCTGCGACTTTTTTGCAAGCATCCCTCATATTGCCCGTAAGCTGGAAACTATGAAATCAGTTGGACTTGGCTACATAGAACTTGGCCAAAATGCACTAACGCTTAGCGGTGGCGAGGCCCAGCGCGTAAAACTTGCCAACGAGCTTGCCCGCGTTTCAACAGGAAAAACTCTCTATATAATGGATGAGCCTACAACAGGTCTTCATTTTGCAGATGTTAAGCAGCTTATGAGTGTGATTCAGCGTCTTGTGGATCAGGGAAACTCTGTTGTAATGATTGAACACAATCTTGATGTAATATGCCAGGCTGATTATATAATTGATCTTGGTCCAGAAGGCGGTTTCCGCGGTGGTAACATTATTGCAACCGGTGCTCCAGAAGAAGTTGCCCGCGAGCCTAAGAGCTACACCGGCCAGTTTATAAAGGGGCAGCTGGGACTTTAGCTTTTTATGAATCGTCGTTTATTTTTTGCATCAATTTTTGTTTTTCTCTTAAGCCTGCCTGTTTTTTCACAGAGTGATGATGATTTAGAAGAACCAAAAGAACCGGAAATTACTGTTATTACTATAAATAATGCCCGCCAGACTTCATATAAAAAAAATGAAGACACCGGCAACGATTCAATAGTTCTCGAAGGTTCTGTATCACTTACAGTTCAAAAAGGTCAGTCAACCAACGAAATTACGGCCGACAAAATCACCTATGATCGAAAAACAGAAATGCTTTATGCCGAAGGAAATGTTGAAGTTATAATGAAAAGCAGTGCTTCGGGAAAAGACAAGGCAAATGCAAATTCTCTTCTTTTGAATACATCCACACTTGAAGGTGTGTTTGATGGAGGACGTGTTATCCAGACTCAGAGCGATGCACTAAATCTTCCTTCTGGTTCAACTCTTATTGTTTTTTCTGAAGTTTTTGGAAAAGGAAATGAAAGTGTTATAACTTTTAAAAATTCAAGTCTTACATTCTGTGATGAAGATCCTCCCCACTGGCATATTGATTCAACTCGTACCTGGCTGCTTCCTGGCGGCGAGTTTGCATTCTTTAATGCTATTCTTTATGTTGGTGTAATTCCTGTAATGTATTTTCCGGCTTTCTATTATCCAAAGGATGAATTGATTTTTAATCCTGTATTTAATTATACAAGACGCGAAGGTCATTCTATTCAAACTACAACATATTTGTGGGGTAGAAAACCTCTTGAATCATCGACAACAACATCTGACAGTTCAAATGTCTCTTCCGATTCATTAAGAGGTGTTTTTAGTTTTATAAAATCAGATACATTAAAAGAGCAGGTTAGAGAAGGTCTTGTGCTTCATAATCTGGATGAAGATTATCGAGGTGATACATCTCATTATGTAAAGATTATGGCCGACTGGTATTCCAATCTTGGTTTTATGGCCGGCATTGATGGAAAACTTAATCCCTGGGAAACTTATATTTCCAGACTTGATTTTGGTTTTTATCTTGGATTAAGTAATACCTTGTTTAAGGATAGCTCAAGAGCTGTTTATCATCCATTCTCGAAATCAGGAAGAATGTATAAAGATTCCTCTTCCTTCATGGGAATTAAGCTGCCTTTCAGATACAGCACTAATTTCCAATTTGAATTATCAAAGCCTTTTAGAGTATCTCTTGCATTACCTGTTTATTCTGACCCTTATTATGCTTATGATTTTCTGAATAACAGACATGAAACAATGGACTGGATTTCCTATCTTCTTGATAATTCTCAGAATTCAACGGATGAAATTTCGATTACCGAAGTTTCTTCTTATGCATGGACACTTAAGACATCGTATTCTCCATCTCTTCCAGAATTTTTCAGACCATATCTGACATCAGTAACAATTTCAACAGAATCAAGTGTAAATATTTCATCAAAAAATACAGAATTTACTTATCTTAAAGATGGAGTCAGAATAACAAATTATGATAAAAACGAATATGAAGAAGAATGGTTGTCTTATACTCCAAACAGAAAGTTTTATTATCCTTCTCTCATAACTCCAATTTCAGCTTCAATTTCTGGAGGAGGAACTCTTTTCTCCTGGCCGCCATATAAAAGATCTTCTACAAAGAACCTTCCATATATAATTTCTATGAATAAGCCGGATGAACTTAAAACTGAAAAACAGCTGGAGACGGAAAAAAAAGCAGCAGAAGCTGAACGCAAAAAAAAGGAAGGTCTGGAAGTTGAGCCTGAAGAAGAGATAAAAGATGAAGAGGAAGAAGAAAATCCGTTTACTCTTCCTGAGCTTGAATTTGCTGTAAATAAAGAAACAGTAGATGATACAATTGCCTATAAACTTGATTACTCGCTTGGATTTAATATTCAGGATCAGATGGCTTATAACGCTGCTAATCTTCATACATCTGATGATTTTCAATGGGAAAGAGTCCGCTCAAATATGTATATTATTAAGCTCCCGGCTTCTCTTTCAAGCAGATTTAACTATGGTGGAAATTTCCTGACAGTAGAGAACAGATTTTCTTCAACACCGATATTTCAGGAGCATTCATATATATCACCTGATGCCGGATATACAGACAAAGAAATTGACAATCTGAGACTTGCAGATTATAAGGCTGAAAACAGGGATGTAATCAATTCAAATAGTGTTGTTTTGAAACCGTTTTTATTTTTTCCTGTAATTAGTGATACAAGTCTTTCATGGAATTCTTCTATTAAATTATATCGAAGAATTTTTACAGGAACAGCAAGCGAACCGAAATGGGATGATAAAGGAATTGATATTGGAGATGAGGAATGTATAACCGTCAATTCTCTTGCTGCTGATATCAGAGCAAAAGAATTTAATGATAAGTTTATTCAATCCCTGAGACTGGAAGCTATTATGCCTCCATTGCTTAAAAAGTATACGGCAACTTTAGGACTTACATTCCCTTATGTATCTGCTTCAATAAGTACTGGTTTTGAAGAAGTAAAAAGAGATGCAGTTGATGTAAATGAAAAATGGAAAAAAAGTCCTTTGAATCAGAGTCTTTCTGTATCTCTCTTTAATTCAAAACTAACTTTTTCTGAAAATTATACTTATAATCTTGAAGATAATAATCATGAAAGTCTTAAGTTTTCTGCTTCGGCATATGGTATGAATTTTTCATATACAATGGCTTATGTTCAAGGTTATGATTTTAATGATGGCTGGATAATCCGAAAAGAAAAAGAATTTCTTCCTTATTCTTTATCATTTTCTTATCAGTCACCGGATAAAACATTCTTTAAATGGTTTAACCGAATTGCTGTAACACCGGGACTTAATACTAGTATTGTAGCTGATTTACTTAGACCAACAAACAGTTATTTTATTTTTTCTCCTTATGTAAAATTCAGAGTTCATGAATTATTTGATATTACTTTTTCTGCAACAACCCGAAACTCGGTTCTTTACTGGTATTTCCATAATGAACCAGGCGATTTGTACAGTGAGTGGGGAGGATTCCCTGGTAATATCATAAAAGATTTGATTGATTCTTTCCGTTTTGATAATGAAAAATTGAGAAAAAACTCGGGATTCAAGCTTAAATCATTGAATATGACAATTTCGCATGATCTTCATGACTGGAAATTTAATATGACAATGAAAATTGAACCACGTTTAATTACCGAAAACGGCAAAAAGTACTTTGATTTTAAGCCATATATAACAATTGGAGTAATATGGAAGCCAATGGAGAGCATGAAAACCAGCATTGTTGATAATTACGGCGAATGGAAACTGGAGTAAGCCAAAAATCGAAAATCCGTTAAAAACTGGGCTGCGACAGCGGGCCAGTTTAGGATTATCGAAAGAACGGCTCAAGCTGCGAGACTATGCGAGCAGCCAAAAATCGAAAATCCGTTAAAAACTGGGCTGCGACAGCAGGGAAGGTGGTAGAGCTAAAAATTGCTTTCGCAATTTTCTTAACGCTCTGCTATGAAACACCGCTCGCCAGCGAGCTTACACATTTAGGATTATCGAAAGAACGGCTCAAGCTGCGACAGCGGGTCGTTTTAGGATTATCGAAATTATTGACAATTACTAAGTGATAATTGATAATATAATAAGAGGTATTTTTGAACGAATATACAATTGTAGTTCCAGATAACGACGTGCTTTCCTGCCTTTGTGGAACTAATGATAAAAATTTACAACTCATTGAAGAACATCTAGGGGTTCCTGTTTTTACAAAAGGAAATGAACTTTCGGTTGAAAATGCAGCTCCCGAAATCTGCCAGAAATTCCAGTTTATTGTAGATCGAATCGTAGACGAAGTTCAGTCCGGCGGAAAAAACAGCGACGACATTATACTTACCGTTCTTAATACAAAAAGAAAAATCGATGCAGATGAGATGGTAATTATGATTCCCGGTGCCCTTCGTCGTGTCTATCCGCGTACCCAGGGACAGGCTGAATATGTAAATCTGCTTCAAACCCATGATATGGTATTCTGTACAGGCTCTGCCGGAAGCGGAAAAACCTACCTTGCTGTAGCAGAAGCCCTCCGTCTCATACTCACACACAAGAAATCAAAATTAATAATAACCCGTCCTGTTGTAGAAGCAGGCGAGAGCCTCGGTTTTCTGCCGGGAGATCTCGAAGATAAAATTGACCCCTACCTGCGTCCGCTCCGAGACGCGATGGAAACAATCCTTCCGCCCGAATCTGTAAGAAGACTTTTTGAAGCAGGTATAGTAGAAGTTGCTCCTCTGGCTTATATGAGAGGACGTACACTAAATAATGCAGTTGTAATTCTGGATGAAGCTCAGAATACAACCTGCGCACAGATGAAAATGTTCCTTACCCGAATGGGTGAGAATACAAAGGTTTTTGTAACCGGCGACCCGAGTCAGATAGACCTTCCGAAAAAGGTTGAGTCCGGCTTAATGCATTCAATCAGTATATTATATAAAATAGAAGATATAGGTTTTATGGAGCTTACAGCAGAAGATGTTGTAAGAAATCCATTAGTTAAGAAAATAGTAAAGGCGTATGAAAATGAAAAGGAATAATTCCGAAAAAGAAAACAAAAAAACTGGAACTGCAGCAATCGTACTTAAAAGTGTGGGGGAATATATCAGAAAAAATTATCCCTTCCTGATTCTCTTTTTTGCAGGACTTCTTGCTGTTTCTGCTTTAAATTTTGTAAGAATCAGTACTGCTCAGACCATTGCAAATTTTTCACTGGGAGATTTTGAAATAGGACAGATTGCAGACCGTACAATTATTGCGGATAGAAGTCTTCCTCCTGATAATGTGGATCCGGTTTATGTAACAAAAGGGGAAAAAATTATAAAGAAAGGTTTCCCGATTACAGAAGAAGGTTTTTCAAAGCTTAGAAAAATGTCTGCTTCTCCTTTGTATATTGATTACCGTGCTTTTGCAAACAGCGAACTGTATCTGCTTCTGCTTTCGATAATGTGGTATCTGCTTTTTACATTTATTTCTGTAAACCGAAAGCTTTCGTTTAAAGAACCGCTTTTGCAGGTGATTTTCTTTCTTGCCGTTTATGCGGTTACGGCTTTCTGTGGAAAGTTACCTTTGTTCTCAAGTCCCTACAGCATTTGTGTTGCAATCCCTTCGGCCCTGTTTATTATGATTGTTACGATTCTTTACGGAAATCTTTCTGCTCAGCTTCTTTCAATCGTAATGTCTATAGGTGTTCTCTGCGCTACAAACTGGCAGATTCCAACATTCCTGATGACTCTCGCTTCATCTCTTACAGCTGCTGCAATTGTGCGAAAAATTGAAAGAAGACTTGATCTTGTTTTTGCAGGTCTTATGATTGCGATTTTCAATATAGTTTTTGTACTGCTCTTTTCTGTAATCTTTAATGAGACTTTTGATGATATTCCAAAGCTGATGATTGGTCTTGCAATAAACGGTTTCCTTTCGGGAATCCTTACTTTGGGCTTTTTGACTCCGCTGGAAATCATTCTTAATACTGCCTCTGTTTTCCGCCTTATGGATTTAAGCGACAATAATACTCCGATTTTTAAGCAGATGCAGATTCAAACAAACGGAACCTATAATCATTCTATGATGGTTGCCCAGCTTGCAGAAGCAGGCTGCCGTGAAATTGGTGCTAATTCTCTGCTTGCAAGAGTAGGTGCTTATTATCACGATATTGGAAAAATGGATCAAAGCGAATACTTTGTAGAAAATCAGGTAAATGGAATGGAAAACAAACATAATGACCTGAACCCGACACTTTCTGCATCAGTAATAAAAAGTCATGTTCGTAAGGGAGTTGAAAAAGCCCGCCAGCTGCATTTGCCTCAGGCTGTAATTGATATTATTTCTGAACATCACGGAAACAGTATAATTACTTATTTCTATAATAGTGCAAAGGAAAAAGATCCTTCTCTTGATGAAGATGATTTCAGATACCCGGGCATTCCGCCAACAACTAAAGAATCTGCTGTTGTTATGCTTGCAGATACTGTTGAGGCAGCCTGCCATACACTTGAAAATCCAACTTCTCAGCGCCTGGACAAGTTTATCACAATGCTTATTACTCAGAAGGTAGAAAATAAACAGCTTGATAATTGTGATCTTACATTCCGCGATATTTCAAAAATAAAGACTGCTTTTGTAAACCTTCTCACAGGTTATTATCATAACCGAATAAAATATCAGAATCAGCAGGATCCGGATGAGGCTCCTGCAAAAACAGAAGAGGCTACTCCTGATGCTGCAAAAGAAGTAAAAGAAGAAAAAGTAGTAAAAGAAGTAAAAACTGTAAAGGAGCAGAAAGAGAACTCTGAATCGGTAAAAACTACAAAGACTTCTGCAGGCAGAGCTGCTTCTTCAAAAACTTCAAAGGAAAAGAAATGAATCGGGTATATGTAGCAATGCAGGAGGGCGTAGATGAGCCTGACTGGTTTGAAAGTGTAGAGCCCTTTGTTAATAAGGTAATGGGTGAACTCAAATTTGATGGGGAAGAAATTTCCATGCTTTTGTGTAATGACACATATATGCAGGAGCTTAATAAAACATACCGTAACATAGACAGCACAACAGATGTTCTTTCTTTTGAAAATGATGAAGAATATGAGGACGAAGAGGGTAAATGGAAATGTTCAGGCGATATTGTAATAAGCCTTGATACACTTCCTGTTAATGCCGAATATTTTAATGAGAGCAGAAATGACGAGCTCAAGCGTTTAATAGTACATGGACTTTTACATCTTAATGGAATGGACCATGGCGAAGAGCATATTGAGAAAGACGTACAGCCTGTTTGTGAAATGCTTGTACTTCAGGAAAAAGTTTTAGAAAAATTAAAGGATGAAAAAATAATAAAATGAGTATTTTTAAGAAAAAGAAAACAGCTGCAGAAGAAGCAGAAATAATTCAACAGGAAATCTTAAATGAAGAAAAAAAAGACATGATTCAGGGAGTAGAGGACTTGTCTAAAACTTCTGTTAAGGAAGTTATGATTCCCCGAATTGATGTTGATTTTATTTCAAGCGACACACCACAAGATGAACTTTTTAATAAAATTGTAGCCAGCGGACATTCTCGTTTTCCGCTTTATACAGATTCAATTGATAATGTAATCGGTGTTCTTTATGTAAAAGATATTATCAAATGTCTTGCTGAAAAAAAAGAAATCAATCTTACTCAGATTGCACGTAAAGCATATTTTGTTCCAGAAAGTAAACGTATAGACTCTCTGCTTCGTGAATTTCGCCGCCATCACCTTCATATTGCAATTGCAATCGATGAGTATGGTGGAGTTTCAGGAATTGTAACTATGGAAGATATTATCGAAGAGATTGTCGGTGATATTCAGGATGAGTTTGACAAGGAGCAGGAAGATATTCTTAAGGTCAGCGACAATGTATGGCTTTGTGATGCCCGTGTTGACCTTGACGATTTGAATGAGAGTCTTGAAGCTCAGTTCCCTAACGAAGATTTTGATTCTCTTGGTGGTTTTGTATTTGATTTATTTGGTAAAGTTCCTGTAAAATATGAAAAGGTGAGCTGGAATGATTATGATTTTATTGTACAGGATATGGAAGGCCACCGAATCAATATGGTAAAAATTATTAAAAATACTGATGATGGAAAGGATGATGAGTAAAAAAATTAGCCGGGTTATATTTGCAATGATTTTTGCTGCAGCAGTTGGAAGTACCGACAGGCCTCTTTTTGCTGCCGAATCAAAAAATCTCCTCAAGCTTTATAACGAAGCGGTTGAACTCCAGAATGATGAAAACTGGTATACTGCTTCTCAGTATTTTATTGAGGTTGTAAATTCAAATCCGGCTTTTAGTGATGCATGGTTCCGCCTTGCAGACTGTTCTTATCATCTTGGTGAATATGATCTTGCTTTTCAGTATCTGGAAAGTGCAGAGAAATATGAAAAAGATCGCAGCGAAATAAAAAATCTTAAGGGAATGATTCTTCTGGCACTTGGCCGCACCGAAGATGCCCGCCAGATTTTTAATGAAGTTCTTAAAAAATATCCGAATGACATTGATGCCCATTTTGGTCTTGCAGAAATTGAATTATATGACGGAAAATTTTCAGGGGCAGAAAATCAGTATGCAGAAGCTTTAAAAAGACAGAACTCAAACAGAAAGGCTCTGCTTTCTCTGGCTCTGGTTTGTGCTGAAACAAAACGCTATGCCCAGTCAGAAAAATATCTGCGACAGGCAATGCAGTATTATTCAGGCGAACCTGAAGTTCATTATCTTGCTGCAATTATCTATACAATGAAGGGTGATTACAAGGATGCAGAAAAGCATGCCCGTATTGCCGTAGAAATCCGCGGTGGCTACGAACAGGCTTATGAGCTTCTGGCCCAGATTGTTTACCTTCAGCACCGTTACAGTGAAGTTATCAATCTTTGTGATTTTATTATAAGACGCAACAGAAACAGCAGTGCAGCCTGGTATTTAAAAGGAGTGGCACAGTCTAAGCTTGGAAATAATGATGATGCAATTGCAACCTGGGATACCGGTCTTTCGGTTAATCCTCAGGATGAGCTTATGAGGATGATGCTTGAACTGGTTGCAAAGAATGAACTCGAACTTGATGATAAAAGACGTGCTGTATGGGCCGATTATCATTTGAATAATGCCCGCCAGTATGACAGCCGTTACGATAAAGCTGGCTCTACTTATGAATATCAGAGGGCTCTTATGCTGGATCCTTCAAATGCACAGGCCCGCCTTGCTTATGCAGATATTCTTGAACTGAATGGTATGCATGAGCTTTATCTCAGTCAGTTAAAATTTGTGAATGAAAATTCAGAAGCTAAGATTTCAAATGGTTTAAAAGATACTATTGAAGCCTATGACTCGCTTCTTAATAATACACTTGCAAAAAGATGGAATGTAGATGCTTTCTATCTGGATAAGATTCGCTGGAATATTGCTGTTTTCTATACTGAAAATACTTCTACCTTTAATCATGCAGACAGCGATCGTCTCACAGCCCTTGCCTGCGGCGATGTTTTTGCAGGTGTAGCCATTACTTCAGTAAAAACTCAAGTTACTCCTGTTTCAGGCTACGGCGAGGCTTTTAAGAATGCAAGGGCAAATAACTTTGATTATTTTATATTAGTTTCGCTTAGTGAAGGAGAGGATGATCTTTCTCTGAGTGCAACAATGTATTCAGGCAGAACCGGTACCGAAACTTTCAATGAAAAATACTACGCAACCGGAAATAACCGCTTTTCTACGGTACTGCGTCGTTTCCGCAATTCGGTTCTGGAAAAGCTTACTGTGCGCGGGAAAATTTTGCAGCGCAATGGAAAGACCGTTTTAATAGATCTCGGACGTTCTGAAAACATCATTAAAGATGCAGAGTTTAAAATTATAAAAAAGGGTGCCGTCAAAACAGCTGATGCCGGAGCCGGACTTTTCTTCCGTGATGACGATGTTGTTGGAATGCTTGTCGTTACCGAAGCTGGTGAAGAGGTTTCCGAAGCTTCAATTACAAGTCATGGTTTTTATGACAGAATTAATGAAGGTGATGAACTGGTACTTGTAAATATGCCTTCTTTGAATTCTGAAGCAGGAATGGATACTGTTCCGAATGCAGATGAAGATGGAAATCCTCTCGTTAATAACAGTGTAAAGGGCGATGAACTTGTGGCTGAAATTAAGAAAGCTGTAGAGCGCCCAGCAATCATTGAGCTTTTAAGAAAGATAAGATAAAAGAATTGCCCTTTTAAGGCGGCAATTGAAATTATAGTCTGTCAAGAGAAGCTTCAAGCCACTTTGAGGCGAGAGTCGGATAAACAGACTGAATTCTTACAAAACTTCGAACTGCATCTTCATAATTTTTATTAAAATACTGTGATTCTCCAAGATAAAAACTTGCCCGGTTTCTTGTTTCTTCACTGATATTTGTTCCAATCAGCTGATTAAGCTTATCAATTGCTTCTTTATAGTTTCTTGTTACAAATGAAGTTTTCAAGATTTCGAAAAGAAGATAAGCATCACCACTTTCCGGAGAAACAAGATCTTCTTCAAAAATGTATGGCGTCAAAGGTGAAGAAATCGAAGCTTTTTTATTTCCACCTGTAAGCTTTGTAACATTTGAAGCAGTTTTATCTGAAATCAGTGGTTCTGCACCGGCTCCTTCAATAATATCAAGATAAGGAAGTGGAGTTTTTCGCAAGGTTCCATCAGGATAAACTGTCTCATAATCCGTTTTTTCTGCCGGCACATCACTCTGCTTTTTTGCGGTAAGGTGTACTCCAGTTATTGTGGAATTGAATGAAAGCAGTACAACATCATAAGGGCCTGCCGTAGTCTCCGAAATTATGGTGTAATAATAATCTCTGAGATCTCCAAGAGTATCTGTGTATGAGCTGCTATCCGGTGCAATTGCAGCAATCGGTTCAAGACCTTCAAGCTGGTTGTAAGAAGTAATCTGCTCTGTAGTTCTGTAAATCAAAAGATTATATAATGCCGGTTCCGGTTTTTTAGGAAGCTGCCAGGTAATTTTTACTTTTGTTCCGCTGCCAGCCCGTGCCTGAATATCACGAATAAGAGGCCGGTCTGCAAATAAGAAAGTGGCTGCGGTAATCAAAATAAGCGAGCAAAATAATTTCTTCATAGTTACAATAATATCATGGAAATATGTTTTTGTCATAAATATGTGACATTGTTCAAAAGTCATTTTTCGTGTATTCTATAAACTATGTTAGAAGAAATAAAATTACCTGTTGAACAGTTGAGAGAAGAAATCATGAATGTTTGGGGGCGTCTTTGACTCTGCCGCAATTGAAAAAGCTATAGCAGAAAAAGAAAAGCTTACAGAAGCCCCTGGCTTTTGGGATGACCACGAAGCCGCAGAAAAGGTAATGAGCCAGATTAGAAAGCTCAAAAACCGCATAGAACCCTGGAAAAAAATCATTGCAGATATGGATGACCTCGAAGCCATGTACGAGCTGGCCGCAGAATCAGGCGAGCAAAGTGACGAAGATGAAGTTCGTACAATGTATGAGGCTGCAAAAGCACAGTTTGATAAGCTGAATATCTTAAACCTGCTTTCAGGTGAAGTTGATCAGAATGATGCCTTCCTTACTGTACATGCGGGAGCCGGCGGAACAGAAGCCTGTGACTGGGCTTTTATGCTCAGCCGTATGTACCTGCGCTGGGCAGAACGTCACGGTTATAAAACAGAAGTTGTAGATGAACTTGAAGCAGAAGGCGGAATCAAATCTATCACAATTCAGATAAGTGGTGACTTTGTTTACGGTTATTTGAAAGGAGAGGGTGGTATTCACCGTCTGGTACGTATTTCACCTTTTGATGCAAATGCCCGCCGCCACACCAGCTTTGCTTCAGTTTATGTTTATCCTGTTCTTGATGATACTATTGAAGTTGATATTAAGCCGGAAGACCTTCGTGTAGATACCTACCGTGCAGGTGGAAAGGGTGGACAGCATGTAAATAAAACTGACTCAGCTGTTCGCTTTACTCATATACCAACGGGAATTGTAGTGGCCTGCCAGACAGAACGCAGTCAGCTTATGAACCGCCAGACTTGTATGAACATGCTCAAGGCTCGTCTTTATGAATATTACCGGGAGCAGAAAGAAAAAGAAAACTCAAAGTTTATGGCAGAAAAGAAAGATATTTCATTTGGAAGCCAGATTCGCTCTTATGTTTTCTGCCCTTATACAATGGTAAAAGATCATAGAACCCGTCACTCTGTAGGAAATATTCAGGCAGTTATGGACGGCGATCTTGATGATTTTATGAACGCATACCTTGTTGCAAAATGGAAAGGTCTTCCAATGGATGGCTCGGGAGATGATGACGAAGAAGTATAAAAAACTGCGTGCAGTTGTCTTAGTGTTTACTTTTCTCTGGACCTCTTTTTCACCTCTTTTTGGTGAAGATGGAAAATGGGTTATTGCAGCTCAGAAATTTATTTATGCACGCGGGCAGACAAAAAATGCCGTTACTTCAAATATTGAGGAAACTATTCCAATCAATATCCTCGAAAAAATCAGCAGATCGCTGGAACGTAACATTATGCCAAATGAACGTTTTGAGCGTGAAAATTATAAATTACGTACAGAAAGACAGTCTCTTTATCTTCAGCTTTCAAGTGAATATAAAAAACGAGATTCACTGGTTTTAAATAATTATTCTGATATGCGTATGAAATCAGAATTAAAAGCTGAAGAAAAAAAAATAAAGCAGATTCAGGAAAAACTTGAAAAGAATATTGCAGAGCAGAAAGAAAAATATGAAAAAGCAGAAGCCCAGATGCATCTGGCTGCAGGTGAAGTTGATGATGATGACAACGTTGAGCTTAATGAAGCAGAGCTTGTAAAAAATCTCATAAAGAACATTTTTGAACAGAGTGAAGATTTAATTACAGAAGAAAATATTGCACTCTACAAAGATAGCGTAGAAAGTCTTTTTAAAACTACAGTAAAAGTAAAAGAAACAGATTATACAGAACCTCTTTTTGAAAAAGAAGTTGTTTCGTCTGGAATAAATGGTTTAATTACAGGGCAAATTACTTCTTATGGTGATTTTATTTCTGTAGCTGTAGATTTGTATAATTATCCTGGAGCTAAAAAAATTGGTTCTGTAATGGAAGTTGGTGAGATTAAGGAACTTGATTTGATTACTTCAGAAATCTCCCGGCAGATACTTCCAATGATAGTAAATACATTGCCAGTAAAATTTGTTTTTTCTATAGAGCCGGAAGAGGCAAAAGAAAAACTTTCAATATATGTAGATGATGTTCTTCAAAAAATGGAAAACGATACCGTTTCTCTGGATTCTGGAAGTCATAGAATTCAGTTTGTTTCTGAAGGTTATAAATCAGCTGGAGTAACTTATTTTTTTGAAGGAAATAAAAAATACAATATTGAAGTAAAATTCGAAAGACCGGTAATAGGCCATATACAGTTACAGTTAAAAAATGAACTGCCTGGAAATATTTATGCAAATGCTGAACCTGCTTTAAAATTTGATGACAGAAATTCTCAAATTTCTATTAATGGAAATACTATTCTTGGTGAGTTTATTACAGAAGATAATGAAACTGCTTTCTTTTATATTCCAAAAAAACAGACATTTGATGGAAGTGCCGTAACTTTGAATCCAAAGCCGAGAGACAGAACGGAATATGTTAATACAAGGCGAAAATGGATGTACGGTGCATATACGGTGTTTATGATATCTTTAATTCCAACATTTTATACTTTTGGAAACTTTCAGATTAATAAAGATTTGTATTCAAAACAACAGATTGATTTTGAAACTGCAAAACGATGGCAGACAGCATCTAATATATCTTCAACAATCAGTATCTGTTGTGGAGTTTTCTGGGGAATTGAACTGATTAGATATCTTGTAGCAGCAAATTCTGTTTTGCCACAGAATGTAAAGCCTGGTATTGTGTCTGAGCAGGTTCCGGTGGGGATTCCTCCGGTTGAAACACAGCAGGAAGAAGCTGTGGAAATTGAAAATGAAAATCAGCAATAAAAAGAATTTAAAATAAGGAGATTATAAATATGAAAAAATCCTTTGGTGAAAAATTAAAATCCTTGTTTTCAAAAGGAAGTTCAATAAATGAAGATTTTTTTGATGAGCTTACAGATATGCTTGTTGAAGGAGATATTGGAGCTAAAACTGCTTTTGAAGTGGTTGATGAACTTGAATCAATTTGTAATAAAGAAAAAATCCGTGAACAGAATGAAATTGTTGAGAAATTAAAGGAACTGCTTTTACAGGATGTGCGTTCAGTTTCTCTTGTACCGGAAGCTGGTAAACAGAATGTATGGATGATGCTTGGAGTAAATGGAGTTGGTAAAACAACTTCTGCTGCCAAGCTTGCAGATTATTTTAAGAATAATGGTGTAGAAAATATTGTTCTTGCAAGTGCAGATACTTTCCGCGCTGCTGCTATTGAACAACTTGCTCTGCATGGACAAAAGCTTGGGGTTCGTGTTGTAAGCCATCAGCATGGTTCAGATCCTTCTGCTGTTGTTTTTGACGCTGCGGATGCTCTTCGTGCGGCAGGCCCTGGACTTGTAATTGCAGATACAGCAGGTCGTCTTCATAATAAAGAAAACCTTGTGCGTGAGCTTCAGAAAATAGATCGTACCTGTTCTTTAAAAGCCGATGAAGGTTGTTATAAAAAGATTCTTGTAATTGATGCAACTACCGGACAGAATGCACTTCGACAGGCAGAGGTTTTTAATGAGGCTGTAAAAATCGATGCAATTATTATGACAAAATATGATTCTACTGCAAAAGGTGGAGTCGCAGTTTCAATTGGCCGTGAACTTGGTCTGCCAGTTGCTTATGTGTGTACTGGTGAAGGTTATAAAGATATCGGTCCTTTTGATGCTGCCTCATATATAAATGATTTTCTTGGATTGTAAATTGTGAAAATAAATCTGAAGTTTCTGCTGGATTTTTTTACCAGATTTGGAAAGAAAAAGATTCTCATTATTTCAATAGTACTTGTTGCTTTAATAAGTATCTTGTTGTCATCAGCAATTTTTTTGTCTAAAAAATTGAAAAGAGGAGAAGCTGAAGAGTCGAAAAATCACAATGAAGAATTATCTTTTGATATAGATTTATATAATCCTGCTTTAGATGATGCAACGTGGGTTGAATCAGTTTTTGCAAGAATTGAAGAAGAAAGAATTGCAGAAGAACTTCGAGTAATGGAAGAAAGTCTTGAAGAATATCAGATAGATGATGCTAGTGAACTTATAAAGGCCGATGAGCAAGAATCTACAATGAATTTAGAATCAGAATCATCAGAAGTGTCAGAAATGTCTGATGAAACAAATGATTCACAGGCAGAAGAAACTCTGTCTGAAATAGAAAATTTTTTTAGTGAAGAAAAAGAAGAAGTTACAAAAACTGGAAAAAATGATTTGCTGAGTTTTTATGAATTTGACAATGAAATCTTTACATCACAGGATTCAGAAGGTAATCATATTTTAGTTCATTCCAAGAAAGAAAAAGCAAATAGATTTTTTTATGACGATGAATACAAACTGATAAAAAAAGAAGTATGGAATATACCTTCAGCATCTAAGGCAGCTTTGGAAAAAACGGAAACTTATAAATATTTTGAAAATTCAAAAGTTGTTTCTGAAAAAGAAATTACAGGGCCATATACGGTAGAAAATGTAAAATATAATAATGATGGAAAAACACTTTCTGCTGAAAAATATGCAGTGTTTGAAGATAAAGAACATATAACAGAAAAAAGACTTTTTTCATATGATGATGATGGAAATCTTTTATCTGATGAATTAAAAGAATACTTTTATAAAGCAGATGATTATAAAGATTTGGATTATTCTTTTACAAAAAAATATCTGTATTCATATAACGATGAAGGAATTCCGCCTGATTTTAAATATTTTGAAAACGGTATTTTAAAAATGCATAATAAGTATTCAACAGAAAAAGGAAACTTTACAAGCCGAATTTTTTTTGATGAAGGGCTTTCTGTAAAATCATATTATGAAAACAATATTCGTGTTCGCGATGTTTATTACAGAAACAACAGTATTATAAGGGAGAAGGTTTATGAAGAACCTGAAAAATCAGAAGAATAATTTTTTTAATAGTCTCCGCTGGATTTCTGTTGTTTCCAGACGTTTTGCGCGAGTTGACCGAAAGGGGCGCTCTGCTGTCACTTCTGTGCTTGCAACTCTTGGAATTTGTTTTGGTGTTATGACGCTTACTGTTGTTATGAGTGTTATGAACGGTTTTCAGATGAGTTTTATTGATTCGATTCTCGAAGTTTCATCTTATCATCTGAGGGTGATAAATGTGGCACCGGAGCAGGAGAATGCTCTGAAAGCGGCTTGTGAGACGGAAAAAAGGATCAGGGCCTGTGTGCCATTTTATGAGGCGCAGGCTCTTATGACCGGAGAAAAAGGCGGAGCTGTAGCTGTAAATGTTCGTGCTGCTGATGAATCAATTTATTATAAAGATGAAGGTTTTAAAAAAGAATTAAGAATGATTTCTGGTAGTTTTGATTTTTCAGAAACTGATTCAATCATACTTGGAAGTACACTTGCAAGAAATCTTGGAGTCCGCACCGGAGACACCGTAAACCTTCTGGTCATGAGTGGCGGAAGCGATGTGGACCTCTTTTCATCTGACCGTCTTTTTACAGTGCGCGGAATTTTTACAACCGGCTATGCAGAGATAAACAGTGCCTGCGCATTTACAGGAACTGCTGCTGCAGAAAAATATTTTGGGGCTTCGGCAAAAAAAATCTGGGGAATCAAAATCAAAAATTATGATAAAGATTTGGGTGTTGTCGCAAGCCTTAAAAAACAACTGGACTTGTCAGATTCATCAAAAACTCAAATACAGTCATGGCGAAGCTTTAACAAAACCTTTTTTGGTGCCCTGCGAATAGAAAAAAACATGCTGCTGCTGCTTGTCGCTTTAATTTTCGTTGTTGTTGCAATAAATATTTATAACGGTATGAGACGACTTGTATTTGAAAGGCGTACAGAAATAGCTGTGCTTTCAGCTCTTGGGGCTCGTAAAGGCGGAATAAAATCAATTTTTATTATGCGGGGTTTTATTATGGGAACAGTGGGGGCTCTCACAGGTGTTGTTCTTGGCATAATAATCAGTTTGAATACAGATGTTGTTTTTACTCTTGCAGCAAAGTTAATGTATGGAATTCAATATCTTATAACAGCTCTTACAGATCGTCAGAATCTGCAGTATGTTCAAATTAATTCTTCCTATAATCTTTATGCAAGTATTCCTGCCCGATTGTTTCCGGGAGAAGTAACTGCAATAACTTTGTTCGGAGTTTTTTCTCCTTTAATTGCTTCCTGGGCAGCAAGCAGAAATGTTTTAAAATTGACAGTTTCGGAGGTACTCCACAATGAGTAAAAATATCCTGACTATAAAAAATCTTGAAAAAGTTTACGTTACAGACAGCGAAAAACTTACCGTTCTCAAGGGTTTGAATCTTAGTGTTGATGAAGGTTCTAAAATTGCTATTGTCGGTGAAAGTGGCAGCGGTAAGAGTACCCTTCTGAATATTATTGGTGGAATTGATAATGCTACAAGTGGAAGTGTTCAGGCCGGTGAGTGGGAAGTTACAAAACTAAACGAGGTAAAAATGTCTGAATACCGCTCGCACTTTCTGGGTTTGATTTTTCAGTTTCATTATCTTCTTAAAGATTTTACTGCCCTTGAAAATGTTTATATGCCGGCTTTGATAGCAGGCCTTTCAAAAAAAGAAGCAATTGAAAGAGCCGAAGCTCTCCTATGTGATGTTGGTGTTTCAGAACGTATGAATCATTTGCCGTCTCAACTTTCTGGTGGTGAACGCCAGCGGGTTGCAGTAGCCCGTGCTTTAATTAATGATCCAAATCTTATTCTTGCAGATGAACCTACTGGAAACCTTGACCCTGCAAACGCTCAGAAAATAGGTGAACTTCTTTTTTCTATGGCAGATAAATACAAAAAAACGCTTATTCTTGTAACTCATGATATGAAGCTTGCAGCTAATGGAGACAGCCAGTTCCGTATTGTGGAGGGACACCTTAAATGAGACTTTCTTATTCCTTAAAATTTGCAAAGAGTCTCATTTTTCCAAAGTCCGAAAAAAAGTCTATTGCCCGTAAAAGTCTTTTTGGGGCGGTGCTTTGTATAGGACTTAGTATTGTTCCTCTTGTTGTTGTTACCTCAGTTACTAATGGTATGATAGACGGAATGACAGAGCGCATTATAGGACTTTCTTCGTCTCACATTCAGGCCTTCGTAGCTCCAAATATTTCAAAGGTTGGCACTGCAGAAAGCTTTATGGATTATGCAAAAAATCTGTTTTCCTGCAGGGGGGTGCTTGCTGCTTATCCCGAAGTAGAGATTTCGGCAATTGCAGTCGGAAAAAACGGAAGAAGCGGTGCTGAAATACGTGCCCTTGAAAAAGATATCTTTGTGCGAAATAAATCATTCGAAAAACTTTTTGAAGTTTGTGAAGGAAATATTTCTGATTTTGTAAATCCTGATGAAAAGGAAAAACGCTCTCCGGTAGTTATTGGAAAGAAAATGGCAGAAGAGCTCGAACTTCACAGCGGAGATCTTCTTAGAATAGTTACAACAAGGACTGTTGGAGAAAAAATAATTCCAAAGCTTACTTCTTTTAAAATTTCTGCAATAGTTTCTTCCGGTTATCAGGAGCTGGATCAGTTCTGGGTATTTATTCCAATCGAAGCTGCCTATTCAAATCTTTCAATGGAAAGTGCTGAATTCAATGTTATGATAGAAACAGCAGATGCCTTTTCTCCTGAACTTGTCGCAATTCAAAAAAGGGTGAGTGAATATTTTGGACGCTATGCAAATGTTTACCGCTGGGACCAGATTCACACTGCAGAATTTGAAAATTTTTCATCTACAAAGGTAATGCTTGTTTTTGTAATGATGCTGATTGTTCTTGTTGCTACGGTAAATATTTCTTCTGCAATCGTAATGCTTGTAATGGAGCGTCAGAAGGAAATTGCAATATTAAAGAGTATTGGTGCAAAACCTCAGGGAATCACTTTTGCCTTTTTACTGGCGGCTCTTTCTTGTGGAGGCTTTGGACTTTTAATCGGGCTTCCTGTGGGAATCCTTTTGACTCTTTTTTCAAATCAGATTGTTCATGGACTTGAGCGTCTTGTAAACTTTTTTGCAGTAATGGGTGAGGGCAGTCAGGTTCACCTTATGGATCCGGCTTATTATTTGAGTGAAATTCCTGTTGAAATTCCTGTAAAACAGATTATCCTTATAATTATAGCAGTTTTATTGCTTTCGGTACTAGTTTCATATCTGCCTTCCCGAAAGGCTGGCCGTGAAAAACCTCTTGATATTTTGAGGAAGAATTAGGATAATCAGTGCACTTGTAATAAAGATGCTGAAACATAGGGAGCGCCCCTGCATAGCAGGGGAAAAATAGTCCAGTGGACTATTTTTAGCGAGTCTCCGAGCAGCTGTGCTGCGAAGGTTCAGCATGACATGTCACCCTGAACTTGTTTCAGGGTCTCAACGTGGGTAGTCGATGAAGTGTTGTTCAGTGTGCGGATGCACCTTTGACCAGATAGCAAAGTCTCAGAAAATCGGTTGTGCAGAGTGTTATTACACCTTTGCCGAGGAATTCCGTGCAACTCTTGAAGGTTATGGAATTACCGGCTCATACAAAGGTTCCCTTCCAAAGCGCCTTAAAGGTTACCGTTCAACTCTTGTAGACCGGATGACCATGCAGATAAAACTGGAAGAAGCGGTTGCAGCAGAGGATTACGAAAAAGCAGCACTTTATAGGGACTATCTTAAGGTTTTGAATCATGGCACGGAAACAAAAGACGGAGAGCAATAGCACAAGTGGTGGAATCAGCGCGTGGTTTGCAGAACGTGGAAATAATGATGATGTAGTCATTTCAACCCGAGCCAGACTAGTGCGGAATCTCGCAGATTTTCCTTTTTCCTCAAAAATGACTGCTGACGACAGGGAGCGCGTTCAGGCCCTCGCTTATGATGCCTTTTCCGGCGAGGAGGGATGGCATTTTATTGATATGAGCCAGGTTTCTCTTCCAGGAAAGCAGATTCTGATAGACAAAAACATCATAAATGATGATTGTACGGCTGTTGTAATCAATTATGGTGATGAAAGCACATCCTGCCTTGTTAATGAAAGCGACCATATTAAGATTGCAGCCTTTATTTCTGGGCTGGATTGCGAAAAAGTGATGGAAAAAGTCTATAAAGTAGACGAATTCCTTCAAAAAAAACTGCAGTTTGCAGCAAATATTGATTTCGGGTACCTTACTTCCTATATAAAAGACTGTGGAACCGGCTTAAAGTTCTCAGCTCGTCTTTTTATTCCTTCAATTGTGCTTTCCGGCCAGTTTGATTCGGTTGTTTCTATGGTTCGCGAAAAGAAACTTTCCATTAAACCTGTATTTAACAGCGGGCAGATTGCTGATTTTTCGAATTGTTTATTTGATATCACTACTACAAGCTCTGCAGAAGGCACGGAACTGGACCAGATGGCTGTAATTCATTCAGTTGTAAGCGTAATTTTAAAAACAGAACGCAAGATTCGCTCGAATTTTGCCGATAATAATCCTACAGTAGTCTTGAATTTTTTCAAGCAGAGTTATGCGCGGGCTATGTACTCGCTGCTGCTTTCTTATGAGGAGGCTGTAAGCATAATCTCTGCGGTAAAATGGGGACTTCAGCTGGGGCTCATTAAAGGTATTTCAGAAAACGAACTGAACGGGCTTTATTACCGCGTAAAGGACGGGCATCTTAAATATCTTTGTGACAATTTTGCCTTTACTTTTGAAAAAGACGTAAAAGCCAGCGAAAATCTTCAGATAAAAAGACTCAGAACTATTGTAATACAACAGGCCTTTGAGGGAATTGTTAATGAGAAACCTGTCTCCTAGAGCAAAAAAAATCTTGATGGTACTGGCACAGGATGAAGCCAGAAAAATCGGAAGTACCCAGCTTTTACCAGAGCATGTGCTTCTTGCAATATTAAAATCAAAGGATGGACTTGGATATTCTGCAATCTCAGAACTTGGACTTGATGCAGATAAGCTTTTACAGGCGGTAGAAACTTATTTCCGCGATGACATAAGTTCTCCGACACTCGACTCAATTCCAAAGAGCCGTCGTTATCAGTTTATGATTGATATTGCCGACATTGAATCTTCAGCTTTACATAATAATTATATTGGAACAGAGCATCTGCTCCTGGCTGCTGTACGCGATGAGGGAAGTGTAGCTGCAAAGTTTTTTACTGGTGAAGGTTACACAATAAATGATCTTCGTTTTACAGTTATGGAGCTTCAGTCAGATGTTGGTTCTTCTATCCGTCAGCAGAATGCCGAAAGTATTGTTGACTCTGTATTCCGAAGCCTTTTAAATGATGATGCAGGCGGCGGATTGTTCGGTGTTTTCGAAGAGAAAAAAGAAAAAAAACAGCCGGCTGATAAATCTACCAGCGGACAAAAGCAGTCTTTCCTTTCAGAATACAGCCGCGATCTTACAAAGCTGGCCCGCGAAAATAAAGATGACCCTGTAGTTGGCCGCGATAAAGAGATTCACCGCGTAATTCAGATTCTTTCCCGACGCACAAAAAATAACCCTGTTCTCACTGGTGAGCCTGGCGTTGGAAAAACTGCCATTGTAGAAGGCCTTGCCCAGCACATTGCCGCCGGTAAAGTTCCTGAAGGCCTTTTGAACAAACGCATTTTGTCTCTCGATCTTGCAGCCATTGTTGCAGGTACAAAATATCGCGGTGAGTTCGAAGAGCGCATGAAAAAAATGATGAAGGAGCTTCAGGAAAATAAAGACATCATTCTCTTTATTGATGAGCTTCATACAATTATTGGTGCCGGTGGTCCGGAAGGAACAATGGACGCTTCTAACATCATGAAGCCGGCTCTTTCCCGCGGCGAAATCCAGATTATTGGTGCAACTACTACAAAAGAATATACCCGTCACATAGAAAAGGATCTGGCTCTTGAACGCCGCTTCCAGGTGGTTAAGGTTGAAGAGCCTGGCGACCAGGAAACAGAAGAGATTCTTAACGGAATAAAAACTAAATACGAAAACTATCACAAAGTTATTTATGATGATGCTGTAATTCCAGCAATTGTAAAACTCAGCCGCCGCTATATTCCGGAAAAAGTTTTGCCGGATAAGGCAATTGATATTCTTGATGAAGCTGGAGCTGCAAAAAAGATTCAGGAAGAAGCCCGCCCAACCGAGCTTGCAGAGCTTGAGCAGAATATCAGCCAGCTGATAGAAGAAAAAACTGCCCTGGTAAAAAATCAGGATTATGAAAGTGCAGCTTTAGTACGCGACAAGGTAATTGATCTTAAGCGCCGTCTTAACGTTTACAGCGACCTTTGGAAAAAAAGCGGAGCCAGTGGCACAAAGCGTGTAAGTGTTTCTGATATTGAACACATAATTTCTGAAATGACAGGAGTTCCTGTAGAGCGCCTTTCTTCTTCGGAAGCAGAAAGAATCGTTCATATGGAAGATGAGCTTCATAATACTGTAATCGGACAGAACTCCGCCGTGAGCGTAATAAGCGGCGCAATCCGTCGTGCACGGGCTGGTATTTCATCTCCAAAGCATCCGGTTGGAAGCTTCATTTTCTTAGGTCCTACAGGAGTTGGAAAAACTCAGCTTGCAAAGGCTCTCGCAAAATATCTTTTTGGAAGCGAAGAATCCTTGATTCGAATTGATATGTCTGACTTTATGGAAAAGCATACTGCCAGCCGCTTAGTTGGAGCACCTCCAGGATACGTTGGTTACGAAGAGGGGGGAGTGCTTACAGAAAAAGTCCGCCGCCATCCTTACTCAGTTGTTCTGCTAGATGAAATAGAAAAGGCCCATCCGGATATTTTCAACCTCCTTTTGCAGCTGCTTGAAGAAGGTGAACTTTCTGATAACCTTGGCCACACTGTAAACTTCCGCAACACTGTCATCATCATGACAAGTAATGCCGGAGCCCGCCAGATTACAAATGAAGGTCGTGTTGGTTTTGGTACTCTCGATGGTGTTATGCCATACGAAGAAATCAAAGCCGGTGCAATGAATGAGCTTAAAAAGCTTCTCAGCCCTGAGCTTATAAACCGAATCGACGATGTAATTGTATTTGATGCTCTTTCTAAGAAAGAGGTTTCTAAAATTCTCGACATTCAGCTTGCAGAACTCGGAGACCGCCTTGCAGAAAGAGGTCTTACAATCAGCCTTAAGCCAAAGGCTAAAGAATATCTTATTGAAAACGGTTATAATCCTGCAATGGGAGCCCGCCCTATGAAACGCCTGCTCCGTAAAGAGATTGAAGATCCGCTTTCAATGGAACTTCTCTCGAATGCCGGAAAAGATTATAATACTGTAAGTATTGAATGTAATAATGGTAAAATCAAGGTAAAATTAGAAAAACTGGAGTATAATAATAGTCATACAGAACTTGTTTCAACATCTGCCATAAAGATACAGAAGCAGATTCGAAATGACCAGTAATATATTATGAAGAAAACATTTCTTTTTGTATCATTAATTTTTGTTTGCTTTAATCTGTTTGCGCAGTCTGAAAAGCTTCGTGTTGGAATTCTTAACGGTCCAACCTGTGTGCCGGCAGCTTATCTGATAGATAAAAATACAGATTACACTTTTGAACAGTTTGCTGATCCTCAGGCTCTGCTTCCTAAAATGATAAAAAAAGAAATTGATATTGGTTTTATGCCGGTAAACGTTGCTGCAAAAGTTTATAATACAGGAAATAAAGCCCTTATCTGCTGCGCAGTAACAGGATTGGGAAATATTAAGCTCATTACTACAGATTCTGATATAAAACGCTTTACAGATCTCAAAGATAAAACTGTATATGTGGCAGGTCAGGGTGCAACTCCTGAATATATGTTTCGTTTTTTGCTTGATGAAAATAAGTTAGACTTGTCTGAAGATGGTGATGTTGTACTTGATTTTTCTATTCCAACAGCACAGCTTGCAGCTCAAATGATTTCCGGAAAAATTCAGTATGCAGTCGTACCAGAGCCCTTTGCTACAATTGCTCAGATGAAATCAGAAAAAATTACTGCAGCTCTTGATTTTCAAAAAGAGTATATTGAAATTACTGGAGAAAAAAATATCTACCCGCTTTCTGTAATGGTTGTTCGTAAAGAATTTGCCAAAGAAAATAAAGAACTTTTAAATAATTTTCTTAATGAATATGAAAAAGCTGTTGAATGGACTGTTGCAAATCCTGTAGAAGCTGGAAATCTTTCTGAAACAAAAGGCTTAGGTTTAACTGCTTCTGTAGTTTCAAAAGCAATTCCAGTTTCAAATTATACCTACATTCAGGCAAAAAAAGCGGTTTCGCAAATCGAAGCTTTGCTTAATATTTTTTTGAATTGCGATAAAATCTCAATTGGCGGTAAATTACCTGCTAAGGATTTTTATTATTCAAAGAATGACTAGAATAAAATTTTGTAAGTTTATTTCTCTTTTCTTTCTGGTGCTGGTATGGTATGTATTCTCTGGACTAATGAATGCCCCGCTTATACTTCCTTTTCCTCATAGTGTCTTATTTCGACTTTTTGAATTATCAGTAACAGCTGTTTTCTGGAAAGCTTTTGCATTTACTTTTTTACGCGTAATTATTTCTTTTTTCATTTCGTTAGTATCAGGTTTTCTTCTTGGATTTTTTGCTGCAGAGTCAAAAAGTTTTCAAGCATTTCTGGAATTTCCTTTAGAGTTGCTTCGTGCCACTCCTGTAATTGCTGTAATTTTACCGGCTCTTTTCTGGTTTACTTCAGATACTGTGCCTGTGTTTGTAGCAGTAATTATGTGTACTCCTATTATCATAACAGCAAGTAAAAATGGTTTTGAACATAATACAGAAAATATTGAGAAACTGTTTAAGGCAAAAAGTCGAGGTTTTACAGGATTTTATGCCTTTAGATATATAAGACTTCCATGTGCTCTTCCATCACTTGCTTCAGGTGCAGAATCGGCATTTGGACTAAGCTGGAAAGTTGTAGCTGCAGGAGAAGTTTTAAGTATTCCCCGTTATGCGGCAGGTTCTCTTATGCAGAAAGCTCAGGTTCATATTGAATCTTCTGATGTTCTTGCAATTACTTTAGCTCTTGTTATTATAAGTTATTTTTTTGAAAAACTTTTGAAATTGATAACAGCCTTTATTCTGCGTGATAAGACAATTCAGACAGATGAAAACAATATTGAACAAACTTTTTCGATATGATATATTAATCTGATAATATTAGTATTCTATTATACATAAGGAGTTCCTAATGTCAGGACATAGTAAATGGGCCACCATTAAACATGCAAAGGGTTTGGCCGATGCAAAGCGTGGTAAGATTTTTACCAAATTTATTAAGGAAATTTCTATTGCTGCACGTATGGGCGGTGGAGACCCTAACTCTAACCCTCGTCTTAGAACTGTAATTATTAAGGCTCGTGCTGCTAACATGCCTAAAGATAACATTGAACGTGCTATCAAAAAAGGTACTGGTGAAGACGGTGGAGCAGCATACGAAGAGTATCTCTACGAAGGTTATGCTCCTGGCGGAGTTGCTGTAATGGTCGAAGTTCTTTCTGATAACAAGAACCGTGCAGCTGCTGATGTTAAGAATATTTTTGCAAAGAACGGTGGTAACCTTGGAACTTCTGGTTCTGTATCTCGTATGTTCCAGAGAAAGGGTACAATCGAGCTTGATGCTGAAAAGGTAAACGAAGACGAAGTAATGGAAGTTGCTTTGGAAGCTGGTGCTGATGATATCGTAAACGAAGACGGTGTAATCACTGTTACTACAACTCCTGATGCATTCTCTGGAGTTGCTGAAGCTCTTCAGGAAAAAGGTTTTGAAACACTTTCTGCTGATGTAGGAATGGTTCCAGATGCTTACACTCCAGTTGATAAGGATACTGCTGCTAAAGTACAGCGCCTCATCGACCGTCTTGAAGACAACGACGATGTTCAGAATGTTTACCACACAGCTGAATATCCAGACGACTTCGAGCCAGAAGAGTAATAATAGAAACTGCGTTAAAAAAAATTGCGAATACTTGGAGCAATTTTTTAGCAGTTACCATTTTATTTAGCTAAGAAATCCGTTCCGGTAAGGAGCGGATTTTTTTTGTCCGATAATAAAATATGAGTGCAAAGTTTACTTCCCTGCCTGGGAGTGAAAAAGCTGAAAATTTATTGAGTTCTCCGAAAGATACCACTGCAAGCGGAGATAGATCGAGTTCTCGAAGTCGTAGCCGTGTGCGCCGGGTGCTTGGTATTGACCCGGGACTTGCAAATACCGGTTTTGGCGTTGTTGATTTTTGTGAGGGCCGCTACCGCATGGTTAGTTATGGCTGTATAACTACAAAAGCAGACCAGCCTCACGGGGAGCGCCTTCTAACAATTTACAGCCGCCTCTGTGCTGTTATAGACGAATTTCAGCCGGATGAAGCGGGTATGGAAACTCTTTATTTTGCACGGAACGTAACATCTGCAATGGGGGTAGCTGAGGCCAGGGGGGTGGTAACTTTGTGCCTAGCCCAGCATAATATAAAGCTTGGTGAATATCAGCCGAATCAGATTAAGCTGGCTGTAACAGGAACTGCTGCTGCTGATAAAGAGCTTGTAGAACGTTATGTAAAAATACTGCTTGGTCTTAAAACACAGCCAAAACCTGATCACGCTGCCGATGCTCTTGCGGGAGCAATTACTCATTTACATTACAATTTTAAATAGGAGATTTTTATGGATATCTCTCTCATTTCAAAAGACGGCTCTGCTAAAAGCCGCATGACTTATCATGAAAATCTGGATGTCTTTCATGTTGGAACTTTAGAAAATCACTGTTATTTTATTCCATTTGGAAAAACACAGAATCCTTTTGAGTGTCGAGAAAAGTCTGAACGTTTTGAACTTTTGAACGGTGAGTGGGCTTTTACCTATTATAAAAGCATAATTGATCTGGAAGATGATTTTTGTAATGTATCGGCCACTTCGAAAATTCAGTTGCCTGGAAACTGGCAGCTGCAGGGCTTTGGAAAAGATAGCGGAGATCTTCCTCAATATACAAATCTTGCATATCCTATTCCTTTTGATCCTCCTTATGTACCTGATGATATTCCTGTGGGAGTTTATAGTAAAACTTATGAATACAAAGAAGATGGCCTTCGTCGCATTCTTGCTTTTGAAGGTGTAGATTCCTGTTTTTATCTATATATAAATGGTGAGTTTGCAGGCTATAGTCAGGTTTCGCATCATACTTCAGAATTTGATATAACTGATTTTTTGAAGAAGGGAGAAAATAAAATTACTGCAGCTGTCCTTAAATGGTGTGATGGAACTTATCTTGAAGATCAGGATAAGTTCAGACTTTCTGGTATTTTCCGTGATGTATATGTTTTGTCTCGTCCTGAAAAACGCCTTGAAAATTATCGTATAAAAGCAGGTGCAGATGGGGCTTTTTCAATTGAAGTAGAAGGCACTGAGGCAGATTTTAAACTAACAGACGGTAGTAATGTTTTGTGCAGCGGTCATGTTAAGCCAGATCAGCTTTATCAGATAAAACTGGAAGGTATCAAACTCTGGTCTGCGGAAGAGCCTAATCTTTATAATCTTGAAATTGAAACTGAAAATGAGTTGATTGGTGAAAAAGTTGGCTTCCGATCGGTAGTTATAGAAAAGGGAATCTTTAAGTTGAATGGAGTTCATATTCAGCTTTGGGGAGTAAACCGACACGACTCTTATCCAGATACAGGTTTTTATGGAGATGAAGAAAAGCTGCGTAAAGATCTTGAACTTATGAAACAGCATAATATCAATGCTATACGAACTTCGCATTATCCTAACGCTCCGATTTTCTATCAGCTTTGTGATGAATATGGTTTTTATGTAATTGATGAAGCTGATTTAGAAGCTCATGGAACAGTTGTTGTTCATAATCCTTTTAACTGGCCTCCAAAAGATGCTTATAACGGAATTGCTCTTATTGCAAAAGACGAGCGTTTTAAAAAAGCAATTCTTGACCGGCAGGAACTTCTTGTTAAGCGTGATATAAACCGGCCATGTGTAATTATCTGGTCTCTTGGAAATGAAAGTGGATATGGTGAAAATATTCGTGAGGCTGCAAAGCTTGCAAAATCACTGGATTCATCTCGGCTGGTTCATTATGAAAGTATGTGTAAGCTTGATGATACTCCTGATGATGTTCTTGATTTTGTTTCGAGAATGTATGCTTCTGTTGAAGATATCACAAACTTTCTTGAGTCTGCTAAAGATGAAAAACGTCCGGGACTTTTGTGTGAGTATTGTCATGCAATGGGAAATGGTCCTGGAGACCTGGAAGATTATCATAATCTATTTGTGTCAAACGAAAGAATCTGCGGTGGACTTGTCTGGGAGTGGTGTGACCATGCAGTAATTCTTGGAAAAACTGTTGATGGAAAAATTAAGTATGGTTACGGTGGTGATTCAGGAGAACGTCATAATGACGGTAACTTCTGTATGGATGGTCTTTGTTATCCAGACAGAAGACCTCATACTGGACTTCTTGAAGTTAAGCAGGTTTACAGACCTCTTCGTGTAAATAAGGTTAAGGGGGACGCTGCAAAGGATGAGTTTGAAATTACAAGCTACCTTGCCTTTGTTGATGCCGGAAAAGTTTTTGATGGACACTTTGAAATTACTTATGATGGAGGTGTGGCCGCAAAAGGGGCTTTTGATTTTTCCATTGAAGCAGGAAAGACAAGCCGTATTAAGATTCCAGAAGTTCTTAATACACCTCAAGGAAGCCTTATAAGATTTACCTTTACCGCAAAGTCCGACACTTTAAGTTACAAGAAAGGTTATGAAGTTTGTTTTGATCAGATAGAATTGAGCCATGAGACAATTACAGTTTGCCCTCAAAACAAGAGTTCTGAAAATTCTTACATTAATATGAAAGAAGAACCTCTGACAATAACTGTATGTGCTGCGAATAAAGAATTTATATTCGACCGTCGCAAGGCTCAGTTCACAGAAATCAAAAAGGAAGGAAAGAATCTTCTTAAAAAGCCTATTTCTTATAACTTCTTCCGCGCTCCACTTGATAACGACCCTATGAAGGAAGACTGGTATAAGGCTCACTTAAATGACTATGATATTAAAGTATACCAAACGAACGTTCGTAAGGAAAAAGGTTGTGTCATAATTACCGCAAAAGAATCTTTCGGCTGGAACGTAAATCAGCCATTTGCGTTTGTTGAATCTGAATATAAGATTGACGGGCAGGGCTCTCTTACAGTTTCTGCAAAGCTTGATTTTACAACAAATAAGGTAAATCTTTTGCCTCGTTTTGGCTTAAGGCTTTTTGTAGATAAGTCCTTTGATTCTGTAGAATATTTTGGTTATGGTCCGACAGAAAGTTATATCGATAAACATAATTCTACCTGGCTTGGAAACTTTTCTGCGAAAATAAAGGATTTGCATGAAGATTATCTGCGTCCTCAGGAAAACGGCTCACACTATGCCACCCGTCATCTCACTGTAAAAAGCGGGACAGGTACAATAAAAATTTTAGCCACAGAGCAGGCTCTTAAATCTGCCTGGAAAGGTTTTTCCTTCAATGCTTCTGAATATACACAGGAAGAACTTGCCTCAAAGAAACATAACTTTGAACTGGAACCGTGTAAGTATAATGTAATTTGTGCTGACTTTGCCATGGCAGGGGTTGGTTCCAATTCCTGTGGACCGGCTCTGGCAGAAAAATACCGCATACCACTTCCTCATTTTGAGGGCAGTATGCGGTTTGAGTTTTAGTTCAAACATAATAAATTTACTTTAAAGCTTCTTCAATAACTTTGAGGTTTCCTTCCATAATTGAAAGGTAAGTAGCTCCTGCTTTTGCCTGCTTTAAGGTTGTAGACTGGATAGCGTCCATTGTAAGAACTTTTGCATTCTTACTCTTTGTATTCTGAATGATTGTGCGGGCAATCTTTCCGTCTCCGCTTTCAATCTTTAGAACTGAGTTCAGACCAAGTTCATCAACCTTTTTTGAAAGGAAGATTACGGTTTCAAAGCTTGCTTCTGTTTCTGCTGAACAACCTGCGAAAGCTGCAAAGTAATCAAGACCGTAGTCTTCAACAAAGTAGCGAAATGGGAAGCGGTCGCCAAAGAGAATTGTGTTCTTACTCCCAGCCTTTACTGCTGCTGCGTATTTTGAGTCGAGGGCGTCGAGTTTTGCTGCGAATGCTGAGAGGTTTGCCTTGTAAGCTGCGGCGTTGCCTGCGTCTTTTTCGCAGAGAGCGTTTGCGATTTCTGTAGTCAGTATCTTAGCGAAGCGGAGGGAAAGCCATACGTGCTCATCATATTCTACTTCGTCTTCGTCATCATGATGATGGTGACCATGTTCGTGCTCTTCTTCTTCAGCCTGCATTCCTTCTTTAACTTCTTCAGCTTTAAGCTTGTCGCCCAAGGTTTCCATAAGGTTTATAACCTTCATGTTCTTGTTGGTTACATTTTTAAGTGCGTCTTTTACCCAGCCGTCACTTTCTCCGCCAACGTAGATAAAGATATCTGCTGTAGAGATTTTTGCAATGTCCTGAATTGATGGTTGATAAGAATGGAGGTCTACACCGTTTCCAAGAAGAAGGGTGAGTTCAACATTAGAAGCCTTGTTGCCGATGATTTCTCTTGCCCAGTCATATTCCGGGAAGATTGTGGTAACAACCTTGAGTTTGTCAGAATTTTTTGCTTTTGCTGCAAACACTGATGTTGTAAGTGCACAAAAAATTGCAAGTATTAAAAATATTTTTTTCATTATAAAACTCCTTGTTTTCATTATATTCGTTTAATAAAGCCAGGCGTTGCGCAACATCATCAACTTAAGGAACCTACTATTTAAAAATTCTAAAATCTATTAGAAT
>SAMEA3663010__coassemble_103_pt1 | contig 44839 bp, 39 predicted proteins | sample SAMEA3663010__metabat2_high_PE_011 | metagenome-assembled genome bin SAMEA3663010 (sample SAMEA3663010) | pig gut metagenome | biome: pig gut; feature: pig-associated habitat; material: faeces | place: France | collected 2012
AAAAAGGCTGTCCTTTTTTGAAGTTTATACAACTTCTAGGACAGCCCCTTTTTTTAAATTTTAAATATGATTTTCCGTAGGAAAATCGAATCCGTGTGACACCTTTAAAAAGTTATTGCATTTCACTAAAATGTTTTCCATGACTAAAGATGATTTTCTATTTCTTGTAGAAACCGAGACTATTCACGACTTTCTTTATAAGGGAAAAGCTTATACCATAACTTATGATAAAAGCCCGGATGGCCGCAAATTGATTATTTTCGGCGACATAGCAGACAAGCAGAAGTATGACTCAGTAGGCGAGTTTCTCAACAAGGCTAAAATCGAAAATCATTTTTTTAAGGACATGCTGGATATCTTTTAATGAATATAAATCATAATATTGGGCACAAGACAGTAGTTGCCCGCGCCTCTGCTAAGGCAAGTAATCAGATTAACATGACCGAGGGGCCGATTTTTTCAAAGCTCCTCAAATTTTCAATTCCTCTTATTCTCTCAAGCGTACTGCAGCTGCTTTTTAATGCGGCTGATGTTGTTGTAGTCGGCCGCTTTGCCGGAGACAATTCCCTGGCCGCAGTTGGCTCAACAGGTTCTCTTGTAAATCTTTTGATAAATCTTTTTATAGGCCTTTCTGTCGGAACTAACGTAGTTGCCGCAAACTATTTTGGTGCAAAAAAAACGGAAGAGCTTCAGGACACAGTTCATACGGCAATTCTGGTTTCGGTTTACAGCGGCCTTATTCTTACAGTTGTAGGCGTGCTGGGAGCAAAGCCTATTCTAACATTCATGCAGTCCCCGGCCGAGGTTTTGAACCTGGCAGCCATTTACCTTCGCATTTACTTTGGCGGAATTACAGCCACAATGGTTTATAATTTTGGTTCCGCCTTGCTCCGCGCCAAGGGCGACACCCGCCGTCCACTTTACATACTGCTTGCAGCAGGTATCATCAATCTGATCTTGAATCTGATTTTCGTAATCTGCTTTAAGATGGATGTAGCAGGAGTAGGGCTTGCAACAGTTATTTCCCAGGTGATTTCCGCAGTTGCCGTTCTAATCATTTTGATTAGAGAAAAAGATGATTTTAAGCTGAATCTTCGTAAACTTCACATAAACCGCATGATTTTCACAAAAATCGTAAAAATTGGCCTTCCCGCAGGCTTTCAGGGAATCATGTTCAGTTTTTCAAACGTAATCATTCAGAGTTCAGTAAACGGATTTGGAGCAACCTTAATTGCCGGAAACGCCGCCGCCATAAACCTCGAAGCCTTTATTTACACCGCAATGAACGGCTTTTCCCAGGGCTCTTTGACCTTCTGTTCACAGAACATGGGGGCGGGCCGCACAGACCGAATCAAAAAAATCGTCTGGATTTCACAGGCCTGCATAATCGTAATCGGCGGAGTTCTTGGAGCAATCTTCCTTTACTTTGGAAACGAACTCTTAAGCATTTTCTCGCCAAACCCCGAAGTCATAAAAGCGGGTATGGGCCGCCTCTGGATAATTTTTACAACTTATTACCTTTGTGGTATGATGGACGGCATGGCAAACTCAATCCGCGGAATCGGTCACTCACTTATGCCGGTAATCTCTTCACTTATCGGAGCCTGTATCTTCCGCATCATCTGGCTCTTTACAATTTTCCTGATTCCACAATTCCACACACCCGCAACAATCTTTTTGTCATACCCAATCAGCTGGATACTGACCTTTGCGGCAAATGTTGTGTTTTATAATAAATATATGAGGGAATTAATTAAGCCTGAACAGGCACTTTAGCTGCAATTTTTTTTACTTCTTCAACAGAAATCTTAAGAAGGTCTGCTATCTGCTGTTCTGACACAAGTTTTGCATCGAGCATTTTTCTAATTATATCTGCCTTGCCCTGTTCACGGCCTTCTATACGGCCTTCTTGTACGAAGCCTTGTACAATATCACACATAGTAATACCTCCTTGTTTGATTAATCTAGTTTCATTATAAGCCTTTTCAAAATATTTGTCACCAGTCAATACAGTAAACATTTTTGTAAGCTCATCAGCATGTTTTACTTCTTCTGGAGTAGGCACGTAATCATTATTCAGTCTTTTAGCACGGAAATATTGAGCTATGAATTTGAAATCACTTTGAAACATATTAATAGTTTTTTCATCCAGCCAAGCAATTTCAAAAACATTTATTTTATAGTCATTAACAAAGGTCTTTAATTCTTCTGAAACAGTAAAACAGCTGTAAAGATTTTTGGGAGCTGTCCAGCGTTCTTTATATCCGAAGTATAAAACCATAGTGACAACCGGATAATACTTATGCAAATCTTCATCAAGCAGCTGCTTTTTATAAGAAGCACCATCATAGCTTATTATACGAAGCGGCATTTTATAATCTTGTACAGTTTGATTTTCAAAACCAATGATTGATATTCTTACTTTACCGTTCTTCCAAAGCTTTGAAACATCTCGTTCCTGTTCATGCAGATTTCCATCTGATTTGAATTGACTGTCTTTAACATCAACTTCAAGCTCATTTTCATTCATAAGACGAAGCCCATTAAATAAGAGAACATTAACAATGTCTGCAAAAACATCATTTAAATCTTCAAGATGTTTTTCCGCTATATCTTTTTCACCCATTATAATCCTTAATCTCAAAGCATTCAAAAATCTCGAAATCACCAGGATTTGCAGTGATTATCGACGAAACTCCATTCGAAAGATAGCAGGATGCCTTATATGTATATTTTATATGTATGTCAAATTTATTTTCTACTTAGTTTCAATTTTTTGATATTTCTGCTATTATAATCATATGAACATGGAAGCTTTTATTCTGGGCTGCGGGGGAATGCAGCCTTTACCATATAGACATTTAACATCTGTTTTGCTGCGACGCGAGGGTGACCTTTTTCTTTTTGATGGCGGCGAGGGTACACAGGTTAGCTTGAAACGACTGAATCTCAAATGGAAAAAAATCGACGCTATTTTTGTTTCTCATACTCACGCAGACCACGTTACGGGGCTACCTGGCATTCTTATGCTTTCAAGCCAGGTTGACAGAACTGAGCCTCTTTACATTTACGGACCTCCGAAAATCAAGGAATACATCGAAACCAGCCGCAAGGTTCTGGATATGTACATCAACTATCCGATTATCGTAAAGGAAATTACCGCGCCCTGCATCGTTCATTCCGGAAAGGATTTTTATATTCGCGCCTTTCCGCTGGATCACACCAAGGTTTGCGTAGGTTATACTCTTGAAGAAGCAGACCGCCCCGGAGAATTCCACCCGGACAAGGCTCGCGAGCTTGGAGTTCCCTGCGGTCCTCTCTGGTCTGATTTACAGAAAGGCTTTGAGGTTACGACTCCGGACGGCAAGATAGTTAAGCCTGCTGATGTTATGGGCGAAAAACGCAGCGGCCGTAAGTTTTCTTTTGTAACCGATACGCTTTTTAAGCCTTCTATTATTAATGAGGTTCGCGGTTCAGACCTTTTGATTTGCGAGGGAATGTTTGAAAAAGAACTCGAAGATCAGGCTAAAGAGAAAAAACACATGACAGCCGTTCAGGCCGCAACAATTGCCCGCGATGCAAACGTTCGCCGCATGTGCATGATTCACTACAGCCCGCGCTATACCGACAAGGAGCTGCAAAAGCTTTTGGATGAGGCAAGAGAAGTGTGGCCACAAACCGAGCTTTCCAAGGACAGAATGCATATAGAGATTCCGTTTATTGATTGACGGTGGACAATTTCTGGCCACCGTCAAAACGGCTGAGTCAAGGCCTTGAGCGCAGCGTGCCTTGACCAGACGTATATCACGGTGATGTTATTTTATGATTGAATTAAGTAATTTTTCTAAATCTTACTCCTCAAAATCCGCACCGGCCGCATCCGACATCTCACTTACAATCGCCGACGGCTCTATCACAGGACTTCTCGGCCCCAACGGCTCGGGCAAAACTACAATCATGAAGGCAATCTGCGGTTTTCATTTTCCAACCAGCGGCAACATCACAATCAGCTCACCAGACGATGGCACAGGCACAGGTACAAACTCAGTTACCAGCTTCACCACAAACGATAATCCCGAGCTCTGCATGAAATACACAGGCTATGTTCCCGAAATCCCGCTTCTTCCCAAGGATATGCGAGTTCTTGAATTCCTTCGTTATGCCGCCGACACCCACTCAATCCCAAAAGAAAAAACAAAAGAAGCCTGCGAGCTTGTAATCAATGAATGTTCACTCGAAAAACTGCTTACAAAAAAAATCAAAACCCTTTCAAAAGGCCAGCAGCAGAGAGTAAGTTTTGCCCAGGCAATAATCCATAATCCGCCAAATCTGATTTTAGACGAACCAATCAACGGCCTGGATCCGGCCCAGATTCTCCAGATGCGCGACTTAATTAAAAAGCTTTCAAAAACAAAAGCCATTCTCATGTCCACACATATTCTTCAGGAAGTGCGCTCTCTTTGCGCTAATCTTTACATTGTAAGTGAGGGTAAAATCACTGCCAGCGGAACTGAAGAAGAAATAACAAAGCAGGCCGGCACAAAGTCTCTGGAAGAGGCTTTTATCAAATTAACACAGACAAGCGGAGAATAAGATGAAGAATTTTCTTAAACATAATATTCTGAATAGCATCAAAACTCCGTCCTTCATTATCATTTCCATTCTTTTCGAAACCTTTGTCGCAATCAACTTTTTTTTCCGTCAGCAGTTTTTTACAGGCAGCGGTTCAACAGATCTCATTTTGTTTTTTTCCGCAGTTCCATATATCTGCATAATCGCAATACCTGCTCTCTGCTATAAACAAAGCTTCAGTATTTATGATGATTTTATCCCTCTGTCAAGTTTCAAACGAATACTGGCAGTTTATCTGACAAGGCTGATTTTATTCTCTTTTCTGATTATTATTTTACTTCCGGCTATTCTTCTTATTAATCTTTTTGGCTCAACCGACAATGGACAGATTTTTACCAGCCTTATATGTCTTGTTTTTTATGGATCGGCAGTCATCTCTCTTTGTGGTTTTATTCAGACTGCTCTTTCAAACAAAGTAACAAGCATGATTATAAGTGCTCTTATACTTGCAGTTTTTAATAGTGCACATCTTTTTTCAGTTTATGTAAATCTCCCAGATTTTCTTGCAGACCTTGCAAGAAAACTCAGTTTTGCCTGGCATTTTGATGCTGCAGGAAAAGGGATTTTAGACACAAGAGACCTTTTATGGCTTGGAGCAGGCTCAGCATTTTTTCTTTGTCTTAGTAATACAACAATACAGATTAAAAAAGGTCTGCAGTTTTCATCCTCGCTTAAACTCCATCATATCATGCTTTCAGTTATATCTCTTTTGATAATGCTCAACGGAAACCGCTGGTATACAAGAATTGACTTTTCAAAAAACAAAACTTATTCAATTTCAAAATACAGTAAATCACTCATAAACCGGATAGTAAATCCTGTAAAAATCACATATTACCGTTCCTCATCAATTGCAAAATTATATCCCCAGATTCGTGATGTTGCTGATTTCCTGACAGAATATGCTTCACAAAGCCGTAAAATAAATCTGATTATTAAAGACCCGGACAAAGATCAGGCCAGCAGAACTATGCTTGAAAATTACGGAATAGCAAGCCAGCAGCTTCGTACAGTTTCCGGCACCAGCACAGAATTTATTACAGTATATTCCGCAATCGTAATTGAATATGAAGGAAACGCAGAAACAATTCCTTTTACAATGGCAGCTAATACTCTGGAATATGATTTAGATGGTAGAATCCGACATCTGCTGTCAGGAACAAGTCGAAACGTAAATATTGTAATCGGAAATGGAATGAGTCTTAATGATGACTATGGTTACGTAATTCCATGGCTGCAATCTCAGGGTTTTATATGTAATCCACTTTTTATTGAAGACCCTGCTTTTGCAAATGAACTGGAAAAGTGTACAGGGCCGCTTCTGGTTCTTGGTGACAGTGAAATCAAAATAGAGCAGGCAATTGCAATAGAAAACTATATTTTAAACGAAAAGGGCAGCGCTCTTCTTGCAATAAGCCCTTATGTAACTGATATCGAAAACAACTGGTATATCACAAAGGCAAAAAGAACAAATCTTGTAGAACTTGCAGAACATTGGGGAATTACTTTTGAAAATGAGATTGCAGCAGATATTTCATGTTCACGAATCACAATGTATGCAGATGACAATAATCAGACAAATCTTTTGAATTATCCGCTATGGATAAGTCTTCTTCCACAAGAAAACAGTCCGCTTGGAATGACCCTTTTCTGGGCAACTCCGCTTACTTTTACAGACGATAACAAAAATATAAAACCATATTTAATTACTTCACCTGCAGCATATTCTTATGAAATTGACAATCAAAGTCCTGAAAAACTGATAGAAACCAATCCATTTGTTCTTGAAAACAGAAGCTTAGAAGCCAGCGCACATTCACGCGGCAGTATTATTCTTGGTGCAGAAATTACAGGCCCTTTAAGCGGACTTTATAATTTTTCCCAGACACAAAACTCACATGTAATAATTATTTCAGATCAATATTTTGTAAATTCATTGATGACCGGCTACATAGGCGGGGACACTGGTGATTATCGTAATTTTGAATTCCTTACGAATGCACTTTTAAAACTCAACGGAGAAGAGGAGCTTGCAGCTTTACAGAGCCGAACAAATCGAGACACAAGTCTTTACAAAATTACAGATGCACATCATTTTAATACACTTCGACTCATAACTTTTATTATTCTCTTTATAGTAATTCCATTTGTTATTTTAACGACAGGAGTAATTCTTAATGTTAAAAAAGATAGATAAAAAACATCAGAATATGATTCTCCTTATAACAGCAATCTTTCTTGCTTTACTTTACCTTATGTCTTTTATTACAAGCACTGCAGGAAAAGACTCTCGCGAAAAAATAAAAACTTCACTCATAAATCCAAAATATAAAGATTCCATAACAAGTTTTGAACTTTCTGACTCCAGCGGTAACCTTGAGCTTGTAAACAACGGAAGTTTCTGGACAGCAGGAAGTCTTACAGCATCAAAAGAACGTATTCAAAATTTTATAGAAAACCTGACAAGTATTCGTAATTTGTATAAAATTTCAGACAAAATTACTGAAAATTCTTCTTTCGGCCTTAATAATGGAACCGAATTTCATCTTCGTTATTATACTGATTCAGGTTTTCATGAACTTGTTTTTGGAAATCAGGATTTTGCACTTTCATCACGGTATTTAATGACAGAAAAAAGCAGCCAGGTGTATGAGACGGACAGCTCACTTGATGCTTATTTGACAAGCTCTCTTCAAAGCTGGGCTGAACCATATCTGATCAGCCGCACAGCTTCTGTTTCCAGGGACATTCAAAGTACAACTGTCATTTTTTCAAATCCACAGGAAAATGACGGTAAAAAAACTGCAATAATTTCTGACATTAATAAGTTTCTTGAACTTAGACATGGCGGTGGAGTAGATGCAGCCGAGTATGAAGTCTTAAAAAATCAAAAAGCATCAATGGAAATATTTATTGAAAACGGAGACAAAAGCAGCATAAAACTCGAAATCTATCCGTCAGAAAATCAGGATATTTCTTATATAGTAAAGGCAGAATACTATAAACAGCAGGGCATTTCCGAATCAAAATCACCATACTATACTTCATATTCAAAAATAAGCAGCTGGACCTATAATAAAATCAAAGAAATAACGTTATAGATAAAATGCGAAAGTACACAAGACCATAGTTTTCCAATCTTTTTATAACACAGACGCAAAAAAATATGGGCAAAAGCTGCATTTAAAACAGAAATCCATCCCATGTAAAGATGTGCAAAAGCAAAACACAAAAGACCCGTCAGCTCACATATTATTCTGCTTAAAGGCCATACTTTTTTTCTTGTAATCAGACTAAAAAACTGGTCAATAAAATAAAAACGATAAATAACTTCTTCAAAAAAAGCTGCACATAAAAAATTTAAAAGACAGAATAACCATTGTACAAGATCTTCAGGTTTTGTGACTATGAGATTACCATCAAAAGCCCCTGTAATTTCAGATAAAAACCTGCAGAAAAAAGATGTACTGAAAAGCATTCCGCTGGTAAATAAAACAGGAAAAACAAGCAGGGTTCGTCTGTCATTTTTTTCATAATAAAACAATAAAATGAGAATACTCAAAAAAGCAAGCAGAATCTGATACCAGGGAAATGACCATCCGCTGAATAAGGGCTTTGTTTGAGTAACAGCCTGAGAAAAGAAAGGAGGTACTATAAATAAGAAAATAATAAGCAAAAAGACTGCTATATCCGATAATAAAGTATGCTTTTTCATTACAAATATGTTATAATTACATTATAGTAAAAAAGAGGGAATTTTGTATACAGTTACTTTCTTAATAATTATATTAGTGATTCTCACTGCTATGGGTGCAGTATATACAGCATTCAAGCAAAGAATCAATTTTTTTATTACAGGTCTGGATTCAGGATTTTCAATTTCAGAAATATCGCTTCTCTGGCAGGCAGCAGAAATCTGTAATCTGGAACAGCCAACCTCTCTTTATTATTCATTGCCCTCACTTACAAAGTGTATGACTCAAATTTCTAACATGACAAACACTGATAATTCCCAGAAGAATCAGTTGATAATGACAAAGCTCTTTGATTACAGAACAAAGATTCAGAATGAAGCTGATGCCAAAAAGGGAATGACAACAACACATTCTCTGGAAAGAGGGCAGACCCTAAGAATCATTTTACCAGGTAAAGGTGTGTTCACTTCTGAGATTGTAGGAAATGGAAATTTTCTTGTTATTAATGTTCCGCGCCAGAAAAATCTTATTCCTTTACCTGGTGAAGAATGGGTTGGACGTGTAATAAGCGTTTATCTCTGGCGAAAAGGTGATGCACGTTATGTATTTGATACAACAGTTACACAAAACGGACTTTTTCTTGGTAAATCATCTCTTTTCTTAAAGCATTCATCAAATCTTGTAAGAACACAAAAAAGAAAGGCAGTTCGCGTAAAATGTCAGATTTACGGAATGCTTTATATCATCAAAAAAGATAAAGTTGATGTCACTGCAATTGAAACTCATAATGGTTTTCGTTGTTTAATTGAAGATATCTCTGAAGCAGGAGCTCTTATCCGTATTGGCGGAAAAGGTGTTCAGAATGTAAAAATTAAACTCCAGTTCAACATTCAGAATAAACTGATTTTAATGGTTGGAGTTGTAAGAACAGTAGAATATAATGAAGCTGAAAATCAATCTCTTCTTCATTTTGAATGTACACATATTGATACAACAATGAAAAATGAGATTTTGAAATTTGTTTATAACATGCTTCCGGAAAGTGAAAAAGAGGTTCTTGAAGCTCTTGAACAGACAGAAACTGATGAAGCGACAGCACAGAATAATGATACAAAAAAGTCTGAAGCTGCTTCAAATGTTTCTGAAAACAATAAAGACTCTGATACAGAAAATGAAGGAAATGATTCTGAAGCAGAAGAGAAACCTGATAATGAGACAAAACCTGCTTCAGAAATTGAATCAGATATCAAAATGAGTGTAAGCCAGACTTCTGAAAAAACAGAAACCGACGCAAAAAACGAAAATAAAGAAGGGATTAATCCTGAAGATACAATAAATGTTTTTTAATATAATGTAATCAGATGGAGTTGGATGATATGATTAAGAAGATTTGTTTAATTATTTTATGTACTTTTACCTCATTTTCAGTTTTTGCACAAAGTGCAAAAGTAAAATTCATAAAAGGAAATATAACAGATAAAACAGCTGCTGTTCGTGAAGCAGATGATTCAGAAGCAGACTGGGTTTCTGATAATGCAATTGCCTTTTGTCTTGAAAATAAAGAACTGCTTGGAAATGACAGGGAACTCGATGCCCTTGCAGTTGCTGCAATTCTTTCGTATTATCCAGAATCATTAAAAAATCAATCTGATGATCAGAAGCAGAAACTTACTGATAATTTTATTTCTTTGTTTACAAGTTTTAATAAAAGCAATACTGTTCAGATTGCCTTGATTTCAAAAATGGTAACATTAAAGGACACCATTTCTACAGATTCGTTTACAGCACTTCTAAACGGTTATTTAAAAACAACAGATATAAAAACAATTGATGCTGGTGTTTTTAAGGCATGTATCTCAGCTCTAGAAAATATAGGTAACGATGAGTCTTTTAAGATTCTTTATGGATTTTTGAACGATTCATCTTATTCTGCATATAAAAAAGAAATTGAAAAAACAACAGTTGCACTCATTCCAAATGCAATGAATGAAGTAATTGCACAGATTAAAACTTCTGATATGAAAAAAATGACTGCAATTTTTAATCTTGCAAAAGAAAATTCACAAATTTCTAAAAAAAATCTCTGTGAGATTTCCGAAAATGTGTTAAATGAGTCTATATTATTGGTAGACGATTCTTCAGGAAATTCTACAGAAAATATTACGCTCCAGATTTCTGCTTTGGAAATTCTTAGCGAAAACAGATGGACCAGAGCATCGGCACCAGCTCTTTCATATTTTGATCTTTCAAAGAAACTTTATGATAAGAGTAAAATGAGTGGAGAACAGTTTAAAACTGTAATTACTTCGCTCAGAAATATTGCGCCACTGGATGCTGTAAATCCGCTGATAGATTATCTTGAAGAATTGAATGACAGTACAGAAAAAGGTAAGTCTGTTTCTACAGATATTGTACTGTCAATTATCAATACTTTAGGTGCTATCGGCAATAAAGCTGCATTCGACTCATTGCTTGCTGTTACTTATCTTAATTATGAGGAATCGGTTCTGACGGCTGCCCGAGAAGCACTGTCAGGACTCAGATGGCAGTAAATTATTTTAAGAAACCTGTTTTTATATCATCATTAATCTGTATTTTTATTTTCTATTCCGGGCTTTTCATTATCCCTGATAAAACAAGCCCACATTTACTTTTAAAGACAGAATCCATAAAAGAAATCTCAGGAACAATTATTTCTTCTCCTGCAAAAACAGGAAACGGCTCATATTACGCAGCTTCTTTCTCGCTAGAATCTGCCGCAGACGCCCGCAACTTCCGCTCTTCGGCAAGCGGCCGCCTTAAAATCTTCATTCCTACAGAAATGGCAGAAGCATACTCACCTGGAAAACTCTATTCAAATTCAAAGACAGGATTTCTTTTTGAAACGGGCGGTCACTGCAGTTTCCGCGGGCGGCTCACACAAAGCGGCTTCTACATCCGCGAATGCACCGGCTCACACTGGCCTTCTTCGTGGCGGGGCCGCCTCGCACACCTGCGAGCCTTATGCCGTTTACATTTCAAAAGATTAATGTACAGCTGGGGCAGTGGAGGCGGCCTCCTCCTGGCGCTCCTCTGCGGGGCCCGCGAATACACAGATACCGCCACCCAGGAAGCTTTCCGCCGCGCCGGCCTTTCACACATTCTGGCTCTTTCTGGAATGCATCTTTCAATGTTTTCTGCAATTGCACTTTTTTTTGGAAACAGAACGGGTATAAAAAAGTTTACCTTTGTTCTGAGAATAATTACATTAGTAGCATTTGTATGGTTTGCAGGATTTTCACCATCCCTTACAAGAGCTTTTATTTGTGCAATGCTTATGATTATATCTTCCATTGCAGGTGCTAAAAAACCGGATATGCTTTCGATTCTATGTTTTTCATTTTTATTTCAAAGCGCTATCTGCCCTCAGGATATTCACAGCACAGCTTTTATTCTTTCATATGGAGCCCTTGCAGGAATACTTTTAACGAGTCGACTTTTTAATTTGTTTTATTCAAAATTCAGCCCTAAATTGATTGCATCATCTCTTTCGGCTGCCAGTGGAGCACAAACTGTAACTGCACCGATTTCTTTGAAAATATTCGGTTCTTTCAGCCCGATTGGAATTGTTTCTGCAACAGTAGTTTCTCCATTTGTTACCATATTTATTTACAGCGGACTAATTCTGATTATATTAAGTCTTATATTTCCAATCCTTTCAAAACCTAGTGGAATTTTTATAAATTTACAGTATACTGTCATAAATTATATTGTGAAGTTTTTTTCACTTGTACCAAACTGGAGCATAAATTGAAGCACCCTGACTACAATTCACCAGCAGAACTTAAAATGGTTCTTGATGCAAACGGATTTTCAATGCAGAAAAAATTCGGCCAGAATTTTCTGATTAATGAAGATGCACGCCGCCGTCTTGTTGATGCACTTGAACTTTCTGAAGGAATGAAAGTTTGGGAAGTTGGACCGGGGCTTGGTGCAATGACAAATACAATTCTTGAGCGAGGAGCAAACCTTACAGTTTTTGAAATTGACCGGGGTTTTGCTTCACTTATAAGCGGATTTTTTGAAGAATATACTAAAAAAGGAAAGTTCAGAATTGTAGAAGGTGATGTTTTAAAAACCTGGAAAAATCATTTTCAGACCGCCGGTCAGGCAGACAGATTTTTTGGAAACCTTCCTTACAATATTGCTGCAACAATAATAGCTGATACAATTGAAAACAATGTTCGCTTTAACCGTTGCGTATTTACCGTTCAAAAAGAAGTTGCCCAGAGAATGTGTGCAAAACCTGGAACTGCCGATTATTCATCTTTCTCGGCTCTTTGTCAGTGGGCTTATGATGTAAAACCTCTCCTTGATTTATCGGGTGGAAACTTCTGGCCAAAGCCTAATGTAGATTCACGGGCTGTTGTTTTTACTAAGAAAGTTGATTTTCCATGCTGTAAAAATCCAGAGCTTTTTATAAAAATGCAAAGAGCTCTTTTCAGTTCACGTCGTAAAACAGTTCGTAACAATCTTTCTCAATTTCTTAAAAACAACGATTTTGCTGTAAGCTGTCTTGAAAAAGCTGGTATTGATATTATGAAAAGGGCTGAAGTTCTTACCTTACCTGAACTCTTAAAACTGTCTGATATTATTGAGGCTTCAAAATGAGCATACAAAACAATCTTGAATTAGTCAGAAATAAAATTATAGAAGCAGAAAAAAAATCCGGCCGAAAAGAAGGCTCTGTAAAACTAATGGCTGTTAGTAAGTTCCATCCATCAGATGCTGTTATAGAAGCCTTTAATGCAGGTCAACTTTTATTTGGAGAGAATCGTGTTCAGGAAGCATCAGTAAAATTTTCTCCTCTTATTCAAGCTCATCCAGAAATCTCTGTTCACATGATTGGACAGCTTCAATCAAACAAGGTAAAAAAAGCAATCGAATATGCTTCTTGTATTCAATCTGTAGATCGAATTGACTTATTACATGAAATTGAAAAACAGTGCACAAAAATAAATCGCAAAATCAAAATACTTTTCGAAGTTCATACAGGAGAAGAATCAAAATCTGGCTATACTTCAGAAGCTGATTTACTGGATTCAATTGAAAAGTGTGCAAAAGGAGAATTTCCTCACATAATTCCACAAGGATTTATGACTATGGCACCTTTTACTGATGATGAAAAACTTGTAAGAAATTCATTCATTACATTACGAAATCTTTCTGAAAAAATACGTCCTCAATTTCCATCTCTTTCTCTTACTGAGTTATCGATGGGAATGTCTGGAGATTTTGAAATTGCAATTGAAGAAGGTTCAACTCTTGTAAGAGTTGGTACTGCTATTTTTGGAGAACGTGATTACAGCAAATGAAAAAAAATCAAATAATAATAAAAGTTCTGATTTTCTCAATGATAATAAACCTTGGTGTACCTCTTTTTTCAGAAGAAATAAAGGATACTACGCCTAAGCCTTATGATAAAAAAGAATTTCCTCAGGGTGTTAAAGATTTACGCAGATTTGAAATTATTACACTTGGCGCTTTGCCATTTGTTACACTCGATACAACACTAGCATATTCAACAATAAGATATGCTCAACATAATTTTGATAATGCCTATGCACCAGACATTTTTTCAAAAGCAAATTTCAGTCAGGAAGAACAAAAGAATATTATTCTTACTTCAGTAGGAATTTGTATTGGTATAGGACTAACAGATTATATAGTTCAGTTAATAAAACGTAACAGTAAAAAGAGAAAAGTACGCCAGGTTACTTATGATGATATTTCGATTATCCCGATTTCTGAAGATCCTGATGCAACAGAGTTAGCCATACCTGACAAAACTCAAACAAGTGATGAAGTTTCAGATGACACTGAAGAAGTTCAGGAGATTGAAGAGTAATGCCTTTTTTCAGTGCAAAGGTACCTGCAGATTTTCCTGATCAGCAGCGCCTCGACAAATTTATCGCTTCACTTCCAAACGGTATGAACCGTTCAAAACTCAAAAGTGGTGTAAATGAAATTCTTGTAAACGGAAAAAAAGTCAAGCTTTCACAAAAAGTCAAAGCCGGAGATCAGATAGATATTCAGTGGGAAGATAATATTCCTGATAATATTGATCCGGAAAATATTCCTCTCGACATAATTTACGAAGATGATAATGTAACTGTTGTAAATAAAAAACAGGGAATGGTTACACATCCTGCATGCGGTAACTGGACAGGAACTCTTGTAAATGCTCTATTATATCACTGGGGAAGACAATCTGTTGAACAACTAAAAGAGGGGAATGCTGCAGAAATTTTGGAAAGACGCCGTCCTGGTATTGTTCATCGACTCGATAAAGAAACTTCTGGAATTATTATTACCGCCAAGAATCGTGATGCAGAAGAATTTTTACAGAAACAGTTTAAAGATAAATCTCTTCAAAAAGAATATATCTGTATCTGCTGCGGACGGCCTAAAAAAAGAACTGGTGATATAAGAACTCAGATTATTCGTGATCCAAAAAATCGTCACCGCTTTAAAGCTGTAACGGATACAGATGAAGGAAAATTTGCAAGAACTCTTTATCACTGTATTGCAAGTTATGGAAATTATTCATTAATTCGTGTCCGTCTAAAAACAGGCCGTACACACCAGATTCGAGTCCATATGAAATATCTTGGATGTCCAATTCTTGGAGACCAGACTTATAATAAACCTGATTCAAATTTTCCAGATGCTACACTTATGCTTCATTCCGTACAATTGAAAATAAAGCTTCCGGGAATTGAAGAATACAAAACCTTCCGTACAAAAGTACCCGGCCGCTTCCAGAAAATCGAAAAAAAACTGCGGGCAAAATTTCCTAAAAATGAATATTGAAATACTTCATTCTCCTACATCAGAAAAACCATTTCTCGTTATTAATAAGCCTAAAGGACTTGCCTCAGCACCTCTTAGTACAACAGATAAAGACAATGCTCTTTCACAGGCTGTCGAATTATATCCAGAGCTCCTTAATGTACACGGTAAAAAAGAAATAGAATACGGTCTTCTGCACCGGCTAGATACTGCTACTGATGGACTGATGGTAATTGCTGCAAGTCAAGAATGTTATGATTTTTTATGCGAAGAACAGAGGTTAGGGCACTTTGTAAAATACTATCAGGCAAAATGTGATATTCTTCCTGATAATGCAAAAGCTCTCGGAGGCTTTCCTCCATTTAATAAAACAGATTCAGTAGAACTGTCTCTTTCTTCATATTTTAGACCTTATGGTGAAGGAAGAAAAGAAGTTCGTCCTGTTACAGAAGAATCCGGAAAGTCAGCTCTTTCAAAAATTGGAAAACAAAAGCTTTATAACACAAATATCAGAATATTAAAAATGTATCCAGATTCCAAAACAGCTTTTGTTGAATGTTTTATTACAGAAGGTTATCGACATCAGGTTCGCTGTCATTTAGCATGGGCAGGACTACCCGTTAGAGGTGACTTACTTTATAATGCTCTTTTTTCATCAGGAATAAAAAAAGCAGAAAACCTTTTGTTTTCTGCAACTAAAATTTCGTTTGAATACCCGAGAGGAGACTTGAACTCCTATGACCGTAAGGACACTTGGACCTGAACCAAGCGCGTCTACCAATTCCGCCACCCGGGCTGAAAATGTTATTATATATTAGCGAAACAGGCTTCTTTAGTCAAGGTAACAATCTTTGTTTGTAAATCTATGTAATTTTTTTATAAACAGCTATAAAGCCCAATCACAAGAGCAATAAGAATCATAATCGAAATCAAATACACCCAGAAAGGTAAACTGGATTCAACATAAGTATTACTGTTATTAACAGCACTTCTTTTATTTGCTAATCCTAGCTTTCCTCTTACACCAAATCTTCCGGCTTTGTTTTTGTTATTACCAAATCTACTGCCTGCAGAATTATAGGAATTTCCACCAGTCAAACTATCTGGATTTACCGCATAACCACAAGTAGGGCAGCCATTTTTAAAATCATCATTACTGCCAATTCTTCCACATTGAGGACATCTTACAGATGCAAAGAATTTTCCACAGGTAGGGCATACTCTTGAATTACGAGGAACTTCTGAACCGCAGCTTTCGCAAAAAAATTTGGCTTCTTTTGACTTTTTCTTTTTCATAATTCATTTATCCTGAGGCTGGAAAAGTCATCTGATGTATTTTCTACTGTTGCAGAATATGATTTTACATGATTTCCATCAAATATACTTATATATTTTAAATAACAACCATTAGTTAGTTTTTTTTCGACTTCAATAATATTATCATCTTCATAATATTTTCCATTACAAAGATGTATTATTCCATAAGGTTCATTATAAGCTATTTCAACATTTGTATATAAACGTTCGTTTATAATTTTATCTTCACTTTCATTTGCAGGAATATTTTTTAAATCTGTATCATCTTCAAGAATTTCTTCTTCTTCAAATTCTTCTTCTATATTTTTTTCAATTTCTTCTGACTTGGAAAATGATTCAATGAAAGATAATACTCCAAGACCTTTTGCTTTTTCTTCATCTTCTTTAGAAAGAGGACTGGTCTCATAAAGATAAACCTTTACATCATTTCCACCAATTCCGCTTTGTACAAAGCCAGCCAGAGTTTTCCAGTGTCTTGGATATTCACCCGCACTAAGAACAATTATATCAGGTTGTATTTCTTCGATATTATCAAGAGCTTTAATAATCCATCTGTAATGAATTAAATCAAAGCCCTTTTGTTTTACAAGGGGAGTTACATAATCAATAATTTCCTGTCTGTCTGAAATAACGAGCGCTTTCATTTTATTTCTGCCATCCGTTATTCAGTTCCAAGATTTACAACAGTATAATCATAAATCTTCCAGATTCCTTCACGCTGCCATACCTTGTAAGTGTAGCGTTTCTTTTCGCTGAAATTCGGATACTTAAACCATTCAATAACGGTAACGCTTCCTTCAGTTGGAGAATAAGTTGTTTTTTCAATCTGGAAACTTTCCGGAACAGCAACAATATCATTTTCAATACGAGACTGCATAAGATCACCCTTAAAAGACTGAACCATTCTTGAACGCTCTTCTGCAGAAACTGTAATATATTTTTTCTTGAGAGATGGATTTCTCTGAATTAAGGATTCAACATCCATATACAAAAAGTACTGATCCCAAAGAGATTTCTGGCGTGCTATAATTGTCTGTTCAACAACCTTATCAGGAGAAATATCCTGAGGCTTAAGAAGTTCAACTGATTCATTTTTTACAGGAACAAAGTTTGATGATGCAGCTGATGGAGAAGGGCGAACCTCAAGTGTGAGACGGTTAGATTTTAATGTAAGATACTTTGATTTATATAATTCCGGATAAAAGAACAGTTCAAGATAATAAACAGAAGGCTCTTCAATTTTTAAAAAATTCTTTACATTTTCAACAAAGGAATATTCTTCTCCCTGTTCAAGAGCAAGCTCTCTGAAATAAACAGTCTGATTTGTAGTCCTCTTTTCAATAATGTTTTCAGTCTGCTCAAGACGACTGTTTTTTACTGTATAAGCATTGAAGTCCATTGAGAAGGAACGATCATCAGCAAGCTTAAAGCGAAGCGTTTCTGAACCATTATTTTTTATTGTAATATGTACAAAAACAGGTGCTTCATCTGCAGTTCCCGGATAGTAAACAGTACGGTTGTAATACTTGATTGAAACCAGCGCATTACTGAAATCTACAGTATTTTCCTCTGCGAAGGTTGCCATCTGTCCAAAAACAAAAAGAATTGATATAATTGAAAGCAGTTTACGAATCTTCACCGTATTCTCCTAAAAAGATTTTTTCTTTTATACTATATAAATATCGGTATTTTAAAATGAAATCATTAACTTCTATAGACGAAATCTTACATAATCACAGCGAAATCCGCGCTACTTCAGCAGCTTTTTTTGATGAAAATACAAACTTTCCATTAAATATTGAAGGATTACACGGAAGTCTTTTCACGTATTTTACAGCCGAAGTCTGCCGCTCAAATCATTTAAAAGCTCTACAGGCAGAACAGTATTCTAACTCAAGTAAGAAAACTCCCCAGTACAAAATCTATTCTTCCGATCTGATTATCGTAGTTCCTACAGAAACTGACGCCCGCGATATTGCTGAAGATTTTTCTGCAATTTTTGGCGATGCTGAAGTACATGTTTTTCCAGACTGGGGAACAGTTCCTTACAGACCAGCGGCCCGTGGTTCAGTAACTTTTGGAAAAAGGGCAGGTGTACTTTCAAAACTTCTTTCAAAAAAACAGACCATTACATTCAATGAAAAACCACGTATCTTTATTTTTACCCAGAGAGCCTTCATGTCTCCTTTGCCGGAGCCTGAATATTTAAAATCCCTTTCTTTTAAGCTTAATAAGGGCAATAAAATTGATACTACAAACATTGCACAAAAACTCAGCATCATGGGATATACCCGGGTTCCAAAAGTAAATGTTCGGGGAGAATTCAGCCTTAGAGGAGAAGTTCTTGATATCTTTTTACCATGCGATGAACATGCAACCCGAATCATTTTTGATTTTGACGAAATAGAATCTTTTAAGGAATTTGAAACAGATACTCAAACTACAGTTGGAACAAAAGAAGATGTCCTGATTTATCCAACGAAAGAAATACTCTGGACTGATGAATTGATTGAAAAAGTCCGTGAACGAATGTCAGAATATCAGGAAACAGCGATAAAAGAGGATGGAGCAGGTACTTCAGAAAATGTTATAACAGGAGACTTTTCCGTACATCTGCCGTTTACTGAAACCGCCCAAAAATACCTGGAAAACCTGCTTACAGGGCTTTCTGTAAGCAAAGAAGCAGAGGGAGAAGAGTTTTTATATCAGCTGGTAAGCGACCAGCCGCATTCAATCCTTGATTATATAGACGAAAATACCTTTGTTCTTTTTTATAATTACGATAAACAGGAAAACGCCAGACTAACAATAAACCGCGAATACAACAAACTTTACCGCACTTCTAGAGAAGAATATCCGGTTTTACCGCCTGATATTGTGCTTTCTGATTATGATAAATTACTAGAAAATATCTCAAAATGTATACTTTTTAGGACACTTAACAAAGAAGAAGGGAGTGATTCTGTCTACCATTATCAGATTGGAGCAGAACCTGCACGTTCTTTCTTTGGAAACATCAACTTTATGAAAGAGGAGCTGTCTCAGCTTCAAAATGCAGGCTGGAATATCTTTATTTTTACTGATAATGAGAACCAGCAGCTTCGTATTCACGAAATTTTCAAAGATTATACTGATATAAAAGATGATGGCTCTGTACATCCGGTAATCCTTATTCCAAAAGCAATATCAGCCGGCTTCAGACTTCCTGAAGCTAAACTTCTGGTAATTCAGGAAAACGAGATTTTTGGACGTCGCCAGTATGTTGCAAAATCAGTAAATAAAGCTAAATCTAAGGCAATTGACACCTTTGTTGAACTTAATCCGGGTGATTATGTTGTACATGTAAACTGGGGAATAGGGCTTTTTCACGGAATTGAACGCGTAAAGGCTATGGGCAATGAACGCGATTACATCAAGCTTGAATATGCCGATAATGAAGTTGCTTTTGTTCCTATTGAACAGGTAAACCTCGTACAGCGCTATATTGGAAATGAAGGCGATAAGCCCCGTCTGGACCGAATGGGAAGCAAATCCTGGGAAAGCCGTAAAAACAAGGTAAAACAGGCTGTAGAAGATATTGCCCAAAAGCTTATTGATTTATATTCCCGCCGACAGGCCTCTGTAGGCTTTGCCTTTCCAAAAGAAACTGAATGGCAGGCCGCCTTTGAAGCAGCCTTTCCTTACGAGGATACCCCGGACCAGATTACAGTTACCGAAGAAATCAAGGCAGACATGGAGCGGCCAGTCCCGATGGACCGTCTTATCTGCGGCGACGTAGGCTATGGAAAAACTGAAATTGCCATGCGTGCAGCCTTTAAAGCTGTTATGGGCGGAAAACAGGTAGCCTTTCTGGCACCAACTACGATTCTCGCAGAACAGCATTATGAGACATGCAAGGGCCGTTTTAAGAACTTCCCTGTGAAAATAGAAAGACTTTCCCGCTTTGTAGCTCCTGCTGAGCAGAAAAAAATTCTGGCCAGGGTTGCCAGCGGTGATGTCGATATTCTTGTAGGAACTCACAGAATCATCCAAAAGGATGTAAACTTCAAAAAGCTTGGTCTTATGATTATTGATGAAGAGCAGCGTTTTGGAGTAAAAGACAAGGAAAAACTCAAGGTAATGAAAAATAATATCGACTGCCTTACAATGTCTGCAACACCAATTCCAAGAACTCTTCATATGAGCCTCTTAAAAATCCGCGATATGAGCCTTTTAACAACGCCACCACAAAACCGGCAGGCTATTGAAACTGTTGTAGACGAGTTTACAGATGAGCGTGTGGCTCAGGCAATCAGACGTGAAATAGAGCGGGGTGGTCAGGTTTTCTATCTGCATAACAGGGTAGAGTCTCTTCAGGAAATCCGCCGCCGAATTGAAACTCTTGTTCCGGAAGTTTTAGTTGATGTAGCCCATGGTCAGATGACATCTACACAGCTGGAAGAAATTTTCCATCGTTTTAAAATGGGAGGCTTCCACGTGCTTATTGCAACTACAATCATTGAAAATGGTATTGATATTCCAAATGTAAATACAATCATTATAGATCGCGCAGATATGTACGGCGTCTCACAGCTCTACCAGCTCCGTGGCCGCGTTGGACGAAGCGACCGCCAGGCCTATGCATATCTTTTGTATCCGGAAAATAAAGCGCTTTCTGAAGTCGCAATGAAGCGTCTGCAGGTAATCAGCGACTTTACAGAGCTTGGTTCCGGCTTTAAGATAGCCATGAAGGATATGGAAATCCGTGGAGCCGGAAACCTCCTTGGCCGCGATCAGAGTGGTGATGTTTATTCTGTTGGTTTTGATATGTATGTCCGTCTTTTGAACGAGGCTGTTAACCGCTTAGCCCTCCAGAAAGACTACAAGGAAGAATCCGAAGTACTTATGGAAATGGAATACACAGGCTTTATTCCGGATTCCTATATCATCAATCCACAAATCAAAATGGAAATCTACAAAAAAATTGCAGCCGTTACTGACGATGCAGAATTCGACTCAGTTCTTGCAGAGCTCGCTGACCGCTTTGGACCAATTCCAGAAGAAGTTTCCAGTCTTCTGGCTCTCGCCGAAATCCGCATTATCTGTCGTAAACTCTCAATAAAATCAATCAAGGAAAGACAAGGTGAAGTTGCGGTTGAGTTCAATCAGGTTTCAAATATCTCTATTGATAAAATCCTAAAACTTATTAAGGACAATCCGGGAACTGTACGTCTCAATTCAAAACTACCTAATTACATATATATTAAACTTGGAAAAATCGGCTTAAAAGAAAAGTCTGAATTTATCCGTGAAAAGCTCAGCCAGCTGGCGTGATAGGTTCCCAGCTTGTTTCATCCACTAATCTTTTAATATTATAATACTTATTATAATGTATATTCTGTCTACTAATAGATTATTCTTCTCCTTTCCTATTCTCTGCTATTTCAATTCTGCTTTTCGATAATTAATATTCATAATAAGACCTATACAGGTCATTGCAGTTAGAAGCGAAGATCCACCATAGGATAAGAATAACAGCGGAATACCGGTAATCGGCATTATACCCATTACCATTCCAACATTAATAAAAAAGTGGAATGTAAACATACCAAATATTCCTGCACAGATGTATGAACCATAACGGTTTACACATTTACGCATGATATAAAGTATTTTTAAAAGTATAATAAGATAAAGTGAGAAAACAAGAATACCGCCAAGGAAGCCGAATTCCTCAGAAAGAATACTGAAAATAAAGTCTGTACTCTGCTGTGGAAGAAATCGGTAATGGCTCTGAGTCCCCATCAGATACCCCTGTCCAATAAGGCCACCGGCTCCAATTGCAACCTTAGACTGAATAATATTCCAGCCAGCTCCAAGAGGATCCTTATTCGGATTCATGAAAATGATAAGACGTTTTATCTGATAATCCTTAAGAACTTTTCCAAGTAATAAAGAAAAAATAAGAGCAAGACCAATTATTGAAGTAAAGTAAATAATCCAGTGAATATAACGTGGACCATGTAGATATCGGCGGATTACATAACCTAAAAGAGTTATAATTAAAAATGCAAAAATTAAAAGCATTCGAAGCCGCATGTTAGTCAGGATTGAAATAACTGCAAGGGGAGTCAAAGCAATTTCTGAATTCCATACCGGAAGAATTGCGAGAAATATAGTAAATACACCAAAAAGGAAAATATAACCTATATAGCGCAGAGGAACTCCTGCAATAAAACACATAATAAAGTAAATAGGCAGATAAACAGAAGAAGTTCCAAGATCCGGCTGTAGCAGAATCAGACCCATTGGAAGAAGAAGTACTCCGGTTGCCAGAAAGAATCTCTTCAACTGATCCCCATTGGCTGTATCATCAAGAATTTTTGCAAGATAAAGAATGTAAAATACCTTTCCAAATTCAGAAGGCTGAATTCCAAACTCACCTATTCCAATCCAGCTTTTTGCACCATTTACATATCGTCCAAAAAGTTTTGTATATACAAGCAGCAGTAAAAGTCCTATAAAGCCATAAATCGCAATTGATTCTGTACGTCTATAATCATAAGCTGTAATTGAAATCATAATTACAAATCCAATAGATGCCCAGATAATCTGTTTTATATATTCGTTTGTAACTCTTACACCTTCGGAGTTGATACTTGAAGAATAAATAAACATAACTCCAAGTGAAACCAGAGTAAGAACAACAAGAATCAGAAGATAATCAAACATTGAAAAGAATTTATTCTTCATACTCCTCTCTCCTATTCCTGTCTTCCACGATTGTTAGTAAGATATGAAAATCCAAGAGCCTTTGTAGCTTCTTCACAATTTTGATTTGCAAAGATTCCCTGAATTATAATATTAGTACAATATGGAGCCCACCATTCCCATACGTTGCAGGCTTCTACAATTGTTGCAACACAAATCTGATCTTCAGGTGGTGCATCGTATGGAGCATAAGCGACAAGCCATGAGTGCCAGCTTTTATCTTCTTTTCTGCTGCTGTATGGCTCAACTTCGGCAGTTCCAGTTTTACATGCAATCTGTACAATTTTATTATGCATAGGATACTGAGGTGTACCGTCAGTAACTGTATATCGCATGGCTTCCTGAATCTGTTTCCATACCTCTTTATCAATTGTAGATTCTGTAAGAACCTGTCGTTTTACTTCCTGAATAACTTCACCTGTAACAGGATTGCGAACCTCTTTAAGAAGATGTGGTTTATAAATAACGCCTTCATTACAAACCATTGCAACCATATTAGCAAGCTGCAGCGGAGTTGCTTCCATATATCCCTGACCGATAGAGCAAGACATCGTATCTCCACCAAGCCATTTTTCATGATATTTCTTTTCCTTCCATTCTGCGGTTGGAACAAGGCCAGAAACCTGACTTGGAAGATCAATCTGAGCACTCTTACCAAAACCAAATTCACGGGCATAAGATGCAATTTTTTCAATTCCAAGATAATCTCGTCCAACAGTCCAGTAATAAACGTCACAAGACTGTGCCATGGCATTTTTCATATCAAGCCAGCCGTGGCCGGGTTCTTTTATATGACAATGGAATTTTCTTCCACCATAAACCATAACACCCTTACACTCAATTTTTTTGGCTGCAGGGAAAGCATTTTCCTGCAGCATAGCTGCAGACATAATAATTTTAAATGTGGAAGCTGGCGGGTAAGAAACCTGAACAGCACGATTCAAAAGAGGTTTTGTTGTATCATTTACAAGTTTTGCGTATTCAATTCCAGCATCATCGGAACTGAAGATATTTGAATCATAGTATGGGTAAGAAACCATTGCAAGCACTTCACCTGTCGCAGGCTTAAGAACAACAGAAGCTCCAACTCGATTTCCTAAAGCATCTTCTACAAGTTTTTGGATATCTGAATCAATTGTAAGAACAAGACTCTTTCCCATCTCTGGAGGTTCAACAATAGGGGTATCGGAAATTATTCTTCCATGAACATCTACAGTAGACATTTCACGACCTTCTTTACCCTGAAGCAGTGAATCATACTGTTTTTCAATTCCAGTTTTTCCGACAATACTTGTCTTTTTATATCCCTGGTTGTAAAGAACAGTCATTTCATCCTGGTTAATATCACCTACATAACCAACGATATGAGACATTGAGCCGGTATGCTGGTAGTTTCGCATAGGTTTTGAAACCCAGGAAACACCTGGAAGATCGATTTTATTTTCTGCAATATTTGAAATAACAGTAAAAGGAACATTGGATTTTATCTGTACAGTAGAATAAGAACGTCTCATATTCTTTGGGATTTTTTTATCAATATCTGTTTTACTGATTCCAAGATATTGTGCCAGTTTGAGTGTTACTGTATCGTAACGATCTTTTGGAATTTCACCTGGAGTAACATCTACCGCAAAAGAGTCAGTATTGATTACGATAGGAAGTAAAGCATTGCGGTCAAAAATTTCTCCTCTCTGTGCAGAAATAACTGTAATCTGACTTGAGATACGTTGAGACTGTGAACGGTAATGTTCTCCCTGAACAATCTGCATAGAAAAGAGACGATAAATATATATACAAAAACAAAGAACAAGCAGTATGAGAAGAATGAAAATTTTAGCAACTTTTGTAAGCTTGTCTTCTGTATTAATCATTGTCTATTGCATCCTTTACAGATTTTACTGCAAGAGATTTTTTAAAGAAGCTTAAAAATTTAAATATAAATGGAGCAAGAAGAACATTCTCAATAAATTCAAAAAGAAAATCATAAGAAATAATTCCTGCAACATATATGTGTACATTCGGAAAGAGAAGCCCCAGAAGATGTACCATAAGAGTTTTCGCAATTGTTCCTATTCCAACACAAAGCATAGGAAGAATAAAACCGGAAATAATTACATTTTTTGCAAAGATTCCATAAACGTAGCCAATTATTGTTCTGAAAAGACAGTTAAAACCAAAAGGAATGCCTGTTACAAAATCTAATAAAAGACCAGAAATGAAGCCGGTAGTTTCTCCAACAACTTTTCCATTCAATAAAGAAAAATATATTGAACAGATTAAAACAAGATCCGGTACAATATAAATAAAACTGATATTTGAAAGAATGGATGATTCAATAATAACTGCACAAAGCAGGATAAAAGCACTTACAAGAATTGATTTTGTCATTTCCCCTACTCCTTGTATGCCTTACGATCGTTAAGCTCTTTCTGATTTACAACAACAACATTTTCAAGCCGGGCAAAGTCAATAATCGGTACAAGCTCTATATTTAGAGATGAGTTGTAATCCAGCGTAGTAATTTTGGAAATTGTTCCTATTGCAATATCACGCATATAGTTATCGTTTTCACCGGAAGTAACTACGATATCTCCGTAGCTCAATTCGTCTACAACAGATTTTCGGATATACTGCATTAAAAGAGGTTGATCCTGACTTCCAAGGCCATTTACAAGACCAAGGTCTCGGGAATTCTGGATACGTGCAGAAACAATATTATTGATATTATAGATTGGCATTATCTGGCTGGTAAAAGTTCCAACCTGAACAACTTTACCAACAAGCCCCTGGTTTCCATTTTGAAAAGCAATAACCGGCATATTTTTTCTGATTCCGTTTACGCTTCCCTTATTTATTGTAAGATATGTAAAAGCATTATCGAGATCGCGGGCTATAATTTGAGCAGGAATATTTTTTTCATCCAGAGAGACTGCAAAATCAAGTTGTTCTTTAAGTCTTGCATTTTCCTTTCGGATATCAGCATTTGATCTCTGCATCTCTTCATAGTTTTCAAGTTTTAGTACAAGATCATTGTAGTCTTTTTTAAGTTTGCGTAGCTCGCCAACTGCATTAAAAGTATTTGCAATTCCATCAGTTATAAAATGTACACCTTTATCAAGAGATGAAAAAATTGAAAAACCAATCTGCTTAAAATTTAATACAAAGCCACCGGAACTGAATGCAAGCAAAAAGCCACCGGCAAGAATGTAAATAATGAGAAGGAATTCAGCAAATTTAATTCTGAAAGAAAAATTCGGCTTTCTCCGCATATTCACCCACCCAGAAAGAATGCAAAGATTAGTCGTTCAGACTGTCGTAAATTGTACGTTCTGAATACATATCCTTGAACAAACCAAATGCCTTACCGGCACCGAGTGCTACACACTCAAGAGGTTTTTCTACGAGAATAACCGGTACACCAGTTTCTTTTGATACAAGCTTTGGAAGTTCACGAAGCATAGAACCCCCACCAGTCATTACAATACCGCGTTCAATGATATCAGAAGCAAGCTCCGGAGGAGTTTCAGAAAGTACAGATTTTATTTCTTCAACAATTTTTGTTACAGGCTCTTTGAGGGCTTCTCGAACTTCTACACTGTCAATTTCAAGGCGGCGTGGAAGACCAGTAATAGCATCAGTACCTTTAAGCTCCATCTTTTCGATTGTTTTTTCTGGAGCTGCATTACCAATCTGAATCTTAAGACGTTCTGCTGCCGGCTGACCAATAATCAGGTTATGAACACTCTTAACGTGTTTTACGATTGCTTCGTCGAACTTATCTCCACCAACGCGGATTGAGTGAGTAACAACCATACCACCAAGAGAGATTACAGAGATCTCTGCAGTACCACCGCCGATATCACAAATCATATGTCCTGCAGGTTCGAAAATAGGAATATCAGCACCAATTGCTGCTGCACGGCTTTCTTCGATTACCTCAACTTCCTTTGCACCAGCCTTCATTGCAGCTTCAATAACTGCACGGCGTTCTACATCAGTTACACATGAAGGAATACCGATTTTCATTCTTACAGATTTGAAAAACTGATGGCGTGGAATAATTTTTGAGATGAAGTATTTTATCATCTTTTCTGTAGAATCAATATCTGCAATTACACCGTCTGCAAGCGGGCGAATTGCCATAATATTTCCGGGAGTTTTATCAAGCATTCGTTTTGCTTCTGCACCTACAGCTACGATTCTCTTTGTTCCCTTCTCAACAGCAATTACAGATGGCTCATCAATAACGATGCCCTTATCGCGTACATAAATCAATGTATTACAAGTACCTAAATCAATACCTATATCTGTTGAAAAACTATCAAAAAAACCCATCTATTTCCTCCCGATTCTCCATTTTTTATATTATCAATTTTCTGACATTTTCTGCAGGGCACCAGCGTGATTAACCTGTATCTTAAGGGCTTTACGCCACTGTGAACGGGCTTTCACTATATTTCCCTGCTTCTCATATATTACACCAATTCCATAATGTGCGTCAGCAGAATTCTCGTTTTTTTTCAAAACATTCTCAAATTCTTTAAGGGCACCCTCATAATCTTCTTTATCAATATAAATTGTACCAAGAAGATTTTCACTTTTTAATACTATATCTTCATTATCGCTGTTTTTTATAATTCTGAACAGATATTGTTCTGCGGCATTAAGTTCGTTTGCCTTATAATATTGCTCTGCAATTGCAAGAAGAAGTGAATCAGATTCCCGTACAAGAAGAGCTTCTGTAAAAGCAGCAATACTTTCCATTGTCATTCCAAGAGAAGCATAACTTAAGCCAAGATACTCAGCGATATCATCTGCCTTATAACCGTTTTCTTTTGCAAGCAAAAGATACTTTACTGCAAGGTCTGCATAATAATGTGTTGTGATTGTATTTTTATAAAAGTAAGCCCGACCGAGCATATACTGAAGCTGTGGTATAAGAGTTTTATCTGCTTCATAAAGAGCAACTCGAATATTGTTTATACATTCATCAAGATAACTTTGAGCCTGCTGGGTATCTGTTTGAGACTGGGCAAGGAAAAAGCAGGCATAACTATAATATGTAAGGGCACTGTTATTATAAGTATCATCCTGGAGAAAAACCTTACACAATTCATAAACCTTTTGATAGTCATAAGATTCCCAGGCTTCTTTTATGGTCTTTATAGTAATTCTATCGCGTGTATATCTTTTGATGGAAAAAACAGTAGCGAATGCAATAGCAGACATAATTAGAATTACAACTGCCACACGGATTATATTCCGCAGCAGGTTGCTTTTCTTTTTTGCGTAACTGCTGTTTTCAATATTGTAATTCGCTTTCAATTCCCCACCACTTTTACAATACTTTTATAATAAAAGAAAACAGATGGAATAATAAGCCGGGTTCTGTCTCCTGTTACCCCCTAAAAAGAGAGTGACAGTACTAACCATCTATCCGCACTGAATGTTACCATTCAGCTCCAGCGATTTACCCGCAGTATTGCTCGGAAAAACATGACTGCTGCTTAATCTTGCTCCGAATGAGGTTTACAAGCCAGCTCTGTTACCAGAACTGCGGTAGTCTCTTACACTGCCTTTTCACCCTTACTCGCCTTTTGGCGGGCGGTAGTATTTCTGTTGCACTATCTGTCACGCACTGGGCTATGCAGAAAAACTGCAGCTGCCAGATTGTGCCCGGTTGTTACCCGGCATTCTTTCCGAAGGAGCCCGGACTTTCTCTCACCACTACCCGTTATCATCAGCAGGCAGCAGCGCGGTTATATTCCATCTGTATTACAAACTAATTAAGGACTTAAGATTACTCTTCATCCTCTTCTTCGTCAGAATCATCATCGTCGTCTTCATCATCTTCAGACTCATCTGATTCATCTTCGTCAATTTCATCTTCGTCTTCAAACTCTGACTTTGACTCTTCGTCCTCATCCTCATTGTACTCAGAATCTTCATCATCAAAGTCTTCATCAAGACCTGCAAGGCTACCTGCAGCTCCAATGTCGAAGTAGTCTTCCTGCTGATCTTCGCTTACTTCTTCATAATAAAGAATACGGCTGCAATAAGGGCAGAAATTGATATCTTCACCTTCACGAACCTGATTAGCAAAGTTTGCTGGAAGAATCATATGACAACCAGAACATACACCATTTCTTACAGAAACAATACCTTCTGAGTTACGCTGAATAATTCTCTGAAACTTAAAAAGAATTTCCTGAGCTTTGAGTTCTGCATTTTCTTCTTTTGAATATATGTTATTGATATTCTTTGTAACTTTGTCTTCCTGAACTTTGAGCTTGTTGAGTTTTTCATCATAAGAAGCAAGATCTTTGTTCAAAGAATCACGGCTTGCATTAAGTCTGTCCATAGACTGTTTGATTGTGCCTTCAGAAGTCTTGAGAGCATCGTTGAGTTCAGCAAGTTCTTTTTCTTCTTTCTGAAGATCTTTTCTAAGCTGATCTTCAAGAATCTTTGCCTCGGCAATCTGCTTTTCCAGAGCTTCGTACTCGCGGTGAGTTGTAGAGTTAGCTACGCCTTTTTCACCCTCTTCGCGTGATTTTACTGTTTCGTCGAGCTGAACTTTAAGCTGTGAAACCTTTTCCTGAGTAGCGTCGTAATTTGACTTCTGCTCAATAAATTCTTTCTGTATTTTTGCAAGAAGACCTTCCTGAATACTAAGCTGCTTTGGAGCTTCATTCTTCTTTTCCTCAAGCTCGTATTTCTGTACGAGAATCTCCTGCAAAGATTTCAAATTCTCAAAAACTTCAGTTGTTACCATTATGGTTCCTCAAAAATAATTATCTAGTTATTTTATAATAAAATGTCTTTTTAGTCTATATTGTAGATTGCTTCATTGCACCTCATTTTAGATACAGTGAAGCAATCTATATTTCGCAGTGCAGCATCCTAGGTCTCGATGTAATCTCTAAGACCATTAGCACGGCGTGGATGACGAAGTCTTCTCAAAGCCTTTGCCTCAATCTGTCGGATACGTTCACGGGTTACGTCAAAGTAAAGGCCAACCTCTTCGAGTGTAAGTGAATAACCGTCTTCCAGACCAAAGCGCATCTTAAGAACTTCCTGCTCACGTGGTGGCAGAGTGTTCAAAACAGTGCGCAGCTGCTCCTGAAGTAAAGTAAAGGCAGTCTGTGTTGCTGGATTTTCAACTTCCTTATCCTCAATGAAGTCTCCAAGGATTGAGTCTTCTTCCTCACCAATTGGAGTTTCAAGAGAAATTGGTTCGCGGGCAACATTCTTAACCTGCTTTACGCGGGCTAATGGCCAGCCAAGCTGCTGTGCAATCTCATCGTCGGTTGGTTCACGGCCAAGCTTCTGCATAAGCTGACGGCTTTCGCGTACAACCTTGTTAATCTGCTCAATCATATGAACAGGAACGCGGATTGTACGAGCCTGATCAGAAATAGAGCGTGTAATTGCCTGACGAATCCACCAGGTAGCGTATGTAGAAAACTTAAATCCCTTGCGGTATTCAAACTTTTCTACAGCTTTAATAAGACCGATGTTTCCTTCCTGAACAAGGTCAAAGAAGTGAAGTCCACGGTTTGTATATTTTTTTGCAATAGAAACTACAAGACGAAGGTTTGCGTTGATAAGGCGGTTTTTTGCCTTTTCCATCATAAGGCGGCCGTATTCAATGTCTTTTGCCATCTTAAGAATGATTTCAACATCGTTTTCAAACTCGTATTCAAGGCGGTGAAGCTTACGTTCGATTTTCTGAATCTGAGTGTAAATCTCACGGATTTCATCTGCACTCATATTGAGTTCCTGCTCAAGCTTTGCAGCCTGTGAGCGGATTGAAATCTTACGACCAAGACTACGAAGCTCTGAAGGGTTCGAAATACGAAGCTCCTTCATCTTCTTTTCCTGTTTCTGATGATATTCTTCAATTTTTATTGTAGCTTCACGATATTTCTGTGTAAACTTCTCGAGTTCTTCAGTCTGAATATCTACTTTCTGAAGCTCTGGAATAATTTTTTTGCGGAGTTCAACAAGCTGCGGGTTATCAAAAATTGCAGATGACTGCTCTGCTTCGAAAAGCTGCTTTTTAAGAGCCATATACTGCTTCATTTCAGGCAAAACAGGTTTTATATGCTCGCCATAGAAACTCTTAAGACGGCGCTTATCTGCCATTTCCTCATTGATTTCCTTGCGGGTTTTTCCTGGTTCGTGGATATCAATTCTTGTAAAGGCTTTCTGAGCAATGGCAAAGAATTCGGGAATTATAATTCCAGAATTCTTGATTACATCTTTTATAATATTATTACCCTGCTCCATTGTTTTTGAAAGTTCAACTTCCTGCTCTGCAGTAAGAAGATTTTCTTTACCAATTTCGCGGAGATATAAGCGGATAGGATCATCAACACTTGAATCTTTATCAGAATTTACAAGACGGTTTTTAGAAGCTGCAAGCTTCTTTTCAGCCTGTTCGATTTCTGCGGTCTCATCATCAGATGCGACATCATCGTCATCATCCTCAAGCATGATTCCATCTTCATCTTCAACATCATCAACAAGAGCATCATCAGTTACATCTTCAGCACCAATAATGTCTGTTTCAACAGGCTCTCGATTTATATCTTTAAGCTGCTTAAGAACCGGCTCCATTAATTCATCTGAATTAACAAATTCCTGTCCAAGATATTCAATTACATCGTCCCATGTAATGAACCGTTTTGATTTTGCAAACTCAACGAGTTTTTCAACGGCAGCATTGCCAATAAGTGCAGCACTGCTTTTTTCGTCAATAGAAGTATTCACTACTTTTTCCCTAAGCTTTGTACTTGCTTATCAAGTTCGAGTTTTTCAGCCAGAAGCGCATTTAGTTGATTTTGATCTTCTTGAGTTACTACGGTATATTCTTTAATTCTTTGCAATAATTTATTTCGCTGGGCATCGAGTTTGTTTCTTTTTATATAATTTACCGTATCATCAACAACGGTACTTACTTTTTCACTCTTGTATACACCATCCGAAAGAGCTCCAGTAATTAACTGAATCAGCTGTTCATTATCACAACGACTAAGGATATCCCTTATAGTAAAGATTTTTTCAACAAAGCATTCTTCCAGTACCTTGTACAACTTTCTGGCTGCCGGATTTGTAAAATCTTGTTCGGTGAGCTTAGTGCGAAGAACCTCAAACTGGTTCAAGTCGGCGGTAACAGCAATTAACCCTCTCAATTCAGCATCGAGCTTAACTTGTGTTCCTTCTTCTGTTTGATTATTATTTTGCCGGATATTCGCGCGTTCGCGGGCCTGACTACGATTATTAAAATCCCTTTTTACAGCCTCCGGTTTTAGATTATATGCCTGACATAACTGTTCGAGGCATGATTCTTTTTGAATATCAGACTGAAGTGAGTCTACATACTGAAAATATTCCAATGCAGCTTTTGTTTTACCCTCAGGAGTGTCCACAGGGTATTTTTCACCTAGTCTAAATATCAAATAATCGCTATCTAATATAGCATTTTTAACTTGTGTCGTCAAGTTTTCGGCACCAAATTTAAGCATAATCTCTGCAGGGTCTTTCCCGCCCTTTAGCCTGATGATTCTTACGGTAAGATCGTGCTCGCGGCAAAGCTTTATCGCCTTCCACGTAGCCTGTTCGCCCGCGCCATCAGAATCAAAAGAAAGATAAACAGTTCCTCCGGCAACAAAGCCCGAAATCATTTTTATATGTTCTTCTGTAAGGGCTGTTCCAAGTGTAGCTACAGCATAATCCAGGCCGCACTGATGATATGCAATTACATCCATGTTTCCTTCACAGAAAATTATCGCCTTTTTTTCGCGTATAGCATTTTTTGCAAAACTGAAGCCAAAGAGAGTTTCGCGTTTTTTAAACTGAGGAAGATCGCCTGAGTTAAGGTATTTTCGCTGAGACTCATCAGCCGGAGGAATTACGCGGCCGCCAAAAGCAACCACCTGACCGCGACGGTTAAAAATCGGAAACATAAGACGGTCAGAAAAAAATGAAAAATCCGGGTATTTCTGGCTGAATAAGCCTGTTTTTGCAAGAAATTCAGGACTGAAGTTTTTTCCAAGCAGAAATTTATGAAGCCATTTTCTGTCTGCAGGGGCATAGCCCAGTTTGAACTTTTCGATTGTTTCTTTTGTGAGCCCGCGTTTTGTAATATAATCCAGGGCTTTTTTCCCCTGCTCTGTTTCCATTAAAAAATAATGAAACATGGAGGCCGTTCTTTCATAAAGCTCAATAAACTGTTCTATTTCGTTTACTCTTGAGGCATTCTGATCTGGTTTATAACCATTCTGATACTTTACCTGTATTCCAGCCTTTTTCGCGAGCAGTTCAAGAGTGTCTGGATAGGAAAGCTTTTCCATCTCCATAATGAAATTGACTACATTTCCACCCTTATGACAGCCAAAACAATGATAAAATTTTTTATCACCATCTACATGAAAGGAAGCTGTTTTTTCACCATGAAAAGGACAACAGCCCCACCAGTCATTTGCTCCTCGGCGTTCAAGTTTTGTATACTCTCCAACCGTAGCAATTATATCTGTAGTATTGAGGATAGCATCTATTGTCTCGTTTGAAATAAATCCGCCTGCCATTTTCAGCGCCCGCTTTTTTTAGTATAAAGGCTGTGATTTTGTATATGCTCTTCAAAGTTAGTTGTAAACACATGCCTTCCTGCTGCAGCATCTACAATCTGAAAGAAGTAATAATCTGTTTTTGGAGTTTCTGAACTGGCACGTAAAGCTACAAGGCCAGGATTCGAAATTGGTCCAGGAGGGAGACCTGCCCATTTGTAAGTATTATATGGATTATCAATTTTTGTATCTTCAATAAGGATTCGTTCCGGATGAGGACGTCCTTCAATTTCTGTGAGAATATATTCTACAGTTGCACAGGAATAAAGCCCGATATTACGACGCAGACGGTTTTTAAATACACTTGCAATCAAAGGAGCTTCAACTTCTACCCGGTATTCTCGTTCTACAATCGAAGCAAGAATTACAGTCTGGTAAAGGTCTGCATCATTTAATTGAGCAAGACTTGGAATCTCTTTAATTTTTGCAAAAAAGTTATCAATCATTATTTTTGCAACAGCTTCAGCAGACATTCCTGCTGTTAAAAAATAAGTATCAGGAAAAAGAAAACCTTCACAAGTCAGACCTTTTATTCCGCTAGAAGCAGTAAAACTTTCATTTTTGCATACAGCTATAAAATCTGCTGCAGAACAGATACGTTTTTCTTCAAGTTCTGCGGCTATCTTTGAAATTGTAAGCCCTTCAGGAATTGATACCTTAATATATTCCTGCTGACCGGAAGATAATAAAGTCTGTATCTGTGCAATATTCATTGAAGGCTTTACATAATAAATACCGCTTCTTAATACAAAATTATCGTTATAACCTTCTTCAAAAAGGTATTTTTTTATTACCGGATATCGTGCAATATAATAAAAAAGCTTTTCGTTTCTGATTAATCCCTTACTGTAAAGAAGTGATGCTGCTCCGGAAACAGACATTCCGCTTGGTATTTCAATTCGAACTGATTCTGCAACATCATTTTCTGAAACAGGTGAAAGGAGAAATTTTAAATATACAAAGCCACCGTAAATAATACCGGCCAGCAGAAGTAACACTACAGGTATAATAATTAATTTTTTTTTCATGAATAGAATCTTTTAACCTCTTCAAGAGACATACAGTTGTAAATGGAATCTTCGAGTGTTTTATAGAATAACTCCAAACCTTCCGGAAGCTCTTCCTGTTTTGTTCTCAAGAATTTTGCAAGCACAAAAACTTCTTTTTTTGTAAAAGAATAATCCAGAATATCTATATCTTCGTTATCTACAATCATAAAACTATCTCTTGGGATTCCTTTGCAAGATAAATTTCAACATCCGAATGATTTATATATTGAGCATACCATCTGGCTGCTTCAAGAATTGAATTAAGCTTCTTGTCATCATAAGCAGGTTCATGATGAAAGAGATAAACCTTCTTAATATTCCAGTAAACAGCAAAATCAATTGCATAACAGAAGGAAGAATGTCCCCAGTTCTCCTTGCGGTAAACTTCTTCTACAGTATATTGAGAATCAATAACAATTACATCTGCATTTCTAAAAACACTTTCACCAGCATTTGTATTCTGATAATCAACAGTTTTTAATTCAACATCAGTTGCGTATACGAACTTCTTACCTTCGTGTTCAAAAGAAAATGAATATGAATCTCCCGGATGCCTCATTTTTTGAGAATTGATTTTTATTCCGTCAATCTCAAGAGTTTCATCTTCATAAATACGATTAAATCTGATATTTGGTACAAGAGTCTTTCCTACTGAAGGAGGACTGTAAGGTTCTTTTACCTGATTTCTGAAATATTTTTCTGCATCATCATAATGAGAATAAACTTCAAACTGACAGTTAGGATTATAAGCATGATCAAAAAATGGAAACCCCTGAATATGATCCCAGTGAAAATGAGAAAAGAAAACATGATATTTATCAGGACATTTTCGGGCTTTGCCTAGCGGACGAAGGCCTGTTCCGCCATCAAGAATGAAATGTGTATTGTTATTAACAATTTCTACGCAGGCAGTGTTTCCGCCGGCTGTACCAAAAATCCAGGAAGGAAGTGAAGAAACAAATTTCGCTCTGGTTTCCGCATCTACAAGATCTTCTGGCTTTGCACGCTGAATTGCGGCCATGATCTTTGACTGAATCTGTTGCGGTGATAATGGAGTTGGAACTGATCCTCTTACTCCCCAGAAATGGATATTCACATTTCCCCCTCATTTATTTTTAAAATGAAATATCTTTATAAGTTTACTCTAAAATATGATTTTTTGTCAAAGAGTATAGGGGGAATTTAAAAAAATAATTGGTTTCGATAGGCCTGCCTTCGCAGGCACTCAAACATCGGTGGTTGAGTAGGCCGAAGGCCGTATCGAAACCAAAAAAAAAGTCCTCCACTTGGAGAACTCAATAACAAACTGGGGAGTAGAGGACTCGAACCTCTGGAGACGTTAGTCGAGGGATTTACAGTCCCTTGCAATTGCCGCTATGCGAACTCCCCTTTATAAGCTGCTTGTAGGATTTGGACCCACGACCCCGAGATTACAAATCACGTGCTCTACCAGCTGAGCTAAAGCAGCATTTATGTTGGCTCGACTTGTTGTGTCGAACGTGAGTCTTATAATATAGATTTATGATATTTTAGTCAATATCATTCCTTACTATTTTTTAAAATTTCTTTAAAAAACGGAAGATATTTTTTTTGAATTACATTCTTCCAAAGATATTCATGGTGTACACTGTATGCACCACTCTTAATCATACGTGAAATCTGACTTGGTCTGAGCATCTTCAGCATAATTATTTCTGTAAGCTTTGTGATAAGCACCCCTGGTGTATTACAGCTGTAAAGGAAGCCGGTACGGCCATCCTGTATTTTATTGAGTCCACCAGTTCTGTGAGCCACAGGAACAGTACCGTAAACCTGAGCAATAAAATCCTCTAGTCCGCAAGGTTCAAAATAACTTGGAAGAACCACAAAATCACTTACAGCTGTAGCAAGACGGACAACAGTCTGATTATATCCGTTCATAAAAGTTACTTTTCCAGGATATTTTTCACAAAGACGAACAATATCTATTTCAAGACGAGGCTCTCCCTGTCCTGCAAAAATAAATCGTACATCCGGGAAATTTTCAAGAATTGCCGGAACTGCTGCTGTAAGAACTGCAATCCCCTTCTGTGATGTTATACGGCCATGATAAGAAAAGAAAATTTCTTTTGTATACTCTGTAGAACAATCGAGTTTTCCGTATTTTTTTATTCCCGAAGACTTAAAATTGTCTGTATTTACAATGTTCTGAATAAAGAATTTACGACATTTGAGCTTTCCGTCCAGATCATTTTTTTCCGGATCAAATTCGAAAGGAAGTTTTGAAGCATCTTTTGACGCAGGATTATATCTGTCAAAATCAAAACCATTAATTATTCCTTTAATTTCGATATGGCGGGCTGCAAAAATTGGGGCAAGACCTTCCGTTGCTTCTCCATTGGAAGGATCTGTAAGTTCTTTTGCATAATCTTCAGAAACTGTAGTAAGGTATGCACCACAGTTTGCAGCTACAAGGAAAGGTTCAACGGCTCTTCCGTTTAAAGATTTTTCAAGAAGTGAAGTTGCAAGCCCTGTATACCAGGCAGCTTCTCCTATACTTGTAAAAGAATGATGATAGAATGGACCTGCGTTATGAATTGTAACTACACAATTTGTTTTTTTGAAGGCTTTTGAGTTTTCAATAAAGGCAGGAAGCATGGCAGTTGATGCATCCTGGCAGTGAAGAATTTCTGGGATTTCTGAACGTGGAATTAATGAGCCATAAGCGCTTACTGCTTTTTGCAAAAGCACATCGAGGAAAAGTCCGTCGGCGTGGCCGGAACCCTTTTTGTGAGCCGGATTTTGTTTTTCTTCATTTTCTGTATAGGTATAAACTGCTTCTTTTTCTGCAAAAAGGCGGTGTTTAACAAGAACTACATCAAAATTTGAAGTGCTTTTTGCTGTTGTAAAAGTTACCTTTTCTTTTCTGCCGCAAAGTTCAACTTCTGCAGGTGTTTCGATATCATTAAACTCAAAAAGAGAATCAAGACAGGTACACTTGTAAACCGGAATAAAAAGAGTTGTTTTGTGCTTTAACTCAGAAAATTCTTTGCATAAAGAAAAAGCTACGTTTTTTACTCCGCCGGCCTCTGCAATTCCGGCACATTCCATACTGACTACCCAAATCTTCATAACTCTATTATCCCCCTAAAAATACAGGTTGTCTATAATTTTCAGTAAAATACGTCTGGTCAAGGCACGCTTCGCTCAAGGCCTTGACTCAGCCGTTTTTTGGGTTGGAATCAATTTTCAACCCAAAATCAGGACGAAGCTTTTCTGCTCCATTAAGATAAACATTATGCTTTGCTAAAAGCTTTCCGTCTGGTGCATCAACATAAGAAGTAAGCAGTGCACGAATGACAAAAGGCATTCCACCAGCAATTTCTGCTTCCTGGCTGCAAAAAAGAGCCACCTGACTTACATCAAGTCCTGGATTTCCCTTGCGAAGTGCTGTAGCAGGATTTAATACAGTAATATCTTTTGTAATTGTAAACTGAAGAGAAACAATATCATCAGCCTTAATTGAATTACGACTAAAGAGTTCGCGGCACATAAGACATACATTTTCAGTAATACTTTCTGCTGTATTTTCTACACATACAGCACCTCTAAATGCTGCAAGTCTTTTTTCCATTTACAATACCTCCGGAAGTGCAGCAGGCGCATTAAGTTCATCCGGCTGCATATTAGAAATCTTTTTATACATGTTATAATCAGGGAGCTTTGAGTTCAGAACTGAAAATACAATAACATCAAGCTCCGGAAAATCTTTATAAATCTGAATGCCCCTAAGAATTTCTTCACGTTTAAGAGATTCTACACGAAAGCCGGGATTACCTTCTGAGAGTCCAAGAATATAGGATGCTGCATGCTGAGCAAGGGAGCCGGCTGCTCCTTCAAAATAAGATTCCAGATCAGAATCATCTGTAATCTTATTAAGCTCCATCAATTCAACAAGAGCTTCTGGTGAAAGCGTAAGTGACATTTCAAATGTAAAACTGTAATCGAACAGTCCTTGTGCATTATAAATTGAAGCATAAGCTTCGCCAGAAGGAAGAGTACCATTTATCGTTTTCTGAGTCATAAATGGTTTTATATGAAAGGTTTTAAGAGTTGCATTTGTAGGAAGAAGAAACTGCCAGTGCCAGGCAAACTCTCCATTAAGTACAGGCTTTTCATCAACTCCGTTTGTTTTTGAAACTACTATACCAATTGTATCAGGCTTAACCTTAAATTGAGTCCAGCCAGTATAAAAAACAAGACCTGTGAAAACTGCAAGAATAACAACACATGCTAGAAATTTCTTCATATTCTGATTAGTATATCAGTATAGGGCAGCAACCTTCAAGTATAAGTTGCTCCCCATTTATTTACATGAACAATAAATCAAGATTTAAATATTCAAAAAAAATGCTCTCAAACACCCTCACCTATAAGTTTTCCATGACTTTAAATCTTGTAATTACAATTTTTTGTGTACTTCTTATAACTCTTTATATTATTGGAAATTATCAGAATTTTCAGGATGAAAATCAAAAATGGCTGCTTTCGATTCTTTCTTATGCTGCAATTTTTAATACCCTTTTTTCTATTTTGCTTACAGCTGAAACTGCCATAAAACTTTTTACAGAAAAACATAAAATCAAAAACTTTATAAATATGATTATGCTTATTGCTTCTGCAATTTTCTGTTTTTTCTGTACCGGTACTTCAAATATAATAGGATATATAAGCGGAGGGTTAAAATGATTACTAAAAAAATAAAACTTGATTCTACCCTCATCGAATTTGGAAAAGTATTTTTTCAAGCCGGTTATAAAGCTTATCTGGTAGGCGGTGCTGTACGTGATATGCTTATGAAAGTACCTGCCCATGACTGGGACGTTGCTACAAATGCTACCCCCCAGGATGTAATAAAACTTTTTAAATTCGTTGTTCCAACCGGAATTGAACATGGAACCGTAACTGTTCATTATAAGGGAAATGAAATTGAAGTTACTACCTTCAGAACAGAAGCCGGATATTCAGACGGCCGTCATCCTGATTCAATAAATTATGCCGCTACAATCGAAGAAGATCTTGCCCGACGTGATTTTACAATGAATGCCATTGCAGCCTCGCTTGAAGATGGAATAATTACAGATCCTTATGGCGGTCAGGATGATATAAAAAATAAACTGATTCGCACAGTCGGAGCAGCTCACGAACGCTTTATGGAAGATGGACTCAGACCTGTCCGAGCACTTCGCTTTGCTTCAAAGCTTGGTTTTAGTATAGAAAAGAATACATATTCAGAAATCTTCAAAAAAGAAATACAGGCAAAAGCTGCTTCAATTTCAATCGAACGCTTTCGGGATGAGTTTGAAAAAATCATGTCATCTCCAAAACCTTCTGTTGGATTAAAACTTCTGGAAGAAAGCGGACTGCTTGATATTTTTATTCCGGAATTCAAAATATGCCGTGGCTGTATACAAAGCGATTACAGAGCCTTCCATAAGTTTGATGTACTTGACCATCTTTTTTATGCCTGCGACGGTGCCCCGGCAGACAAACTGAACGTTCGCCTTGCTGCTCTTTTTCATGATATTGGAAAACCAGCTGCAAAAAAAATATTGCACGAAACTGTACTGGATGGAGAAAAAAACGACGGCAGTATAAAAGAAATTGAAACGATTACTTTTTACAACCATGAAGCCTTTGGCGAAAAAATTACACAAAAGCTTATGACCAGACTTAAGTTTTCAAACGATATGATTTCAAATGTGTGTCATCTTGTAAAAGAACATATGTTCCATTATGAATCAAACTGGAGCGAAGCCGCAGTCCGTCGTTTTATCATTCGGGTCAAGCCAGAATGCATGGAAGATTTATATGACCTTAGGCTTGCAGATATGTATGGAATGTACAACGAAAAGGTAGATGTACGATACAGCGAAAGTGTAAAACTTCTTCTGGAGCTTAAAGCTCGTGTAGAAAAAGAGCTTTCAAAAAAGACAGCACTCTCTCTTAAATCCCTTGCAGTAAATGGCCGCGACCTTATGCAGCTTGGAATTCCAGCAGGAAAGGAACTGGGCCGAATTCTGAACGAGCTACTTGAATGTGTAATCGAAGATCCTGCTATGAACAATAAAGAAATGCTTATAGAAACTGCAAAAAAAATCTTTTATAATAAATAAGTATGCAGACAAACAGTATTCAGGAAAATGCTAATTCTTTTTTAAGCTCGCTTAATCCCGAACAACTCGAAGCCGTAACAACAACAGAAGGTTACGTTCGCGTAATTGCCGGAGCAGGCTCAGGAAAAACCCGTGCACTCACCTACCGTTTTGCCTACCTTGTAAATCAGATTGGAATACTGCCGTCTCACATTCTGTGCGTAACCTTCACAAACAAAGCCGCCGCCGAGATGCGTCGCAGAATCCGCGAACTCACCGGAGACAACGACACAGGCTACATCTCAACCTTTCACGGTTTTTGTGTAAGCGTTCTGCAGGAAGATTCAAATGCAGTAAGTTATCCAAAAAGTTTTCTGGTTCTTGATAATTCAGACATCAACGCAATGCTTCAGATTATTTATGAAGAGCGCGGCCTCACTCTGCGCCAGATGACTTTTTCACACGCCCGCGACATGATAGAAATCCGAAAAATTTTTAAGGAACCACATTACTACGAAGATCTCATTACAATGCCGCTCGAACAGATACATCAAAAATATCTTGCAGCAACAAAGGCTGACGACATAATTTTTTACGGCTATCTTTACCAGGAAAAAAAATGCTTTGGACTGGACTACAATGATTTATTGAAATTTGTTTTATACATTTTCCAGACTAACGACGAAATCCGAAAGAAATGGCAGGAACGACTCGAATACATAATGATAGATGAGTTTCAGGATATCGATCTGATTCAGTACGAAGTTATGAAGGCTCTTTGCCCTTACCACAATAATCTTTTTGTTGTGGGCGATCCGGATCAGACAATTTATACCTGGCGAGGTGCTGATATCCGCTATCTTCTTGAGTTCGATAAAAACTTCCCTGCTGTACGCACAATAATGATGAACCGGAATTACCGAAGTACAAAGCCGATTCTCGATGCCGCTAACAGTTTGATTGGAAAGAACAAAGGAAGAATCAAAAAAGATTTGGTTCTTGGAAATAAAGGAGGGGAAAGCCTTCCCCTCGCTCGCACTTCGTTGCTCGCTACCCCTTCTCCTAGGGGCACAGCCCCTAAGACCCCGGAAACTTCACCGCACGTTTGCAAAACAAACCCGATAGCGGACAATAGTGAGCGCATGACGCCCCCGCTGCCAGCCTACTATCATGCCGCCTCCGCAGAAGACGAGGCTGAGTATATCTATAAAAAAATACAAGAACTCACAGCACAGGAATACGCTTTAGGCGATATAGCTATACTTTACCGCGCTCATTATATAAGCCGCGCAATTGAAGAAGTTTTTCAGCGCGAAAAACTTCCCTACACTCTGAATTCTGGTCTTCCTTTTTTTGACCGGGCAGAAATAAAAGATGCTCTTTCTTACCTGCGCATGATAGCCTACAAAGATGATCTTTCGTTCTTACGCACTGTAAATCAGCCCAAAAGAAATGTCGGGGAGCGACGCATTAAAGCGCTTAAAGAGTATGTTGAAGCTAACGGGGGTTCGCTTTATGAGGCACTAAAGCTTATGGTAGGCGACCCGCTATTTGCAAACACAACTGCACAAAAATATATTGATCTGATAGAAAGCTTTTCTGTTACATATCCAGGCCGCCAGATTTCAGAGGTTTTCAGTCACCTTATGAATGAAAGTGGTTATGAGCTTGCCTTACGAACGGAAGGTAGTCAGGAACGACTGGACAATCTTGCAGAACTTAAGCAGTCCATTTACGAATACGAAACATCCTGTGGAGAAGAATGTACTCTGGAAAACTATCTGGCACACGCAGCCCTTTATACAAATGCAGATATTGAAAACTCAAAAAATGCAATTCGTCTGATGACAGTTCACACTGCTAAGGGACTTGAGTTCCCGGTCGTATTTATTGCGGGGCTCAACGAAAACACCTTCCCAAGCAAAAAGACCGATACCCTGGAGGCAATGGAAGAAGAGCGCCGCCTTGCCTTTGTAGCAGTTACTCGGGCAGAAAAGCTTTTATTTCTGACTGAGGCTGAAGGCTTCTCACAGGTTTCAGGAAGCCGCTATCCATCCCGTTTTATTTTTGACATTGACCGGCCTCTGCTCAATTACGAGGTTGAGCTTCCTGCAGGTCTTATTGCAAAAACAAAACTATATGTCCAGGAAAGTGAAACAAAGCTCCAGAAAAAATCAGAGCTCTCAGGCCTCAAAAAAGGAGATGCCGTTGAACATGGAATTCTAGGCCGTGGTATTATCTTGGAAATTGATGAGTTAGACGGCACTTACACAATTCAATTTGAAAAAACAGCAACGCCAAGAAAGATGTCTTTCAAGGCGCCGCTAAAGAAAATGGAATAGATGCTGAAACATAGGGAGCGGCACTGCGTAGCAGGGCAAAAATAGTCCGGTGGACTATTTTTAGCGAGTCTCCGAGCAGCTGTGCTGCAAAGGTTCAGCATGACAATACTTTTTAGACAGCCCCTTTTTATATCATTCCCCGTCTTAAGCGGAATATTTGTATTTTTAGATACACATATTCATTCTCTCTCTAACTTCTTCGAGAGTCTTAATACCAATTTCGCGAGCCTTTGCTGCACCATCAAGCAATACTTTTCTGATATAAGCAGGATCTGCTTCGAGGCGGGCACGTTCCTGGCGCAATGGACGGAGTTTTTCGTTTAGAGCTTCAGTAAGAGTAGCCTTGAGCATTCCACCGCCACCGTCACCAATGCGAGCGGCAATTGCAGAAGGCTCTTCACCAGTACAAAGGGAAATCAGCATAAGAAGGTTTGCAACCTCAGGGCGGTTTACAGGATCATAAGTGATGTTACGATCCTGGTCTGTCTTTGCCTTTTTGATGAGTTTTGCAGTTTCATCTTCTGTAGCGCTCAGCATTACAGCATTTCCGCGGCTCTTGGACATCTTCTGTCCGCCATCCAGGCCTAAAATCATTGGAGTCTTAGAAAGCAAAGCCTGTGGCTCAGGGAAAACAGGTTCTTTTCCCATATCTGTACAGAACTTCTTGTTGAAGCGGCTTGCAATTGTACGGGTCATTTCAAGGTGTGGAAGCTGATCTTTTCCTACAGGAACAACGTTTCCCTTACAGAAAAGAATATCGCAGGCCTGATGAACAGGATATGTATACATTCCGGCATTTACGTTTTTAAGACCGGCAGATTCAATTTCTTCTTTTACAGTAGGATTGCGGGAAAGCTCAGCATTGCTTACAAGTGTAAGGAAAGGAATCATAAGCTGATTACACTCAGGCACATAGCTGTGAGGGTAAATAATAACATCCTGCTTTTCAGGATTGATTCCCGCAGCAAGATAGTCAATTACAAGCTGCTTTGTATTCTGGCTGATTTTGTCAAATGCATCATGGTCTGTAAGAACCTGATAATCAGCAATAAGAATCATAGTTGGAACGCCCATATTTGCCAGGCGAACTCGATTCTGCAAAGAGCCAAAATAGTGTCCGATATGCAAAAGACCTGTAGGACGATCTCCGGTAAGAACACGGTATTTTTTAGGATTTTTAATCAAATCCTCTTCAATTTTCTTACTGCGCTCAATCGCAGCCTCGAAACTCTTATTTATGTCAGTATACTGAATTTCTTCACTCATTTTGTTATCCTTATTCACAAATTATATTATGGTTATTATAAAGAGAAACAGACATTATATCAATAAAGCTGTTCTATAAAAAAAAAGCTATTAGCTATTAGCTTTTTTAGATTGCCTCGTCTTCGCCTCGCAATGACAGTGCTTCCGCATTATAAACGCTTTTCCGTAATGTTGGCGCGAAGGAGCGGGGCGTGG